>Ga0102924_1006024_pt1 | contig 11501 bp, 9 predicted proteins | sample PaiPotPPM11metaG_FD_80116 | JGI IMG/M metagenome (GOLD analysis project Ga0102924, IMG submission 80116) | Iron sulfur acid spring bacterial and archeal communities from Banff, Canada, to study Microbial Dark Matter (Phase II) - Paint Pots PPM... ...
GGCGCAGCCGCGCCAGCAGCCGCTCGGCGATGCCGATTTCGCCGCCGCCCGCGGCCCGCCGCCAATCGCGATGCAGGCGGTCGGGCGAGGTGATCGCGAGCAGCCCCGCCTGCGGCACATCCTCGCGGATCGCATCGTGCGCGGCCTGCGCCTCCGGAGCGAGCGCGCCGCAATAGGCGATCGCCAGCTCGGCATCGGGTCCGGGTTCCCGCAGCCAATACCCGCCGGCAACGATCTCGCCGGCGAGCGTGTCGCCGACCGTGCGTTCCGGCTGGTCGACCGGCCTTGTGGACAGGCGGAAATACACGGAGTCGCCGTCCTCGCGCTGGATCTCGGCCAGCGCCCACCGCATCAGCACCGCCAATTCGTCGGCATACGCCGGCTCGAAACTGGACAGCCCCGGCTGCGACATCCCGATCAGCGGCTCGATCAGCGACTGGTGCGCGCCGCCCTCCGGCGCCAGCGTGATCCCCGATGGGGTCGCCACGAGAATGAAGCGGGCGTCCTGGTACAGCGCATAGTTGAAGGCGTCGAGGCCGCGCTTGATGAACGGGTCGTAAAGCGTGCCGATCGGCAAGAGCCGCGCACCGAATAGCGGTCCGGCAAGGCCGAGCGCGGCGAGTGTCAGGAACAGATTGTGCTCGGCAATGCCGAGCTCGATGTGCTGACCCTGCGGCGACATCGCCCAGCGCTGCGCCGAGACGACCTTTTCCTCGCGGAAGGTGTCGCTACGCTCGGTGCGGTCGAAGATGCCGCGCCGGTTGACCCAGGCGCCGAGATTGGTCGAGACCGTCACGTCGGGCGAGGTCGTGACGATCCGGCCGGAAAGCTCGCCATCGCCGCCGGCGAAACCGCCGAGAATGCGGCCGAACGCCTCCTGCGTCGACAGCCGCTTGCCGCGCGGCACCGGCAGGGTCGCCGGCACGTCGATCACGGGCGGCCGGTGCCGGCGCGCATCGGCGCGCGCCAGCGGCACGCTTTCGAGAAACGCGGTCAGCTCCTCGGGCGGCAGATCGAGCCCGGCAAAGGGATCCCATTCGTTGCCTTCGGCCACCGCCATCTGGCGCTGGAACAGGGCCATCTGCTCCGGGTTCATCAGCCCGGCATGGTTGTCCTTGTGGCCGGCGAAGGGGAGGCCATAGCCCTTGATCGTATAGGCGATGAAACAGGTCGGCCGGTCGTCGTCGATCGAATGGAAGGCGTCGAGCACCGCGCCCATGTCGTGGCCGGCGAGGTTGGTCATCAGCCGCTGCAATTCGTCGTCATTGTGCTCGTCGAGGATCGCGCGGATGCCGGGATAGCGGTTGAGGTCGCGCTTCAGATGCTCGCGCCAGCCCTCCCCTCCCTTGTAGACCAGCGCCGAATAGAGCGAGTTGGGGCAGGCGTCGATCCAATCGCGCAACTGCTCGCCGTCGGGCCGGGCGAAGGCGGCCTGCAGCAGCTGGCCGTATTTCAGCGTGACGACGCGCCAGCCGACCATCTCGAACAGCGCGTCGATGCGGCCGAACAGCCGGTCGGACACGACCGCGTCGAGGCTCTGGCGGTTGTAGTCGATGATCCACCACAGATTGCGGACATCGTGCTTCCAGCCTTCGAGCAGCGCCTCGAAGATGTTGCCTTCGTCGAGCTCGGCGTCGCCGGCGAGCGCGATCATCCGGCCCGGCGCCTCGGTGGTCGGCACCAGCTTCTTCAGCCGCAGGTAGTCCTGCACCAGCGCCGCGAACAGCGTCACCCCGACCCCGAGTCCGACCGAGCCGGTCGAAAAATCGACGATGTCGCCGTCCTTAGTCCGCGACGGGTAGGATTGCGCGCCGCCGAGGGCGCGGAACCGCTCCAGCTTGTCGCGGCTCTGGTGCCCGAGCAGGTATTGCAGCGCGTGAAACACCGGCGCCGCGTGCGGCTTTACCGCGACCCGGTCCTGCGGCCGCATGACATCGAGGTAGAGCGCGGTCATCAGCGTCGCCACCGACGAGCTCGACGCCTGATGCCCGCCGACCTTGAGCCCGTCGCGGCTCGGCCGCAGGTGATTGGCGTTGTGGATCATCCAGGTCGACAGCCACAGCGCCTTTTGCTCCAGCGCCTTCAGATAGGCGAGCTTGTCGCGTGGCTCCGGTTGTCTCACCCGGGCCAGACCGCCTTCGACGGCGTGCAGCATCGTTCCTCCTCGATCGGGACCCCGGCCAATATACGGGGCCGCAGCGGCGCCGGTCATTCAGAGCTTGCCGCGGCGATTTGACAAGACCGTGCCGCAGCCTAAATACAGTAGCCGGCGAACCGCAGGATTTTGGGAGCATCGGAGATATGGCGGCAACCGCGAGCGATATCGGCGAGCGCCGGATCCAAGTGACCGAAAGCGCGGCCCGGCGCATCGCCTTTCTGAAGGAGCAGGAGCAGGCCGAGGGCGCCTGGCTGCGCATCGCCGTGTCCGGCGGCGGCTGCTCCGGCTTCCAGTACGGCCTCAGCTTCGACGACCAGCAGAACCCGGACGATGCCCTGTTCGAACGCGACGGCGTCGGGGTCATCGTCGACGACACCTCGCTCGACCTGCTCAACGGCGCCGAGATCGATTTCGTCGAGGACCTGATGGGCGCCTCGTTCCAGATCCGCAACCCGAACGCCGCCTCCTCCTGCGGCTGCGGCAACTCGTTTTCGATCTGATCGAGGTGGCTTCGTTGCGCTGGCAATGACGACGGGATTGTCATTGCGGGGAGCGGAGCGACGACGCAATCTCGGGCCGCCTGAGGCTCGGGTGCGCCGATGAAAATCGCCAGCTGGAACGTCAATTCGGTCAAGGTTCGGCTGCCGCACCTGCTCGATTTCTTGAAATCGGCGCAGCCCGATGTGCTGTGCCTGCAGGAGACGAAATGCCTCGTCGACGATTTCCCGAAGCTCGAAATCGCCGCCCTCGGCTACCGGGTCGAGGCGATCGGCCAGCGCGCCTATAACGGGGTCGCGCTGGTCTCGAAGCAGCCGCCGCGCGACATCGTGATCGGCCTGCCGGAAGCCGGCGACGACGATCAGGCGCGCTACATCGAAGCATCGTTCGACGCGCCCGGCGGCAGCGGCGGCGGCGAGGTCCGGGTCGCCTCGGTGTACCTGCCGAACGGCAACCCGGTCGACACCGACAAATTCGCCTACAAGCTTGCCTGGATGGACCGCCTGCACGCGCATGTGCAGAGCCTGTTGCGCCGCGAAATTCCGTTCGTGCTCGCCGGCGACTACAACATCTGTCCGACCGACGACGACGTCTACGACCCGGTCGCGTTCGGCGACGACGCGCTGTGCCGGATCGAATCGCGCGCCCGGTTCCGGGCGTTACTGTACCTCGGCCTGACCGACGCCTACCGCGCCTTCCACCGCGAGCCGCACCGCTACACCTTCTGGGATTACCAGGCGGGTCGCTGGAACCGCGACGAGGGCCTGCGGATCGACCATCTGCTGCTGTCGCCGCATGCCGCCGACCGCATCGCCGCCTGCGATATCGACAAGTCGCCGCGCGGGCGCGACCGCGCCTCCGACCACACCCCGATCTGGTGCGAGCTGGCGGTCTGATCAGCCGGCGAGCCGCGCCGGCGCGCCGGGCTGTGTCGCCTGGGCGCGCACCGCTGCCATCGGCGTCATCAGCAACACAGTATCCTCGGGCGCGAGATCGTCGATCCCGCGCACCAGCATGAAGTTGCCATCGTGCGCTGCGGCCAGCGGCACCGCACCCGCGGCGATGGCGGCGCGGGCCTGCTCGGTCGGCACTTCGCTGATCTCGAATTCGCTGTTGGCGAAGCCGACCCGGCCGCGCGCGCCGTTGGAGCGCACCAGGCTGGCGAAGGCGGGTGCGGCAAGGGCCGCGACCGAAAACGTCGTCTGCAGGTCGAAATGCCGCGCGATCGAGGCGGCGAAGGTCGCCTCGGCGATTCGCAGCACGGCCGGCATCGTCGGGTTGCGGGCGCGCGCGCCAAGCGCGATTTCGAGGTTCAGCGTGTCGATGTTGGTCAGTGCCACCAGGCTATGCGCGGCCCGCAGATTGCACAATTCGAGGGTCTCGTCCCGGCTGGCGTCGCCGGTCAACAGGTCGAAGCCGCCATCCTGCGCCCGTTCCACCATCGCCGGGTCCGGCCGCGTCTCGACGACGACGAGCGGCCGGTCGAAGCCGAGCAGCAATTCGATGACGCCCGATCCGATGCTGCCGGCGCCGCAGACCACGATGTGTCCGCGCCTGCGCACCCGGCGCAGACCCTGCATCCGCACCCATTGCGCCCGGGTCAGCCGCGACGAGATCAGCGCGATGAAGATGCCGCCGAAACTGATCCCGGCGGCCATGAGCACCATCGCCGCGATGATCTGGCCGGGATCATCGTGGCTGGGCACGATGTCGCCGTAGCCGGAGGTCGTCATCGTCGTCAGCACGAAATAGGCTGCCATCAGCCAGTCGGCCGGGAAGGCGAAGCGGAAATAGACGACCCCGGCGACGAACAGGATGATCGCCGCCGCAATGAACGACCCGAGGATCGGGTCGATGATCCGGCGCAGCCGCCACGGCTCGTGTGCGCGCAAGCGGTGGTGCAGCGGCACCCCGCCGGCCCGCGATTGCCGTGGGCTGGAACCGAGCAGCCGCTGCATCGGCCCGTAGACGACGACCTGCGCCTGCGACGGGACGCGCCGGTCGGGCTGGCAGTCGATGTCGCCGTTGACCGCGACGATGCGGGCGCCGAGCGCGTCCTCGGCCTCATCGACCGATTTGCCGGCGATGTCCGCGAGATCGGACACCCGCAGCGCAAACCCGGTCAGCGGCCCGTCGGGCTCTGGGAATTGCAGCCCGCGAAAGCACGACGGGTCGAGCGCCACCGCGGCATAGGTCGCAGCGGAATACCACGCCAATGACAGCACCGAGCAGTCGGGCAGGTTCTGCTCGATCTTCGCCGCCAGGGTACGGTTGAACTGGCGCAGCACGATGCGGATCGCGGGATTGGCATCGCGCGCGCGCAGCGCCGTCTGCAGGTTCAGCTGGTCGTTGCCCGATACGGCAAGGATCGTCGCCGCCTCGCGCACGCCGGCGCGTTCGAGGCCTTCCCGCCCATCCGGCCGGCTGGAAACGAAACCGGCGCCGGTCTCCTCGACCGCATGGGCGAACTCGCCGTCGCCGCCCCACAATACGTTGACCCGGTGGCCCGACAGGGCACAGATCTCCTGCGCGGTGGTGAGCGCCAGCGCATCGCCGCCGACGATGATGATCAGGCGATCGCCGGCCGAGCGTGCCTGGTCCGGCATGTCGTCGTTTCAGCCCTCGCCGTGGCCGTCGCCGGCAATCGGCGGGTAGGGATGCCGCTGGCCGCCGCTGTCCTCGACCAGCCACCGGCCCGGCTCTCCGGTCGGGTGCGCCGCGCCGGCGGCGATCGGCACCTTGCCGTAGCCGCCGGGAATGTCGAGCACATAGGTCGGCTGGCACAGGCCGGAAACCCGCCCGCGCAGCGCCGCGACGAGCCGCTGGCCCTGCTCGATGCCGAGCCGGAACCGCGCGGTGCCCCGGGCAAGGTCGGGATGGTGCAGGTAATAGGGCTTGACCCGGATCGCCACGAGGCCGCGGAACAGCGCTTCGAGCACTGCCGGGTCGTCGTTGACGCCGGCCAGCAATACGGTCTGCGACAGAACCGGGACGCCGCCCCTGGTCAGCCGCCCGACCGCGGCACGCACCTCGTCGGTCAATTCCCGCGGATGGTTGGCATGGATGACGACGTACACCGCCTTCTCGGCGGCAAGCGCCTGAACCAGCGCCGGCCGGACCCGTCCGGGGTCGACGACCGGCACTCTCGTATGAAAGCGGATCACCGCGACGTGCGGGATCGCCTCGATCGCCTGCACCAGCGCCGCGACCCGCCGCGGCGACAGCAGCAGCGGGTCGCCGCCGGTGACGATGACCTCCCAAATGTCGGGCCGTTGCCGGATGTAGTCGAGCGCGCGCTCGAGCGCCGCCGCGTCGAGCATCACGCCGTCTTTCCCGACGCTTTCGCGGCGGAAGCAGAAGCGGCAATAGACCGGGCATAACAGGCTCGGCTTCAGCAAGACCCGGTCGGGATGGCGATGCACGATGCCCGGCACCGGCGACCAGCGCTCGTCGCCGATCGGGTCGAGGCGCTCCTCCGGCGCGGTATCGAGTTCGGCTTCATGCGGCACGAATTGCGCGGCGATCGGGTCGACCGGGTCGGCCGGATCGATCAGCGCCGCGACCTCGTCGGTCAGCGCGACCGCGAACTGCTCGGCGACCCGGCGCAATTCGTCCCCTCGCTCGGGCGCCGCAAGGCCGCGGTCGATCAGGTCTTCGATAGCGTCAGTCACCGTCCCTCCAGTCCCCTGTTATGATAGAGAGGAACGGGCCGGCAGGCGATTGGGACACATTTCCCCCGGATCGGACCGGCGGGTAATCGAGCCAGATAACCTAGAGAAGAACCTTGCAAACACCGCTCTATGCCCTCCGTGACGCCGCGCGGGCGCGCTAGCGTGTCCCCGGGCAACCCGGTCATCGTGATCTATCACGATGTGACCGACGCGCCCGACCCGCTGACGGCGCAATTGGGGATGACCACCCGTCCGGAAGTTTTCCGCCGGCATATCGCCTATTTCGCCCGGAATTTCGATCTGATTGCCGCCGCCGACCTGCTCGATGGCCGGTTGCCCCGCAGGCCGCTGCTGATCACCTTCGACGACGCCTACCGCTCGGTGCTCGACATCGCCGGCCCGCTGTTGCGCGAGGCGGCCGCACCGTCGCTGTTCTTCCTGATTGCGGCGGCCGTGCGGGGCGACACTGTACCGGTCGACAATGCGCTGTCGCTCGCCGCGGAGACCCTCGGACTGCCGCGCGTGCGAACCCTTGCCGGGCTCGACGACACGTCGGCAGCCGCGGTAGGAGACATCGTCTCCGGCCCGGTCGCCGCGCTCTCGCGCGCCGAAATCGCCACCTTGAAACAGCACGTTTTCGATGCCCTCGGTACCACCGAAGCGACGGTGCGCCGGCAATCGACGATTTTTCTCGACCCCGCCGATCTGGCACGGTTCGCTGATTGTCGGATTGCGGTCGGCAACCATTCGATGACGCACAGCCATTTCCGCTCGCTGTCGCCGCCGGAACTCGATGTCGAGATCGGGCAGAGCCGGGCCGAATTGCAGCGCTGGTCGGGGCAGCCGGTCGATTGCCTCAGCATCCCGTTCGGAGATCGGCGCGATGCGACCGTCTCCGCCCTCGGCGCCGCGCGCGCAAGCGGACACCGCGCGGTGTTCCTGGTCGGCGCCCGCAGCAACCGGTCCCGGCGCGGCGACGCGCCGTATTATCGCGTGAGCCTGCGCAACGAACCGTCGGCGCGCCTGCCCGTAACCTTGCGCGTGCTGCCGGTGCTGCGGTCGCTTCGCGATGCCGTCGCCGGCCGCGCCTGAGCCGGGCTATGGCGGAACCGGCTTACCCGTTCGTCTCGGTCGTGATCCCGCATTACAACGATTTCGACAACCTCGCGCTGTGCCTGGAGAGCCTGCGCCGCCAGCACTGGCCAGCCGACCGCTTCGAGATCGTCGTCGCCGACAACAATTCGACGGGCGGGGTCGCAGCGGTCGCCGCAATCGCGCCCGGCATACGGGTCGTCGATGCGCCGGAGCAGGGCGCCGGGCCGGCCCGCAACGTCGGCGCAGCGGCGGGGCGCGGCGATCTTTTTGCCTTTCTCGACGCCGATGCCGTCGCCGATCCGGGCTGGATTGGCGCGGGCGTCGCGGCTTTGTCCCGCTTCGACTATGTCGGCGGCCGGGTCGTGGTGACGACTCGTGCGCCGGAACTGCTGTCGCCGAGCGAGGCGTATGAAGCGGTGTTTGCCTACGATTTCCGCAAATACATCGAGCAGGAGCACTATTCCGGGACCGGCAACCTGTTCGTGCCGCGCGCCGTCTTCGAGCGGGTCGGCGGCTTTCGCACGGGCGTCGCCGAAGACATGGAGTGGTGCTGGCGCGCGAACGGGCTCGGCTACCGCATCGGCTATGCCGAAGATGCGATCGTCCAGATCGCTGCGCGCCGGCGCTGGGCCGAATTAAAGGCCAAATTCGACCGCATGGAGCGCGAGCATCTGCTGCTCTACCGCGGCCGGCCGGTCTGGCGGGCGCGCTGGCTCTGGCACGCGGCGTTGGTCGCCGGCTCGCCGTTTATTCACTGGGTGCGGGTCATGGCCAGCCCGCGTCTCGCGGGCGGCCGGGCGAAGCTGCTCGGCATCCTGGGATTGGCGATGATCCGCTACTACCGTGTGTACCTGATGCTCCGGTTGCTCGGCTTCCGAGTTCCCTGCGAAAGCGGAAGGACGCGGACCCTTCCGAAACATGCCGAGATGATGCGCGCCCGGGATTTGATCAGTTACGCCGCGCTCGTCTTGATCTGGCTGGCGGTTATTTCGTTCGGGCTGGGGCTGCTGGCCCTGAAGCTGACCTACGGATGATCGGCTCGCTCGTCGGCAAGATCGTCGGCGTATTGCGCCAGCAGGGTGCCCGGGGCTTCGCGCGCAGAATGCTCTCGTCCATCCGCCGGCTGCCGCGCAGCGAGTTCGACCGCAAGCGGGGGGCCGAAACCGGCGATATCGTGCCGTTGTGGCGGTTGCGCATCGCCTCCCCGAACGCCCGCTTCGGCGTGCGCTACCAGGCCGTCGACGAGCAGGATGTGGTCGCCGCCGTCGCTTCTTTGAACGAAAATCTCGGCCGATTCACCTTTATCGACCTTGGCTGCGGCAAGGGCCGCGGCCTGCTGGTCGCCGTTGAATTGGGCTTCGGGCGCGTCCTCGGCGTCGAATTCGCGCCGCAGCTGGCCGAAACCGCCCGTGCCAATTTGCAGAAGACCGGCGCGGCGAACGCGCTCGTCATCGCGGTCGACGCCGCCGAGTACGTCTTTCCGGCGGGAAATCTCGTCGTGTTTCTCTACAATCCGTTCGGCGCAGAGGTCATGGGGCCTGTGATCGCCAACCTGCGGCGATCCGATTCGCGCAGTCTTTATGTGATTTACGTGCGGCCGGTCCATGCCGCGCTGTTCGATGAGGCCGATTTTCTCGAACCCCTCGGGTCGCCTGCGGGCCATCCGAACATCCGAATCTGGCGCCGCCGGGCCGGTTGGTAAGGGCTCAGCCAGAGCCGACAACCTTGCCGATGCCTTGCCGCGCTGATAGGCTGCGGGTTCCCTATCAAAGCGGCGGCGCGGCGCCAGAATCGGATCCCGGCACGGGACGGGGGCATCTCCGGCGCCGCAAAGGGTCGGCTCGCTTGTTCACCGTCGTCGACGAAGCCGCATCTTTGATCCGCCCCGGACGGGCTGCGGCGGTTCTCGAAGCTGTGGCGGCCTCGGTCTGGCTCGCCGGCGTGGTGATGGCGCCGGTCTGGTTCGGCTCCAATGTCCCGCTGGTCTGGGGCGCGCACGCGCTGCTGTTCGGCATCGCCCTCGCGATCTATGCGAGCGGCGGTTTGGCCGCATCGCGCCCTTGGCCGGTGCCGTTGGCCTGGCTCAAGCTGCCGCTCGCCGCGCTCGCAATCGCGCTCGGCTGGGCTGCGATCCAGACGGTTGCCGGCGTTCCTGCCGTTCTGCAAAACCCGGTCTGGGGCGAGGTATCGGCGGCGCTGGGGCAGCCGGTGGCGGGGGCGGTCAGCGTTTATCCGGTGGCCGGCCGCATGGCCATTCTGTGGGCGGCGACCGCGGCAGCGGTGTTCATTCTCGCCGTCCAGCTGGGCCGCGACCCGGGCCGGGCCCGCATCATCGTGTACGCGATCGCCGTCGCCGGCGGCATCATCGCCGCCTATGGCCTGATCGTCTATTTCGAGGGCAATCAATGGGTGCTGTGGCAACCCAAGCACGCCTACCGCAACGCGCTGACGGCGACCTTCATCAACAAGAACAATTATGGCGCCTTCGCCGGCATGGGGCTGATTTGCAGCTTCGGTCTGCTGCTCGCCCGACTGCCCGGTTCCAGCCCGTACCAGACGCGCCGGCCGCGCAGCGCCCTGTTGCTTCGCGGTGTCGCGATCGTGGTGCTGGGCGCGGTCTTTGCGGCCGATTGCGCCGCGCTGCTGCTGTCGGGGTCGCGCGCCGCGTCCGCCGCGACGGTTCTGGGCCTTGTCGTCGTGCTGCTGCTATGGCTGACGCGGCTGCCGGCGTGGCGGCGGCCGCTGTTCCTCGCCTTCGGACTGACCGCGCTCGGCATCATCCTGTTCGCCTCGTCGTCGAGCGAGCTGCTGGTCTCGCGCCTGCCGTACCTCGACCAGGACATGGCAACGCGCCTTGCTGTCGATGCGCGGACGATCGTTGCAATCAAGGAGGCGCCATGGACCGGGTATGGGCTCGGCGCCTTCCAGCAGACCTTCGCCGCCTTCCGGGACACCAGCCTGCCGACCCAGGGCCGTTGGGAATACGCGCACAACGATTGGCTGGAAGCGCTGATGACGCTCGGCATCCCGGCCGGGCTGATGCTATGGCTCGCGTTCGGCTGGATCGGGTATCGCTGCGTCGCCGGCGCCCTCAACCGCCGCCGCGATGCGATCTATCCGGCGATCGGGGCGGGAGCCTGCGCACTCGCCTTCGCCCATACGCTGGTCGACTTCACGATGCAAATCCAGGGATTCGCCCTGCCGTTCCTGGCGGTCGTCGGGATCGGGGTCGCGCAATCCTGGTCGTCTCGCCCGGTTCCGGCCGGGGTGGACAAGCCGATTTGACGGCGCCTACAACAGCAAATAGAACGCTAGACGTGGTTTTGCCGGTTTCATAATGACGAGAACATTCTTCACGCCGGCCCGCGTGGCGGTGGTGCTGTTGGCGATGCTTGCCCTGTCGGGCTGCGAAGGCATCGGCGGGACTTACCATCCGATGCGGTGGAACCCGGAAAATTCGGCACAGATCGAAGGCATGAACGACCGGGGCGAAGAGATCTCGGTGTTCGGCCTCGGTCCGGGCGACAAGGTGCGGGTGACCGTGTTCGGCGCCGACCGGTTGAGCGGCGTCTTCGACGTGGAATTGAGCGGCTCGCTGGCGATGCCGTTGATCGGCATCATTCCGGCCGCCGGGAAGACCCTCGACGAGGTCAAGGACGAGATCGTCACTCAGCTCAAGGAACAGAAGCTGATGGACGAGCCGAACGTCAGCGTGGCGATGGTCAGCGCCCGCCCATTCTATGTGCTCGGCGAGGTCGGCCGCTCCGGCTCCTACCCCTATCTCGGCGGCACCAACATCGTCAGCGCAATCGCCACCGCCGGCGGGTTCTCGTACCGTGCCGAGGAGAATTACGTGTTCCTGCGCCGCGCCGGCTCGTTCCACGAGATTAAGGTGCCGCTGCCTTCGGTGGTGCCGGTCAATCCGGGCGACATCATCCGGGTCGCCAGCCGCATCTATTGAACATCGAGCCTTTTCCTGAGCGCCGCGGCGGCCCGGTACGCCGTCTTGCCGTCCCACAATTCGGGCGGGCCGCGCCGCTGCCACTGCCCGTCGAGGACCGTATCGACCTGTTCTGAGA
>Ga0102924_1006025_pt1 | contig 11499 bp, 5 predicted proteins | sample PaiPotPPM11metaG_FD_80116 | JGI IMG/M metagenome (GOLD analysis project Ga0102924, IMG submission 80116) | Iron sulfur acid spring bacterial and archeal communities from Banff, Canada, to study Microbial Dark Matter (Phase II) - Paint Pots PPM... ...
GGATTTCCTCAATTCCATCCTGCCCAGTAACGGGCCCGACATGCGGCGCATGGACGTGCGTCTGGCAGCCTTGAGTTCCGAGTCGCCGCGCCCGGTCTGCACTCTCCCCTCCTCGCCCATCTCGCGTGGTCCGCCCGTCGGCGCCTAGGCGCCGCCTGCTTCGGACTGCGCTCCGGTCCCCGTTCCGGGGGCCGTGGTCCGTTCCCAGTTGCGCGCAACCGGCTGATTCCGTGCCATCGCTCCGCCCCGCGATCGACCTTGAAGGCGAACGTCGGCGGGGATTCGGTCGCAATTGCATGGTTTGCCGACGTTTTCTGCCGAGGTTTTATGAGTCAGACCTGGTTTCGACATCCGGCTTGGTTGCTGGTTGTTTTTGGCACGATGGTGAGTTGCACCCGACCCACCACCACGGCCTCCGATCACCCCGAGGTGGCTCAGGATGATCCCAATCTTCTCTACGTTCCGGTCGCGAGACAGGTGCCATTGGTGGCGGCCGCCGCTACCGTCGTGCAGCCGACGCTGACCTTGCCGGCCGTGGTCATGGCGGACGTGACGCGCACCGTGCATGTCACCGCCCAAGTGGCGGGGAAAGTCGAACGTATCAAAGCGCATCTCGGCGATGCCGTACAACGGGGCCAGGTACTGGCCATTGTGTCCAGCCCCGATCTCGCGGCCGCCTACTCGGACTGGGAGAAAGCGGAGTCCGACCAACGCTTGACGCGGCGGTCGCTCGACCGTGCCCGGTTATTGTTGGGTCATGGCGCCATTCCCAAACGCGAGCTGGACCAGGCGGAGGACGACGCGGCCAAGGCGGACGCGGAAACCCGGCGCGCCGCGGCGCGGTTGCAGATCATCGGCGGCTCCACGCAGCGGGCCAACCCGGAAGTGGCGGTGGCGGCGCCCATCTCCGGCACCATCATCGAGCAGAACACATCCTACGGCGAAGGCGTAAAAACTCCCGACAACACGCCCAGCCTGTTCACCATCGCCAACTTGGCCGAGGTCTGGGTGGTGGGCAGCGTTTATGAAACCAACCTGGCTGCGATCCGGGTAGGGGATGCGGCCGAGGTTAGCTTGGCGGCCTTTCCCGGGCGCATATGGCAGGGCCGTATCAGCAACCTCTCCAGCCTCATGGATCCCGCCACGCGCACCCTGCAGGCGCGGGTCGTGTTGCCGAATCCGGGAGGGCTGTTACGGCCGCAAATGTTCGGCGAGATCCGTGTCCGCAGTCAACAGTCGCGGGTGGCCACCGTGGTCCCGACCGGTGCGGTGGTCCGATTGGAAGATAAGGACTTCGTCTACGTGCCGGACGGACCGGGACGTTTCCGCCGCGTCCAGGTGACGGCCGGCCCGGAGGCTGCGGGAGGCCGGATCGTCGAAGGTCTGGCGGTGGGACAACAGGTGGTGCGCAGCGCGCTGCTGCCGGCGACGATCGGGGCGGGGGGGAGTGCCCCGCTCCCATGATCTCGCGCATCGTGCAGTTCGGGTTGAACAACCGCCTGGTGGTGGTGCTGCTGACCGCGGGGTTGATGGCCTGGGGCCTGTACAGCTTCCATCACCTGCCGGTGGAGGCCTACCCCGATGTCGCCGATACCTGGGTGCAGGTGATCACGCAATGGCCGGGGCACGCTGCCGAGGAGGTTGAGCAGCAGGTCACCATCCCGATCGAGACGCAGATGAACGGGATGGCGCACCTGACCCACCTGCGCTCCACCTCGCTCTACGGCTTGTCGGTCGTGACCTTGATCTTCGACGACAGCGCACAGACCTTGCAGGTCCGGCAGCAGGCACTGGAAAGGCTGGCCGCGGTCAACGTGCCCCCCAACGTGAACCCCCAACTCGGTCCCAACTACAGCCCGGTGGGGCAGATCTACTGGTATGTCATGCACAGCACCAACCCGGCCTACGGGCCGATGGAGCTGAAGAGCCTGCAGGACTGGACGGTGTCGCGCGCCCTGAAGACGGTTCCGGGCGTCGAGGACGACTCCATCTTCGGCGGAACGACCAAGGAGTACCAGGTGTTGGTGAATCCAGCACAACTGGTATCCCACAACCTCACCCTGGCCCAGGTGGAGCAGGCGCTGGTCAACAACAACACCAACCTGGGCGGCGGGTTCATCGAGCGGGGCGACCAGCAGGTCAACATCCGCGGTATCGGGCTGGTCACCGACACCGCCGACATCGGCAACATCGTGATTGCGCAACAGAATGGGGTTCCGGTGCGGGTGGCGGACGTGGCGCAGGTCGTGATCGGGCCCAAGGTGCGGCTGGGGCGCATCGGCCGCGCCGTCCGGGTCAGTCCCACGCGCCTGGTGGACGACGATGACGTGGTCGAAGGGGTAGTGCTGCTACGCAAGGGTCAGCAGGCAGAAGAAGTGTTGCCGCTGCTGCACCAGAAAGTCGACGCTCTGAACCACGGCGGGTTGCCCCCGGGCGTGACCTTGGTGCCGTTCTTGGACCGTACCGACCTGCTGCACCTGACCACCCACACGGTGCTGCACAACCTGGTGGAAGGGATGATCCTGGTCAGCCTCATCCTCCTGTTTTTCCTGGGCAACCTGCGGGCCGCCGTGATCGTGGCATTGACCATTCCGTTCTCCCTGCTGTTTGCCGCGATTTTGTTGGGACAGCGGCACATTCCCGCCAACCTGTTGTCGCTGGGGGCGCTGGATTTCGGGATGGTGGTGGACGGGGCGGTGGTGATGGTGGAAAACATTCACCGCCACTTGGGGGAGCGCAGTGAACGGCGGCTGTCGGTCATGGACGCCATCATGGTGGCGGCGCGGGAAGTCGAGTCGCCCATCTTCTACTCGATCGCCATCATCATTGCCGCCTACTTTCCGATCTTTACCCTGCAGCGGGTGGAGGGGAAGTTGTTCGCGCCCATGGCGTGGACGGTGACCTTCGCCCTGGCCGGTGCCCTGACCTTCAGCCTGCTGATCGCCCCGGCACTGTGCGAGTTCCTGCGTCGCGACGACCACGAGTGGCAGAACCCGTTGCTGGTCTGGCTGTTACCCCGCTACCGCCGCGCTCTCCGGGTCTGCATCGAACATCCGGCTCGGCTCTGGTGGCCGGTGGCCGGTCTGCTCCTGATCACCGGGTACCTGATGCTGGGTGGCGTCATCGGCTCAGAGTTCCTGCCACACCTGGACGAAGGCGCCATCTGGGCGCGCGGGACACTGCCCGCCTCGACCGGACCGACCTTGGGCGACGCGGTGGCGCGGCGGGCGCGGCTGATTTTCGCCTCGTTTCCCGAGGTACCGCAGGTGGTCAGCCAGGACGGCCGCCCTGACGACGGGACCGACGTCACCGGCTTCTTCAATACCGAGTACTACCTGGAACTGCTGCCCCGCGATCAGTGGCGCCCGCAGTTTCACAACAAGGAGGAGCTCATCGAGGCGCTCAATCGCGCCGTGACGGCGGCCTATCCCACCGTGATCTGGAACTTTTCGCAGCCCATCTCCGATAACGTCGAGGAGGCGACGAGCGGGGTGAAGGGGGCGCTGGCGGTCAAGATCATCGGCGACGATCTGCACGTGCTCGACCAACTGGCCAGCCAGGTGGCGTCCGCCATGGCTGGGGTGCGCGGGGTGGCCGACCTGGGCGTGTTCCGCGAGTTGGGGCAGCCGAATCTGAACATCCGCATCGATCGGGCGGCGGCGGCCCGCTTCGGCCTGGGTGTCAGCGACCTGCAGGAGGCGTTACAGAGCGCCATCGGCGGGCATGCCGTCTCACAGGTGCTGATCGGGGACCAGCGCTATGACCTGGTGGTGCGCTACCCGCAGGCCGCTCGGGCCGGCATCGCGGCCATCGGTGACGTGCAGATGGTGACGCCGACCGGGCAGCGGGTCGCCATCCGCGAGGTCGCCAACATCAGCGAACAGGAAGGGGGGTCGCTGATCTACCGGGAAGGCAACCAGCGCTACATCGCGGTGAAGTTCAGCGTGCGCGACCGCGACTTGGGCAGCACGGTGCGCGAGGCGCAAGCCGCCGTGGCGCGGCGGGTGCGGCTGCCCTCCGGCTACCACTTGGACTGGACCGGGGAGTACGAAAGCCAGCAACGTTCCCAGGCCCGCCTGGCGACCATCGTGCCGCTGACCATCTTCTTTATTTTCGTGATCCTGTACAGCGCCTTCAAGAGCGGGCGCTGGGCCATGCTGGTCATGACCACCATCCTGCTCGCCCCGATCGGTGGCACCCTGGCCCTGTTGATCAGCGGCACCCACTTCAGCGTTTCGAGCGGGGTGGGCTTCCTGGCCCTGTTCGGGGTGTCGGTGCAGACAGGCGTGATCATGGTGTCGTACATGGAACACATGCGCAAGGAAGGCGCCTCGGCCGCCGAGGCCGCGGTGGAAGGCGCGGCGCTGCGGCTGCGGCCCATCCTGATGACCGCCTTGGTGGCCACCCTGGGGCTGGTGCCGGCGGCTTTCTCGCACGGTATCGGCAGCGATTCGCAGCGCCCCTTTGCCATCGTGATCGTGGGCGGGTTGAGTGTCGACCTGGTGTTGAGCCTCTTCGTGCTGCCCACCCTGTACGCGTGGTTGGCGCGACCGCTGGCCGCTCCCGAGCCGCCCCCGCCGGCCGGCGCCTGAGCGGCGATGCGGGTGGCGCGGCGGCGCGGCTTGGAGGATAATTCAGACTCGCCGAATCTCCGTCCGGCTTGGCAGCGCGATGGGGAGCGGGGGACCCCGTTGTTCAGGGGCGAAGTACGGTGGCCCGCGCCACCGCACCGGGCGGCCTTTCCGCCCGAGCCCGGCAGCTAACCTCGCAGGCGCAAGCGCAGGCTCCGTCCTGACGCAAGAAAGGAACCGTAGGGCAGCCTGTCCCGCGAGGCCGACCTTCGGCATGGCCGTGCAACTACCGCAGAAAACCTCCACCCAGGTCATCGTCGCCTCGACGGTGATGTTGTCCTTTATTTCTTTCTGGCGGGCGGCGGCCATCGTGCTCGCCGACCTGGCTTCCTCGGCGTATTACGTCGGCGGCGACACCGAGCAGGTCATCGGGCGCAGCGCCCCCTGGTTCATCATCGGCGTGATGCTGTTCAGCTACGCGGTGCGCGCCGTGTACATCGAGTCGAGCAGCATGTTCGTGCGCGGCGGGGTGTACCGCGTGGTGAAGGAGGCCATGGGTGGGACGATGGCCAAGATCTCGGTCTCCGCCCTGATGTTCGACTACGTCCTCACCGGACCCATCAGCGTGGTGGCGGCCGGACAGTACCTGGGTGGCTTCGTGCAGGACCTGTCCGCCCGGCTGCTGGGCCATCCCCTGGCGTTCAACATGAACGCCTTTGCCGCCGGGTTCGGCCTCCTGGTCACCATTTACTTCTGGAGGAAGAACATCCAGGGCATGCACGAGTCCAGCCAGAAGGCCATGCGCATCATGCAAATCACCACCGTCATGGTGGTCATGATCCTGGTGTGGTGCGTGATCACCGTCCTGAAGCAAGGGGCTCACTGGCCGCCCGCCCCGGTCCCGCGCAACATCCCCTGGACCCCGGAGGCGCTGGGCTGGCTGAAGGAAAGCTGGGTCCGGAGCTCGACCCTGCTGGCGGTGCTGGTGGGTTTCGGACACTCCGTGCTGGCCATGAGCGGCGAGGAGACCCTGGCGCAGGTCAATCGCGAGATCGAGAGCCCCAAGCTCAAGAACCTCGAGAAGGCCGGCATGGTGATCTTCGTCTACAGCCTGCTGTTCACCGGTTTGGTCTCGCTGTTCGCGGTCATGATCATCCCCGACGCGGTGCGGCCGCAGTACTACGCCAACCTGATCAGCGGGTTGAGCATGAACATGGTCGGCCCCTACACGCTGCGCCTCGTCATGCAGGGGTTCGTGGTGCTGGTCGGGGTGCTGATTCTCTCGGGGGCGGCCAACACCGCCATCGTGGGCTCCAACGGCGTCCTCAACCGGGTCAGCGAGGACGGCGTGTTGAGTGACTGGTTCCGCCGTCCGCACCACCGCTTCGGTACCAGCTACCGGCTGATCAACATGGTGGTCGGCCTGCAGTTGCTGACCATCGTGATCAGCCACGGCAACGTCTACCTGTTGGCCGCCTTGTATGCGTTCGGCGTGGTGTGGAGCTTTGCGCTGAAAGGGCTGGCGGTCTTCGTGTTGCGCTACACCGAACCGGAGGGCCGTGAATTCAAGGTGCCCGGCAACCTGCGCCTCGGCGGCAAGCAGGAATTCCCCCTGGGCCTGGCGCTGATCACCCTGGCGCTTTTTGCCATCGCGCTGGTCAACCTGTTCACCAAACCGACCGCCACCAAGGCCGGAATTGCGTTTACCGCGGGCCTCTACATCGTGTTCGCCGTCTCGGAGCGCCTGAGCGCCAAGAAGCACAAGGCTGCCGGCGCCAACCTTGATCAGTTCCAGGTGGCGGAGCGCGACGACCTGGCCTCGGAAAGCCTCAACGTCCGTCCCGGCAACGTGCTGGTGGCGGTGCGCGATTACCATGCGCTGGATCACCTGCGGCGGGTGCTGGTGCGCACCGATACGCTGAAACAGGATGTGGTGGTGGTGACCATCCGCATGCTGCTGCCCGGCGAGTCGGACGGCGCCGGTTCGGCCCTGACGCAGTACGAGCAGACCCTGCTCACCCAGGTGGTGGCGATTGCGGAGAAGGCCGGCAAGCCCGTGAGCCTGCTGATTGTGCCCGGCACCAGCGCCTTCGGCGCCCTGGTGCAGACCGCCGCCCGCCTGCGTTCCGACACCATCGTGGCCGGACCCAGCCGGGTGATGCCGGTGCGCGAGCAGGGTGAACACACCGGCGAGGCGTGGGAGGAGCTGCCGGAACCGCGGCCCCGCATGCGCCTGGAGGTGATGGGGTGCGAGGGCGTGGAGGAGGTCTTCTACCTCGGCCCGCATGCCCCCCGGCTGCGTGACAAGGACATCGCCCTGATGCATGACATCTGGCGTTCCCTGGTCAGTCGTCCCGGGCTGCGCGAACTGCACCACTACCACGTGGTCTCACTGGCTCTCAAGCGCCTGCAGCGGGACCTCGCCTCCGAGGCGCAGCGGGACGAGGTGCTGCTCGGCTTTCAGCCCAAGCTGCCGGAACCGGCGGCGGACGAGCTCGAACGCAGCGTCTGAACCGCAGCCCGCCATGGCCGTGGGCGGCGGAGCCCGCTAGTTCCGCTTGCGCTGGTTGAAGGCCAGGGTCTTCTTCCGCAGGCGAATGGACTTGGGCGTCACCTCGACGTACTCGTCTTCGGCGATGAAGTCGAGCGCCTGTTCGAGGTTCAACGGCCGGAAGGGAATCAGCCGGATCGCCTCGTCGGAGGTGGAGGCCCGCATGTTGGTGAGCTTCTTTTCCTTGGTGACGTTGACGTCCATGTCGGCGTCGCGGGCGTTTTCGCCGGCGATCATGCCCTCGTAGACTTCGGTGCCGGGGCCGATGAACAGCTCGCCGCGCTCCTGCAGGTTGTTCAAGGCATACGTGGTGGCGGCCCCCGAGCGGTCGGAGACCAACACGCCGTTGGGACGGTGCGACATTTCGCCCTGGTACTCGATCCAGCCCTCGAACAGCGAGTTCAGCAGCGCGGTGCCGCGGGTGTCGGTCATGAGCTGGCTGCGCAGCCCGATCAGCCCGCGCGCCGGGATGCGGAACTCCATGCGCACCCGCCCGGAGCCATGGTTGACCATCTTGCCCATCTGACCCTTGCGCCGCCCCAGCTTCTCGATGACCACCCCGATGAACTCCTCCGGGCAGTCGACCACCAGGACCTCGATGGGCTCCTGCTTCTTGCCGTCGCGTTCGCGGATGACGATCTCCGGCTTGCCGACCATCAGCTCGAAGCCTTCCCGCCGCATGGTCTCGATCAGGATGGCGAGCTGCAGCTCGCCGCGTCCCAGAACGCGAAAGGCGTCCGTGGTGGCCTGGTCCTCGACCTTGATGGAGACGTTGGTGAGCAGTTCCTTGGTCATGCGCTCGCGCAAGTGGCGCGAGGTGACGAACTGCCCTTCCCGTCCGGCGAAGGGCGAGGTGTTCACCGTGAAGACCATGGCGATGGTGGGCTCGTCGATGGTGATGCGGGGCAGCGGTGAGGGCCGCTCGACGTCGGTGATGGTCTCGCCGATCTGGATGCCCTCGACTCCCGCCAGGGCCACCAGGTCGCCACACCCCACCGACTCCGCCTCGTCGCGGTTCAGGCCGCGAAAGGTAAACAGCTTGGTAATGCGGGTCGGCACCAGCGAGCCGTCGAGCTTGGCAATGGCGACGTCAGCGCCGCGCCGGATGACCCCGTTGAAGACGCGTCCGATGCCGATGCGACCGAAGTAATCGCTGTAATCAAGGTTGGCGATCTGGAGCTGCAGGGGCGCCGCCTCGTCGCCGCCCGGCGTGGGAATGCCGGAGACGATGGCGTCGAACAAGGGCTGCAGGTTCTCACTCGGCACGGCCAGGTCGCGCGTGGCGGTGCCCTGCTTGGCGTTGCAATAGATCACCGGGAAGTCGAGCTGGTCCTCGGTGGCGTCGAGGTCGATGAAGAGGTCGTAGACCTCGTTTAGCACCTCGGCGGGCCGGGCGTCGCTGCGGTCGATCTTGTTGAGCACCAGGATGGGACGCAGCTTGGCCACCAGCGCCTTCTGCAACACGTAGCGCGTCTGCGGCAATGGTCCTTCGCTGGCGTCGACCAGCAGCAACACGCCGTCCACCAGGCGCAGCGCCCGTTCCACCTCGCCGCCGAAGTCGCTGTGCCCGGGGGTGTCGACGATGTTGATCTTGGTGTCGTGATAGGACACCGCCGTGTTTTTGGCCAGGATGGTGATGCCGCGCTCGCGCTCGAGGTCGTTGGAGTCCATGACCCGGTCGGTGAGGGTCTGGTTGGCGCGGAAGGTGCCGCTCTGGCGGAGCATGGCGTCGACCAGGGTGGTCTTACCGTGGTCCACGTGGGCGATGATGGCAATATTGCGAATATCTGGTTTCAAAGGGCGGGAAATCCTGACGCGGTGGGTTTGACTTTCAGTGTAGCATCCGCACCGGCGCCCCCGGGCGCATTGCTGAATCACCGGGGCATGGCACTGAGATGAGACGCAGCCATGAAGCGCGGCGCTGCGAGTCGCCTGCAGGCGTATTCAACCCTCATGCTTGCCAAATCGACTTCGAGTCGACGCAGAAGCGGCTTGAGGCCACTCGCCCGCAAATCAAGATTGTAGCTTCCACCAATGTCCGCTTTAAATTGGATCGCGCTACGGCGGGCCCTCGGTCAGGATCGCGCCCCCCGCCCAGGGTCGGGAGCCGGGCAGCAATCTTCGGCGCAGTCGTCGCGGCGGGGACCCAGCACGCCCAGGGCGGCGCGCTGCAGGGCGGCGCCCGGTGCGGCTGCCATCCGTTCCAGCATGAGATCGCGAATCATCGCGACGAAGGCCGGATGGGTGCCCACCGTGGCGGCGCGCACCAGCGGCAGGCGGCACGCCGCCGCAACCTGGCGCGCTTCCGTGTCGAGGTCGTAGACCACTTCCATGTGGTCGGAGATGAAGCCGATGGGGACCAGCACGACGGCTTGCGCGCCGTGCCCGGCCAGGTCGCGCAGGTGGTCGTTGACGTCGGGGCCGAGCCATGGCTGGGTCGGAGGTCCGCTGCGGCTCTGGTAAACCAGGTCGAACTCCGGCCGCTGCAGGCGGTCGGCCACCAGGCGGCTGGCCTCCCGCAACTGTGCCTCATAGTCGCAGGTGGCCGCCATGGACTCCGGGATGCTATGGGCGGTGAACACCAGGCGCGCCGCGGGGCGCAAGTCGGCAGCGAGTTCGGCCATGGCGACCAGTACGCGATCGGTGACCGCTGTGATGAAGCCGGGGTGGTTGAAAAACACGCGCAGCTTGTCGCAGGCCGGCGCGGCCGGTCCCACGCTGGCGCGGGCCCGGACGAGGTCCTCGCGGTACTGCCGACAACCGGAGTAGGAGCTGAAGGCGGAGGTGACGAAGACCAGGGCGCGGCGCACGCCCGCGGTTTGCATCTGCAGCAAGGTGTCGGCCAGCAGGGGGTGCCAGTTGCGGTTGCCCCAATAGATCGGCAGGTGCGGACCGCGGGCCGCCAGCTCGGTTTGCAGGGCGGCGATCAGGGCGCGGTTCTGGTCGTTGATGGGACTGCGGCCCCCGCAGTGCGCATAGTGGTCCGCCACTTCGAGCAGGCGTTCGCGCGGCACGTTGCGGCCGCGCAGCACGTTCTCCAGAAAGGGCAACACCTCGGCGGAGCGCTCCGGACCGCCGAAGGAGAGCAGCAGCAGGGCATCGTAGGGGGCATCCGCCATCGTGATTCTCAGTATGCAATGAAGGCGATGCTGCCCGGTGGCGCCGTGCGCGGCCGCGCGGCTTGGCCCGCGCCGGCGGCGGCGCGCGGGGCGCGCTACTTGTTCCTGGGATGAAAAGGCTGGGCGAGGAAACGCCGGGCGGCCTTCGCCGCCGGCGACTGCGGGGCAGCGGCGATGGCGCGCTGATACTGCTGCACGGCGGGGCCACGACGGCTGAGCTGGTCGTCGACCTGGCCGGCGGCGAGGGCGGCGGCGGCCACGTAGCGCGGCTGGGCATGGGGCGCATGCTCCACCTGGGCGTAGGCGGACAGGGCATCGTCAAAGCGGGAGAACAAGCGGTGGATGTTGCCCAGGTCGTACCAGACCTTGTCGAGCGGAATGAAGGTGCTGCCCGGGGCGTGCGCGGCGGCCCGCGCCAGCAAGGCTTCATAGCCCTGCAGGGCCTGGGCATGCAGTCCGGCGGCCTCGGCGGCCTCGGCTTCCTCCACCGGGAATAAAACGTTGCGCGGGTACTCCTGCGCCAACTGCCGCAGGATGGGCAGCACGTCGCGGTTCCAGCCTTCGCGTCGGTAGATGACGGCCAGCATGATGCGGGCATCGGTGCGGGCGGCCTGCCCGGATGCGGCGACCTGGCGAATCTGCTGCAGGCCATGTTGCTTGTTGCCCGCCAGTCCGGTGACCGCGGCCATGACCCGCACCGTAAAAGGCAGGCTGCCGGCGATGTAGTTATGCACCCCGAGTATGAGCCGTGGATCAATCAGGTTGGGGTCGAGTTGCAGGGCGCGTTCCGCCTCCTTGCGCGCCTTCAGGGCGCTGCCCAGGGCGGCGAGGTAGGTCTTCTTGAGAACGAACTCGTAGGTGCCGCGCATGGCCAGCGCCACGGCGGCGTCGTAATGGGCGGCGGGGGCGCCGGGCTGGGCGGCGATCTGCGCCATGGCCAGGTCCAAGGCGCGTTGGTTGGCGGCCAGGAACTGCTGGATCGCGCCCCGGTTCACCGGCCGCAGCGGCTCTTCGAGAAACGGATCGCCGTGGCCGTAGAGTTGGCTGGCCAGTGCCCCGACGCGGTACATCTCGCGGTAGAGGTAGGTCTGCGCCACGTGGTTCCAGGCGGCAGCCGTGGGTTGCGCGCGGACTTGGGCCTCGAAATCGAGCAGTGCCGCGTCATATTCGAGGTTGTAGAAATGGTCGAAGCCGGGGTTGGCCGCCGAGGGTGTGGCGCGCCCCGCGGCCAAGGTCGGCGCCGGGCAACTCGCCAGCA
>Ga0102924_1006026_pt1 | contig 11496 bp, 7 predicted proteins | sample PaiPotPPM11metaG_FD_80116 | JGI IMG/M metagenome (GOLD analysis project Ga0102924, IMG submission 80116) | Iron sulfur acid spring bacterial and archeal communities from Banff, Canada, to study Microbial Dark Matter (Phase II) - Paint Pots PPM... ...
GAAGGCGGCCGGGGCGAGGCCAATCGTGCCCAGGAAGGGCTCGAGCGGGAAGTTGGTCCCATAGTCCGAGTCCAGCGCCTGGAAGCGAACCGTCTTTGAAGCCTGATCAACCTTATATATCCAGGTTTTCTCCGGCAGCGGATCCTGGAGCGTCGCCGTGTAATGAGTCCCGGTCAACGCGCCGAATAGAGGAACGGTGACGCTGGCCGCCCAGTCACGGGCCGGCTGGACATCGATCAGGTGGATCGCCAGCGTATCGCCGACCTCGGCGCCCTCCACATAGAACGGCCCCGTCTGGGGATTGAGATAGGGATACTCGCAAACCTTGCTGAAGAGGTCTTTCTCCGAGCGGATATGACCGGCGAAGCAGTCCTCCGTATAGAGGTCGACGACGTCGCCAGGCTTGATTCGGGCCAGTGGCGCGGCGCCACCAAACGTCCAGGCAAACTGCTTTTCCGTCGGCACGATCCGCTTGACGTCGATGGTCTCGATCATCCTGCCCTCCCTTCCCGATTCCGTGCCTAGCTGGCCTTGCTCGCCGCCCGGCGATCGGCCAGAACCTTGCGGGCCTTCGCCAGCGCTGCACGACGCCGCTCGAGCGTGGCCGGATCGGTGATCTTGCGGCGAGTGCGCCGTACGCGAACTTGCCCGCCGGTGCTTGAACCGGCCTCAGCGGCCGACTTCCGCCTAGATGAGGCAGCCTTGACCGCTTGGCTTACGCGGTCCACGATCGCGCGTAGCTCGCGGTTCTCCTGGGTCAGCTGCTTGTTCTCTGCCACCAGGTCGGTAACCTGGCTGAGTAAGCTGCTCGCCAATCCGTTGCTTGCCGAGCCGTCTCCCTGGCCGCCGCGGCGGCGTCTGGTACGTGGGGCCATTAGATCCCTCTCCTTGACTGGTGATTCAGCCCCCGCCGCGACAAGTGTAACCGGCATCACCGCTAGGTGCTCTCCGGCCGGCAGGCGCGTCAGTCTCGCGTGGTTAGCGTGTTTCGGGCGCCGCCGGCGAGGTTGAGTACCAGGCTTGCGGCACTGGTCGAATTGGGCCGATTGCACACCGTTCCAGCGTTCGGTTTGGCCCAGGTTTCGTTTTGAGACCCCTCTTCGGCTTAGGTTCTCTGAAGCTCATTGTCTCTACCGGCGGCGTGGATGCGCGCCACTGAAGTCAACTCCTCGGGCCAGAAATGGAAAAACGCCGCCAGAAGCCTGAGTTGGCTGCGTTATCCCAAGCCCTGATCCATTCGGATGATTATGGTCAGTCCGTTCCACCCGTGGCGAAGGCCGCGTCGCCGCCAAAACGCCACGAGAGTATGACAGGCATCCCTCTAGTTGGGCGCTCCTGAGTCCTCATCCAAGACCGTATAGAGGAATGCCCCCCGAATGTAGTCGTTAAAGTATTGACCCTTGGAAGGCGCCGTCGCAAAGCTGCTACTTATCTCCGGCGGAACATTTAAGTATCTATAGGTATGACCGCGGACAAACTTGACATCCAGCCACCGGTGGGCTTCGTCGTAGCCCAGTGCAGCTACGGTATCCGAATCTACTCTCATCATTCGCAATTGTGTAGCAAGCCTACGCTTCCTCCCGCGTTCAGGTCGGCATGCCTATGATTTAGCGGTGGCGACGCTCCCGGCATTCACCAAGGGCGAGTACGTCCGCGCTCACGGTCTACTGGCGGCACATGTTGCATACATGATGGGCCGCAAGCTGGAGGAAGCCGATTGGGCCACCGTCTACTGTACCGCGCGGGACATTCCCCATCAGCGATGGAGCAACTTGAACCTTGACGTAATGCACGGCCGACTGGGATTAGAGCTAAAAATGCTGGCGCGGCCCCCAACGGTACCCATAACGCGCGACTGCGGAACAACGTTGATGCATCCTTCGCTCACTCGCGCGATTCGGATCCCCTCCCTTGACCGAAGTGCAGACGAGGTCATGGCTGAGGTGTTCACACAATATTCCGCCCTGGTAGGCCGGCGAAGGGCCCTGGTACTTCAGAGCAGTTCCGGAAAGGAACCAGACATGCGCGTCGGCTATCTGTTATGGCAGACGAGTCTGCGCGAATTTCTGTATTTCGAGGAGCCCATGACGGCTCCGGACCCCGCCCTTTACCGGGCTGTATGGAATACGAGGGTGGGCTCCGCAAGTCGCTTAGGAAGCAAAAACTTGTGGATTTACGAGCGGGCTTCCGGGAAAAAGAGATATTCGGTAACCACCCAAGCCGGAATCAAGATTCAGCCATACTTCGACGTACCCGCCTTGGATGACTCAAATCTCTACCTATTGACAGTTCAGGGTGAGGTCGTGGACAGCGACAGCGTCCGGTTGTGGGCAACAGAGAGTACCGCGCGGGAGCTCGACTCACTTGTCGGCCCAAGATTTGAAAGTCTGAGCGACGCCATCGTATCGACTGATCTCACGGGGGCCGCAGCTACCCTGTCCGTAGAGCGCGAAGCAGTTCGCGAGATAAGGGTTACGGTGGCCGCATACGAGAAACTAGTGGCAGAATTTCCTGGTGTCAGCGACGAGCTAAGACTTCGGTCTTTCGTTAGTCACCTGCGGACAGCCAGAGCAGCAGAAAAATCAAAGCAACTTTAACTGCGCCGCGTTCGATTGCCGCCGCTTTTCAATCTCCTTGAGATAGTGCGGGATCGCCTCCTTCTGGATTTCTTCGGGAAACGTGTTAGGTAGCCACTCCTTAAAGGCTTGGAAATTAATTGCAGCAAGCACCTGTTCCTTGAGAAGAATCCCGTTTACTGCCCCGTATATCGCACGAGCGGTTCGTCCGCCCTCGCGTTCGGACTCCGCACTCTCCAAATAGCTTCGGACCGCTTCAATGAGTTGGGGCTTGGCTGCTCGGCGAATCCGGGCGGGCCCTACCTCGGGCAAGCAGATGAGGGCAACATCCAGTCCCGCGACATTGGGCGCTGTAAGTTGTTTTAGCGTTGGGTGTCGTTTATCAAACGTGTAGGAAGCCTGGATTCTAAATCCACCCTCCCCCAGCGCGCCAGCAAGCGATTGCCACACACGCTCGCTACTGTTGTTAAAGACCACGACCATGTGGCCGCCGGGCTTCAGCACACGGCTGCACTCAACAAATACGCTGCGCAGGAGGCGCTGATACTCGGGCACGCCCTTCGCTTGATATTGATTGATCACAGCCTCCTCTTTAGCGTCCGTATACACGCCAAGCCACGACTCCCACAGGAAGTTCATCTCGGAGTAGTTGATGTTTCCTCCAAAGGGAGGATCGGTGAAAATGAAGTCGACGCTGTGGTCGGGCAGATCTGCAAGTTTGCTTGAGCTTTGCGTAGTTATGCAAAAATGCGTCGCGGGATCATATTGCTGACTTTCTAGATGGTCGTGAATGTGCCGAAACTTTCGGCGTAGCGTTTCGAAGACGTTCTGCTCATTCATCACCATGGGCACATAAAGTCTGGGCGCGTTACCGCTCCCTCCCCAAAAACGGAACTCGGAAAACTTCGTAATTCGCAAATAGAGGCCGGTCAATGAAAAAAGGAGCCTATGACGCTGCACCGGATCTGGCCAATGGGAGGCTCTCCGCCATAAAGCGGCCAACGCCCAAAGGTTGCGCGTAGTGTAAAAGGCATCAACAGATCCGATTCCGTATGGGATCGGTTGTCTGGTGTTATAGCCGATTGGTAGCGCCGCTTTCGGGTACCACATCCTAGAAGGAATACCCCGCAGATTGATCCGACGGATCACGTCCAGGTCCTGAGCTGACGGCTTTACCATTGATTCTTGCCGGCCGCGTTTCCTTGGACAGTAATATCCAATCTGTACTGGTTCAAAGGAAAGGCGCCGCAGCGAGCGCTTCGGATGCGTTCGCCCGCAGCCGGGGCATACTATCTCCTGCTTTAGGCGGCTCGTTCGAACACTATCACCCAGAGCCTGTCCGACAGACCAGTAATTGAATCGAGCGCGGCACTCGGGGCACTCGACTTGGTAACTCCAAACCGTGTACTCAACCTTGTGAGGCTGCGCGCATTCTCTGCACGTTGTGCTATATAAAGCCCGCTCCAGCCTGCCAAATGGCTTAAGGAACGATCTACACACCTCATCCCACTCGCCGACCGGCATCTCTCTTAGGAAGTTGTAGGCGATAAAAGTCGCGGCGGGCGATATGTCGGACAGAATGACATGGCGACCGGTGCTCCTAGCCGCTACGCCTGTCATGCCAGAACCACAGAACGGGTCGAGGATTACGTCTCCTGGCCTGGAATAGGCTTTGATGAATGCTTCGATTCCAGCAGGCGGCACTTTTGTGTGATATGTGTGGGTGTCGTACACATAGGTGTTTTTTCCAGCTGAAATCGACCCGTCCAAGGTCCCCGGACGGGGCTCTTCCGAATTGCCGAGCGCCTCAATGAATGAACCGAGATTGGGGTTCGTAGAACTTGAATACCACGGCTCTTCTCCGAGCCCCAAAGCTGGGCTAGCTTCGGACCTATTCAAATTGCACCTGCACGATCAGATGGACAGCTCCCATCTTGGATCGGTAGCGACGAGGATCTATGGGGTTCGCCTTTAGCACCATTGCGTAAAGCGGGCGGTCTTGTGCATAGAAACGCAGAATATCCGTTGGGATGCGGTGGTGGTCGCCGTGGCGGTTCATTTCTTCAAGGCTTAGGGGTCCAACGATTCCACGAGTCTCCGCAATCGCGACTGCAACCCCGAGGCGTTCCGGGTCATATTTGGCAACCATTGAATGCGGGACTCGAGTTGCAAGAATATAGAAGGGCTTGCGCGGCAGCTGAATCGGACGAATACGAACATCCCAGTCCTTGTCGCCTGAGGCAATCTGATCGGCAAACGGTTGTTGGACTAGGTATCCGTCCATTTCAGCACTCCGAATCTTAACGAAGGTAGCCGGCTCTTCAGCCTCCGTGCAAACGAAAGCGACCGCTTTGACATTTGGACTCGGAAGTGGCTGCTCAGGTTTTCCCGCGCGGATCGCACATCTCGACCAAACGGCACAGGGCACTCGCCAACCTCATCTGCTCAGGTGTGTGACATCGAGCCTTGAGGAACTCCGGGCTACAAACTAGTTGCATCAAGCCTTCCGCTCTCGAGGCGGCGACGTTAAGGCGGTTGCGACTAAAAAGAAAGTCCATGCCTCGTGGGGCGTCGTCTACGGAGGAAGTCGCCATTGAATAGATGACGACGGGAGCCTCCTGGCCCTGGAACTTGTCCACTGTTCCAACTCGAGCTTTGTCCGGCAACGCTTGAATCAGGCGGCGGACCTGGGCATTATAGGGAGCGACGACGAGAATGTCATCGATGGCGATTGGCCGCGTCATACCACCGCGATCAGTCCACGGAAGGCCTACCAGCGATCGGAACAGGGCGTTGACCCGGTCAGATTCTTCAGAGGATACGGTCCGATTCCCCGAGTGGCCGACGGGGACGTACCGAAGGCCTAGTCCCCCACTGCCATTGCTTGTGGCGAGCGCCTGGCTCTTGGTTGACTCGTCTGGCTCGAGCTTGCCGTCGTAGAAGGCTTCTGAGATATAGGCACAAACGGACGGATGCAGACGATAGGTCGTCTCGAGGAACAACCCGTAGTGCACCGGCATGGTTGGCTCGTACTGGATGACGTGATCGAGTACGGAAAGATTGACCCCAGGCGGGTGGATGCCGTGGCTGGGCTGACTGAGCTGGTTTGGATCGCCGAGGAAAATGAAGTTCTGTGTGACGCCGGCTATGGCAAGGACGTTTGCTAGCGCCATCTGTCCGGCTTCGTCGACGACGAGATAATCAAGCTTGGCCGGAAAGGTCGGGCGTGCGAACAGCCACGTTGTTCCCGCGACAATTTCGACGTCGCCATCGTTTAGCGCCATCTCAACTGTCGTTGAGCTCCCTGAGCATTGGACTTCTTTGGACGCGCAGCGGTCGCGCTCATCCGCCTTCTGGATCGCGCGGATCGGTTGGCTGCGCAGCCTCGCCACTTCCATCAGCTTGTCCAGTAGGTTGCCGATCACCTTGTGGCTGTTGGCGGTGATCCCAACACGCCTGCCCGCCTTGACGAGCTCGATGATGATCTCGGCTCCGATGGTGGTCTTCCCTGAGCCGGGCGGGCCCTGGATGGCGAGGTAGGTTCCGTCAAGTCGCGGCGCGATCAGAACAGCGACGTCCCTCGCTCGCTCGCCTGCCTGAACGAGCGGTGCTCCTTCAATCGCTCCCAGGACCCGAGGAGGCTCGAGCCGCAGTAGATCCCGCGCGGCCCGAAACTGTCCGGGTCCACTGAATCCCTGATCCGCAACATGCTGTCCGAGGCGACGCAGTGCGTCCCGTTGGTCGTTCGTCGGAATCGGACTCGCTGGTATCAAGGACGTCGGATGAGGTGCTTGCGATTGCTTACTGCGGCTCAATTCGATCCAGCCGGCAACACCGTCGAGGTCGACAACGGTGCCAGCCCCCTCCAGTCGCCGAGGGTCGTGCGGCGTGTCGCCTACGGCGACCTTGTATTCCTGGGTTGGGTCGAAGTGGTAGCGGAATATGTTCGAGCGCTTCTCCTCGCGTACTTCCTCGCGCCACTCCAGACCGCCGATCGAGTCGGGGTCGGCCATCAGCTGCTCGTCCGTGAGGGTGCCCTTTCGGTAGTACTCCCACCATTCGGACTTGGCTTCGCGCCGGTGCCAGTTGAGACTGTGCGCGAGCAGGTAGTGTGCCTGCTGCTCCGGCGATCGCTTGTCTTCTTCCTCGGGGACGCCGGCGAGCAGCTTGTCTAGGACCACGGCCGTTCGCTCGTCGATGTCGCGCAGGTTCTCGCTGGGCTCGGTCTTCTCGGGGACCGGTCGGGCTATTTCGCCATATTTTGCGATCGCCTCCATACGGCGGGCCTCGAGCCAGTCGCGCAGCTGCGCGGTCGAGATGCAGTCGTCCGCGTTGTAGGCGAGGATCTCGTCAAGCTTCCGCTGCTCGCGCAAGTCGAGCCACTCCTCGTAGGCGACGATGCTGGACGCGGCGTCTACGATCTCGGTAGTGCGCTTGCCTTCGCGGTAGAGCGCCTCCAACTCCTTGAGCGAATAGGACTCGGTCCCGACCTGGACGGACTGCCGGACCACGCGATACAGGTCGACCAGGACCCGCCCGCGCAGCAGCCGGTCCACCTCCTGCTCGCGCGTCGCGTAGGTGCCTGATAGCGCCTTGAGCGCGTTCGGCTCGTAGGCGGCGTAGTGATAAACGTGTAGGTCGGAATTGCGATCGAGTCGTTCGATGAGGAAGTCCATCACCTGCTCGAAGGCACGCTTCTCCGCCTGGGTATCGTGCGCCCAGAAGGCATGATGGCGGGGGCTCCCCTCCACCATCTCGGTAATGCCAAACAGGTACTCGAGCCCCTCCTCGCCGACAAACGGGTCGCCTTCCATGTCGAAGAACAGGTCGGCGGGCGTCGGCTCCGGGAGCGCCTCGAACCCGAGGTGCGGTCCGAGCGGAGCCAGCACCTCATAGGTCAGCTTGTCGGAGTCCTTGCGCTCCACCTGTAGCTTTGCCTGGCGGCGCAGGCGCGCGAGGGCAGTCTCATTGATCCCCTGGACGGGTTCGGGCTGGCTGGAGGCCAGGGCCGCCATCGTTTGAATTCCTACCAGGTGTAGACGTTTGGTCTGGTCACGGCGCATGCCGGCCACCAGGCAAAGGTGATCGTCCTGGCGCCGGCGAAGCTCGCAGACGTCGAACCAGCGGCAGATCCGACAGTGGTCGACGGGATCAGGATAGGTCTGAACAGCCGGCGCCAGCACCGTCTCCTCGAAGCGGCGTTTGACGCTCCGGTAGTAGGCGCCATAGTCCTTGAAGCGGAGCTGCTCCTCGGTGTCGTCCCCCAGGATGAGCGTCAGGTGTTCGGGTTCGACGCCCTGGATGGCGGCCAGCTGCTCTGAATAGACGCAGCACTGAAGGACGGCCGATGCCTTCGCCTTCCGCGCCAGCTTGGCATCGGCAATCTCGTAGCTGTAGTCACCCAGCTTGCTCGGACGGTCGACCCGGATGAGGAAGTCGGGATGGCAGCGCCAGCGGCCGTCAAAGAAGGTGCCCTGATAGATGATGTGGACGCCGGCCTTCGTGGCGGCGACCGTGTCGGCATGAGCCTTCTCCAGACTGCCAATCGTGCCATCGGGAAAAGGGAATTCGACGGCCTTACGGCCATCCGACTTGAGGCTGGCCAGGTGACGAGCCTCGTGCTCGAGGCCATGGCGGCTGAGCATGTCCAGAACCGGGTCGTCCCGATCCGGCCGGGGGATCTCGCCACGGGCAGCGCTGAGCTCGAGCTGAGTCAAGTGCTCGCACTCGAGAAAGCCAGTCAGATCGGACGGGCTCACGATCAGGCGCCCTTCAATAAACTGCATCTGCCTCTACCTCTTGTTCACTGTACGGGTCAGCTTTGACAGCTGTCTGTCGCAGCTGCGGGTTTCGGGCTGGGTGTCCCACGAGCGCCTGAGAGTCGGCAAAGGCCAACTGGGAGTTTACGGCCCTTGCGTTTTGTACTTACCTAAGGGCGAGCTATGAAGCCACGGCGTCTGAAGACGACATTTCTTTAAGCCATTGATTCGCCGACGTAACAAGGATCGCTTCAGAGATCGAGGGCGACACACCCTCGCTTACTATCCATGGCAAATCAACCAAATGGACATCACCCACCATCACATCGGGCAGACGCCGAATGTCCCTCTTTCTGAATGAGATCACGGCGCCGTTCGTCACCCGAAAACCGGTCGCAAAGGTCGTGGCCTGGTAAATGTCCGAGCGTCCCCAAACGGACGTCACGCGATACTTTACGTCGCCCACAGCGGGGTAAGGATTGAAGATCAGATCAGGGTTAAGGGTCATCCATGAACCTGCGAGGCGCTGGTGGCCTGCCATAACTTCGCAACGATGCTTAAGGCCTTCGCGGAGCACCTGACGGAGCCCATCTTCGACGATGCGTGGCGTCCGGAGTAAGAATCCCCATGCTCGCTCGCCACCGGCTTCAATCGTGCGTCCCATGCCGCGGAGGAGATTATGGGCAAGGCTCAAGGCGTCGCGGTAGTAGCGGCTGCGCATATCGGTCTTCGCCGAGAGGTCACTGGGCACTAGATCGCCAACGTCATCCATCTGACCAATCATGCGAACCGCTCGTCGCCTGCGTGCCGAGGCGACCGGGGGATTCCTGACAATTGAGAGCGCGGCCCTTTTCAGGACCCGGTTGAGCGGCGTGTCCGTATCGAACTCTTCAAAGTCGCACACGGCTGAAAGCCTCCCGCCATAATAAAGCGCGGCCGTTGGTAGGCCTTGGATCTGCCCGCGAACCGCATCGAGCTCATTGCTCACCTCGCGATAATCCTTGATTAAATCCCGGTGAAGTACTGACTCAAGCGAATTGAGGAACCAGTGCGCAACGATTTCCAGCAGGTTCTGATCCTTTGCAAGAGCCGCGACATGTTCATCGAAGCGTGGCCATCCATCGGTCTTACAAAACAAATAGAGCAGATGGTCAACGGGAATCTTCGGGCGGGCCACGATCTGGAGGTCCCCTACGGAAACGACCCCGACCGCGTCGACTATCGTGACGTTCCAACCGCCTTGGGCAGCTGGGGTGCAGCGAATTGCTGTACGTGCCGTCGCGACTTCTTCATCTAGTGGTTCCTCCGCAGCACCCCACCAGGCGGAGTCCGAGACTAGCTTTTCGCCGAGCGATGAGAGGGCTCGAGCCTCGTGCTCACTTATCTGGAGTCTTGTTGTGACAGACTCGATTACGTTTTCGGTTCGCAATTTACTTCCGGCCAGAACTCAGACACGGTGTACTTGCTAGCAAGATCGGGTTGGTCTAGGAAATACTCCTCGATTATCGGCCCGAGCTTGCGGCGCCAGGTCGTGCATAGAAGGTCGGGCGTAAAGGCCTCGGCCATAAAGAAAGTCTGCCCAACGGTGTGATATTCGCCGACGTCGCCCTTAAGCCACTCATTGAGTTTTACAAAGCCATCAACGAGGCCTGGGACCGTGTTCGTTCGCGTAGCGTAATAGCGTTGAAGAATGTCTAGATCTGGAGCGCACCTAAAGACTTCGAACCGCCGCCGGAGGGCCACATCAATACTGCGAATGCTTCGATCTGCTGTATTCATCGTGCCGACAAACCGAAGGTTGTCGGGGAGTCGGAAGTCTTTCCGATAAGGTAGGTCGATCCTCTCCTTGCGATACTCGAACAAGTACATCAGCTCCCCCAGTACCCGAGGAAGGTTGGCGCGGTTCATCTCATCGATGATCAGGAAATGGTCAGGCTCCTGCTCCCCGATGGAGTCAACCATATCCAGTACGATGCCGGGTACGGGTTTGAACGTGATGGCGTTGTTCTCGAGCGTCGGGCGGAGACCTTCGATGAACTGTTCGTAGGAATAGCTCGGGTGGAACTGGACGAGTTTCCATCGATCTGGTCGATTTCCCGTGAGGTATTTCACAACCGCCTTCGCAACCCAAGTCTTGCCTGTACCAGGCGGTCCGGCAAGGATCAATTGACGGGTCTCCCCGCTGAGTGCTTCGAGCAATTCGTCGAGTGCTGCTTTAGACCACAACGTTTCGTTGAGCAGATCTTGAAACGTGTAGTTGTTGTCATGGGGTATCACGGCCTGAAGCCGTGAAGTTAGCAAGGCCTCCAGCGCATCAGCCTCCTGAGGGCTCATCTTAAAGTTGGTTCCTTGTGGTTGGCGCAAGATGCTGAGGTTCGCGAGGGCTGGGGTCTCCTGAAGTTCTTTCCGCGTGACAGCAGGCTCTACCGATTGTCGGACTTGAACCGGCACTCGAGGCTGATCAAGGCGCCTGGGGTCATTCCCACGGTTGTATCGGTCCTCCAAGGAAGGCACCGGCCGGTTACCAGCCGGTTGAAGGATATCTCCCACGCCAATGATTCCCCCGTCAGCCCCGGCTTCCCACATGTAGACGCGGTCGCCCGGTTTCATTTCTGACGCGAACCGTGATGCGAGCCAATGGATTACCTCAAGTCCTTGGAGTCCAGCTCTTAGGTCCCAAACCTCGGGATTAGATTGAAAGATCCAATGGTTCGGGGCCTGTCCGTTGACTCTTCGGCGCCATAATGCGAATCCACCCCGGAGCGCATTTGGCGATACCGGCGACCCATGAGCAGCTTCAAGCTGGTCGAGAGGAATCGGGGAAGGCAGCCATTCGACTTGATCGATCAAGAACCATGTCTTAAAGATCTGCGTCTGGTGATCACCCGCACGCTTCCTACCCTGGATCTCAGCGGGTTCGTACTCCGGCCAAGGGCAGAGCAGCCCATCGGTGCCATGGGACGTCCGAAAATCGACGATCCGATCCCGTCGAACGATGCTCTGGGTTGGAGATCCAACGTATACGTATAAGTAGGATGATGCTCTGAGCACAGCTTGCGCATCGTCCCCTAGCGGGAAACTCCACCACCTTGCCAGTTTGCCGCGCGACTGCAGCTGCTGGGTCATCTGCGCCGTCTCGGCTCGAGACTCGTCCTCTACCC
>Ga0102924_1006029_pt1 | contig 11492 bp, 10 predicted proteins | sample PaiPotPPM11metaG_FD_80116 | JGI IMG/M metagenome (GOLD analysis project Ga0102924, IMG submission 80116) | Iron sulfur acid spring bacterial and archeal communities from Banff, Canada, to study Microbial Dark Matter (Phase II) - Paint Pots PPM... ...
GAACGGGCGGGGTAGGGGCGGGCGCCGGTGGCGAGGCCTGCTGAGTTTGCAGCTCCGCCCGAGATGGGCCGTGTCGTGGGGTGCATGGGCCGGTGTTCACCGGGACGCCTTCCGGGCGTTCCTCTCCCGGGAACCGGACGTGGCGCAGCGACCCCGGGGTAAATCGGCTGGTCCAAGGCAGGAGACTTACGGCCTAATGGGACGATACGCCCGGGCCGAGCGGCCCCTCCCGAGGGAACTGCGCCGTGTCCCTTGGCTCCTGATCCTGCCTGAGCGGCCGTGGAACCCGATGGTCTTGCCGACGCCGCCTCTTCCGCCCTGAGGGGTTGCGCGGCCGCCCCTTGGGTAGTGTCTGGAGGCCGATTCGGAAACGCCGGATTCGCGACAATTGTTCCAGAGGGGGGATGCCGCATCACGCCAGTCCGGGGTGGAGCAGAGACGGGGCCCGCAGCCGGTGCAGCAGGTTTCGGAGGGCGGAGTTGAGGCCGCGGAGTCAGAAGCGGAGATATTGGCTTAGGCGGAACCGGCGACGGAGTTGGAGCGGGTTTGTGAACCGGAGCCACTGCAAGTCTTGCTTCGGCCTTGATCTGTTCAAGCGTCCGGCCAAGGACCGGAGGTTCATGGCGCAGATCGGCAAACTTGGGGACGGCAGGCTTCTGGACAATGGGCTGAACTGGAGTGGGTGCGGGAGCCACCACTGGCGCCGGAGTTGGCGCTTCCTGGGTAGTTTTGTCTTCCGGAGCCGCAACCTCTTCGAGATCCGGACCCAGTTCGCGGAAATGGACCCGCACTCTTTCCGCGATATCGTCATCGATCGCGCTTGAATGCGATTTCTTGTCCGAAATCCCGATTTCCACGAGGTAATTGAGCACACTCCGGCTCTTCACCTCGAGCTCACGGGCCAGATCATTAATGCGAATCTTACTCTTTACCGATTCCAAGTTTCTCCTTCCTCTTCGCGGTGGTTTGAATGCCACCACGCATAAAGCGCCTTAGTTCAACTTTCTGTCCCTCCTTCCTGGGGATTCGAGGAATCCGTTAAACGGTGTTGAGCCGCATCGGGCTCCTCCGCGTCCTCACCCCCATTGTAACTCTCCGGCGCCCCGGCGGGAGGCTTGCCGCCTTCTAGGGTCTCTGTCTCCGTGGCCGCTTCTGCGCCTTGTATTGGTGCTTCTTCCTCTGGTAATTGAGCCTCTTCTCCAAAGGTCTCTCCGCTGGCTTCACCGGACGCGATCTCGCTTCCTATTTTGCTGCCTTCTACGGTTTCCTCTTGGACGTCTTCCTGCGCTGCAGACTCTCCCTGCTCAAAGTAATCCGTCACCACCCCGCGGATGCGATCCACGGTCTTTTCCCCGATGCCCTGAATCTGTGTCAATTCGATAGGCGTCATCTGGGCGAGCTGTTCAATAGTCTCAATGCCATGGTCCCGCAACTTCTGAAGGGTCTTCTCCCCAAGGCCATGCAATTCGGAAATGGGCGCGCCGCGTCGCGCCATTGCCGCCATCTGGGACTCGATCTCTTGCCGCTTCTCTTCCTCGCTCTTGATGTCAATGTGCCATGCCAGCAGCTTCGCCGCCAGCCGCACGTTTTGGCCTTTCTTGCCGATCGCAAGGGACAGTTGCGTATCATCCACGATCACTTCAAGCTGTCTCTGCTCCGAATCGAGAATAGAAACGTGATTGATCTTGGCAGGGCTAAGCGCGTTGGCCGCGAACACCACAGGGTCTTCGTTGTACTCGATGATGTCGATCTTTTCGCCACGCAGCTCCCGGATAATGGATTGCACCCGCATTCCTTTCATGCCCACGCAGGCGCCCACGCAGTCCACGTCCGGATCCTTTGAAAACACCGCCACTTTGGTCCGCTCCCCGGCCTCGCGAGCCATGGCCCGAATCACCACCGTCCCGTCATAAATCTCCGGAACTTCCATTTCAAAAAGCCGCTGGACCAGCATGGAGTCGGCCCGGGAGACGATGACCTGGGGTCCCCGCGCGGCGCGGTCCACCATGGTAATCACCGCGCGCAGCCGGTCGCCGATCTGGTAGTTTTCCAGGCGCGACTGTTCCCGGCGGGGCATGCGAGCTTCGGTGCGGCCCAGATCCACGATCACGTCCGGACCCTCCACCTGCTTTACCGTGCAATTCACCAACTCGCCGACCCGCTGGTTGTACTCGGCGAAAACGGTATCCCGTTCGGCCTCCCGCACTTTCTGGAAGATCACCTGCTTAGCCGTCTGCGCCGCAATCCGGCCCAACGGTTCGGTGGATTTAGGGATGCGGACTTCCCCCTCCACCTCAACTTGGGGGTCAATTCGCCTTGCCCGGGTGAGATCAATCTCATGGTCGGGGTCAGCAACTTCCTCCACCACTTTCTTCACCGCGCAGACTTCAACCGCCCCGGTTTCCTTGTTGAAATGCGATTCCAGGTTTTCGCTGGTCTTGTAGTATTTGCGCGTCGCCACAAGAATTGCGTCCTCGACCGCTGAAATAATGATCTGCGGGTCGATGCCCTTCTCGCGGCTGAGCTGATCAATCGTCTGATACAGCAGGCTTGTTGTCACTTGCTATCCCTCAAATTTCCGCCTCGAGGCCATCCCTGCCCTTTACAGGCGATTCCACATTAAGTTCGGAGCCGGCAGCCAATTGGATAGACGGCGAAACCTTCTCCCCTCTGGCTGGCGAACGGTTTGGCTGGCTCTTCAAACGCCCCGGTCAAAAACGCCGCCTGGAACGTCCAGGCCTACCACTCGAGCACCAGCCTGGCCTTCGAAATGTCCTCGAGATCAATCTCCTTCATTCCAGCCTCGCCCGCATCCAGGTGAACCCGGCCGGAATCAAATCCCGCAAGGCGCCCTTCCCAAACCTTCTCGCCATCCAGCGGCTCTTTTAGAACCACTCGCGCCCGCCGCCCTACAAAATACTGGTAGTCGCTTGCTTTCACTAGCTTACGGTCCAGACCCGGTGACGAAACCTCCAGAACATAACTTCCTGGGAACGGGTCTTCCACGTCTAGGATGGCGCTGATCTGCTCGCTGACCAGCTTGCAATCCTCGTGCGAAACCCCTTGCGGCTTGTCGATGTAGATTCGAAGCAGCGGATTGCTTTTCCCGCCCTTCAGTTCCACATCGACAAGGGTAAGCCCTTCCGACGTGGCCACTCGCTCCGCGATGGCCTGAATCTTTTCAAAATCAACGATCATGACTTCAGTTGGGCTGTGGATTGCGCCGGGTCACCGGCGAAGCGCGGGTCCCACCCCAAAATTTCGCCCCAACAAAAAAGTGGGCTTTCGCCCACTTGTCATTTCGCCAGTCTCATTATAGCTTTTGTTGCGCTGCGTTGCAAGGAGCATCGAACCCCGGCAGTGGTACGTTTTCGCCGCAGTAGCGTCGCGGTCTCTGACCGCCGAATTTTATCTATCAACACCTTCCGGCGGTCAGACGCCGCTACAACAAATTGTGCCACTACCCATGCTGCCATAACCCTGAGAACGGGAACCAAAGTCCTTCCATATAAAGTGAGAGAATATTCAGCTCTCAGGGACTTCTGGCCAGATAGTTTCCGAGAAATGATCTCACCGGTTTCTAATTCGCGCAATTGTCCGATTAGCACCTGCTTCGTGGACTCGGGAATTTTCCGTCGCAATTCCCCAAACCGCAACGTTACTGACTTCAGCGAATTGCCAATCATCGGCTTTCACTTGCCGTCGATCACGTCGATTGCCGCTCTGACAGGACACTCGGAAAGGTGCATTCTTCAATTTTGGGTCACAAAAAAGTGACTACTGGAACCGCTCGCGACAATGTGATATCCCTAACTGCACATAAGGTAAGCCACTGGATCGAACCAGTGGCTTACCTTATGTGCAGTTAAACCGAAGATGCAAGCCTTTTTTGAATGCGAAAATAGGACGGGGCTGTCATCAGGGGTTACCGCAGGACCAAAAGGCTTCCTTACAGCGCCGCATCAACTGACGCCTACCCAATGTTCCGAAACGGGTGGCGCCGGGCCGGAGTTTACGCGGTGGGACCGGCTGCTTCCTGGTTCATAAAGTGGAGCTACTGCCAATGAACAGGGTAACGGCTTCGAAGGAGCGGGACAGCAGGGACATGAACGTGGATCCTGATAGCAAACCTCGAATCCTCATGGTGGATGACGAACCGAACATCCTCCAGGGCTATACCAGGACTCTGCGGTCATTTTTCAACGTCATCACCGCGACGAGCGGCGCCGCCGGATTGGAAGCCTTGCGCAAGCAGAACTCCTTTGCGGTGGTCGTTTCGGATCTGCGCATGCCGCAAATGGACGGTGTAACCTTCCTCCAACAGGCGCGTGAAGTCGCTCCGGATGTAACCCGTGTGCTTTTTACAGGGAATCCCGGCCTGGAAAGCGCCATCTCCGCTGTCAACGAGGGGGCACAATCGCGCGGGGAGCCGAGCAAGAGGCAAAGAGCGGGTCCGAAGGAGCGTAATGTCTTTCATCCACTTATCTGATACCTTTGTAGTGCATGAGGTTTCCCGCAAAAAAGCTTGCGCATCGCTCGGCGTCCGGATGCGGGATCGCATCCATGCGCGCGTCTGGGCTGTTTCTTTGCGCTGCGGCGTTCGGGATCCTATCCGCAACGGTGGCAGCGCAAGCCCCAAAAATCCCCAATCTCAAGCCCACGGGTTACGTCAACGACTTCGCAGGGGTCATCAGCGCCGGAGCGCGAGCGCAGCTTGAAGCTCTCTGCACGGAAGTTGACCAAAAAGCCCGCGCCCAAATTGCCGTTGTCACAATCCGGTCCCTTGACGGTGATACCATCGATGACTACGCCAACAATCTGTTCACGAAATGGGGAATCGGCGGCAAAAACAGCGACCGGGGGGTTTTGATTCTGGTTGCGCCCTCTGACCGCCAGTACCGGGTAGAAGTGGGGTACGGGCTAGAGCCGATTTTGCCGGATGGGAAAGTGGGCGATTTCGGCCGGGCCGTGGTCCCCGACCTCCGGCGCCGCGATTACACCGGCGCCTTGCTCTACATTACTACGCAGATCGCCCAGGTGATCGCAGCGGATAGCCACGTCACGCTCGCCACTGCGCCGTCGCTTGCGCAGCGTCGGCCCCAACGGCAGGATCAAACCCTAAACCCTGTCGCCATCATCATCATTCTTGGCATACTGGGCTTCGGAGGTTTTGGCTTCTTCGGTCCGCTGCTTTTTGGAGCTGGGCAGCGCGGCGGCAGACGGTGGGGAGCAGGTCCGTGGATTGGACCCTGGATTGGTGGCGGGTTTGGAGGCGGTGGGTTCGGAGGTGGGGGAGGCGGCTTTGGTGGCTTTGGAGGCGGCATGTCCGGGGGCGGCGGAGCGAGCGGAAGCTGGTGAGCCGTCCATGCGCACTGGGTTGCATTGTCTCGGTCTGTACGGTTCGATGGGGTCAGGACGTGACTTGGCAGGTGAAAATTCTGGTTGTGGCGGCGCTCGGAAATTACCATCCCAGCCGGGACCGTCGTAACCGTTGATTTCCTCGGGCTGACGGTCGTCGACCGGCGAGCTTAAATTTCCAACGGTTTTCGGCGGTCATAGACCGCCACGACAGCGCAAGAATACAGCTTTTCCAACAAGCTCCTCAACCGCCGAGGTATGGATCTTCTAAAGCCTGGCTGCAGGTCAATGGAAACCATGGAAAAAGAATTGAACGAGTTCGTCGAGCGGTTCAAGTCCGCGGCCGGTTCTAATCTGAGTTCCGTAATACTCTACGGCTCGGCGGCGGCAGGCGAATTCCACCCCAAGCACTCGGACCTGAACATCCTTTGTCTGCTCACAGAGATGGAGGCCGCTGATCTCGCGCGTCTCGCTTCTCCCGTCCGGTGGTGGATGAAGAAAGGGCATCCGGCGCCGCTCTTGTTCACTTTGGAGGAACTTCGGCGGTCAGCGGACGTGTTTGCTATTGAACTGCTGGATATTCAGGCGAGTCATCGCTTGCTTTCCGGCGACGATCCTTTTCCCGCGTTCACAGTTCCCATGACTCTGCACCGCCATCAGGTGGAGCGCGAGCTACGCCAGAATCTGATTCGCCTGCGTGAATCCTATATGGGCGTGGTTGGCAATACAAAGGCCGTCCTGAAGCTGATGACCGGATCGATTTCCACTTTCGCCATCCTCTTCCGCCACGCGCTGATCGCACTGGGAGAGAAGCCCGCCGGGTCGCGGATCGAGGCCATTCATCAGCTCGCTTCCCTGTTCGGATTTGATCCGGCGGCCTTTGTGACCATTCTCAGCCTCCGGGAAGGAAAGTTGCAGTCACGCAATGTGGACACTCCATCCGTCTTCAGGAATTATCTCCAAGCCATTACGCGGGCCACCGGGGAGATTGACCGCCGCTTCCAATAAAGCGCCTTGCGGCCGCGTGACAGCGGGTTCCGGAAACTTATGGATAGTGCAGCCAGGAAGGATTAAGGCTAAAGAATCGACATCAGAAACTCAGGTCTTTCGGGAGGAATTGAACATGAAGAAGGTTTTGGTGGTTGGGGGCGTCGTCCTGCTTTTGTTGATTATATTTGGCAGCATGTACGTCAGCGCCCGTAACAACATGGTCCGTAAGCGCGAGGCCATGAACCAGGCGTGGTCGCAGGTGGACGTGGTGCTTCAGCGCCGCGCGGACCTGATCCCCAACCTGGTCGAAACCGTCAAGGGCTACGCCGCTCAGGAAGTGACCGTCTTTACAAACATTGCCAATGCCCGCGCCGCGCTGCTTGGCGCCCACACCCCATCGGAGCGGATCGCCGCGAATGGCCAGCTTGATGGCGCGCTGGGAAGGCTGCTGGCGGTTGTTGAGAACTATCCTCAGTTGAAATCGAATGAAAATTTCCTCCAACTGCAGGATGAGTTGGCCGGCACAGAAAACCGCATCGCGGTGGAGCGACGCCGCTACAATCTAGCCTTGCAGGATTACAACACCTACATCGGTTTGTTCCCCAACAACATTTTCGCACGCTGGGCCGGCTTCCAGCGCAATGACGCCTATTTCAAGGCAAATGAGTCCGCCCGCCAAGTGCCCAAGGTTCAGTTTTCGAGCCCAAAGAGCTAGCGGAGCATCCACTCATTAAGTGAACAGGGTAGCGCCGCCGTCCCGGCAGCCTTTGCCGTCAGGGCGCCATCGCTACACCGGCATTTGCTGTAAGCCTGAGCAAGAGATAGAATGCAGGCAATGCGCAGGAGGCAATTTTTGGAGATCGTGGGTTTGGCCACTGCCCTCCATCCCTCTGCACTTTTCGCCGCCCACCACTTGATATCCAATGACCCTCTTATTATCGAATTCGATTTCGGCGGTCACATTGAGCCGGTGACTTCGCTCGATGATTTCACGATTTACAACCACTTCAGCCTGCCCGTGCTTCCGCCGCCCGCCGACCTCCCCATCGACGGCGAGGTCGCCCATCCCTGCAAAATCGGTATTGAGCGCCTCATCGGGTTGACCCCCGTCAAGATCGTCGCAGTTTTGGAAAGCGCTGGAAACGGCACGGAACCTCGCGGCCTGATGTCGAACGGGTTGTGGGAAGGGTGGCGGCTGGCGGATGTCCTGCGCATCGCCCAACCGGAAAAAGAGGCGGCGTGGGCAAACTTTTACGGCGCGGATGGATACGCTCGCAGTGTTCCATTGGACCGGGTGATGCGCTCCGGCCTGCTGATAGATCGCCTGAACGGACGGTTGCTGGATAAGATTCACGGCCTCCCTTACCGGGCTGCGTTCCCGGGCTGGTACGGGATGGATTGGGTGAAGTGGCTGAGCCGGATTAAAGTGGTCAAGGAACCGCTCGCTTCGGCCGATAGTGATTATCTCGAGCTCTTGCGAGGTCCCGGCGGCAGCGACATCCCCCGGCAGCTTCCGCCTGTTCAGGTGAAATCGGTCATCGTGTCTCCTCTGAAAGGAGCCTTGTTGAACGTTGGGAAGGTGGAGATTTCCGGTGTGGCGTGGTCAGGAAATGGCATTTCCAAGGTCGAGGTGAGCGCCGACGGTGGGTCCACTTGGAGCGAGGCCCCATTAGATGCGGCTGAAACCTATTCCTGGCGGGTATGGCGGGCAGATTTGGCTCTGCACGAGCAAGGACTGGTGACCTTCGCCTGCCGCGCAACGGATTCCCAGGGCATTCGGCAACCCGCAGTGCGAGACCCGAAGCGGCTTGATTATTTTGCGCTTAATGAAATTCAACGCATCCGTTGCCTGGTAGTTTAGAATCAAGTAACGTCTACTGGCTGCATCGCCGCCGGCCACGATGAAAAGGGCGGACTCATCGTGGCATTCGAAATGGTCGCGGCGGAGAGAGCGGGTGTCGTACCTTTCGCAGGCCGTGGCCAGCGGCCCAATTGTTGCTGGAACCCAGGGAGGTGGGTGATGGCTTCATGTCCCGAGTGTGGAAACGGACTTCCCGATGGAGCTGGGCACTGTCCGGTCTGTGGCACTGAGATTGTAGCTCGCCGATCAAAGGATGATCTGAGCCCGGATCCCGCAAGCTCTCCTGACAACCAACGTTTGGTGACCGTGCGCACTTTCAGCGGTCCCCGGGCGGCATTGGAAGCCGATATGGCCAAGAATTTCCTGGAAGCGGAAGGCATCCCCTGCATGTTACCTGGGGAAGGCTCCGCCTCCGTGCTTCCCGGCGTCGATGTGATGAACTTGTTGGTGCGGGAAAGGGACGCCGAACAAGCGGCGGAGATTCTGAAGAGCTTGCTGGATACGCCGCTCGAAGACGCGGGTGACTGAGTCAGTTCGATTGCGGGGCCGGCTTCGGCTTGTACCCACTCTTGATCCGCGCAGCCGTTTCCCCGGCAATTTGCCGTTGCAGGCGCTTCATGGCGCGGTGAACGTTGCGCGCCCGGTCGGCTTGTTTTTCTGAATCGAGATTGTCCAGGTATTTCTGGTAATCCTCCAGCGCGTCGCGCTTGAAACCCATCTTGTCATAAGCCTTTCCCAACCCTAGATAGGCGGGCGCATAGTCGGGATCAATCTTCACCGCTTCCTTGAAGCGGCTCAAAGCCCCGCGATATTCTTTGCGTTTCAGATAAAAGTTCCCGATATCGACCGACGTCTTTGCTGAAGGATGATATGTGGCAGGAGGATGCCACGTCGAGGTTTTGCGGCCCGGCCGCGGGAACTGTCCGGCTCCCATTGCAGCGCCCAGCAACATCGCGCCCACCGAGATTGTTACAACCCGGGAAAACCACATCATTCAAATTTTCTTGCGACGCTTGCCCCGTGTCAATCCCTTTCAATAACGCAAATTCCAATGCAACAAATTCAGGCTGAAGGCTAGCCAAACATAACCCAGGCAGGCCAACAGTAAGAGTGTGTCGTGCAGCTTGGTTCCAAGCCCGCGCCCCTGGCCAGCCCACGCCCGGATGAAGTTCGCCACCGCAAAAACCGTCCCGGCGGCGCCCAAGAAACCTGCCACCTCCAGCAGGTGAATCCACAGGTCGGACCGGCTCGAAAAATAGTCGAGGTCGTCCGAGCTCAGGCTGAAAAACGCGACCCATCCCGCCATAAACGCCAAATCCACCAGGCCCACCAACCGCACCCAGCGGCGCAGGCGGAGGTCTTCCTTAGCCATTCCCAGCCGGTGGCCGTAATGCCGCCGCACCACGGCTGCCACAGGCCAAAGCAGAAGTGTGAGGATGAATATTCCGGCAACGACCGAGATCGCGGGCAGAATCACCCGTTTATCCTGTAGCCCGGAAACGCGCTGGTAAACGAAGACGGGAGTGTCCGTGGCCATCTCCAACTGTCCCGCCTTGTTACGCTGGAAGATGATTTTTTGCTGGCCACCCACGTGCCTGTAGATCATGGGAGCCACTTCACGCCAGCGCATGAGCTGGCCGTCAATACCCTTCACCGGGTCCACCCGAATCGTTCCATCCGGCCGCGCCGAAACCGAAAGCTCGCTTAGCAGAAACGCGGATTTCAAGATGGTCGAATCGGCGCGGCGGCTGGTAAGGTAGGATCCCGTCACTTTCTTGGCATCCTGTTTGGCGCTGGCCAAGGTTGGTGCGGCGGGAGAGGTATAGGCAAAGTAGCGGTCCATAAACTTGCGCCACAGGACTTTGCGCGGCAAATACTGGCTGCGGCCCAGACTGTTGTAGGAGACATAAATCCCCACGTTCGCGTCCGGAATCAACCGCAGCCGGGAATGAAAGTAAACGGTGTCCCCGTCGTGCCCGATGACGCGATGGCCGTTGCGTGAATCCTCATAAAAGCCGAGGTCCATGGCGTTCAATGCCGGATTCAGGGTCACCTGCGAGGAGTGCATGAGCTGCGCTGTCTGGGCTTCGAGGATGCGCGCATCCCCATATTGGCCGTCCTGAAGGTGGGCGATCATGAAGTGCGCAACGTCAACGGCTGAAGTGGCAAGCGCGCCCGCGGGTGGGGGATTCACAATCTCATAGGGCTTCGCTCCGCCCGAAGCCAACAAGTAACCCTTCGACATGAAGGGCGCGAGCGAAGCGGGAAGCGGCTGCACGAATGTTGAATGGGTCATTCCCAGAGGCTTGAAGATGTTCTCCGTAATGTAGTCCGCATACGGGTGGCCGGAGACCCGCTGGACGATGTACCCGGCCAGCCCAGCTCCATAGTTTGAATAGGCTGCGGTCGAGCCGGCAGGAAACGCGCGGCGAGGCAGGTGTGTTGCAAGATACACGCCCAGCGGCTGCAGGTCCTTGGGATCGTCCACAATTAAATCCTTCACCGTTTCTTCAAAGCCGGGCCGGTGAATCATCAAATCGCGAACCGTGATGGGTTGCGGAAAATTGCGGGGAATCTTGAAATCCAGGTATTGATTCACGTTTGCGTTCAGGTCGATCTTGCCCTGCTCCACCAGTTGCATCACCGCGGTCCAGGTGAACAGCTTGGAAATTGAGCCGGGCCGGAACATCGTGTCTTCTGCAGAGACGGGAGTTTTCTTCTTGAGGTCGGCGTACCCATAGCCCTTGGCAAGCAGCACCTGGCCATCCTTCACCACGGCGACCGTGGCGCCGGCAACGTCATCACGTTGGATTTCGGCGGGCATCAGGCCGTCCAGAAACGCTTCCAGGTCCTGGGCTGTCAGTTCGTGCGTCCCCGGCGAGGCGACGGCCGGTGGCTGGGCAGGCGGCTTTGCCGGAGTGGTTCGTGTGAGCTTTTGCCACTCTCCATCCATGGTGGTCGCCAACAGGATGATGGCAAGAGCGGCGACGAAGAGCACGAGCCGGCGCGAGCTACGCCTATAAGTCGCGCCGGGTTCAGACTTTGCAGCCTTTCCGGCCTTGTGGATATCGCGCACAGTGGATAATCCTTGAAGATGACGGTGTGGGACCGTCGATGTATACACCCTTGCCGCCCCTATGTCAATGAATAGGCGCTTACCGCAGCGGTTCCGCATCCGAGGCAGGAGGCGCGCAAAAATAGCGAGTCCGGGCAGCTCGGAGGCGGGGAGGCAGATTCGGAGTGGATTTTTCGGCAGAAGCGGGGGAAAAATTCATCGGCTGAA
>Ga0102924_1006030_pt1 | contig 11492 bp, 9 predicted proteins | sample PaiPotPPM11metaG_FD_80116 | JGI IMG/M metagenome (GOLD analysis project Ga0102924, IMG submission 80116) | Iron sulfur acid spring bacterial and archeal communities from Banff, Canada, to study Microbial Dark Matter (Phase II) - Paint Pots PPM... ...
CTCCTTCTAATGAATGAAAGCTTTTTCAGTTCTTCATTAGCTATGGAGCATCGCCTTTCTTTTGGCAAGCTCTTCAAGGGCTGGCAAACCTGTCGCTATTTTGGGCCAAATTTAGGTAGTCTAAACGTCAATATTCTGCTTTCCGCCAATTGTTTGCCTTGCAGCATTTGATTATCGCCGGTCCGCTGGTGGTCGGATTAGATAGGTGGAGACTTAAATAGTTTGTTATAATATTGCCAAATCTTTTTATTCGAAGAGGTGCCGTGTGGCAAAGGAAAAAGACTATTTTCATATAAATGAAACCGAGTCACAGGAATTATTATGCATTTTGCTGTCACATTTTACTAGCAGTACTGGAGCTAAGAGGTTTCAAAGGCCAGGCACACAATATTTTTTGGACGTTACTTATGATAAGAATGGAAACATCAGCAAAATTCGTCCATCGAATGATTGCCCTCTTGCTGAGTTAGAAGAAATTGAAAGGAAAATTCAGCATACTTTACTCACGGATCACGGTACAATAGTTTCTCAGAGTATTTGTTTCTGTCACACAAAAATTACTGGATATTTCAGATATAAAGATTTGTTCCAAATTCTTCCTTTGCCGGGTTATGCAGCAACAACTTTTTTACCGATTTCCGACCATCCGTTTATCTTGGAAGTCTCGTATAAAACTTCTCTCGATCCTTTTGTAGATAGTACTCGAAAAATCGAAATGGTAGTTATTTGTACGAGATTGCTAAACTTATTAGTCGATCAAGCTATCTCATCGGGTCGATGGTATGCACAGTCCAAATGGGTATTCAACACAAAAGATCCTTCAACTGTAACAGAGTGGGCTACACTCGGTTATTTTGATCCCACTCTTAAAGAGACTATGGAGAACTTTTCGTCAGTAGATGGTCTTAGTCCGATAGAGAAAGTACCTTACTTGGCGTATTATTATTTAGGGTACCCACCAGAACGGTCTTCTGAACCTCTTTCACTCCCTGATAATCTTGAACAATCGATTGATAAAGTTTTTGCCCTGGATAAACTCTCAAGGGACAAGTTTTTTATGGCATGTAGTTGGTATGCTCAGTATCAACACATCTTGAAAGAGTCTCATTCTTCAGCGTTTATTGCATTGGTAACGGCACTTGAATGTCTTGCTCAGGAGAAAAAGAAGGGTGATACTTGTCATTCTTGTGGGCAACCTGTGTATCGAGTGACTCAACAATTTCGTGATTTCCTCAAAAAATATTTCCCGTTAATAGAACATTTCCCAAATGAAGAGAAAACATTGTATCAAATCCGGTCTGGTCTTACTCATGGGATGAATTTACTACAAGCAGACTTGGAGCCGTGGAAGTTACTGTTCGATGCTAAAAAGCAGGAACAAGATCTATTACAGCGAAATTTGTATTATATCGTAGGCATTGCTATCTTTAACTGGCTGAATAGCGTGTAAAGGTATTTCTTGAGTTAGCTTACGCAACTATTGTAGAGATTAAAACAGAGTTATTATAGTCAAGAGTTGTAGGGATTAAACGGATGTTTAGTATAAACACATCTTTTTATTCTGCTTCTTAAAAGTCTTGCAGGTCAAATAGAAGCACTATATGATGTAATCAAGTGATACATATCATAAACCACTTGAAAGGAACGAGACAATGAGCAATGAAAGACGAGAGGCTATAATAGCATTTATTAGAAATCTACAATTTAAATTATTACCCAATAAAGATATATTGTTCGATATATCACCTTCGCAATCCATCCTCATAAAATACGAAAAATTCACAATCCTTCCTGACGGATATTATTCTGGGGTATCTCTTACACTTAATATTCACGGCTACTCTATAAAAGCATTCGCCAATTTTTTAAAACCTTGTCATTTTTATTATCATACTACTGATGATATATTATTTTTAGAAAGATATTTATTTCTCGGCTTTGAGGAGGATAGGTTAATTGCAAAGATTAGACTCGATGGTTTAATAAAGATTAACATAGCCGATGAAATAGAGATAACCTTCAGACCTGATGGTATTCAAACAACACGATCACCTAATGGAACAGAAACAATCCTCAGACCTGATGGCACTACATCAACAATTGCGCCAGATGGAGTTCAAACAACTTCTATCTCTGATGGATTTTTTACGTTCTATCTACCTAACGCTGCCAATGTGGCGTCAATCGTATCACTTATTCTTGCAATCGTAGCTTTATGGCCTAAGAAAACTAAAAATAACAAAACAGGCCAGTCTAACAAGCCTCACCAGAGCATCAATAAAATGCTAGACGAGGTCAAGGGAATAACTGTTCTGATGAGCGATGGAACCCGAGTTAGCTTCGAGTCCTGGCTAAGCGACCCTGATGAGGTAATCAAATTTATTGAAAAATTCCATTCCTTACCAGCATCCCCCTCGCCTTTGCAAGTTACATTGATCCTGAAAAAAAAGCCCTATAAAATGGTAATTCCTGTTAGTGATAATACAGAAGTGCAAGAAAAGTTACTTGATGAGGTTATCAAATACATAACTGAAAACTCCTAACAAGGTGCAAAACATTGCTATGAAATAAGCTCTGTTGTCACTATTATTTGAAGTGAATATAACGTCCCTTAGACCCAGTTATTCATTTCCAGATACGCCACAAATCCATGAGCTGTCTGCGCATGATTATTTAAGCTTCGCTATCGTAAAGTGTTATCCCTTGAGGATATAACCGCTGCCCCGTATTGTCTGGATGAGCCGTGGGTTGCTAGGCGTATCTTCAATTTTCTCGCGCAGATAACGGATGTAGACTTCGACGATACTAGTCTCTCCCATGAAGTCATAGCCCCAGACCCGATTGAGAATGGTGAGCCGATCCAACACTTGCCGTGGATGTGCCATAAAGAGCAAAAGCAGATTATATTCCGTGGAGCTCAGTTCAATCTGACGGCCTGCCCGCGTCACTTCATGAGTAACGGTGTTAAGCTGTAAATCTTCAAAGGTGAGTACCTGATCTTCTGTTTGGTAGATTTCCTCACCTGCTTTTCCTCGTTTATGGCGACGTAAGATTGCATTGATACGCGCTACTAATTCATCAAAGTCGAAAGGTTTTGTTAGGTAATCGTCTGCACCTTTATCCAAACCTGTCACTCGATCACTGACATCATCCTTCGATGTGAGCATCAAAATAGGAATATCGCGTGTAATTGGGTTGGAGCGCAAGCGGTGACAAACTTCCAGTCCATCAAGATCAGGTAAGAAGATATCTAAGATCACTAGGTCAGATTTGTGCTTGATGATATTTTCGACGGCTTTTTGTCCATATTTTGTATGATTTATTAAAAACCCTTCATATTTCAACCCTAATCTTATGAGTTCAACGATATGATCATCATCATCAACTACAAAAATACGCCTGTTTACTTGATCTTTGTGCTGTTTTTTAGCAGTTGTCTTATTGGTAGTAGTTGATGAGGTAACTTCTAAACTTCTATTCATTTCGCTGGCCGTTATGTGATCCTCCGTTACCGCATCATTAAAGTATGTTACAGCAAGTTCCTCGATCGCTTTGCGGATACCCTTTGCAACATCATAAAGTGCCTCGTCTATGTTATGCCAATCTCGCCCAATGATAGGTTTCCCATCAGTGGGCAGCGCCTTAAGTTTCCCAAATGGGGCATAATGCCAATCGCAAGGACGAAGAATGATAGGAATAACGAGAGCTTCGCCGGAATTGTGTCTTTCTAATGCTCGCTTCATTTCTATGTCATAACAATAGCTCGAAGCAATAAAATCAGCGCTAACTAGGAGTAGAATAACTTTCGCTGTATTGAGATGCGCATCAATTGTTCCCGCCCATTCTTTCCCAGCGCTAATTTTACGATTATGCCAGCTAGAAATAAATCCGTGTCTCTCTAAAAGGCTTAGCTGGGTTTCAAGTTGATCTCGCAAATCCGTGTCTTTATGCGAGTAGGAAAAGAAAACCTCAATTGCTTTCTTCTGTTCAAATACCATATTTACAACTCCTCCTGTTTTGGTTAGAGGGAATATAGCCAGTAAGGGGTCTGAAATCAAGGACTCTTTTTGCTAACGCATCAACTTACTTACAACTGAGTATAAGCCATGTTAAATACGCTTTACGAGGTGCTATCTCTGGAAGAGACACCACGATCTACAAAATTTAATCACTATCACTGTATGATAATGATTATACCCACCATTTTGATCATATTCACTATGACCAATAGCAATTGATTTACCATCAGAAGACCATCCAACTGCTGATAACACGACATAAGTATTGCTTAATATTGGATGTAAGTAATCTTGGTAAACACTCAAATCATGACCTGTCACTGCATCCCAGATACGTAAACTTCCTCCGTCACCTACTGATGCAATTTCCTTTCCATCAGGAGACCAGGCTACACCATTTACACTTCCTGCGTGTTTTTCTTCATAAGGCACTATTGGGTTATCAATGTATCCCTTAGAAATATCCCATACATCTATACGTGAGTCTGAGCTGGCACTGGCAATGAGTGAAGGAGAAATGGGCGACCACGCTAACGATGTGACTTTACCGCTATAATTTGGAGGGTTAAAAACATCTTTTCCTGTTGCAATACTCCATACATGCACTCCCCCATCACTACCACCAGAAGCTATAAATTTTCCATCTCGAGACCAGGCTAAAGCACTTATTGGAGCAGTATTAGAATTAGAATATGTAACAATTGTTTGCTTACTGTTAAGCTTCTTTACATATACAATTGCACTTTCTCCTCCAAAAGCGATATATTCGCCATCAGGTGACCAAGCTACAGTATTTACGACCTTAGAACTTCCTGCGTCTAAATAAATCAATTGACGATTTTGAGGATTTGAAAGATCTGCAACTCGTATCTTATCGTCGTTATTCCCAAAGGCAATGTACCTCCCATCGGGAGACCACGATAAGTTGTTGTCTGCATCTGTCTCAAAGTTGTACATATTTTGATTTTGGACACCTGGATAAATTAAAGAAGTCACTCCCTTAGCAACATTCCAAACACGGACACTTCCATCTTGTGTTGTAGATGCAACGAGCGTACCATTCGGTGACCAAGCAATTGACGTTACTCGACTTCCATAATCATTATCACTGACGAAAAGGTGAACTTGTGGCGATAATTGTGAGAAAATAAAAACAGCAACACTTACAACCAATAGAGCCGGCGAACCTGTTGAGATAATCAACCTATTTCTTTTCTTGCGTTTTTCTCTCTCCTCTTGTTCAACTGCTTGCGTTTTTTGTTCTTCTAACTTTTGTCTTTGATATGGGTCAACGATAATGCTACCTACTGCTGCGCTTTGTTTGGTCATATCAGAGATTGGAGATTGCTTGCTACCACCTGCCAAGACAGGAAAAAGCCATTGGGAAAAAGTCCCAACCACGCCAAGGGCTGCAAGGAAGATGGCAAGAATGGTCAACCAGAAGCTACTAATTGAAGTGATTATTGCCAGGAGAAGAGTAATAGCTACGAGTAGCAATATAAAAGCAAAGATGACCCATCGTACAGTCAACCTCATATTCCTCTAAACCCCCTCTCGGTTTAAACTGCTCCATATTGCTATGTTATCACAAGAAACGGGAGAGAAGTAAGTTAACGCTTAAGATGAATATAAGACACCTTTATGTGATTTCATCAATTTTTTATACACTTATTTGCTAACTACCAATTTTCAAGAGCTTTTTCAAGAAAACCTCTGCAATCTCTTAGATGTTGGTAGAAGCCTTCAGATTGCCTTGGACTAAAAATTGATGTTATAAAAGGATGAGGTAGCGCATCAAATGCCAACCTTAATTGATCATTTGCCTGACGCAGATTATTTAATACACCCTCACGTGAGTTAAAATAAGATGCTAATGTTAAATGGGCTGTGTTAGAAGGTATAGTACGAATTGTGCTAATAATTTCATGCAATAGCTGCTGTAACTCTTTTGCAAATTCTTCTGTCAAACTACCTCCTAAATCAAGCTTTACCTCCATTTTTGCTAGTTTACTTCTATAACTTTTTAGGCGCTCTGGCAACTCAACTGACTTCTGGACATCATCTTTAGGTGTACTTGATTTGGTAGGCGGTAATGATGCGCTACTCGATGGAACATTGGTAATAGTTATTTGAGATGGCTGATTTGATGCAGCATGAATAGTATCGGGCTGCTGCGTTTGCTCAAATGTATTTATAGGAAGATTAGGTTCTGGTTTTAATACATTTTCTGATGATACCTTGGCAGTATTAGATGAGTTTGTCTGTTGTGTAGGACTATTTGAACTGACAACTTTTGCGGTCTTCTCAGAACTGCGTGTTTCATCAATAGAGGTCCCTGGAAAGTGAGGTTCCTCAGCCTCATTATGTTGGGTAGCGCCAGGAAAGATAGGAGGTGTTTCGGGTTTATTTCTACCTCTATTTATACCTTCCAGCACCGCTTTACGAGCCGTCTGCTCACTTAGTCCCAATAGATTAATATAAATTATTTGCGGCCATAACCCCTCAAGTTCGTGTCTACAATCATGTACCATTACCGGTACTAAGATACCTTTCGTACCTTGTGGGTCTCGTCTAAAAGCCGCAGCCCATTCTGGCTTCGTAAAGTCAGCGTTTAAATAGTTTGGAGAAAGAACCGCTATAGTTCTTTTAGCTCTATCAGAAGCTTCTTGCATTTTCAGCACAAAGTTGGCTCCTGGTCGAAAGTCCCAGGCTTGGAGTATTGTTGTGAAACCTGCCTCTTCTAATTGCCAAGCTATCCACTCGGCCCATATTTTATCAGCACCGTTATAGCTTATGAAGAAATCTAGTGCATTTTGCTTTTCTTCTGCCATCTCTACCTCTGAATCGGTTTATTATCTCTCAGTTACGATTGAATATTGCTATGCAAGCTTAGAAGCATAATTAGTGCGGCTCCCAATGCTGCAAGTTCCCCTACAATAGTATCTTCGAGGTGATTATTGTCGTCACGTCTATGAGCCTCTCCTACCAACACGTCGTACATTCTATCCAGCGTAGTAGCCATACTATCAATAAACTCAACAGCAGATTGGTGGTCATAGTCTAAAATGTGCTTAATCCGCATCTTCCTGCTCGGTTTTTCTACGCCATGCCTCCTGCAATCCTCTTTTGTGAAAACATCATCAGGTGCAAGATATGCTAATACTTGCATGAGCAGCTCTCTTCCTGAATGGGTAGCTTGACTATGACGATCCTTACTCCCTGAGTATAGTACTTGCCATGCCCCTTCCCACTTGTTTATAAATCTCTGACCTAATGGTTTCAGGTAGGCTTCTAGTCTCGTAGTTAATACACCGTATTTTTCTAAATAGGTGGATGTTCTAGTAGCATACAAATTCATAGGCTCTTCTGGCGATGATACGATTTCTGACTCAACAATGCGTCTGGTAGAGCCTACTAAAGAAGCTGCTGCTGTTGTCGGGATGGTAAGTGATAATTCTAAACCATCGAAAGTGGGAACGTGCTTCAAGTCACCAACAACGTCTAAAAAATAGGCATCATATACTTTTGTCATCCAAGTAGTTTGATCTACGAGATTACCTATAGTTTGGCTAGCCAACGTTCCTATCTTTGTGAAAGCTTCGAGGTCTACCATCATATTACTCAGAAGTACATTATTCTCTAATACCAAATGATTCAATGGGCTTATAATTTCCTGTTTCCAACTTTGGAGCAACCCCAGATTGACAGCCTGTATATTTGCTGTAGCAGTAAACGCCTCCATTGCTTTAAATGAAGCATTGTTAGCTGCTGCTTCTTTAGCCATTTGAAATATAGGACTGCTAGCTATTTCTTTAACAAACTGAAATGTAGGACTACTAGCCAGTTCTTTGGCAACTTGAAACGCAGGACTAGTAGCTATTGCGTCACTAAGTTGAAAAAGAGAGCTTTTAGTTACTCCCTCCCCAAGTTGTAAGGCAGCACTATGGGTCAACGCATCGCTTAGATGCGAGATCGAGCTTTTACTTAGACCTTCACTAAGTTGAAAAAAGGGACTATTTGCAAATGTGCTAGCGAGTTGCACGAGAGAACTTTTATTAACTATCTCTAGCTGTTCGGCGGCTTGCTCCAGTATTCGAGTCGCTAAATCTGTACTTTTCTTTACTTTAACAGAGAGTTCTTCATCTAGATGACTTAATTCCTCTCGTCCTGCTTCACTCAGGTCTAAAGTGCGCCTTTGACGTGTGATTAAGCCCGCTTCTTGTAGTGAGTTAACAGCACGACTTACAGATGGGCGCAGCAATCCTAACCTTTGTGCCAAAGAGGTTACTGAGCTTGCAGATTCGAGGCATAAAGAGGCTAGAATACGATGACGTACTTCTGAATGGGATATTTTTTTCAGGGACGATGCTTTCATGTGATATCCGTAACAATATGTAAATCCGTTACGTTAACCGTAACAACTTTCTGTATTGTTACATTACTCGCTGAAAATGTCAAGTCTTGATCTGAGTTCTTTATTCAAGCATCTAGCTCGCTTCGTAGCTTTTAAGCACCAATGGCTTAGCTCGTTCCAAGTCCTCATCATTTTGTATGGTTATTTCTAAATCCCCCGTTCCGTAGTGTCCGATGTTACGAACATCGCGGGTAAACCCTTTCTCCAATTGAACAGTAGGTGGGTCTACTTTAACGAAAAGAAGAAGTCGCTGCGACTGAGGATGAACTTCGACGCAAGCAAAGTTTTTGATACGTCGATACGCAAAATAATATTTGAGAACTTTCACCTGAACATCATCGCCTAAAGCCAGTAAGAAGGCTTTTAGGGCCTCAAACCGATCCCGCAGGTCTGGGGAAGATTGTTCAAAAAGTTCTGTAGCGGTTTTATAGGTTGCTACCCCTTTATGCTTTACACCGTTATCGCTGGCGCTAACTCCTGCTTGTACTTGAGCCGTTGTTGCATTTACCAGTTCAAAAAGGAGAAGATCATTACCATAGCGCCGATAGCGGATGAGTTCGATGTTTCGATTAATCTGTTGCACTGCATACTCATCATATTTCGTAAAGTCGCTCGCAATACAAAGCAGTCGCGGAGCACTCCAATCAATTGAGTCAGCTACACCTTTACCTAACGTTTTCAGGACTAATAACTCGAACTCCCCTTTGTGATCCATCAACCAATCAAAATAAAAAAGACCCTGGTTAATGACGTTTTCATTAAGTGCTCTTTTGTACTCGATAATGACAGGGCTACCATTCTCATCGAGGCCAAGCGTATCTATACGCCCTCCATGCGATTTACCTGTAGAAAGCTCCGTTGCGAGAAAACGCACTCCAAGAAATACTTCAAGGTGATTTTCAATGAGTATTTGCAAGGTTTTCTCAATCGCCATTGACGTTCCTTGCAGTTCTTGAGCCGAAGCATTGCTAATACGGAATAACTTAATATCGCTCATCGACTTATCCCATAACTAGATTGAGCCTATTTTCTTAGGTCGGCTCTTTGGCGTTTACTCTAACATAGAGGTGGTGAATAAGCAATAAGTATTATCATTTCTGAGAAGAAATATCTCATAATGCTTCCCTGACATCCGCCCTGATTCCCGAAAACCAAGCGTCAATAATTCTTTTGCCTTGAAGTCAGAGTTACTAAAAAAAGGAGTAAAGGACCATTCTGAACAAAAAGCTTATAATGACCCTAAGATTTCAGACAAACTTTGATCGGCTCGTAAGGTGTAAAATGAGACATGCAGAAAAAGACACGGAAGCAGTATACAGCAGACTTTAAGGCGAAGGTCGTCAAGGAGATGCTCAGGGAAGACAAGACGGTGGGGCAACTTGCCGCTGAATACGAGGTACATAGTAACATGCTCTATCGCTGGCGAGAGCAGATGTTAGCAGGCTTGCCCAGCCTCTTTAGTGACCAGGCCGCCCAGGAGTTGGCTGAAAAGGAAGCCCAGTGGGAGCAAGAACGCGAAGCCTTATATGCTGAGATTGGCCGCTTAACCACGCAGGTGACGTGGTTGGAAAAAAAATCTCGCGCAGGGCTTAAGTAGGGAGGAGCGGCGCGAGCTGGTGGACTGGGAGAACCGGGAGTTGCCGGTGAGCACGCAGGCGGAGCTGCTGACGCTCAACCGCTCAGGCCTGTACTATCAGCCGGTGCCGCCCTCACCAGAAGAAGTGGCTCTCAAGCATCGCATTGACGAGATTTATACAGCTCATTGCTATTACGGCTCCCGGCGCATCGCCGCACAGATGCACCGGGAAGGGCAGCCCATCAATCACAAAACGGTGGCGCGCTATATGCAAGAAATGGGGCTGGCGGCGGTCTATCCCGGCCCCAATCTGAGCAAGCGAGCGCACCAAGCGGCCATCTTTCCGTATCTGCTGACCAATGTGACAGCGAGTACGCCCAATCATATTTGGGGGCTGGATATCACGTATATTCGCTTGCGAGCTGGCTGGATGTACCTGGTGGCGATCCTGGATTGGTACTCGCGCTACGTGATCAGTTGGGAACTGGACCAAACCTTGCAGATTGGCTTCGTATTGGAAGCGCTGCAGCGCGCGCTCACGCAAGCAGTACCGCAGATTTGCAATAGCGATCAAGGCAGCCACTTTACCAGTTCGCAGTATGCGCAGTTGCTGCTCGCGCATGATGTACGTATCAGTATGGATAGCAAAGGCCGAGCGCTCGACAACATCTTTACCGAGAGGTTGTGGCGCACCATTAAATATGAGGAGGTCTATATCAAGGATTACGCCAGTCCCCGTGAAGCTCGCGAATGCTTGAGAGATTACCTGCGCTTTTACAATGAGCAACGGCTGCATCAAGCTCTCGACTATCGCACACCCGCAGAAGTCTATTTTGCCAAATGAGAAAGGAGATTGCACCTTAGCAAACGCGATTTTGGTGTCTTGACTTTCTGGGTCACCTTAGCTGACGTTGGGCTAGCCCAGATGCTATTAAGTAGGAAAATTTCAAGATTCCATCACCGGATACAGGTACAGAGTTATTCACCGTTTGTTTCAAAAACAAGAGATTGCTGACTGACTCCTCATCAAAAGCGTGGTTTAAGGCTACAAGTATTGTCTTCCAATATGTCCCCTTATTGTAGTGTCTATTTTATCGGACGCTGGACAGAATCCCATCCTTTAGGTTGTTTCAGGTCAACACCCGCCAACCCACCCTTGCATTTTCCCCTACCACACAGTATACTTACTACACAGGAAGCTTGCTTGCAATACACTAAGCAACCGACGCCTCGTCAAAAGAGCTAAAATAACTGCTCACACCATTGCAACACCTGAAACATCGGCAACTTTCGATACATCTGCTACAAACCTCTCCCGGTTTGCGAACCGCCTGCTTGCGGCGTACTATATAAGCGACATCACTATCGAATGGAGGCAACACCCGCATGAAGGCGCTGTTTCGCTCCTTCCCAAAGTTCTTGCTCACCCTGGCTGCTCTGGTCGCGCTCTGGCAAAGCTATCGCGCGCATCGCAGCGTGAAAG
>Ga0102924_1006031_pt1 | contig 11491 bp, 9 predicted proteins | sample PaiPotPPM11metaG_FD_80116 | JGI IMG/M metagenome (GOLD analysis project Ga0102924, IMG submission 80116) | Iron sulfur acid spring bacterial and archeal communities from Banff, Canada, to study Microbial Dark Matter (Phase II) - Paint Pots PPM... ...
ATTGTGTCCCTCCCACCCGACGATGAGGTATCTTGTAGATTAAAGGATTCGGGATTACCCGTCGTGTTCATAGATGCTTATAGCCCAATGTTTACCTCGCTGGTGGTGAATAATGTCGAGGGCGCTTACCAGGCAGTGAAGTGTCTTATCGAAAAGGGGCATCAGCGCATTGGCTTCATCAACGGGAAAATTGAAGGGAATTTCAAATTTAACCAGGCCAACGATCGGCTGATCGGCTTGCACCGGGCTTTCGGAGAGACTGGCTTGCTGTTCGAGCCAGGGCTTGTGCTCACTTCTGAGTGGAACAGGATGGGCGGAAAGCAGGCCGCGTTGCAACTGCTCTCCCAGCAGAAGCGCCCGACGGCTATTTTCGCAGCCTCGGATATGCAGGCCGTTGGCGTGCTGGAGGCAGCAAAAGAACTGGGTATTCCTGTACCCGAGCAGCTCTCTGTTATTGGGTTTGATGGCATTGAGATTTCGGAACTGCTTGAACTTAGCACAATACAGCAGCCTATGCAGGAGATGGGCGAGGTAGGAGCTGCTAGACTGATGGAACTTATCGACAATTCGGCACAAAAGCCTGAGCTTATTCGTTTCGATACCAGATTGGTAGAACGCCACACCACTGGCCCGGCTCCATCACGTACTTATGACTCGGAGGCGCAGGCTGTGTGGGAGATACAGAACACGAGATCAGCAACGCCGTCCAGTCCTTGATACACTCTTGCATTTCCCTTGTGTTCATCGATACGATAGGTCAGGGGAGCCGACTCAGCTTGTTATTCGCAGATCGACAGGGCGCATGCCCAAGGAATTGGATTAACCATGCCATACATTACCATCCTGGGTGCTGGAAGCACCATGTTCGCCCGCCAACTCATAACCGACATTTTGCAGATCGAGGGCTTGGAAGAAGGCTGCTTTGCGCTGGTTGATATCGATGCGAGTCGCCTGGAGCTAGCGCACCAGGTCACTGAACGACTCATCACCCGCAGTGGGAAGCGCTGGAGCGTGCGTGCTTCCACCGAGCGTCGTGACCTGCTGCCAGGGAGCGATTTTATCATCAACACCATTGAGGTCGCCGGTCTTGCTAACGTACGCCACGACTTCGATATTCCCATGAAGTATGGCATTAACCAGTGTATTGGCGACACCATCGGTCCAGGTGGCATCTTCAAAGCACTACGCACCGGTCCTGCCTGGCTCGCCATCCTGCACGATGCTGAGCAGCTCTGCCCGCAAGCCTGGGTGCTCAACTATACCAATCCCATGTCGATCCTCACCCTGGTCGCCCTTCTCGGCAGCAATATGCGTACCGTGGGGCTGTGCCACAGCGTCCAGGGTACCTCAAAGCAACTGGCAGGATACCTCAATATCCCCTATGAAGAATTGGAATGGCGTTGTGCGGGTATTAACCACAATGCCTGGTTTACTGAGCTGCGTTACCAAGGTCAGGATATGTACCCTCGCCTGCGTGAACTTGCCCAGGTGCCTGAAATATATGAACAAGATCCCGTGCGCTTCGAGATAATGCGCTACTTTGGGGCATTTGTGACCGAGAGCAGTGGTCACTTTTCGGAGTATGTCCCTTACTTCCGTAAACGGCCTGACTTGATCGAGCGTTATTGCCGATCGGGCTACCTTGGCGAAACCGGATTTTACGCGCATAACTGGCCCACCTGGCGTGAACAGAATGACACCTCCATTCGAGAAATGCTGGCTGGCACCCGCGAGCTTCCTTTTAGCCGCAGCCACGAATACGGCTCCATCATCATTGAGGCGATGCTGATGCACCATCCAAAGGTGATCTATGGTAACGTGCGCAACACCGGCCTGATCGGCAACCTGCCAGATGGCTGTGTAGAAGTCGCCTGCCTGGTCGATCACAACGGCGTGCAGCCATGCTACTTTGGGACCCTCCCGGAACAACTGGCAGCGCTCAATCGTAGTCATATGGCAGTGCACTCGCTTATGTGCGAAGCCTTGCTCACCAGGAATAAAGAGGCAGCGCGCTACGCATTGTTGCTCGACCCATTAAGTGCGGCTGTCTGCTCGCCTGCTGAGATCAGCGCGTTGTTCGACGAGATGTGGGAGGCGGAGCGACCCTATCTGCAATATTTTACCTAACCTTAAGAGTAAGCTAACCCCATGGCGAGACAATTTGCCTAACCTGGGGTCAGCTTACTCATGATTACCCTCGACTGTACAAGCAAACAATGTCCACGAACTAGGCTATGCTATACCCACCATGCATCTGGCAGTGGACTTGCGCCGATTATCTCATTATTTTGCTCCTCGGTTACGCATGTCAACCTGTTCCGTTCAACTCGACAGAAACGAATGTAGGGGCGGGGAAGAGTGGAGTGGGGAACCTTGTGCCCGCCCGTCGTGGGTCTCTAAGAATAATAGACACATGTGAACATCGGCGAGGATCAGTATATCGATGCAAACAAGCGTGGAACCCCGCGTTCCTGAATCCAAAAGTACCGGACCAAAGGAGCCGAAACAGCTTCTACACCGCTATGGATGGGATATCCTGATTGTATTAGCGATGGGTGTCCTTTTGTATCAAGGTCTGTTTGGGCAATACTTTAGTGATGTCCCAATCTATCAGTGTTATGCCGTGGCTTTTTGGGGCGGGCTACCTGTGCTCCACACGCTCCCCGCGTCTCAATGCTTTTTTTTGACTCAACCGTATGCCTCGTTTATTTCTACCGTTAACTGGCCTGCTCCTCTACTCCACTTTATCGCCAGCCAATCCCCTGATCTGCCATTACATGCATTACCATATGAGTATCCCCTCCCGGCACTCATTCCGTTCACGCTCCCTCTGATCGTTCCATCCTACTTCTACCAGGTGGCATTCGCAATCTCGATGTCGCTGGTAGCAGTCGTTATCTATGTACTCCTGAGACACTTCAGGTCCAGACGGGCAGCCATTGTTTGTGTGCTCTACCTGGTCATTGGTGGCTGGGCGACAGCCGATGGACGCTTCGACCTTGTTCCTTCGGCTCTTACGTTGGTCGCTATTCTCTTTGCCGTACGCAAACGCTGGAACTGGGCCTTCACTTTTCTGGCACTGGCCACGGTCTTCAAATTCTACCCGCTTGTGCTGCTTATCCCCTTCTTGCTGACCGAACAGATGGAATCCGGTACGAAGTGGGCTAGCTGGCGCAGATGGACTCCGCTTGCTATATTTGCCGCTGTCTGTATGGGAGTGATGGTTATCTCGCTCTTCTTAAGTGTCGAGGGCACGCTTGCCCCGTTTAGCTACTTTGCGAACCGCCCATTTCAAGTTGAGTCGCCAGGAGCATCGCTCCTTTGGTTGTTCAACTTTCTAGGGAATCCACTACAGCCTGTGTTTGCGTATGGATCGTTCAGTGTAGTCAGTCCGCTTTCCTCTCCAGTATCTCTCATAGATACTGTTTTGTTGGTTGCAGGTCTGACGTATACCTGGTGGTTACAGTGGCGCGGCAAAACCGATCTGGTTGTCTCTTGCTTGCTGACGCTCATGATTATCATATTCACCGGAAAAGTCTTTAGTCCACAATACCTCCTCTGGATTCTTCCGTTAGCTGCCTATGTCTGGGAGAGGAATCCGAAATGGATAGCAGCCTGGTGCCTGCTCGGTGGGTTGACAACCTTTATCTTCCCCTATCTCTACACCTTCTATCTGGGCGATTTTAACGAAGTCTCTACCGCACCGTTCTTCTACGCCGTCATCGCAATTCGCAATCTCTTCTTTCTCTGCATGATCGTGTCCCTCCTCCTCTCCTCCTCGCGCAAACAACTCAGTAAGACTTCACCAGAATTAGACATGGAGAACACTCCGGTGACGATGATTGAGCCTCCTATGGTTGAGGAGGAAGAGACGACCAATGTGCATCAATCTGACGAAAAGCCCATAAACGTCCGTAGGGGCGAGGGAAGGGTGGAGTGGATGGGAGGGCCTTTATGGCAGGAAGTCTGGGGGACTTCTTCGCCCGTGGCTGAGGATCGCCTCGATGATCCACAAACAGACACGCAAGGGGACGCGGGCGACCATAAAGGCCCACTCCAACCATCCGAACCACCCTCGCCCCTACAGACTCTTGTGGACACGTCTTCGGTTGATGACAAGGAAGAGCAAGAAGAGACTCCCATACCCCAAGACTCTCACCAACTCCTTCTATTCTGGCACAAACTTGCCCTGGGCACTGTGCTCGTCATCTCAGCCTTTTTCAATCTTTTCGCCCTGGCCAAACAAGACTTTTTCGAGTACTATTACGGGGCAGCTATTAAAAGCATGCTCATGAACTGGCATAATTTCTTCTTTGTCTCATTTGACCTCCGGGGCTTTGAGTCGCTTGATAAACCGCCCCTCGGCTTCTGGATTCAGACGCTCAGCGCCAAACTCTTTGGTTTCTCAACATTCAGCGTTCTGCTTCCCGAAGCCCTGGCCGGAGTGCTTGCGGTTGCGCTGGTCTTTCACCTCGTGCGCCGCGTCTTTGGCCCGGTCGCCGGATTGATCGCGGCCCTGGTACTGGCCCTCTCACCGATCAGTGTGGTTACCAGTCGAAACAACATCATCGATAGTCTGCTAACCCTGGCCGTGCTGCTGGCCGCCTGGTCGGTAATCAAAGCAGTAGAAACTGGCCGCTTACGCTGGCTATGCCTGTGTGCAGTCCTGGTCGGGCTTGCCTTCAACATCAAATTTCTCCAGGCTTACATGGTGATTCCTGCCTTTGGCCTGGTCTACTTGCTCGGATCATCGCTGCGCTGGCGGACAAAACTCGTCTATCTTGCCGTCGCCCTGGGGGTCTTGTTAGTAGTTTCCCTTTGCTGGATAACTATTGTCAACCTGACGCCGGCCGCTCAGCGCCCCTTCGTCGGTTCAAGCCCCACCAACTCGGAGCTGGATCTCGCCTTTGGCTATAATGGCGCCTTCCGCCTGAACGCCGACAGCACCGTTGTAAACGGCCAGGCATGGGAGATAGGATTGCCCGGCATAGCTCGCTTCTTTGAGCAGCCCATAGCTGGACAGAGTAGCTGGCTCTTGCCGCTGGCCTTGCTCGGTATGCTGGCTCTGGGCTGGCAAAGGGGCTGGCGTCTGCCTCTCAATAGGCGGCAGCAGGCGCTTGTGCTCTGGGGAACCTGGCTACTAACCCTGCTGGTCTTCTTTAGCGAGGCTCATTTCTTCCACCTGTATTACCTCTCGATGCTGGCCCCGGCCATCGCGGCCCTGGTCGGCGCGGGAGTGGTAACGCTCTGGCGGGACTATGTTCGCCGCGGCTGGCGCGGCTGGCTGCTTCCTTATGCACTTCTGATAGCGGGTGCTTTTCAGGCATACTTTCTCGCTCCTTTCTCGCAATGGAGCATCATACTCATTGTGTGCATCCTCGTCCTCTGTGCCATTGTCGAGCTTGCACTCGTGCTTATGCGCTGGCGCTTCCCTCCTGACCTGCAGCGAGTTGCAGTGGGGATCACCGCCCTGGGATTGCTCAGTCTCTTGCTGGCTCCAACGGTCTGGTCCGCGATTCCTCTCAGTCGAGAAGGCAGGACATTCCCAATGGCAGGACCACCACCGCCGCAGGCGCTCGTCCCTCCCAACCTCGCCGACCCTGTCCTGATAGCCTACCTGCTCGTCCATCAGGGCAAGGCTCAGTACCTGCTCGCAACGATGAATACCGAAGCTGCCTCTCCCTTCATCATCGATACCGGCCAGGCTGTCATGGCCCTGGGCGGCTATAACGGCAGCCCAAGCTTCCTGACGCCCAATCAACTCGTCCAGCAGATCGATTCTGGCGCCGTGCGCTTTTTCCTGTTCCCCTCTTACCCCGACCAGCCAGTAATAGCCTGGGTGATCACCCACTGCCGAGCTGTGCCAACCAACCAATGGCAATCACCCAATTCAGCACGCTATCTCGTGGACGAGCTACAACTCTACGATTGCGCACGCCACACCTGAGATGTGGAGGGGATATCTTCATGGTCAAAGAATACGTTGAAGCAGACACAAATACGCATCAACCCGAAGAACAAAAAAAAGAACGCTCTAGTACCTTCATCGCCTGGTTTGAAACAGCCCTCATAATCCTGGGCCTCCTGGCAAACTTCTTCCTATTGTCGCACTATAACGGAGGCGATGGCTGGGACAGATTCATCGTCCTTTGGACTCTGTTGACCCAGGGCAAGATTCCCAACATCAAATATTCGATGGTTGGCCCCATCTTCTCGATCCCTTTCTACTACCTCGGCAACATCTATCAGACGCCCTTCTGATGGATCTCGCGTTACAACGTCTTCATCTTCGCCGGGGGTCTGCTCGCCACCTACTGGATGCTCAAGGATCGCGTCCCTCGTGGCCTGCTGCGCAAATTTTTCCTGATCCTGGTCATGGCCTCGATGTTCCCTAACCACCTCTTGTACTACTACGACGAGGTGTTCACCGCCATTCTCGTTGCCGTCGGTTGTATCGCCATCGTCGTTGGCTCGCGTCTGCCTGGCTGGTGCGCCATCATCCTGGGCGTGGTCAACACTCCGGCAACCCTCCTGGGCCTGATCCTGCTGAACGCCAGACATATACTTAAACAAAAACGCGTGCGCTACATCCTTGCTATCATTATCACCGTAGCTCTCATCCTGCTCGAATCCTGGATCCGGCGCGGCAGCCCATTCAACAGCGGCTACGCAAACGATGGCGGGACACGCACCATCATGCCCTATTCCGGCAGGCCGGGCTTCAGCAATCCCCTCTTCTTTGGCCTCATCTCGCTGCTCTTCTCCTTCGGCAAGGGCATCCTCTTCTTCGCTCCTGGCCTGCTCCTTCCCATTCGCAAAACCCTCCATAAGCTTCGGGAAGCAATACACGTAGACCTCTTGGCGATCTACATCCTGTGGATAGCCTTCCTCATTGGCCTGCTGGTCTATGCCTGCTGGTGGTCCTGGCACGGCGGCTGGTTCTGGGGACCGCGCTTCCTGCTCTTTGCCTCGATCCCAGCCTCCTTCGCGCTCGCCATACGCCTCCAATGGCACCATACCTCGCTGCGAGTGAATATCCTAACCATCCTGATACTCTGCCTCTCCATCTGGGTCGGCATCAATGGCGCGGTCTACGGCGACCAATCCCCTCAGTATTTGTCTGCCTGTGGCGGCCTGGAGATACCATTGTGCTACTACACCCCCGAATTCAACGTCTTATGGTACCCCTTCGTCGTCCACCTATCGCTCGATCAAGGCCAGATGCTCTACCTGCTCTACAGCCTCTTCGTGGGCGCCTACCTGCTTATACCCCTGCTGCTCACGACGCAACGCCAACTGACCACAGCAGCGCTAAAATTTTGCAGGACGAGGCTCGATCTCCGCTCCTGGCGCATATAGCCTCAGGTGGCGACACCATGGGCGCGAACTGAAGGAATAGTGGGTGATTTCCAGGTCGCGGGAAAGTTGGGCAAGCCCTATTGGTCTCCTTGCATTGCTCATTAAGTCATTTGCCAGCAAAGTCGTGGAAGGTGACAGCATGAGGGGGGAAGCCCATAGGCGTGAACTTAAGGCGTGGAGCAGGGCAGAGGCAAGCCCTGCCCCTACTATATACGGGCTTTACAGGCCGATTCGTATATAGTAGGGGCGATCCCTTGCGGTCGCCCTGCTGGATTGCACTGAACGGCCCATGGGCGTCTACCGTCTACAGGATCAGGTCACCTGGATAGCGGTTATGCTTGCATTATTAGATGACTCATTCGGCCCAGTAGAGAAACAATCTAGAGAAACAGTCTCTCCCGAGGATACAGTAAGTTCCTCGGTCAAGGTGACGGTACTGATTACACCGGCGTTTGAAAATCTCCCGGCCGCAACAGTTGGGAAACCAAGAGCATTATTGATTCCACATTCGACAAGAGAGCCAGCGTCCCCGAACTCCAGGAGAGAATCGGCCGTAATAATGTAATTCCCCGCGATTCCAATTACAACCGATACTACAGGTGTAGAACCAGGAAGAGCAGCTATGGGCGTATTTGCCTGAACCCCGGCATAGGCCACCGGTGGTGTCGATGGTCCTGATGGGCCGGATGGACCACTAGGTCCAGTTGGACCTGTAGGGCCAGTTGGGCCGGTCGGACCCGAAGGACCGGAGGGGCCACTAGGCCCGGTTGGACCTGTCGGACCAGTAGGCCCAGTCGGACCGCTGGGACCCGAAGGGCCGATAGGACCTGTAGGGCCAGAAGGGCCGGATGGCCCTGAAGGTCCAGATGGTCCCCGAGGCCCCGGAGGTCCCGCTTTGGTGAGCTTTTCTTTCTTATCGCCATTTTGACATTGCAGATCCTTGTTCGCCGAGATGGTATCCACTGTCCCATCCTTGTCAACGCAGGCGTAGAAGACTTCTAAATGAATCTTCTTGTCGCTCCTGGCACAGGCAGCATCTGCTTGAGAGATATTGACGACTTTCCCGGACCGGGTGACACAGGCAGTGTACGTGATCCCCGGTTGCAGGTTCGTGATGGACAGCCCTGCCGCATTACTTGGTCGAGGTCTGTGGTGTCCGTGCTCCTACGCCCGTAGTGAGCACCAGCGCGGCTATCACCAGGCTCAGGGTCAGCAGGATATTCCCCACGATGAGCACTACTCCTGCCCTGCTCCTTGGTCGATGAAGCCGTTCATACCAGTTGTTCATAAGATAGATTCCTTTCTTCGGCAGATCGCTTGCGGCCACCGGGAGACCGACGTGTATCTACACACCCACCCCGCATCGCAATCCCCAAATTGCTTTGAATAACTGAATGACTAAAATGACTTAAGCGACTGACCTGGCTTCAAGGGCACGACTGTCTCATCCCTGGGCTCCTTGAAGCACGTTCAAATATATGTGATAGATAGGTGTGAAACCAGCCAGGGATGGAACTATTTTTGAGTGCTATGAAATACCAGGATAAGTATGCATGAGTAGAATGCAGGAGTAAAGAAGAAATGCGCGTTTTTGGGTTGCATTCCGGTTGTAATTTCATCGATGAGGTAGATGTTTCTCAAGCGAGTCTTATCTTTGCTGTAAATGATACGAATAAGCTGACCTCTCTTAATACAAGAGAAGTGATGCCCACAAAATTGCTTTGTGAACATCACTTCTTTCATTTCCTCAAGTCTTCTGCCTAAGGAATGTTACGGAGCACATACTGCATATGCCGTAAGTGTTACTGAGCCACCAGAATTGTTGGTGATATCTACATACCAACCTTCAGGAGGTACCCCATCGACAGGCTCTGATGCCTCAACAAATATGTTCGGGCTCGTTGTGTTAGTGTTGAATCCGCCGCCAGTTATAATCGGACAAGAATTGCTGCAAGTTGCTTGTACGAAACCATTGGAGTTATTAAATACGGTTGTTGTATTAATAATGATCATTGTACTTGCAGGGCCACTGGGACCGCTAGGGCCACTTGGTCCAGAAGGACCGGAAGGACCACTAGGCCCGCTGGGACCTGTCGGACCAGAAGGACCCGATGGACCAGTGGGTCCTGATGGGCCGCTTGGACCGGACGGCCCACTCGGCCCTGATGGACCGCTCGGACCCGAGGGGCCAGATGGGCCGCTTGGGCCAGAAGGACCATGTGGACCTCGCTTACATTTCCCATCTGGGTCTTGCTTACAACACTTTTTTGTATCCTTGTCGCAGTCGACAATTTGTACCGTTCCACCAGGAATTTGCTGAACACCCTGGAGGAATGTAATCACTGCTTCACCCTGTGAACAAGTACCCTTTGAAGATAATGCATGGAAACTGTGCGTTTGAAGTGAAAGACATGCCTTTTGCGATTGCTTCTGTCCTGCCGTTTTGGCTCCCACTCCTGTAGTAAGTACCAGTGCAACAAGCACTAGACTCACGAGCACCAGGCTCATCATCACGTGAATGATGTCTATCCCATCCGACCTACCTGTTGCTGTGCGAGATCTAAATAGCCGTTCATACCACTGATTCATGGCACAATATGCCCCCTTTCAATTAATATAGCGGTAATATAGAGGAATGTGTAGCAAGAAACCAGGAGAGTATCTCAATATTACCGGTGCATTTAGGTAGAAATACTGAAAAATTGGTTGAGGTTCCTTCACCTATGACCTTCCCTCGACGCCTTCCTCAACTCTGTGCTAAGATACCAATTGTCAGTTCCCGTTTCCACCCAATCACCAGATAAACGGAATAGCCCAGTATGCCCAAACTTGAAGGCTCCGTTGAGAGCATCGTCTTTCGTAATCAGGACAACCACTATACCGTCGCCCGCTTTCGACCAAACGACCGAGGGCGGCTCTTTCGCGATGACTTGACCACCATCGTCGGCGCCTTGCCAGGTGTCCACGTCGGCGAACTCTTGTTAGTAGAAGGTGAATGGGAGACCGACCCCCGTTATGGCCGTCAACTGCATGTCACCACCTTCACCCAGCGTTTACCAGCCTCTACCCAGGGCATGATCCGCTACCTCAGCTCCGGCCTCATCAAGGGAATCGGCCCAAAAAAGGCCGAGCGTATCGTAGAGCACTTTGGCGAGCAAACGCTCGCTATCATTGAGCAGCAGCCGGAGCGCTTGAGCGAGGTCAAAGGCATCAGTGTCAAGGATCGCGATCAGATTGCAAAAGCTTGGATCGAACAGAGCGAAATCAAAGAGTTGCACCTCTTCTTGCAATCTCACGAAGTCTCCATGAACCTGGCCACGCGCATCTATAAACAATACGGCCAGGACTCGATTAAGGTCATCCGTGAGAATCCATACCAGTTGGCATCAGAGGTCATGGGAATAGGCTTTCGCACCGCCGATGAAATCGCCGTAAAATTAGGCTTACCACGCGACAGTGCGGATCGCCTGGCAACCGGTCTAAAATACGTGCTCTCGCAAGCCGCCAACGACGATGGACACTGCTTTTTACCCGAAGGCGAACTGCTGCGCCGTGCCTCCGACATACTGCAAGCCCCAAATGAGTCGCTAGTGGTAGCAATGGAACAGTTGCGCGGAGAACGAGATGTGTTCATTGAACCACCCTCACCTGTACAGTTGACGTTGCATCCTCATTCTGCCAATGGCGATGAACCTCCTATCGATTTGAGCGAGACAGACGAATCGCCTGGGCCGCAGTCTCGCATCTATTACGGACCCTTCTGGCATGCCGAAAATGGCTCGGCACGTATCCTACGCAACTTATTGCACACCTCAAGCAAACTTCCGCCAGTCCCCCAGCAGCATTGGGACGCCGTCTTCAACTATCTGTCGCAGAGCCGTAGCATGCACCTCACAGAGAAGCAGCGTGAAGCTGTGCAGATGGCTTATGACAAGAAAATCTCTATTCTGACGGGCGGTCCGGGCACCGGTAAATCGACCTCAATTCGTGCCTTACTGATGATATTAAGAAAGCGCAAGATCGATGTCGCCCTGGCAGCACCAACAGGACGCGCCGCCAAACGACTCACCGAAGCTACCGGATCTGTCAGTTTCCAGGCCAAAACACTGCACCGGCTGCTAGAATATGCCCC
>Ga0102924_1006033_pt1 | contig 11489 bp, 12 predicted proteins | sample PaiPotPPM11metaG_FD_80116 | JGI IMG/M metagenome (GOLD analysis project Ga0102924, IMG submission 80116) | Iron sulfur acid spring bacterial and archeal communities from Banff, Canada, to study Microbial Dark Matter (Phase II) - Paint Pots PPM... ...
GCCCCAAGGCTTCGTCCCAGGCCCAGGAGGGGCGAGCCGTTCGCGGCGTCAAGGGTCTGCGATGAACGCCCCGCTTCGCGGGGCGTCCTTGACTCCGCTCCCGGCTCGCACCGGATACGTGTCTCTTGACAGAGCCGACGCCGTTATAGACGCCGCTACAGCAACCAAACTGCACCACTACCCAAAATAATCCTTCATCGCGATCCCAGATCATGGATGATGAGTAAAAGGATAACGGCTCAAAAGACGAAAAAAATAAAATAGTACTTGAAAAACTTTTTCACCTGCATGAGAATACCAGCCTCTTCAGCCTAGCCAGTCTTGGGGTCGGCAGCCGGGGGAACTTTCGGGTTCGGCTGCTCGAATCATTATTCTGTCCGGAAAAATAGACGGGCCAGCGTGCGTCTTGATTTTTGCTCGACAGGCACAAGTTCGAGCATTTCCACGCGCCTACCTGTCTCAAGGCAGCGCCAGTTGGTCCATTCGACAAACCAAAAGCACCCGTTTTATCAGCAACCGCTTCCAGGACTCATTATGTAACCGCTTCTGGCCCGTCAACCTGGCGCGGGCAGGCGGAGGGGAAGCAATGGCCACGAAAAAGGTGACGTGTAATGAAATTCAAGTGGAGCACTTGGGCAATTTTAGCAATTATTCTCGCCGCCACTCAAAGCATGGCGCATGCGCAGGTTTGTAAACCGTCTTCCACTACATTGTGTGATGGCCCGTCGGAATTGCCACGGGTTTTCACCACTCAACCAACTTTTCCTGACCCCTGCACTTACAATCAAGGCGAAACAGGGACCGATGCCTGCGGATTTGCCATCACGCAAATTACGGCAAAAGAGGGGGCTGCTGGGCTTCAGGATGCGATTAATTCGCCAGCTTGTGGGACAAAGGGCGCCATCATTGCCTTGCAGTCTGGAGGAAGGTTCTCGCAGAATACCACCAACGAAGTTACGCTGCCCTACCAAGCCGGTTCTTGTTTGGGCAAGTGGATTATTATCCGCTCTGATGTTTCGGACTCGAAAATGCCTCCTTACGATCAGCAAGGAGCAAGGGCCACGCCGCAGGATGCCAGTTTCTTTGCCACGATCCAGGCATCAACCGTCACCAGTTCCGTCATTGCCACCGCGACCGTGACACAAGGAAGCGGTCAAGGACCGAATCATTATTGGTTCCTGGGCCTCAACATCACGACGGCTTCCGGGACCAAAATAGACCCCAACCTCATCCAAATCGGCAACGGCGAAACTCAGATTGGCGACCTGCCGAATAACATCACGATTGACCGGTGCTACATTCATGGGCCCAACGGCACCACGAATATCCACAACGACGTGGATGCGGAAGGCAGCACGATCGCAATTCTCAATAGCTGGCTCACGGTGGTCAATAATAGCGCGGAGCAGCACCCCGTGACCTTTTACAACACACCCGGTCCGCTCCTGATCGATAACAATCACCTGGAAGGAGGGGCCGAGCAGATCCTTTCTGGCGGAGCCGCCGAATCGATCACGGGTGGGGTCATCACCTCTGACGTTACCATCACGCGCAACCACCTCTACCGCAATCCCGCTTATTATCCTGGGGCTCCCAACTATAACGGCTTCCCCTTGATCGTTAAGAACGATATTGAGTTTAAGGAGATACAAAGGGTGCTCGTGCAGGGGAATGTGATCGATTATGTTTGGGCTGGCTACTCGCAGAATGGTATTGCCATCTCAATTTCACCGATGAGCGCAACTGGACTCGATTCGTATCTGGCCGATAATGACATCACGATCCGTTACAACCTCATCCGCCACGCCAATGCGTGCATTGCGCTGGGTGTCAATACCCCGAGTTATGGAAACGGGGCGCAAACCAAGGGGATGCAACGCGTCTCGGTCCATGACAACATCTTTAACGACATCTCCGAAGTGTGGGGCACGACCCTGCAAAATGGGAAGAAGTTCAAAGATCCCTACTACGGCATTACTATTGTCTCTTCCATTGACCCCATCGGGAAAGGCCCAATGTATGTGGACATCGATCACAACGATTTTCTGACGGGTTCCATGCAGGCCACGGCTCTCTGGGACACTCCTGGGCGCTTTGTGGGGAGCGGCTACAGCTTTTCCAACAATATTATGTCCCAGACCGGCGCATCCTATGGCTGGAGCAGCAGCGGATATGTTGATAATTCCTGTAGCGATATTTACGTCGTTGATCCCGGCGCCGGAAGCGAAAACAATATCTTCGTGGGTGTCCCGTCCGGGCAGCGATCGGCTTACACATCGAACTGTTTCATTCCGCAGCCGATGGCTCCCATTCTGACCAGTTCGCCCCTCGGAGGCTCGATCCGCGCCGGAACCACCGTGTATGTTCAGACGACTTTTGTCACTCCTACGGGTGAGACGACGCCCAGCGCCGAGCAAACTGTCCTAAATCCTTGGGAGGCGCAATGGAAATACAATTCCGGGGTAATCATCCTGGATGGTAACCAAGGCGCTGAACTATCCTATATCGCGACGGAGTCGGGTATCAGCGAGCCACTGTGGCCCCTGAATATCCCAGGCAATTTAAACGCCTGGACCATCGAGACTCTTTCCGGCGGCTCAAATTGCAACACCCCGCTGCAACTTTATCCTCCCAGTCCGGTATGTATGGGTTGGATTTTGATTGCCAATGGGGCTCCTGGGACGATCAAGTTGGGCGCCGGCGCCAACACCAACTCCATCAACATTGCTCCGCCGCCGCCGGATGACGGTCCGAAAACAGAATACAGGGTCTACGCGGGCAGTTCGAGCGGGGCGGAGGCCTATTGTGGAACCTATAGCATCACGCAGATCGCAACCATCACATCGTTTGGGAATTGCAACGGCTCGGCGCCGCCCTCGGTCAACACTGCCACGGTCACACCGCCAACCTTTGTTTGTAGCACCTGGCCCGCGAATTACAATCAGTTGGGATTTGTAAATTACAACGGGGGTAATTTCCAACTCACCGCCGCCAGTTGCGGACACGGTAAGGCGGTGAATCTCTATCCCGGATGGACCAGCCAGACCCTTAAGAGCGAGTATGACGCCATCAAAGACTCGAATGGCAATTACGAGATGGCTCTGAACCCCGGTACCACGGGAAACGCAGAGCCAGCATGGCCCACCGTTGCTGGAGACACGGTGCAGGACGGAGGGGTCACCTGGCAAATGGCGACCAACCTTGACGTTGGCGCCAATGTTGCGGTGGTGGAGTCGTCTACCGCTAATGTGGGCAACAATTGATCCGTTCCGGACGGCTCGGCCTGCTGGTTAAGCTCTTCTGCAGGTCGAGCTGCCCGGGTGGGGGATAACCGAAGGATTGGCCCTGATAATTCAAAGACTTACCACGTTAGGCCGCCAGGACTCGGTCTAAGATACGGGTGGTGGTTCGGTTTGCTTGCTGTAGCGCCGCTCGGAGATTGCCCTGGCAGGGAGCGGCGGAAATCGTTGAGAATGCAAGTTCGGCGGTCACAGACCGCTGCTACCGCAACTGAATTGTGCCACGATCAAGACGCGCCGGGGCTTGACACAAGGTTTACTATAGGATTTCATGGTTTTAGGTCCGATGGATGTTCAAAATCGAATGACTGAAGGGTTGGGCCTACGGGTTTCTCGGGCCATGCTGAACGCCGATAACAACCTCAGCGAGCCGCGTCACGAAGCAGCCTTTTTCTATGGCCTCTTCCTGCGTGGCTATCCTCTTGAAAAATTGCGTGCGGACATCGACGTACCCCAGCATGTTCTGGAACGGATGCAACGGCTTGCGCTCACCGACCCCTGGTACCAGACCACGGTGGATAGAATCTTGAATTACCGCAAAGAGGTCCTCGCCATTTTTGACTCCCTGGTTTTCCGCCAAATGGAAACTCCTACCCGTTTACACTAGAAAAATCAATCATTCGGGCCTCAATCCATATGTCAGTTCGAGCCTGGGTTTTTGATTCGTCGTGAATTTGTACGCAACGAAGTAAGTCGGCGCCGCTACAGCAAATGCCCGTCTCCGACTTTTGGCAGTTTGACGCCGGTACCTTTCCAGGATCAGGCAGGCCTCGGTCTTGCACAGTAGAGAGGCGCCAAGCTGTTGCCTGACGGGAGCAGATCCCGGCACTCCGGGCTTGGGTTGTAAAACCGGGAGTATTGCCAGCGCCAAATCCGCTTGACTCACCCAAAGTCCAGGCATAGGATTCGACCAACCCTTTCCCATTGCGCCTCGGTGTCGGCTACAAAGCGGGGGCGCTGAGTTGGGATAGATTGGGTAGGAAAGTACCGCTGGGGACTCGATCCGGAAGCGGTCTTTGAAAATTCGAAAAGGGAGACTGGAGTATGTTCAAGGAATTCAAAACCTTCATCATGCGGGGCAATGTTTTGGACATGGCCGTGGGTATCATCATCGGAGTTGCATTCGGAAAGATTGTAACTTCCCTTGTGAATGATATTCTGATGCCGCCGCTCGGTCTGGTGCTGGACCACGTTGATTTCTCAAATCTCTTCATTAACCTTTCCTCACAGCACTATGAGTCTATTGCCGCTGCCAAGAAGGCGGGCGCACCCACTTTGAATTACGGGATGTTCATCAACACAGTTCTGGAGTTCGTGATTGTGGCATTCGCTATCTACCTGGTCATTCGGGTGGTGAACCGGTTGACGGCCACCCTCCATGAACCTGCAGCTCCGCCCGCGCCCGCCACGAAGGAATGCCCCTATTGCGCTTCAGACATTCCGCTAAAGGCAAAGCGTTGCCCGCAATGCACTTCCGAGCTTGCGCTGGAAAGCTGAAGGTGTTCGATTAGCGTCTGAGAGACCCATACATTAGAAGGCTGCTGACGGGCACGAGGCGCTCTGGAACCGGGCGGGACTGTTGCTTCCCGGAAAACAATGGGATGAGGCTGTATTTTAATAATTCGCTTGACTAATCAATGGCATCCGGGTGAGAATCTCACCATCCATAACCGCTCTTATGAATCCATTATATTAACCAGGGAATGGAGGTGGAGATCGATTGGCTGAAGTACGGCTTCAGGAAGGCGAGTCTCTGGAAAATGCGCTTCGCCGTTTCAAGCGCAAGGTCCAGCAGGAAGATATCATTAAGGAAATCAAACGTCACTCCTACTATCTCAAGCCAGGAGAAAAGCGGCGGGTGAAGGAAGCTTTGGCCCGCAAGCGTGTCCGGAAAAAGGCCCGGCTCGAGCGAGATTAACCAGGGCGAACCGGCCAGAAAATGGCCCGCGAGTACAAGAAGCGATTCCATTTCATTGGCTGGGGCGGCAAGCAACTTCTTTTGCTTGGGGGGAGCGGTTATGGAATACCGAGATAGGGCGCTGAAGTGTATTGACTGCGGAAATGAATTTGTTTTCACTGCGGGGGAGCAGCTCTTCTACGCGGAAAAGGGATTTAAGAACGAGCCCAAGCGTTGCAAGGGTTGCAAGGCCAAGCGGAGTCAGTCCTACGAGGGCCAGAGCGCCCCGCAACGAACGGTTACAACCACGGTCTGCTCACAGTGCGGTAAGGAAACCACGGTTCCTTTCAAGCCAACCCAGGGCCGTCCGGTTTATTGCCGTGAGTGCTTCCAGCAACGGCGGGCATCCGCTGCCGCCGGATAACTCGTCATCGTTCCGGCTTGCCTCCCACGATTCCTCCGGGCAGTGGGTGTGCCTTCAGGCCGGTACCGCAGGTTGCCGTGGATTCCTATTTTGATGAATCCCTGCCGGGCTTTGCCGGGTACGGAAGGGTTCAACTCTCTCACCCAAAGCCTTCTCAAGATTCTCCTCCGTAGGTTAAGGCATCCTTTCCCCATGTAGACTTGGTTCATTCGCCCGGAGACTGAGCGGCTGGCTTTAATATAAGGAGCTCATCTGCCGTGGTGGTCTGGATACCTTTCAAAGTTTCTATTTCATGCAGAGTCCTCCTCCGCCTCTGAAAGTTCTTCCAGCTTTTCTTCGCTCCTGGCCCGCTTTGATAAAAGTCCACAATGTTGGCCCTGAGTGAGGGCGTGATGTTCTTGAAGTGCTCGTGGGCGAGCTTGTCCAGCAGCTTCCGGTAGGCCCGGTCGGCAAGTTTGTAATTCCCGCGACGCACGGCCTTGCCCGTATCCAGGTTGGTATCGGCAAGCGTCAAATCACCCTTCTTGATCTCCATCAGATACTGCCCATCGCTTCCGATGACGGCTTTGAAACTCTTCAGGAACAGGGCTTCCGTTTGCGGGGTGGGAGGCCGGAATTGCAGGGTGCGGAGCGGCCCGATCTTGGGAATGAGGTCAAAGATGAAGAGCAACAGGTGAGATAGGAAGCCCGGATTCTTGTACCTTCTGAACCAAGCCTTTGAAAGAAACCTGGGCCGGTGATACGTCTTGCCCCACTCACGCTTGTATTTCCGCCGGCTCAGGACGTAAACGAAGCGCTGGCGGGTGATGCCGGGCGCCACCTTTTTAATTTTATCCTTTTCCTTCGTCCACGCCACCTGAGTCATCGAGGGAATGAGCTTGCTCGCCGCATGACGATAGAAGTAGAGAGCCAAGTCCTCATCCAGCAAAACGTCGCGCAAGTCGAGTCCATACGTCGTTTTGAAAGCCCGGTTAAGGACCGGCTCCGAAACCTTGAATCCGATGAAGTCATGGTAAGCCTGCGGAGGATAGAGGCGCCCGGCCACCTGGGCGACATCGAACGAAAATTCCACCAGCAAATGCGCTTTGCGATCTTCTTCATAAGTAACCGTGTTGCCGTACTTCCTACGGAGGCGCGGATAAATCAAGGGAACAGCATGGTTCACGGCGATCGAGTGGCCTTCATTATCCGCGGCGTAGTGCGTCAGAGCGCCCAGTGCAAAGGCGTATTCGTCCAAGTTTTGTGACTCCCGGATCATGGTCAAAATAAAATCGGCGCTGCGGACGTAGTGCGTCAGGTCACTAAAAAAGTGGTCCCCAAAGGGGTAGTAACCCATGTCCTGAATAATACAGCCTCCGTAAGCATATGCATGGGCCTCGCGGAGTTGGGCAGGAGTCGCATTGGGGAATCTAGCAATCAAAAGATCGCGCAGCCCCGCATCCCAAACGGCGTCCACAATGGCCTCATGAGCCAGGACGGAGTAGGCGACTGCCGGGCGCTGGGGCTTGAAGAGGAAGAAAAGGAGGGCAAGCAGAAGACAGGGGAGAGCCGCTGGCCGCAACGGTAGCCGCAACGGTATTCGAGCGCAATGACTCTGTTTGCGGGCTGGGACCAAAGGACGCGAACGAAACCTCAAGATTTTACTGATTCCGGGCAAATTTGGTGACGGAAATGTTATCCTTTGCCAGCCCACACCACCGCATTTGCACACGTCTCACGCGCAAAGACTCTGCACAGTTCTATTGGAGAGCCGTCTGCTCAGAACTCTGGCAGGTCCTATTCGAGAATCCAGTCATGGCTTCGAGTTGCCAAAGGAAAAACCCGGAAACACGGATCGAAGATCCACTTTCCACAAACGGAAAGGTGGATTTCGATCCCATCTGGGAACCCCATGGGGCCGGCCTTCGGGAAATGAGGCGGCTACCCGTAAAAATCCGGACAGCGATCCTTCAAATCCCCGAGTGGCGCTGGCATGGAAGTCACCGGGCCAGCTTCAAAACGAAGTCATCCCTGGAGATGGCGGCGGGCCAAATCCGGCAATGCAGGATTCAGCCCACCGCCCCGGTTTTACTAGACCTTTTCCACGTTTTCGGCTTGCAAGCCCTTCGGACCCTTGCGGACCTCAAAGCTTACCCGGGCGCCCTCTTCGAGCGAGCGATATCCGTCGCCGATGATGGCTGAGTAGTGTACAAACACGTCATCCCCGCTCTCGCGCTGGATAAAACCGTATCCTTTGGAGGCATTGAACCACTTCACCGTGCCTTGTTCCTTCATGCTTAAAACATCCTTTTTGGGTGGGATTAGCAATTTGTGGGTACGGCAACGACGGGGAAACCCGGCGATCCGCTGTAACACCGCGGGTCACAATGGCTCGTGGCGGCAATCCTGCCGCCCAATCAGCTGTTGCGATTCTCATCGGGATTACAAATACAAACTGCGAGGGGCATCATAGCACGGTTTTTTGACGACTCTTGAAAAAAATTGTAATCATTCAGGGCGCCCACTGGGCGGCGGAACTGGCATTATATTAGGAGGTTTGCAAGGCATCGCAGCGGGTTCGCACTGGGCGCCGGCGCCAAGGGTCGAGGTCTATCTTTGATGCCTGGCCACGAGGTCTCGCGCCAGGCACAAGGGCTTCCAAGAATCTATTCAACTCGAATCAGTGTGGAGGCAACCGCAATGAAGAGAACCACTCAAATCCTTTTTGCGCTGCTACTTTGTGTTGGGTCCGCTCGACCGGTCCCGGCAAGACCGGAGTCGGCCCGTGCAGAGGTTGCCGCGCTCCTCACCGCACAGATTCAAGCCTGGAACCAGGGCGATCTAGATGCCTTCATGCAAGGCTACTGGCAATCTGACCGGACAGAATTTGTTGGCTCGAGCGGCATCGTGCGATGCATGAAACCCGAAGCAATCTGCGTGGCTTTGACAATCGAGACGCCGGTGTGGCTGACCGACAGGCCAAACCGGACCACCGTGCCATTCAGGGCGTTTGACACAAACAGCTTGGTGCGGCTCCCCTGATCAAATAGCGTTGAATCCCAGGGACCGCCGATCAGGTATTGGTTAGGGTGCTCACCAGTTGCCCTTTGCCGTTGATTCCCAGGATCGATCCGGGTTGGGCGGTGGCGCAAGTGCCATCGGCCGTGGGAAAGTTTCCCACGAGGACGAAACCGGCTTTGAGAACTTTGAGCGCTGTCGAAAGCCCCAATGGCGCCGTCCCTTGGAAGAACATGGCGGGTGAGCCGTTCTGCGGCACCCGGATGATGGTGGTACCAGTTCCCTGCAGGTTCTGATTGTTGTTAAAGTTCGAAACCAGAATATCGAAGGGCTGCAACAATCCGCCTTGCGGGATCGAGGCGGGCACGAATGCGATACCGTAGGGGTTCACATCGCCATTGGAGGGAACGGTGGAAACTGTGCGCGTGACAAGGGGTGCGGGCAGGAAAGGATCGTCATCTTGCGCGTGGATCACGGGCGCGGCAAGGAAAATAACCAGCGCCGTAGCCAACAGACTGCAGAAAACATTACGGAAAGTGCTCTTCACACCGGCATGAGGGTCCATTTTGCGGTTGGAATTCATGCCCATTACTTCCGTTCCACCGGAAGTGGCGGGCATGGCCTTGCAAACATCGTTCTGCATCGTACTGTCTCCTTTAAAGTTTTTGAGCGCCAACTGCAAGTGAACCGGTCGCGTCCAGCACTTTACGTTTTGCGCTGTCAAAGATTAGAGGGGGTTGAGCCGAAGATTCCCCCATCGCGGGCCTCAAGATACATGGCAGCGATCCAAGAGCCGACCCGGGCAGGCTTCGTGGCTGTGATATTTTCCAGGAGTTTCCTGGCCGGCATAGCTCCAGAATCCCAGCCCGCCCGAACCGCAAATTCTTGTGGTCTGGGGTGAATCAGGCTCTACAATCCTCTTGATTGTGAGTAATGTAGCCAGGGCTTCCAAGAGAAGTCTTTGGAAAAGAGTTAAGAGTTTGTTATAAATTTCTAAAGGCGCCCAGTAAAAACTATGGGTTTAGAACGGCAGAGCTTCGAGTTTGGATCCTTCCGCCTGGATGTAGGCGGCCATCTTCTGTTGCGAGATGGCAAGCCGGTGCCGCTTACTCCCAAGGCATTTGACATCCTCTTGTACCTCGTTCGGAATCCCCGGCGGCTGGCAACAAGGGAAGAGCTGATGAAGGCGGTCTGGCCCGACAGCTTTGTTGAAGAAACTAACCTGACCGTGAATATCTCGTTTCTCAGAAAGACGTTAGGGGAGATCTCCGCTGGTGACCCGTTTATTGAGACGGTTCCCAGGAAGGGCTACCGCTTCATCGCGCCTGTAAAGGGTGGTGGCGACCAGCCCGATCGCAGCGTGCGGTCCATCGCAGTGATGCCGTTCAAACCCCTCAGTTCCGAAAGCACTGACCAGTACCTCGGTTTGGGCATGGCCGATGCCTTGATCACCCGGCTCAGCAACCTCCGGCAGATTGTGGTGCGGCCGGCCAGCACGGTTCGCAAGTACGAAGCGTCCGGGCAGGACCCTGTTGAGGTTGGAAATCAACTGGGAGTGGAAACGGTTCTGCAAGGAAGCATACGAAAGTCGGGCGAGCGGACCCGGGTAACGGTGAGACTGCTTCGGGTGCAGGATGGTGACGTGCTGTGGGGTGAAAGTTTCGATGAAAAATTTGCTGATATGTTTTCGTTGGAGGACTCAATCTCGCGCCAGGTCGCCGCGGCGCTTGCCCTTAAACTAACCGGGGAGGAGCAGCAACGACTTTCCAGAAACCACACCCACAACAGTGAAGCCTACCAACTGTATATGAAGGGCCGCTACTTTTGGAATAAGAGGACCGGTGGTGGCCTACAAAAAGGTATCGACCATTTTGAACAGGCCATCCGGATTGATCCGAATTATGCCTTGGCGTTTGCCGGCCTCGCGGATTCTTACATCCTGTTGGGGTCTTATACTCACAGTCAGCTCCCCCCTCGCGACGCCATGCTCAGAGCCAAGGCTGCCGCCGAGAGGGCTTTGGCGCTTGATGGCTCCCTAGCGGAAGCTCACGTTTCACTGGCCTTCATCAAGCTATATTACGAGTGGGATTGGCGGGGCGTCGAGCCGGAATTCACAAAAGCTCTGGAGCTGAATCCGAACTACGATACCGCCCATCATTGGTTCTCGCACTACCTCACGGCCATGGGCAGGAATGAAGAATCCCTTGCGGAATGCCAGCGCGCATTGGAGTTGAATCCGACGGATGTAGTCTTGAACCAACACTTAGGCTGGCATTACTTGATGTCGCGCCAATACGATCAAGCCGTCTGCCAATGCCGGAAGACTTTGGAGATGGATAAAGACTTCCTGCAGGCGCACCGGGTTTTGGGGCTTGCCTATTTGTATAGCGGGCGGCATCGGGAAGCCATTGCCGAGTTTAAGGAAACACTCGCTCTGACCGAAGGCGGGCCAGTGGCCAAGGCCCTGTTGGCTCAGGCCTATGCGCTTTCCGGCCGGAAGCCCGATGCGAAAAAAATGCTTAGTGAATTGGCGCACCAGTCTAAGCAACGTTATGTTTCCTCTGCCGACATCGCCGCTGTATTTGCGGCATTGGGCGAAAAGGACAAGTCTTTTCAATTTCTGGAAAAAGCTTATGAAGAGCATTCTATCTCGCTGGTCAACATGAAGGTGGACCCGGCATTTGACAGCTTCCGGTCTGACCCGCGATTCCTTCTCCTTTTGGGCCGAATTGGCCTGGCATGAGTGATCTACTGAATCTCGCATAATAGAGTGACAACTCTGAGCCTTTCGTACATAATGGACCCATGTCAACCCATGTGCGTCCGCGACGAGATTTCCAAGGCCTGGAGGAACGCCGCCGGCAAGCAGCCA
>Ga0102924_1006035_pt1 | contig 11487 bp, 9 predicted proteins | sample PaiPotPPM11metaG_FD_80116 | JGI IMG/M metagenome (GOLD analysis project Ga0102924, IMG submission 80116) | Iron sulfur acid spring bacterial and archeal communities from Banff, Canada, to study Microbial Dark Matter (Phase II) - Paint Pots PPM... ...
CTGGAGTATAGCGTGTGCTATATGAAAGGCACCGAACGCGGGCCGCAGGCGATACTCGATGCTTCCAGTCAAATGGAACTCTACGATGAAGAGCTGGATTGGTGTCCCATTGAAGTGGGCGTGCATACCCGCACGGCCCTCGATTACCGGGGCATGGACCACGCCGCCGCGCTTCAAGCGACCGGAGAGGCCGCACGCGAGGTCTTGCAGCGCGGGCAACTCCCGCTCATCCTCGGCGGCGAGCATTCTCTTTCCGCGCCGCCCATCGCCGCCGCGCGCGAATTTTTCCCCGACCTCACCGTTGTGCATATCGACGCGCATGGAGATTTGCGCGACGAGTACGAAGGCTCCAAACATTCGCACGCCTCGATAGAACGGCGCGTCGTTGACATGGGTATTCCTCTGACAGAAATCGGCATTCGCAGTTTCAGCCCGGAAGAGGCGGAATTTATGAAAACGCGCCCCGACGTGACTATCGTGTGGGGCTATCAACTGGGCCGGGGCGACGCCGTGATCCCCTGGCAGCGTCTGAGCCAGCATACCTATCTGACCATCGATCTCGACGCCATTGACCCGGCTGAAATGCCCGCAGTTGGCACGCCGGAGCCAGGTGGCCTGCGCTGGTATCAACTACTCGCTATACTGCGCGAACTCTTTCGCCGCACTACTGTCGTCGGCATGGACGTAGTAGAACTCTGCCCCATGGAGGGCCAGACACGCGCCGACTTCCTGGCCGCCAGGCTCGTCTACAAATTGATCGGCTACCGCTTCTCTGCGCAACGCTAACTCAAAGGGCATACACCCTCCCTCAGTTGCCGATATGCGATGCCCTTCGTTACAATAGCTATAAAGGGAGACAACCACACATTACTGTAACAAGGGCATAATGATGAGCAATGGGTCGAGTCATAACATGAACATCTTCCATGATGAACCTTACCAACCGCAAGCAGAAACCAGAGAGCGGGACCTCGTCCCCTGTAGGGACAAGGGGATGAGGGGTGTGGATGCGGGGGCCTTGTGCTTGTCCGGGGAGGGGCGGTCCGGCAATGCGCGTCATGGAACCCCAACGGAATCACGCCGCAAGGAGGACAAGCACAAGGCCCCCACCCTTCCCAACATCCACCCCTTGTCCCTACAGAATTTTCGCGACCACAGCCGGTTTTGTCATCCTGAGCGCAGCGAAGGATCTGAGATGGTGTGGAATGCGCTCACGTGCGTTCAAAATGAGAGGAAAGAAGTGGCTCGACAGGTCGAACGACACTTCTTTCCACACAGTCTCTCTGCCTGGCCGGATACCGAGATCCTTCGCTGCGCTCAGGATGACAAGACATTACCGGTCCTGGTTGTTACAATTCATCAGGACGACGGGGACGCGAGCGTCCCAAAACAATCGCGTCCCTACAGCCATGCTCTTATTAGCCTTTCAGCATTATTCTGTATTATGATGTTGTTGTTTACCGCCTGCGACTCCACGCCCAACACAGCCAGCAAGGTGAAGAACCAGAGCATCTCGACGAATAATGGGGTCATCACGTATAGCACCAGCCCGCAGGATGTGTTGATACGCACGTTTTATGGCGGCGGCAAGCTGGGCAGCTTCGAGTATAGCCCGGAAATCAGTATATACGGTGATGGCTCGTACATTCTTGGTCCCGGCCTGCAAATGCGCGAGGGGCAGTTGAGCAGCGACGCGCTTGGACAATTGTTACATATACTGGTAGATACAGATGGGCTGCTCAAATTCACGACAAAGCAGTTCTACGATATACCAGATCAGAACGCGACGTTCTTGCAACTGATGCTCAATGGCACCAGCTATACGTTCCAGTACGGGCCATTTGGCAACTTGCAGGAAAGCGCGCAGGATAGGGACGCGTACCACCGCCTGGGAGCAGCATTGACTAGCATCACAGGCGCGTTGAATGGCCCAACGCATCCGTATGCTGGCAAGCAGATGGCGTTGCTCGTTCACCAGGACTTCAACCCCGACCTGTCACAGACTATCCCAAACTGGTCATTGCCCGATTTCAACCTGTATAACCTGGCTGTGTACGAGTGCGGCGCTGTTCCGCTCGATCAGACAGGGCCGAACGGCGACACTGGCTGCCTGACGTATACCGTTCCACATAACGCTTTGTTGCTGAGCGCGCAACAGCAACAATTGATTATCTCGCTTCTGAAAGGACAATCCCAGGGAGTGTTTCTTGACCTGGGACAGTATTACAGCGTAACGTTACGCCCGCTGTTGCCAGATGAAATAGCGCAAAAAATGCTGGCGATGTTGGGCAGCGCGGAACTGGTCTACACTGGAGTACCGTTGCAGAAAGGGCCTGTACCGACCGCCACACCAACGAGGTAGGATATTCAACAGCCAATATTGCCAGATTATCGCCACCGGTGGCGATATGTGGTATACTAGGTAGGTAGACAGCGCTTCCTTCTTCTATGCCAGCAACATGAAGCGCGTAAATTTGGAGCGAGGGCGGACTGACCGACGGGACACTTCTAATATTAGGAACTTGCCAATCCGTCAACCCCGTAAGATTAATCCTCACCAACCCATTTGGAAAGGACACATGACCAGAGATTTCAGTAAGCATGAGCGAGACGACGAGCGACCGTACTCTCGCAATTCATCCTCCGGCAGACAGGGAGAAGAGCGGTCTCCTCGACCTGCCAGACCTCGACTTAACCGTGACACAGTAGATAAAGCCTGGGAAAAAGGTGCGCGCCAGAATCATTCCGATTATCGCGCGCGCGATACGCGCGGCGGACAGCCGCCACGCGAAAACTGGCGACGCCCGCAGCAATCAGGACAATCTTCCGCTTATAACGGTCGCAATAACAACAATGGCAATAGTCGCGCACCCTACGGAAACCGCCCGTTTGATCGCCGCCAGGGTGAACATGCCCCCGACCGGTATCAAAGTTCACGCCCGCGCCCCTTTGAGTCGGGTATGCGCAAATTTGACGAGCGACACTATAGTCAACACCGGGACTACCAACCCAGGTCAGAAAGCAGCGATTTCCGCCAGCGCGACGATTCTCGCTACTCCAATAACCGGCCCCCAGCGCGCGGCTACGATGGGCGGCGCGATGACCGGGCGCCGCGCAGCTTCCAGCGCGATGATCGCCCCCAGCGCAGTTTCGACCGCGACAACAGGCCAACACGCAATTTCGAGCGTGATGACCGCCAGCCGCGCAGTTTCGACCGCGATGATCGCCCCCAGCGCCGCTTTGAGACTCACGAGCCTCGCCCGCGCGGGTACTATCGCGAGCAGAGGCAGGAACGCGCATCGGGACGACCCGACCCGCACAATTCCCGCTGGCAAAGTCGCCCCCAACGTTTCACGCCTAAAACGCGCGATTATGCGCGGCCAACACGCGAACGCGAGCAGTTCGAAGGAGACTACGAACAGTTTGAGGCGCGTGCGGCATCGCCCGATGTCGTCGAAAGCCGCGAGACGCCGCGACCAGACAGGGGCGTTACACGAAAAAAACGCGAAGACCAGCGCGAGGACCAGCGGAAAGACACTGAGTTCATGGCAGAAGTGAACCAGCAGACCGATAGCCTGATTGAGCATATCGTTCCGGTCGAACCAGCAAACGATGGTGCGGCGGACGATGGTGCGAGCGCGACAGCGCCAAAGGCGAAAAAGGCACGGACAACGCGGGCGGCAGGCGCCAAGACTACGCGGAGTCGCAAGGCCGTCGCCAATCCGCAGACGCCCCACCTGAGACCTTCGCGCCGTGGCTACAAATGGCCCCAGTCGGAACAACCAGAGCAGGCGGAGCAAGCCAGCGAAGAATAGGATAACCAGTTCTCCTTTGCAGGGCATGGCATATGCACATTCAAACGGTGAGCAGGTGATATTGCGTCCGAGCAATATCACCTGCTCACCAAAATCGTGCTGCGCCTGCGCCATGCAGGCGTCTCGCAGCAAGAACTGGATGCCATGTTTATCGACACGCCCCGGCGTTTACTAACTTTTCCCGATTGACACCTTACCAACGAGGTGTTCTGCGAGTAAGCGTTATGCGGAGGGCTGCTCGACGAACTCGCCCTCGATCATGATCTGGATCTCTTCGCTGACGATCCACTTGCCATCCATCATCATGTTGAACGTCATGCCGAAATCCTTGCGGTTGATCTGGCCCTCGGCGCTGTAGCCGATGCGGTGGCCCATGTTGGGGTCATTGAATTCCCCGTACTTCACCACAGCAAGCGTTACAGGCTTCGTGGTACCCTTGATGGTCAGGTCACCGGTCATGCTGTAGCGATCCTGCCCGGTTGCTTTGATCTCGGTGCTCTTGAAGGTGATGGACGGATACTTGTCGATCTCCAGAAAGTTCGACGATCGCAAGTCGTTGTCTCGCTGGGGATTATGGGTGCGGATACTTGCCGTCTGAATGGCGACCTCCACCGATGATGCTTCAGGGTGGTTGGGGTCGATATAGCCGGTCGCGGTGACCTCGAGAAAGGTACCGCGCACCGTCATCATGCCCAGGTGCTTTGCCGCGAACTCGACCTGTGTGTGGAAAGGGTCAAACACCCAGCGACTCGTGGTTGCGCCTTGCGCTTCACTCTGTGTTGTCATGGTATTTCCTTTCGTAAAAACAAATTAGCTTACTTCTGTATGGAAAGAGCCCAAAAACAGTCCCGCTTATTTTCTTTCTAGTACGTACTTTCCCTACGGAAATAAGATTATATCAGGAAATTACTTTTGTCAAGGATGTTCTCTTCAAGAGGAAGAAAATATGGTATACTGGGTTCATACTGCGCCGGTTCTCCCCAGATGTTCGTAATCAAATGTATGCGGCATCCTATGCCAGCAGCGCGAAAATTCTGGAGCGAGGAGATATCATTTTGATTTTATTATTTTCGTCATTATGGAGTAGCCAATATGCTTTATCCCAGCTATCTTAACCTCTATGAAACAGGTGTGCTGGCAGAACGCGCTGCTGCTGCCTGGGAGGTGCTGCGTAGCTGCACGATCTGCCCGCAGAATTGCCACTGCAATCGCATTGCAGGCAAGACGGGTGTATGCCGGTCTGGAACCGAAGCCATTGTGGCTTCCTGGAACGTCCACCGCAGAGAGGAACCGCCCATTAGCGGTACGCGGGGAGCAGGCACAATTTTCTTCGGCTATTGCCAGGCGCGCTGCACCTATTGTCAGAATTTTTCTTTGAGCCAGGGAGGGTTGGGACATCGTGTTGGACCGGAACGCCTGGCCGACATGATGATGTACTTGCAGAAGAAAAAATGCCACAACCTGGACCTGGTGACACCCACCCACTTTGTGCCACAAATTTTAGCCGCCCTGGTGGTTGCCTGTGGCAAGGGGCTGCGCCTGCCCATTGTATATAACTGCGCGGGCTACGAAAACCTGGAAACACTGCAACTGCTGGATGGTGTAGTTGATGTATACCTGCCAGACTCCAAGTACTCAGATAACAAACACGCGCTGCGCACTTCCAAGATGCCGCACTACGTCGATTCAAACCAGATCACCCTGCGCGAAATGTATCGCCAGGTGGGGCCGCTGCAACTCGACGAGGAGGGCATAGCGCGGCGCGGCCTGCTGATTCGTCACCTGGTAATGCCTGAAGACATCTCCGGCACGCGCGAGGTGCTGCGCTGGATCGCGGAAGAACTCGGCCCCGAAACGCCCGTCAGCTTGATGGATCAATACTTTCCGGCCTGGAAAGCCGTCAACGACCCCATATTGAATCGCCGCCTCACCTGGATGGAATACAGCGCCGCTATGGACGCGCTGGAAGAGTTGAACCTGACCGCCGGGTATGTGCAGGAAGACTTGATGGAATTAGACGAAACCTCCAATGTCTAGTTTCTCCACCAGGGGCAATGGATAGCGCGTGCTATAATCTTACAAGAGTTAATAAGCTAAACTGATGCCTGAAACGGAGACTTTTCATGAGCGACACGGCCACTTTGAGCCGCCTTTTTTCTGCTATCCAGCCCGACCTGGATCAAGTGGATGCGACATTTCAGGAACGAGCCACCTCTGGACTTGATATTCTGAACTCGGCATCGATGCACGCGCTTGGATCGCCTGGCAAACGTCTTCGTACCGCGCTCACCTTACTTTCAGGTAAACTGAACTCATACCGCTTTGATAAATTGCTGCCCCTCAGCGTAGCTTTTGAAATGGTGCATCTCGCCACCCTTCTGCATGACGATATCGTTGACAATGCCATGACACGCAGAGGAAATCCCACTGTCAACGCGCTGTGGGGAAACAATATTGCTATCTTGCTGGGCGATTACTATTTCGCGAAAACGGCCGGCTTGATTGCGGATATCAATGATAACCGCATCGATCACCTCTTCTCCGATACCGTCGCGACGGTTTGCGAGGGAACCATTATGGAGATTATGACCGCCGGGCGCGTCGATCTTACCGTTGAAAGCTACTACGAGAAGATCAGCCACAAAACAGCCTGTTTGATTGCCGCCTGTTGCAAAGGGGGAGCCATCGTCAGCGAGGCATCACAGGAAGAGATTCAACTGCTGCATGACTACGGCATGAACCTGGGTATTGCATTCCAGATTATCGATGATATCCTCGATTATACCGAAGACCAGAAGACTATAGGAAAACCGGCGGGCAATGACCTGCGCCAGGGCATGGTCACGCTGCCACTCATCTACGCTTTGCAGGAACACCCCTTGAATGGCAACCTGCAACAGGTGCATACCATCCTCAATGGTGGCGCGCATACCGAGGAGGATATCGTACCTATTGTGGAGTGGGTCGTCAAGGGGCCTGGTATTAATCAAGCGCGTGATGATGCGTATGCGTATGCGGCCAGGGCGCGTCTCTCGCTCAAGCGCTTTCCCCGTTCAGCAGACCGTGAAGTGCTTGACGAGTTGATCGATTTCGTCATTACTCGCAACCACTAGTATCTCCTCAAAAGGAGAAGCGGCGGGGCATCCTGTGTCCCGCCGCTTCTCCTTTTTTGACTTCACATTCCGATGTGCTGGCTTAATACAACCAGAATGATGAGGCTGACGAGAATGGCGCCCAGCCAGAGGGCAGCTCCCAGCCGGTCATCAGCCTGCCTCATAGGAGGCAAGTCTTCGGGCTTAGGCAGTAAGAGTACCCGCTCATTTTCTGGATCATCGGTTGCCATACTGATAGGCAGAGGCATAAAGTCTGCCTGGTTGCGCTGAGTGAACTGCGACTGCTGGTTGCTTCTTGCAGGCTGTGACTGAGCATAATTCGCAGCAGCCGTGCCTGCATAAGCCGCCGGGGAGCTGGCGGGAGAAACAAGCGAACCGCTGACCGAACGAAGGGCCAGCAGGTCCTGGCGCAATTCAGAGGGGCGTTGATAACGCTGGTTGGCAACAGCGCGCAGGCCTTTTGTAAGAATAGCGTCGAACTCGGATGAAATGGCATGGTTGATGCGTTGTGCCTGCGGAATACTGCCGCTTATGCCCGATGGCACCGTACCCGTCACGGCATGGTAGGCTGTGGCGATTAAGGAATACATGTCGGTGCGTACATCTACTACTCCGCGCACAAACTCAGGAGCCGTATAGGCCGAGAGGCGACTGCGTTCCATACCAACCACAAACTGCGTTGCCCCGCCCGCCAGTACGACCGAGAAGTTCGTGAGGGAATACTGTGAGCCATTGCGACCGGCGATGATATGCTCCGGGCGAATCAAGCCATGCACCATTTGCGGCGATTGTTGCGATAACAGATCGAGCACCTCGGTCATCTGGAGGCAGCATTCGATGACCTCCTGCTCCGGCAATGGACGCCCGGTGTAGCGGAGACGTTGTAAAAGCGACTCCCCTTCAATCGGTTCAAATACGAAGAGGCTGCGCCCCTGGTCGCTGAAAGCGTCCCACAGGGCAGGTATGCGCGGGTGACGCCCGACACTGGCGAGGGACATTGTCGCGGTACGTAAAATAGATTGTGACATCACCGAAGCAGTTTCAGGCAATGCTACTTCACAGATCACTACCTGCTGACCACCGCGCTGGGAATCTCTGCCGATCCAGACCGCCTCAAATACTCCCGACAACCAATCCTGTCGCTCCATCAATTCCTGCAACCGGTAGCGATTGCCACGCAACTGCGCACCGGGAGTTAGTGGGCGCGCATTCAGGGGCTGGCTCATTGATTTTACCTGGGCATTGGGACCGGTTGGCTGCCGCGTGGGCGCGCCTGCACCTGTCATTGGTGGGCGGGACGCGCCTCGCATATTCGCCCCCGCGTTATTGGGAGCAGGGCGGCGCGGCGTCATAGGCTGCGCTTGCGAGCGAGGCATATTTTGTTGAAAATCGTCTGCCGCCGGCTGGGCCACAGGGCGAGGTCGTCCCATCTGTGTTGTTCCAAAAGCGGACGCTGCATTGCTGGTGGGGAATGGCGACTGGGTGTGAGATTGCCCCACGTCTGCATCTCTGGTGGGAGATACTTTACGTAAGGCAGGTTTTTCAAAGGCAGGTCTCATAGTGACATCATTCACCGGAGCCGATCCATTCGTTTGCACATTTGTGCCGCGCTGCGGAATCAGGGTAGATGAAGGCGGGGACATAGGGCGCGGGGTAGTGGGGAGCTGCGAAGCAGATAATCCATCCGTTTGCTTTTTCATCGCCGGGAAACTCCCTGAATTTTGTTTCGAAATGGGCCAGTTCGACCCTGAAGCAGGGGACCGGACAGGCGGCAGGTTCGATGTTGACACCGTTGGTCCAACCAGCGGTGCAGTACCGCGTTGCTGCCGCGTCATCGACCCGTTGCCAGACTGCTGGCCGGAAGTAAATGTCTGACCCCGTGATACGCCGCCTCTCTGCGTCAGATCGGCGAAGGAAGTTGATGAGGCTGTGGGATTGGCTGCGCGCACCTTAAATCCACAGTTTGAGCAAGAACTCCTGCTGGCATCCCACTCGTTGCCACAACGCGGACATAACATGGTGTACCTCTCTCTGTGTCCTGGTAACTAACGCTGGCAGCATGAGCCGCCTGACGCCAGTTCAAAATAAGAACACGTAACGATTAAACTTCAAGATACCCTTGAGTGATAAATAACAAACCCCGAGACAAGTTCATCTCGGGTTCATGCGCTCCATTGACGTAGAGATTGTTCTCGCAAGAGTATATTAGTCAAAGACATGCATTACTGTCAATACTTGATACCCTAAATTACTATTGCGCGCCGTTTATTTGACGTTGCGTCCGATGGGAGCCAGTCCGCCCAGGAATGTTTCGAGCGCTTTAGCCAGTTCGTAGAGCTGGGTTGCCTCGGCTACGGAAACTTCGTGGTTGGCATGAGCTACCTTAAAGAGCAATTGCACAGCAGGATGCCGGGTGGGGGCACTGGCCTCGTTCGACAGCGAACCGAGCAATGAGGCGCGCATGGCTTCAACACTGGCATTGACCTCATCCAGATTCGCGATATCGATGAAGCTGGCCGCTCTGGGCTGATTTTTGCCCTGGCCCTTCCCGCCCTTGCTGGCTTCCCACTGGCGCTGCGCCTGCTTGCCCGCAGAACAAAAACAAAACTCTGGATGCGCGGAATCAGAATTCTGCAACCCGGTATCATCACAAATCATGCAGATAGACATGGCAAACTCCTCATTCACCTTTTTGCTCAAGCTGGACACCTCTCTCATCACGCACTATACCATATTTAGCAAGGGCGAGGTGTTATGGGAGCCATGCCGTTTCTGGGGTCAACCCCTACTTTTGCATGTTTAGATCGAGCTTCCAGGGCTGTTAAGCTGGATCATACATTGTATATGCGACCGCTCAGATAATCTTTCAGCATTTCTTCACAATCGAATGCCATATGCCCCCACACCTCATCGGGAGTACGCCAGCATGGCGCACCTTCGCCGGAACTGCGCGGAGCGCCTGCCACAATAGACCCTTTATAGGTAAGAGCAATGGCGCGAAAACGGGGGTCGCGTTTGGGCGCTGAATACACACCCACAAAACCGGTGATTTTGACGGTATAACCCGTCTCCTCGTGCGCCTCGCGCAGCACGCACTCCTCGACCGTTTCTCTATGGCGCACAATGCCGCCAGGGATGGTATAGCCCAGCCCGTCAGAACGATCTATCAGCAGTATCTTGCCATCCTGTTCAACGATGATGCCCGCGCCGACTAATGGGGAGATTTGCCCCAATGTCAGCAAAACGATGATCCTGTAGATGAGGCCCGCCAGTATGCCCTTAATCTTCTCTTTCATGCCGTCTACTTTCCATTGTGGAATATCCTGGAATTTCGCTTATGCTCTTCTATTGAGTAGCTGGACGGTTCGTCATTGTTCATCTTTTGGGGCTTCGATCTCCGCCTCACTTGCGGCGCTTGTTTGATCCGGCACATGCCGGGTCTGGAGGCACTCCACAACGCGGTCGGCAATGGCATAAAATTCGGCTGATACCGCTGATCGGGGCAGGGTGACGACAATTGGTTGTCCGGAATCCCCGCTTCTGGCAGTTGCGAGGTCGAGTGGCACGACACCCAGCAAAGGGATATCGCGCAGGAGGGAAGCTGCTTCACTGCTGGTGGGAAAAATATCGACGCGCCCGCCGCAATGGGGACAGATAAAACCGGCCATATTCTGTACGAGGCCCAAGATAGGCACGCCCGCACCCTGAAACAAGCCCGCGCCCTTGGCGGTGTCGATGCGGGCAATATCCTGCGGAGTTGTCACCAGCACGGCTCCATCCAGTTCCAATTCCCGGCACAAGGTCGCCTGTGGTTCGCCATTGCCGGGCGGAAGGTCTATCAGCAAGTAGTCGAGCGCGCCCCAGTTCACGCTGTGCAGGAGCTGGCGAATAAGCATCCCCTGCACATCCGGCATGGGCGCAACCGGTTGTTCTTCCCCGATGAAAAAGCCCACCGATATTACTTTGACGCCATAACGCACCAGTGGCTGCAACTTCTGTTCCGGCGCGAGTCTATCCCGCTGCGCGAGTGGCAGCGTGGCGCGCCATCCCTGGCTCTCCCCGCGCTTGCGCACCCCCAGCATCATCGGCACGCTGGGGCCATAAGTATCAGCATCAAGCAAACCAACCCGGTATCCGCGCTTCGCCAGCGCGACCGCGAGATTGACGCTCACCGTCGATTTGCCGACGCCGCCCTTGCCGCTGCCCACTACAATGAGGTGCGCCACCTGCTCTACACGCTCTCGTCGAATACGTCCTTGCAAACGAAATCTCCACATTCTAAAAATCATAGATGATGACCTGTTTGCAGTATACGGGTATGAAGTGCATTTGGCAAGGATGAGACTGGCTAGTGTTCTCGTTTTATAGATGGTATAATAAATACGAGTATGAGGGGCGTCAAGGACGCCACAAACCAGCGTAACTGCTTTCTCACTCACTAACAGTTCAGGAGCACACCGTTTGTACCGCCTGCTAGCTATCGACCTTGATGGCACACTGTTAACCCCACGCCCGCACAAAATCATAACACCACGCGCCCGCAACGCCCTGCGCCTGGC
>Ga0102924_1006036_pt1 | contig 11487 bp, 7 predicted proteins | sample PaiPotPPM11metaG_FD_80116 | JGI IMG/M metagenome (GOLD analysis project Ga0102924, IMG submission 80116) | Iron sulfur acid spring bacterial and archeal communities from Banff, Canada, to study Microbial Dark Matter (Phase II) - Paint Pots PPM... ...
GGGCGCGGCGGTCCTCCGCTACCGCGACGCCTAGACGCGGTCCCTGAAAAAGATCGCGGGTCATACGGGGCGGATATCGCCACCAGCGTCACGCAATCGTGTTACCGGTCGGTAGATGCTGCCGTGAAATGCCGACAAAACGGGGCAAGCCGACGGGCTCGGCGGCGGTTTCCCGCGGATGACCCGCGATCCGGTTGCGGGTGGCTCAAGGGGCCGGATACGCCCCTGGCCAGTGGAGCCGGTAGCTGGAATTGCCCCCTAGGCGTCTGGGAGATGTCCGCGGCCGTGAGTTCCACCGGCCGTGCCGCGGCCCAGAACTCCTCCCAGGTGCGCCGGTATTCGCGATCACCCATGCCGTCTCTGTGTGGTTTGGCGGCTCGTTCGCCGGGTAGCCGGGCGTCCTCAAGAAGCGTGCCGGTGCACAGGACCGCAGGGAGAGCCTCGTGAGCGAGCCGAGTGAACTTTCCGTTCAGATGGCCCCCGCCGGCCAGTCGCCAGAAGCGGGCGAGTCGCCAGAAGCGGGCGACGCCAGGCGGCTCGCCCTGGTGGCCGCCGCGCAGCGGCAGTGGGTCGATGCGCTGACCGACCTCGGCGGACGGAACACCCTCCTGTATTACAAGGATCGCCGGGCGGGCACGCTCGACCTGGCGGACGCCGACCAGGACGCGCTCGAGCGCCTCGAGAAGACCGGGCACGTCAGGCTCGCCAAGCTGTTCCCCGGTGACCCGGACATCAGGGCCGACGCCATCCGCCGCATGCAGGCGATCTACCGGAAGGCGCGCGAACTGCAGGAGGAGCGGGGCATCAAGGCCGGGTACCTCGCCACGGGCCTCGCGCGCTGGGACGAGCTTTTCCTCGAGCCCGCCGCCCCGGTCCTGCTCCGCCCGCTGACGATCACACCGACGCGCGCCAGGTACGACGACTTCGACCTCACGCTCGACGACGACACCGAGGTGAACCCCGTCCTGCTGCACAAGCTCGGCACGGTGTTCGGCGCGGCCATTGACCATCCGGCGCCCGACCGCATCGCCGGCCAGCTGGCCAAGGCCGCGCGCGACGCGGAGGTCCCCGGCTTCCGCATCGACAAGCGGAAGGTCATCGGAACGTTCACCTACGCCAAGCTGCCGATGGTCCGCGACCTGGAAGCGGCGGGTGACCTGCTGGCCGACAGCGACCTGGTGGCGGCGATCGCCGGCGATCCGCAGGCACAGCAGGCGGTCGCCGCACCTGACGCGATCCCGTCCGACGCGATCCCGTCCGACGCGAGCGGCGACGGCACCGATCCGGCCGATCCGGTGGCCGACTACTCGGTGCTCGACGCGGATTCCTCGCAGCGGGCCGCGATCGACGCCGTCCTGGCCGGGCGCAGCCTGGTCATCCACGGCCCGCCGGGAACCGGCAAGTCCCAGACGATCGCCAACCTGATCGCGGCGATGGTGGCCAGGGGCAGGAAGGTGCTGTTCGTCGCGGAGAAGCGCGCTGCGATCGACGCGGTGCTCTCCCGGCTGTCCGCCGCCGGACTGGCCAACCTGGTGCTCGACATCCACGAGGGCGCGCGGGACCGGCAGCGGATCGCCGCGGGCCTGGGCGCGACGCTCGACCAGGCCGCCCGCGCAGCCGACCCGGACACGTCCGCGCTGCACCGCAGGCTCACCGACCGGCACCGGCGCCTCGCCAGGCACGCGGCCGCGCTGCACCGCGCGCACGAGCCGTGGCGGCTGTCGGCCTATCAGGTGCAGTCCGCCCTGCTCGGCATCCCCGAGGCGGCGCGCGTCGCCACCCGGCTCGCCGCGCCCGAACTGATCACCGCCGAGCTGGCCGAACAGCTGCGCGACGAGCTGCGCGAGTTCACCCGGCTCGACGGGTTCGAGTTCGTTCCCGGCGCCACCCCGTGGTTCGGCGCGCCGCTGCGCACCCGCGAGCAGGCCCGCGCCGCGGTGGACCTGGCGGTGACCCTCGACACCAGGACGCTGCCCGCGGCCGCCGCCCGGCTGGCCACCGCATGCCGGGACGTCGGCTTGTCCACCGCGCTTCTTTCCAGTTATCCCGAACGACTTCGGCTTACTGCCATGTTCGACCGCGTCAACGAGCTGGAGCACGCCAAGCACGGCTTCCTCGAACGGCGGACGCTGCGCCGTCAGGTCCGCGCCGACTGGCAGGCGCTGCCGGGCGCGGCCCAAGACGCCGAGCCGCGACTCCCCGGCGACTACCCGGGGCTGGTCATGACCTGGCAGGAGTGCACCCGCCGCCTGGCCGAGCTCGCCGCGCTCGCCCCCATGGCGGGCGTGGACACCGACCCGGACGCCGCCGTCGCGGCCCTGGCGGCGGACCAGGAGACGCCGTGGCGGCTGCCCAGGCTCTACGAGCTCGCCGGCCGCTTCGCGGGGCTCGGCCTCGGACCGCTGCTCGACGAGATCGCGCCGCTCGCCACCGCGCCCCGTGCGGCGGCCGGACCGGGCCCCGGTGCTGGCGACCCCAGTGGTGGCGACCCCAGTGGTGGCAATCCCAGTGCCGGCGACCTCGTGGTGGCCGCTTTTGACTGGGCCTGGTTCCGTGCGATTCTCGACCACATCCGGGTCAGTGACCCGGACTACGCGGCGGAAGAAGCGAGTCCAGACGTCGGCGGCGCCCTCGACGAGCTGGCCAGCGACTTCCGCCGTTACGACGCCGAGCACCTGGCCGCCAACCGGGCGAGGGTCCGCGGTGCGTGGGCGCGCCGGCTGCGCGAGACCGTGGACCAGCATCCGCTGCAGGCCCGGGTGATCCGCAAGCAGGCGGCGCTGCGCCGGCTGATCGACCAGGCGGGCGACGTGCTGTTCGCGCTGAAGCCGTGCTGGGCGATGTCGCCGCTGATGGTCAGCCAGGTGCTGCCGCTCGCCAGCCTCTTCGACCTGGTGATCTTCGACGAGGCCAGCCAGGTCGTGCCCGCCGACGCGATCGGGTCGATGATCAGGGCGCACCAGGTGGTGGTGGCGGGCGACGACCGGCAGCTGCCGCCGACCAGCTTCTTCCGCCAGGTCGACCCGGGCGACCCGGAGGATGACGATGAACAGGACGACGGGCTCGTCTCGCTGCGCGCCGGGTTCGAGTCGGTGCTCGACGCGCTACGTCCGCTGCTGCTGACCTGCCCGCTGACCTGGCACTACCGAAGCCGTGACGAGCGCCTCGTGGCGTTTTCCAACGAGCGGATCTACGGCGGCGCGCTGACCACGTTCCCCGGTGTGGCCCGCGACGACGTGCTCCGCCACGTCGTGGTCGGGCAGGACGGCAACCCGGTCGATAGCGCGGCAGAGGTCAACGAGGTCGTCGGGCTCGTGCTCGACCACGCGAGGACCAGGCCAGGCGAGTCCCTTGGGGTGATCGCCCTCGGGGTCAAGCACGCGGAACGGATCGACGCCGCCCTGCGCGCCGTCCTTGCCCGTGACGCCGACCGGGACCTCGAGGCGTTCTTCGCGGAGGACGTGCCCGAGCCCTTCTTCGTCAAGAACCTGGAACGGGTCCAGGGCGACGAGCGGGACGCGGTCATCATCTCCGTCGGCTACGGCAAGCACCCGGACGGACGGATGCGGTACCAGTGGGGGCCGCTGCTACGTGACGGCGGCGAACGCAGGCTGAACGTCGCCGCGACCCGCGCCCGCCGCCGCCTGACCGTGGTCAGCTCGTTCTCAAGCCACGACGTCGACTCGGCCCGGCTGACCGCGCCCGGGGCCCGGATGCTCGCGGAGTACCTGGAGTACGCGCGGGCCGGCGGTGTCCCCGTCGCGCCGGTGCCTGTCTCTTCCGGCGGCTACGACCAGGACGGCGGCCGGCCGCGGGAGGGCGGCGCGGGCGCGTTCCACGCCGACGTCGCCGCCAGGCTCGCGGAGGAGCTCGGCATCACGGTCGTCCCGCAGTTCGGGGTGGGCGGCTACCGCGTCGACTTCGCCGCCGCGCACCCGGACGACCCGTCGCGGATGATCCTCGCCATCGAGGCGGACGGGGCGGGCTACCGCGACTCCGGCAGCGTCCGCGACCGGGACCGGCTGCGCAAGGAGCACCTGGAGCGGCTCGGCTGGCGCGTGCACCGCCTGTGGTCGACCGCCTGGTTCACCGACCAGGCCGGCGAACTCGCCAAGCTCCGCGCCGCCTTCGACTCCGCGGTCGGCGCGGCGCCACCACCGCCCGTCCCCGAGTCCCCGGCCGGGCCCGACTCGTGCTCCCCGCCCACGCCCGGCACCGACTTCGCCTCCGAGTCCACGCCCGGAGCGCACACCCGGCCTGACCCCGAGACGCCGGCCCAGCCCGGTGCCGAGACCAGACCGGCCGAACCGGAGCCGGGGCAGCCTCTTGAGGCATCGCCGAACGCCCCGCAGCCAGTGCGGGCCGAGGAGGAGCCGTGGCCGCAATCAGCCCCCGCCGCCGGCTCCGCTCGCGCCATTCCCCTCGGACCCGGCGAGCGCCCGCGCCTCGGAGCGCCTGCTCTCAAGGCACTTCCCGCTCCAGGAGTACCGGACGCCGCTCAGCCCCCGTCGTCGGCGCGGCCTGGTTCATGATCGCGAAGATTCCGCGGGCCCGGCGCTACGCCTCGGCCCGGGCGCGGCGCTTCCTGACGACCTCGCGGATCACCGGCAGCCCGGCGAAGTAGCTGCCGGCCAGCGAGCTGCCGCCGATCCCGACGTCCACGGAGACGCGGCCCTCCTTCGCCCAGTAGACGTCCTTGAGGTCAAGCAGCAGCGCGAACTCGTCCACGATCAGCGCGAGCCCCGCGCCGTAGGCGAGCGCGGTGGCCGGATGGCGGCGCAGCTTCTCGTCGCCCTTGACGGCGACCGCGCCGACGCCGGCCAGCATCCCGATGCCCCACATGTAGTGGTGCAGGTGCTCGCCGCCGACGCTGAGGTTCTTGAACGGTCCCTTCCCCGCCCTGATGGCGTGCGTCACCCCCCGCACACCGCCGAACGTGGCCGTGAACGCCAGCCAGCTGATCAGCGCGGACTGCTGGCCGACGTCAAGCTCGCTGCCGAACGCGTCGCGGATATCGGTGATCACCGATCGTTTCCCCATTCCGCGCACGATACGCCCCCGCCTGGCCGGATGTTACGTTAGGGTCACGCGCGGAAGGAGCCAGGCCAGCGTCACCGCGGGCTTCGACGCGGGCCGCCCGCAGTCTGCTGCCGGGCGTCTCCAGTCCCCGGTCTTCGCCTCCGCCTAAGTAGGCCCTGGCGTCATCCCGCCGGTCTGGGCCCTAGCCGTAACCAGAAGCCTTAACCGGCCTGACGAGCCGGAGTCCGAGCGCTCACCAGGCGGCCGAGGACCCGCCAGCCGACGAGGAACAGGCCGAGGAACACCAGCGCGACGATGATGAACGCGACCGCCGTGCCCTGCCCGGAGACGACCCGCAGGATCATGCCGAGCGCGACGGTGCCCAGCCAGGCGGCTACCCCGGCGGGATACGGCGAGAGCGGGCGGCGCCAGGCGCGGGACGCGGCCCAGCCGACGGCGAGCCCGCACAGGAACGGCCAGGAAGTGGACGCGATCCCCGCGAGCGACTCGCCCTTGGTGTGGCTGGCCCGCCCGATGACCACGAACAGCAGCACGCAGCAAACATCGAGCACCACCGCAACCCTGGCCGACCGCATGCACGCAGTTTAGCCGGATGGCGAAGCACGAAGTCGTTCGGAGTGACGGGGAGAGGAAGCCGGGGCGACCTGCCAGACTTTCCCGCGCCCCTCCGCGCTCGCTCCGTTTGCGCATTCGGGGGGCGCGCATGGACGTTTGTTTGTCTTATCTTCAGCTAACAGGGTGATCATGAGGGTATGGGTACCTGGATGGTCCGCATCTCCGGCGATGCGGACGGCAAGGACGCCGGCCCCCGGCTCGCGGTCAAGGACTGCATCGACGTGGCGGGGCTGCCGACGACGGCGGGGTGCCCAGTTGTCGCCGAGATGGCCGAGCGCGCTCATACCGACGCGCCGGTCGTGGCGTCCGCCCGCGAGGGCGGCGCGCGCATCGTCGGCAAGACCGGCCTGACCGAGCTGTGCTGGTCGGCGAGCGGGATCAACCACTGGCGGGCACGCCGCTCAACCCCCGCGACCCGAGGCGGCTGCCCGGCGGTTCCTCGACCGGGTCCGCGGTGGCCGTCGCCGCCGGCGAGGCGGATGTGGCGTTCGGTACCGACACGGGCGGCTCCATCAGGGTCCCCGCGGCCTGCTGCGGCGTGGCCGGCCTGAAGACCACGCACGGCCGCGTCCCGGTGAAGGGCGTCTACCCGCTCGCGCCGTCCCTGGACACCGTGGGGCCGCTCGGCGCGGACGTCGCGGCGGTCGAGCTGGGGATGCGGCTGCTCGAGCCCGCGTTCCGTGTGCCCGACGGGCAGATCCCATTGTTGGCCGGGCGGATCACCACCGCGAGGGACTCCGGCGACGCCGACCCGGCGATCGAGGCGGCGGTCGGACGGGCGCTCGACGCCGCGGGTGTCGCGGCCACGCCCGTGCCCGGCTGGGACGCCAACGCGGTGCTCAGCGCGATCGGGGTGATCATCGACGCCGAAGGGTTCAGGTCCAACGCGTACCTGATGCCGTACCTGCGGCAGCTGAGCCCGGACGTGCGCCGCAACCTGGAACGCGGCGCCAGGCTTACGCCCGCCGACCGGCTCGCGGCGGAACGGACGAGGACGGCGGTGCGCGTCCTCTTCGATGAACTGCTTGCCGACTTTCCCGTGCTTGTCCTCCCCACGCTGCTGCGCCAGCCGCCACTGCTCGGCGAGTACGGGTTCCGGCTGACCGCGCTGACCGCGGCGGTCAACCTGGCGGGCCTGCCCGCGCTCGCGCTGCCGGTGCCCGCGCCCGACGGGATGATCGCGTCCATGCAAGTGATCGGGCCGACCGAGGAGCGGGTCCTGGCGTTCGGCCGGGTGATCGAGGCCGCCGTCCAGGCCTGAGCGGTCTATCCCGCTAGATATGTATCACCACAGGTCAACGCGGACTTCGCACAGACTCCCGTCATCGCCTCGTCGGCCGCTGCTACGATTTCGGCCACTAGTCGTTAGATGCCAGCGTCTTCTCATGAGGAGTGTGCCGGGGGTCCGGAAGGCCCCGAGAGGAAAGCCAACACATTTCGTCCGGTTGGCGCAGATCCGATAGCATTGCGGCTTCGCTGTCGGTCCGCTTCTGCCGGACACGGGGGTAACGGGGATATTCCCGGATGAACAACTGCCCGCGACGGCAGGTCGGGGTCAAGCCCGCCCGACTACCTGACGGTGGACTGAGGGTTTGAAGTTATGCGGTTTGGATTCGATGCGGCCCCCGAGGGCGGCTCACGGGTTTCGCTGCGCGGCTCTTACGGGCTGTTCATCGGCGGCTCGTTCGTGGCCGGCTCCTCGGTGTTCAAGACGATCTCGCCTGCCACCGAGGAAGTTCTCGCCGAGGTGACGCACGGGACGACGGAAGACGTGGACCGGGCGGTCGCGGCGGCGCGACACGCCTACGAACGGGTCTGGTCGATGATGCCCGGCAAGGAGCGAGCCAGGTACCTGCTGCGGATCGCGCGCCTGATGCGGGAGCGCGCCGGCGACCTCGCGGTCATCGAGTCGCTCGACAGCGGCAAGCCGATCAGGCAGACGCGCGACGTGGACCTGCCGCTCGCCACGGCGCACTTCTTCTATCACGCCGGCTGGGCCGACAAGCTCGCCTACGCCGGGTTCGGGTCCGCGGCCGCTCCGGTCAGGCCGCTCGGCGTCGTCAGCCAGGTCATCGGCTGGAGCTCGCCGCTGCTGATGCTGGCGTGGAAGATCGCCCCGGCCCTGGCCTGCGGGAACACCGTAGTGCTGAAGCCGGCGGAGACCACGCCGCTGACCGCGCTCGCTTTCGCGGAGATCTGCGCCGACGCGGGACTGCCGCCTGGCGTGGTCAACATCGTGACCGGCGACGGGCTAGCGGGCGAGCTGGTCGCCAGCCACCCCGGGGTCGACAAGGTGGCGTTCACCGGCTCGCCCGAGGTCGGCCGGGAGATCGCGAAGTCCGCGGCGCTGTGGGGCAAGCGGCTCACGCTCGAGCTCGGCGGCACCTCGGCGAACATCGTCTGCGCGGACGCCGACATCGAGGCGGCGGCGCAGGGGATCGTGGAGGGCGTCTTCGTCCGCCAGGGCCACGCGTGCTGCGCGAGTTCCCGGGTGTTCGTGCAGGAGTCCGTGCTCGACGACCTGGTGGACGCGGTCAAGTGCCGGATGGCCGCGCTGCGTTCGGGCGACCCGCTCGATGAGCGCACCGACATCGGCGCGGTCAACTCGGAAGCGCAGCGCGACAAGATCACCGAACTCGCCCGCTCCGGTGCGGCGGAGGGAGCGGTGCGCTGGTCCGCGCCGTACGCGCAGCCCGACCGCGGCTTCTGGTTTCCGCCGACGATGTTCACCACGGTGTCGGAGGGGCACCGCATTGCCAAAGAGGAGCTTTCCTGGCCGGTGCTCACCGTGTCGTCGTTCACCACGCCCGATGAGGTGGTCGAGCGGACGAACAGCTCCAGGTACGGGCTTTCCGCCGGGGTGTGGACGCGGCAGGGCGGGCTGAGCGCGCGGCTGGCGGCCCGCCTGCGCGCCGGCGTCGTCTGGGTGAACTCGTTCGGCCAGCTCGACCCGGGCGCTCCGTTCGGCGGGTTCCAGGAGTCCGGACTCGGCCGGGAGGGCGGCCGGCACGGCCTGGAGGCCTACCTCGACCTGCCGGGCACCGGCGGCCCTGATGTCTGACCTGACCGATACGCCGCGCGCGCCGAGCCGCCCGCGGACCGGGTCGCGGACTGGGCCGCGGACGATCCACCGGCTGTACATCGGCGGCGACTTCCGTCGCGCGGCCAGCGGCCGCACGTTCGACGTGCACGGGGCGGACGGCGCGTTCCTCGCCGCGGCCGCCCTGGCGGCGGGCAGGGACGCCCGCGACGCCGTGGTGGCCGCCCGCGGCGCATTCCCGTCGTGGTCGCTCATGGCGGGCTACGACCGCGGCCAGGCACTCTACCGGGTCGCCGAGGTCATGGAGGGGCACCGCGCGCCGTTCGCCGCCCAGGTACGCCGCGCCACCGGCGGCTCGCCCGACGCGGCCTACGCCGAGGTGGACGGGGCGGTGGACCGCTGGACCTGGTACGCGGGCTGGGCGGACAAGATCACCCAGGTGCGCGGCACCGTCAACCCGGTGACTGGGCCGTTCGGCACCGTCTCGCTGCCGGAGCCCGTCGGCGTCACCGCCGTGCTCGCACCGCAGGACAGCGCGCTGCTCGGCCTGGTCGGCGTGCTCGCGCCCGCCGTCGTCAGCGGCAACACGGCCGTGCTCGTCGCCAGCGAGCGCTACCCGCTGCTCGCCGTCGCGCTCGCCGAGGCCCTCGCGGCCGCGCACTTGCCGGCCGGCGTGGTGAACGTCCTCACCGGCGAGGTGGCGGAGATCGCGCCCTGGCTGGCCGCCCACCAGGACGTGAACGCGATCGACCTGGCCGGCGCACCCGGCGCGCTCGCCGACGACCTCGCCGTGGCCGCGGCGGGCAACCTCAAGCGCGTGGTCCGCTTCGCCAACCCCGACTGGAGCGTCGAGCCAGGCCTTGAGCGCATGTTCGCGACGCTGGAAACCAAGACGGTCTGGCACCCCCTGAGCGGCTGACCCGGCGACGCCAGCCGACTGATTCGGCCGGAGCGGTGCCGGTGAGGGGACAGGGACGCCGGTGCCCCGCCCAGCCGCGCGGGATCGCGGGACGGGACGCCGGCCGCCCGGGCGTTCGCGGTACCCGGAACGCCCGGGCAGGCCCCGACCCGGCATCGGCGGGCAGGACGCCGGCGCGTCCGCCGTGCGCGGCCGAGCGCTGTCCGGTGCCGTGATTGCGGGTCATCCGAGGGAAACCGCCCCGGAGCCCGGTGATTTGCCCCGCTTTGTCAGCGTTTCCTAGCCGGATCTACGGGCTGGTAACACGATTGAGTGACGCAGGTGGCGATATCCGCCCCGGATGACCCGCAATCTTTTTTGCGGGCCCCGCTGGCCCGGAAGATTGACTGTGGCGGGCGGAGCCTCCGCTCGTTCGCGGCCAGGGTGCGGGTGGTCCAATGAGGGGACGCGCCCCTAGCCGAGCTCGGGTATTACCTCCGCGGCGACCCGCTCCATGTGCTCTGGCAGGTCCCATAGGGCGGTAAACAGGATCATTTCCGCACCCGCGGCGATCACCGCCCGCACGCCCGTGACGACCTCGGCGACCGTGCCCGCCACCGCCGCCGCCTCGATCGCGGGCACCCGCTGCCCGTACATGGCGGCGAGCGCCGCGTTCATCCGCTCGCGGGCCCGCGCGCCGTCGGTGGGGTCGATCCCGATGTACACCCGCTTCGCGACGGGGAACTCGCCCGGACCGAACCCGGGGGAACGCCCGGAGGCGGCCAGCATCTCGCGCACCACGGCCACCTGCGAGGCGAACGCCGGAGTCGTCGACGAGCCCGCGCCGAAGAACCCGTCGCACAGCCCGACGCCGCGCCGCACGGCCGCCTCGGCGGCCCCGCCGAACCACAGCCGCGGGTAGGGCTTCTGGAACGGCTTCGGCTCCATCGCGGCGCCGGAAAGCCGGAAGAACTCACCGTCGAACGTCACCGACGGCGACGTCCACAGCTCCTTCATCAGCGTGATGCCCTCGGTGAACCGCGCGACGTAGCGGTCACCGGAGATCCCGAACGCCTCGAACGGCCGCCGCGGGCCGCCCGACCCGACACCGATCTCGACCCGTCCGCCGGACATCTGGTCGAGCGAGGCGATCGCGTTGGCCAGGTGCACCGGGCTGTGCAGGGTCGTCACGAACACCGTGCAGCCGAGGCGCAGCGTCGTGGTGCACGCCGCGGCGTAGGTCATGACCTCGAGCGGCGCTAGCTGCGGCTGCGCGCTGAACGGCGACTCCTGCGTCCATGCGCCGTCGAACACGCCGAGTTCCTCAGCCCGTGCGAAGTAGGAACGGAAGCCTTCGGGTGAGAACGAACCGTCTGCGTAGATCTGCGGAATGGCGATCGCGTACCTCATGCCCGCATCGTAAGCCGTTCGCCGCCGGCCGACCGTGTTGCGCGCGGAAAGGCGGCCGGTGAGATCGGAATCACACGACAAGGGCCACGTGACGGATGCGGGGTGAAGGACGTCATTCCCCGGACGAGCGTCACCGCCGTCGTCTCCCCGGGACGAGCATCACACCCGTCGTCTCCCGAAGACGAGCGCCACAGCCGTCGCGGACAGCCGGGGGTCCGGGGGTCGCCCCCCGGGCAAGCACTGTGACGGTTGTCCCATGTCCACGTGGTTTCACCGGCGCATGAGGCGGACTAGCGTACGGGTATAAGACTCCTGGACCCCAACGGGGCGGTGCCGCGGTCGGCGATCCTGGCCGCTCATCATGTGCGCGTCCCGTGCAAGAGCGTGAAAGGGACGCGAATGTCCGAAGCATCGTCCGGCAATGGGAAAGTGGCGCTTCGTTACGGCGACGGTGCCGAACTCGACCTGCCGATGAAATCCGCAA
>Ga0102924_1006037_pt1 | contig 11484 bp, 7 predicted proteins | sample PaiPotPPM11metaG_FD_80116 | JGI IMG/M metagenome (GOLD analysis project Ga0102924, IMG submission 80116) | Iron sulfur acid spring bacterial and archeal communities from Banff, Canada, to study Microbial Dark Matter (Phase II) - Paint Pots PPM... ...
CAACCATGCTGCTTGAGCAGGTCACGTGTATATTCGAGAAAGACGGAGCTCGGCTTATCTTTCCAGCGCACATCGTTTGATGGGAAGTGGCTACCGATATCGCCCAGGGCGGCGGCACCGAGCAGAGCATCTACGATCGCATGCATCACAGTGTCAGCATCCGAATGACCGGCCAGCCCACGTGTATGGGGGATAGTGATGCCACCAAGCACCAGCGCACGTCCATCTACAAAGGAGTGCACATCGTAACCAGAACCAATGCGTATAGTCATATTCAGGGAACCTCTTCTTACTTTTTTACTGTTGCTGCTCTTCTTGCTCTGCCTTGATGAAGGCTTCGGCGACCAGGAGATCTTCTTCGGTGGTAATTTTGATATTACGGTAGGAGCCAGGGAAGACGGCGACCTGGTAGCCAAGGCGCTCTAAGAGCAGGGCATCGTCTGTAGCATCACCCTGTGCCTCGGGTGAGTGGTGTGCTGAGTGGATCAGCGGGAACGAGAAGACCTGTGGTGTCTGCACCGCCCAGAGCAACTGGCGATCCGGTGTATCGACGATGATATCTTTGCGTACCAGCTTGATCGTATCTTTGACCGGCATCGCTGCAATCGAGGCCTGGTGCTCTATGGCTGAACTGAGACCCAGCTTAATGATGGTATCCGAAATCAGGGGACGTGCTCCGTCATGTATCATCACCCACTGGCAAGCAGGCTGTAGCTGCGCAAGAGCGTCTAAGCCTCGACAGACCGAGTCCTGACGACGTTCGCCGCCGGGAACGATCGCTTGTATCTTTGTCCAGGACTCATGCTGGCAGAGCGTATGCGTCTCTTGCAGGCGCTCCTCACTGGCAACGATAATAATCGTATCTATCGCTGTGGATGCCTCAAAGGCATCGATCGTACGGGCCAGCGTAATGCGGCCTGCCAGCGGTATCCAGAGCTTATCGCGCCCCATGCGTCGACTGGCTCCTGCCGCCACAATCACAACTGCGGACGTCTCTTGCATCGCTCTTTTCTTTCTTCAAACATAAAAATAAAGAGCACCGCAAAGGGTGCTCTGGTAATTCAAGGTCATTCATCTGGACTTTTTTGTATGAATGGACGCTGCTATTCAGCAACCAGCCTTATTCAGCCGCTAGACTTCAGGCTGGCCTTTGCTTGACTGGTGGCTGTGGAGCAGGAGCAGCGGCAGGTGCAACGATATTTGTCGTCACACTATGGATACTGCTGCTCGCCTGTTTCGGATGAGCGAAGATCATCCGTCCAGCAACCGTCTGGAGCACGCGCGTCACCGTTACCTCGATAGTGGTGCCCATAAACTGACGACCATTTTCAACGACGATCATCGTGCCATCATCCAGGTAGCCGACACCTTGATTCAGCTCTTTGCCATCTTGCATAATTTTAATGTGAATATCTTCACCTGGCAAGAGTACCGGCTTGATCGCGTTCGCCAGCTCATTGATATTGAGTACTTTTACGCCCTGCAATTCAGCGACCCGGTTTAGATTGAAGTCGTTGGTAATGATCAAGCAATGAATATCGCGAGCCATCTTGACGAGCTTGCCATCGACATCCGCGATGCCTTCAACGTCGTTATCAACGATCTCGATCGGCACCGTCGCATCTTTTTGCAGGCGGTTGAGGATCTCCAGACCACGGCGTCCACGATTACGACGCATCGTATCAGCAGAGTCCGCAATGCGTTGCAGTTCATTCAACACGAAGCGCGGCACGACCAGCGTCCCGATAACAAATCCGGTCTGACTGATATCCGCGATACGACCATCGATAATCGTACTGGTATCCAACAGGATCGGCATGGCAGGGAAGGCAGGTGCCTGCTGCGTGGATGTAGTCTCTTTATCCTGATCACGTTTCTTCTTGCGTTCCTCACCACGTTCTTCATCACGTTCACGGCGACGGAACGGTGTAGATTGAAACAGGTGAGCGATATCGCTTTTCCGTAGGACCGCAGCAGTGATACCGAGATAGCCGAAGATAACTGCACCCAGGAAGGGGGTAATCTGACCCAGGCCAAAGGGGAGATATTGCAGTGGAATTGTCAACACAGCAGCGAGGATAAGACCTAGTAGTAAGCCAGCGGAGGCCGCGACCAGATCGCTAGCCGACGAAGCATGAATTTTGTCCCGCATCCATTGATACGGGATAACCGTAATATACGGAGTAATAATAATAGCGGCAATCGTAATAACAGCAATAATTCCGATTGCCCATGGCATAGGTGGCGGTGTCGTCAATCTGTAAAGTATAAACAATACTGAAGCTCCGAGAGCGACAACAGCCCCTATGATGCGGGAGATAGTGTTTACAGACATCCCTGCATCCTCCAGGCATTTGCACATAACGTGCAGTTCTAGCTCAAGAGGGCGACGTGGCTTCTTTGTCCATACGCAGATCAGGCAGCTTTGGGATGAATTAAAAAAGGATAATTCCAGATGAAACAACGATCATGCTATGGCCTGCTGCTGGGAAAACACTCGCCGCTTGAGCGACCAATCTTCAAATTTTTATACGTACGTTAGTAGTGAACGGTTGTGAATTCCCGAAATTTGGGTTCGACTCAGCAGTACTTTGGTGAGCGAACAGGGTATTCGGAAATGCATACCTCGCTTTAAGGAGAGAATAGAATGCTTCTCTCTCAGGATTATGAACTTCACGTCATCGAAACTTGTGTGTCGATTAGCCAGTATACACGCTGACTGCGATTTTTGCAAGCTTTATAAGCAGATTTAAGATGCATTTTACAATAAATGACATCTTAATTAGTACCTTACTGATATTTTACCATTTTATATGGTAAATTGGTTCATCTTTCACTGCGAATTTTTTTGTGATAGGTTTTACGCTATAAGTACGTGTGTCTTTTTAGTGTAGTGCGATCTCTAATGCTACTGCGAGTGTGCTGGCCGTAATGACGCGGAAGTCAGCAGGGAGTCTGGCCTCATCCAATTCGGCCAGGGCGCGTGAGTTCTTGCCTCCGGTAGGGACAATGCAGCGTTTAAAGCCCAGTTTGGCCGCTTCTCGGACACGTAGCGTCAGACGACTGACTGCACGCAACTCTCCTGAGAGTCCGACCTCGCCAATCAGTGTCATATCGGCCGGGATTAAACGCTCACGATAGCTGGAGGCGATAGCCGCTGCGACTCCCAGATCGATGGCAGGCTCTTCTACCGTAAAGCCACCTACTACATTAGCATAGACGTCGTGACTACCGACCGCCAGTCCTACACGCTTGGTGAGCACTGCCATCAGCATCAAGAGCCGATTATGATCGATGCCATTCGTCGTACTTCTGGGATTGCCAAAGTTGCTTGGTGTCACGAGCGCCTGGACCTCTATCAGCAGGGGACGGGTGCCTTCCATACTGACGACGACCGCCGAACCTGTCGCATTCGTAGCACGATCGGAGAGGAAGACCGCTGAAGGATTGGAGACCTCGATCATCCCTTCTCCATGCATCTCGAAGACGCCCACCTCGTGCGTCGCGCCAAAGCGGTTCTTGATACCGCGCAGCAGACGATACGAGTGATAGCGCTCTCCTTCAAGATAGAGGACCGCATCAACGATATGTTCTAGCGCCTTTGGTCCTGCGACCGTGCCCTCTTTCGTCACGTGTCCAATCAGCACAATCGGGATCGCCGTCGTCTTTGCCAGATGCATCAACTGCACCGTACATTCGCGTACCTGGCTGATACTGCCTGGTGCCGCAGTCAGATGGCTGGCAGCCACCGTCTGAATCGAATCAACAATCACCAGCGCTGGTTTGAGTCGATGTACGGTCTCGGCGATCACATCGAGTTCAATCGCTGATAACAGATACAACTGCTCGCCGACGATATCAAGCCGTTCCGCGCGCATCTTGACCTGCTCAAGGGATTCCTCGCCGGAGATATAGAGGACCGGACCCACGTTCTCCGCAATCGCTCCTGAGACCTGGAGCAGAAGGGTTGATTTGCCGATACCCGGCTCGCCTCCCACCAGGACGAGTGAACCGGGGACGAGTCCGCCACCCAGCACGCGATCCATCTCCGGAAAACCAACTGAAATACGGGTATGCACTAGAGGCTTGATCTGTGGCAACACAATCGGGGCCAGAGCGCCATGGGAAAGACTACCTCCACTCCCCAGCGTAATACTTTGCCGACGCTGTTGTGCAGGGCTTGTAGGCGTCTCAACGACCTCTTCTAGCGTATTCCAGGCTTCACAGTCGGGACACTTTCCCATCCACTTGCTATGTTCACCGCCACATTGCTGGCAGATATATTTTGTGCGTATCTTTGCCATTAAAAATTATTTTTAACCTGTCCAGTTATCTTGTAATGAATATGTAATAGAAGTGTCGCTTGTCTGCTCTGTACGTGGTTGATCTTCAGTGGGTCGCTGGACAAAAAGAGGGACGTGACATATAAACGCTTATGTGCTTATACATCACGCCCCCCAGCTACTTTGTGCCGGCTAGCTCACCGGTTTAGCCTTCTTTAGCCCTCATTGTTCGTGCTGCTACCCTCGCTACCAGCGGAGAGCGCCGCCTCGGCTGTAACCGATGCAGGTGGTGGTAACTGTTCAACGCGATTGCGTACCTGCAATGACAGATCGTCATCGACAACAAGCGCCTCAATCAGATCACCGGGATGGAACTTCCCTTGCAGCAATCCCTCAGCTAACGGATCTTCAACCATGCGCTGGATCGTACGGCGCAACGGGCGTGCACCATACTGCGGATCGAAGCCCTTCTCAATCAAGAAGTCCTTCGTAGCCGTAGGTGTGACCAACTCGATCTGCTGTTCCGTCAACTGCGCGCGTACGCGGTTGAGCAACAGATCGACGATAGAGTACATCTCCTCCATCCGTAGAGAATGGAAGACAATTGTCTCATCGATACGGTTGAGGAACTCAGGTTTAAACGTATTTTTCAGCTCGCCGAGCACCTTGCCCTTCATAGCATCATAGTCAGCTTGATTGGCTTTGCTCTTATCTTTCGAATTGCGGAAGCCAATCGATGCCTCTCTGTTCAAGAGTTGAGCACCGACGTTTGATGTCATGATGATCACGGTGTTGCGGAAGTCTACTGTACGGCCCTTCGCGTCAGTCAACTTACCATCTTCCAGAATCTGGAGTAGCATATTGAAGACATCCGGGTGAGCCTTCTCGATCTCGTCGAGCAAGATCACGCTGTACGACTTACGGCGAACCGCTTCGGTCAACTGACCGCCCTCTTCATAACCGACATATCCGGGAGGGGCACCAACCAGGCGGGCAGCCGCGTGGCGCTCCATGAACTCTGACATATCGATCTTGATCAAGGACTCCTCGGAGCCGAACATAAACTCGGCCAGCGCTTTCGCCAGCTCTGTTTTACCGACACCGGTGGGGCCCATAAAGATGAACGAACCAATCGGGCGTTTCGGATCTTTCAGACCGGCGCGAGCGCGACGGACTGCACGAGCGATCTTCTCGATGGCCTCATTCTGACCGATAACTCTGGAGTGCAGAGCATCCTCCATCTGTAAGAGGCGCTGAGACTCTTCTTGCGCGATACGCATCACCGGGATACCCGTCCACATCGAGACGATCTGCGCGATCTCCTCTTCGCCAACGGTCGGCTTCTCGTTACCACGTTCTTTATGCCAGCCGGATTCCAGCTTCGCAATGCGATCGCGCAATTTGACTTCGCGCTCACGCAGCTCAGCGGCCAGCTCATAATCCTGTTGCTGGATCGCCGCCTCTTTTTCACGCAGGACCGATTCCAGACCCTTCATCGCCTCTTTGAGGTTCAGAGGAGCAAGAGAGTTCTGCATGCGTACGCGGCTAGCGGCCTCGTCGATCAGATCGATGGCCTTATCCGGCATGAAGCGATCGGTGATATAGCGGCTTGCCATATCGGTAGCAGCTTTGAGAGCCTCATCGGTGATAATCAAACGATGGTGCTGCTCATAGCGCTCGCGAATACCTTTGAGGATCTCAACGGTCTCCTCAACGCTTGGTTCGCGGACGATCACTTCCTGGAAGCGGCGTTGCAGAGCGGCATCGCGCTCGATGTACTTGCGGTACTCATCGAGTGTCGTAGCACCAATACACTGAATCTCACCTCGGGCGAGGGCAGGTTTCAGGATATTAGCAGCATCGACCGCACCTTCTGCGGCACCGGCACCAACCAGGGTATGAACTTCATCAATAAAGATGATACAATCGCGACTGTTACGGATCTCTTCTATAATCTTTTTCAGGCGCTCTTCAAACTCACCACGGTATTTTGTGCCCGCCACGAGGGAACCGACGTCAAGCGTCAGCAGGCGTTTGCCAGCCAGGGTCTCAGGAACTTCACCGGAGATCAAGCGCTGGGCCAGGCCTTCAACAATAGCGGACTTACCGACACCGGGCTCACCGATGAGAGCCGGGTTATTCTTTGTACGACGGGAGAGAATCTGAATGACTCGCTCGATCTCCTGGTGGCGACCGATGACGGGATCAAGAGTCCCACCGCGAGCAGCGGCTGTCAGGTCGATACCCATCTGATCGATAGTAGGGGTTTTAGAATGTTTTGCGTCACGTTCATGTGGGGTGCCAGACTGGCTGAGCACCTGAATGGTCTGTGTACGCACTTTCTCGAGGTTCACGCCCAGGCTCTCAAGGACACCTGCCGCAATCCCCTCACCCTCACGCACTAAGCCTAACAAAAGATGTTCTGTCCCGATATAATGGTGGTTCAAGCGACGAGCTTCATCAACAGCGAGCTCGATTACCTTTTTAGCGCGTGGGGTAAGACCAATCTCGCCAAGGACGATCCGGTCACCACGACCAATGATAAACTCTACAGCGCTACGAACTTTATTAAGTTCAACGCCTAGATTCGCCAGAACTTTGGCGGCTACACCCTCGCCCTCGCGCACAAGGCCGAGTAGGAGGTGCTCTGTGCCGATATAATTATGCTGGAAGCGCTGGGCTTCCTCTTGAGCTAAGCTGAGAACTTTTCTCGCACGCTCGGTGAATTTATCAAATCTATCTCTATCATTCACCCGTTTGTCACCCCCCTTTCAATGGCAGAGGGTGGAACCGAGCCCTCTGTGTCGCTCAGGTAAACTATGTCATTCATAATACAACACCCATCATACAGCGTCAAGGATAACAACAACCGTAACTCCCCGTCTGTTAAATGCCTTCTCGTGGCCGTTCAACCTTCTTACTGAGAAACAATCAACCTCCGTACTGCTTCTGTATACAACGCGAGACAGTGGAGAGGTCGCTATTCTGTAACCATGTTACAGGTGACGTTAGAGAAAACTCCCGTTATTTTTTTGGTAAACTGTGCGCTTCATCATACTACAACTTATTTTACAACGTCAAGAAGTCTGTGGATCACTTTTACGAGATTGAAGAGGAAGGAAGTGAAAGCTGTGTCAGATTGAACCAATGCTACTGAGTTTTATGTAAAATGTCACGTTATACTGGTAGGAATAGCCAGGAAAGTTCTTTGAAAATTCTTTGAAAATCTCTACATTGAGTCTGAAATGATGAACCTCCCTGTATTGCTACTACAGGGAGGTCGCTTGACTATGTTAGAGATAGCGGAGCTGTAAATAGGATCGTTTACTGCTCAGTTGTCTCGTCGTCTTTTGTACGCTGGCGTGCTGCGCGGAACGCCTCAGCCATCGCGGTTAGTTCACCTTCGGTGGCTCCTACATTCTCGCCGCGCTCGCCGCGTTCACGACGCTGCTCGCTAGTGCGCTCACGCTTGGCCGGTGCCTGCTCTTGATGAGTAGACAAAGACTCCAGAGAAGGAGTGCTAGGAGCGGCCTCAGCAGGGGCTGCTACCGGTGCACTGTAGTCTACTGGTGCGCTTGTAGGGGTTGTCGTTGTCGTTGTCGTTGTACTTGTGGTCGTGCTCTCGCCGGCCTCAGTAGCCTCTTCTAAGGTGGCTTCTTCGGTCTCGCTAGCAGGAGCATCCATCTCATCGGCCTGACGTAAGCTCAGACCAAGGCGACGGCGCTCGGCGTCGATACGCAAGATACGCAACTGTAACTGAGCACCCTCATGCAAGATTGACTTGGGGTCAGTGCCTGGCTGGAGTTCGGACAGGTGGATCAGACCCTCGATGCCATCTTCGATGCGTGCGAACGCACCGAAAGGAGCAATCTTGGTAACTGTACCTGTAACGAGCTGTCCAGGAGTGTAGCGCTGCTCAACGGTAGTCCAGGGATCGACCTCGGCCCGTTTGATAGAGAGCGCAATTTTCTTTTTGTCTTTGTCGACACTCAGTACCTGTACTTCGACTTCTTGACCGACATGCAGGACTTCGCTAGGATGGTTCACACGGCTCCAGGCAAGCTGGCTAATATGAACCAGTCCGTCTGCGCCGCCAAGGTCAACAAAGGCACCGAAGTTAGCGAGATTGCTGACAACACCTTTGCGGACTTCGCCGGGCTTCAACTCATCGAGCAACTCTTCGCGACGGCGCTGACGCCATTCCTGGACGGCCAGGCGCTCAGAGAGGATCAAGCGGTTACGCGCTCGATTAATCTCGATAATTTTCAGCTGAAGCTCTTTGTCCTTCATGCTGGCTAGTTTCGCAGCTGTCTCCTGGTTTTCACCACCGGCAGCGACCTCTTCACGTTTAAGATTGAGGATCTGCGAAATTGGTACAAAGCCACGAATGCCTGCTACATCAACGATTAAGCCACCTTTGTTGAAATCGATGACTTTCGCTTTCAGTAGTTCATTGTTCTTGTACTGCTCTTCTGCGATACGCCACTGGCGCTCGGTGTTCGCTCTCTTCAGAGAGAGAACCGCATGCCCTTCAGAAGTCTCTGGCTGAATAACATAGACAAGAATCTTGTCATTCAGATGGAGTTCACTGAAAGAACCATATCCGTTGGATGGCAGCTCTTTTGTTGAGAGAACGCCTTCGGATTTTAAGCCGATATCGACAAGAATTTCTTCCTGATCGATACGTACGATCTCTCCCTCGACCACATCACCACGTTTGATACTAATGGGACTGGTTGATTCGGCTAGCAATGCTGCCATGTCGTTCTGGTTCAGTTCTTCCAACTCTTCCGGGTTGCTGTTGCTGTACTCTTGTTGGTCATTTCCTTCGATCATCGTCTGTACCCGCCCGCTGTTTTGATTTGCCGCTGGCATTGTCGAAAGGTCGCCGTGCGTTTGTGCTTGCATGGGTAGTATACCCCCTTCGATCCACGGTTTTTGCCCTGTCCGGGTCACTACACCCGTGCATTCCCTCTTGGCTCTGTGCTTGAGGATCTTCCGACGATGTTTTTTTTACACCGCAAATTGGCCGCTTCCAGACTGCAGTTCTAGCAAACAGTGTAAGAACAACAAGATGGACTGCACTGCACGTTGGGACCCTGGGGAGTGTACCATCGGACTTGGGCTTATTCGGAGGAGGTGCTCAGGCGGTCTCGTTTCGGTTGGTGTACTTGCCGATAGTGCTTGCTCGCCAAGACTACCCGCATGACCTATTGTTTGCTCTACAGAACGGTGATACGAAACGATACTCGCAGGCAGTACGCCATTATCTTCGGACAATGAACGTCTGAACGTAAGCATACCCCCACTCGATACAGTCAATTATACCAAATGCCGCCTCCGATTGCAAGACAATACCTAGCCTTTTGGCAGATATCTCTGATGTTTTTTATATCTCATAGTGTATCATATTGTCACAAACACTACCAGGGCTCTATTGTTTTTTGGTTGTTATGCGACTGTTTTGTGCTATTTTATGTACTTATACCGCTATTTTCATTCCGTTTTTAGCAGGATGTGATATATTAAGTACTATGGATGTGCTGAATCTTTTACAAAATACCAATGCTGTCGTTGCTCTTTTGCAGCAACGACTTTTTTCAATTGAGCAGGCTATCTCGCTGGTGGATAATGTGGAAGGTTTTCATCCCGAGGCTCGGCGCTCGGCTGTTTTACTGCCGCTCTTCGAGTTACAGGGCAAGCCGCACTTACTCTTTATTCGCCGTGCGGCGACGCTGCGTGCGCATAGTGGCGAGATCGCTTTCCCCGGTGGGAAGGCGGATCCCGAGGACTCCTCTCTGCTGCATACGGCGTTGCGTGAGGCACGTGAGGAGGTCGGTATTGTTCCAGAGCATGTTGTGCCGCTGGGTGTGCTCCCACCGGTTTTTACGGTGATGAGCAATTATCTGATTACGCCGGTGGTCGGCTTTCTGCCTGCTGGACTGGGCGACTTACAACTGCAACCGAGTGAGGTGGCTGAGGACATTATAGTGCCGCTGGCTGGCCTGGCCGATCCGGCGATCTTGCATACCGAGTTGTGGGGCAGCGCGCAGAAGCAGCGGACTGTCTACTTTTTTGATTATGGAACGTATCGTATCTGGGGTGCTACTGGTCGTATTCTCGCCACGCTATTGGACCTGTTGTGCGCTCAGTCCCCCCAATAGTCATATCTCTCTTGCGAAACTCACGTGTATGACTACAATAAGTAGTAGTCGGACAAAGTCTCAAAGGCTTCTGTAGTGCGTATGTTGTATGCTGTCCCTTGTTGATGCGGTTGGTTTGCTCGTGACTCGTGGAGTAAAGCTGTGACATTGCCCGGTTCTGACGCTCGTTCTCAAAGAACGACAATACCTCGCCGACCACAAATCATTTCATCCCCTACTTCCTTTGATCCCGCTTCGCCTCACTCGATACCCGATCTGGCGCAGGATCCTTCTCAAGCTGCGTCCCTCCTTTCTGCCTCTGCACGGTCGGCGTCTATTCGCTCGCAATCGTCAAAACATGAGCATGCACTGGATTTTGCTACACACTCCTGGGACCTCGCGACCGGAGGATTGAAGACGCTAACCGCGAAGCGTGAGCTTCCCCTGCGCCCCGAGCGTCGTGTGACGGGGGTCGTGCCCGATATCGTGGCGACCTCCAGAAGCTACATGTTCGCTCTGGTCATTTTCGTGTGCGTGGTGTTGATACTGATCGGCGGGGGCATTGTTTTATTTGTACTGTTATTGTAATGCAGGACGCTTATCTTATGCACGTAGCGCTACTATCAGTAATAGAATTGGAGTTTTGCCCGTTATTTGGAGTATGAAAAATAAAGAGACGCTACACTATTCCTTTCTAGTACACATATAAGGCTACAATACAGAGCTTCTCTATCAGGAGCGAACGGCTGGTACCCCATGCAGGTCCCTGGCTGCGCGCATTGCTTTGATGATCGCTCGCGCGAGCGTGTCGGCTGCTGTTGCACCGATGGCGCTGACGAGTTGCGCTGCTGTGCCTGGATCTGAGGCTGCGTGCTGTGTGCCTGTTGCCAGTGTAAATACGACATCACCGTCGAACATGGTGTGTGCAGGGCGAATAACCTGTGCCATACCGTCGTGTGCCATTTGCGCTACTTTTTTGGCTTCGGCCTTGGTGAGGGTGGCGTTGGTGGCGATAACGGCGATGGTGGTATTGCCAAAGGGATTGATGACTGCTGGCC
>Ga0102924_1006038_pt1 | contig 11483 bp, 9 predicted proteins | sample PaiPotPPM11metaG_FD_80116 | JGI IMG/M metagenome (GOLD analysis project Ga0102924, IMG submission 80116) | Iron sulfur acid spring bacterial and archeal communities from Banff, Canada, to study Microbial Dark Matter (Phase II) - Paint Pots PPM... ...
CGCGGCCGCTGGCCGCCGGCGCGGCGCCGGTCAGCGGCTGGGCCGTGTTCAGTGCGGCGACGCTGCCGATCTTGACCATTGTCGGTTTCAATACGCTGACCGTCAGCGTCACCGGCCTGCTGTTTCTTGCTGGCGGCGTCTGCCTTATGGCGCTGCGCCGCGACGCGCGCGATGACGCCGCCGCGCCGCCGATTCCGCTATGGAGCTATATCGCCGCCGGACTGCTCGCGCTCGGGCCGGCCGCAGCGCTTCTGCCCAAATTCACCGCCGCCGGTGTGCAACTCGCCGATCCGATCTTCGATCACGCCAAGATATCGGCGATCGATGCGATGGCGCGGCAAGGCCTGCCGCCCATCAATCCGGTGTTCGGTGCGTTCGGCGAGGCCGGCCGGCTCGCATATTATTATCTCTGGCACTTCAGCGCGGCGGAGCTGGCATTGCCGCTCTCAGTGAGCGGCTGGGAATCCGCGATCGGGCTCGCCTGGTTCACGGCCTTCGCCTCGCTGACCCTGACGATGGGCCTCGCGGTCTGGCTGTGCAAAAGGCCGAACGCGGCGATTGTCGTCGTGCTCGTTGCCGTTGCGGCGTCGCTGCGCGTCACGCTGAGCTGGATCTTCGGCTCCTATGAGCTGACGCCGTTCATGCAAGGGCCGAACGGCCTGGCCGGCTGGCTGTTTCAGGCGGCCTGGGTGCCGCAGCATCTGATGTCAGCCTCATGCGTCGTGGCCGCGATACTGCTGCTGATCGAGAGCACGCGGCGGCAAAGCCTCGCCATATTGGTGACGCTGGCCTTGGTGGTCGCCGCCGGCTTCGAGAGCTCGGCCTATGTCGGCGGCGTGACCTTCACCATTATCGCTCTCGTCTGTGCGCCGATATTGCTTGCAGGCGTCGCTCCAAAACGACGCTTGCGCTTTGCGTCGGGGCTCTTGTTGGCCGCGGTTGTGGCCGTCGCGCTGGCCGCGCCGCTGATCCGCGATCAGATCGCCAATGTCGCGGCGCGCGGCACCGATCATCCGATCATGGTGAGCCCCTCCGCCGTGCTCGGCGAAACTGTTCCGGCGGCGATACGCCGCGTGCTCGATTTGCCGGCGTTTTGGCTCTTGCTGCTGCCGATCGAATTTCCGGCAATCTTTCCCGCTGGCGTCGTGGCCTTCGCAGTCATATTGCGCCGCGCGGCGCCGGGCGCCGACAAGACCGCCGTGGCGGCCTTGGCGGCGGCGACGCTGGCGAGCCTTGGCGCGTCGTGGCTCCTGGTGTCAACGGTCGGCGACAACAGCGATCTGACCTTGCGCGCCGTTCTGCCCGCAGCTCTGATCCTGATGGCGAGCGTCGCGGCCGGACTGATGATGGCGTCGTCCTTGCGCCCGGCGATCGCCGCGCTGGCTGTTGGCGGCCTTGTTCTCAGCCTGCCCGATACGGCGCGGATGCTGGCTTCGAATATCCAAGGCACAGCGCGGCCGGGCGAAGCGTCGTTCGCGCAGGCCCCCGAGCTTTGGGCCGCGGTCCGCCGCTATGCGCCGCCGAGCGCGCGCGTCGGCAACAACCCGCTCTATTTGCAGGACATGACGCCGTGGCCGGTGAATATTTCGTGGGCGCTCCTGGCCAATCGCAGCTCCTGCTTTGCCGGCCGCGAAATGGCGTTGACGTTTGCGCCGCTATCGCCGGAACGGCGTGAAGCGATCAGCCGGCAATTCATTCGCGTGTTCGCCGGCGAGGGCACGCCGGACGATATCGGGGCTTTGGCTCGAGACTACGGCTGCACCGTCGTCGTCGTGGTGCCGCAAGACGGCGCCTGGACCAACGATCCGTTTGCCGCGAGCCCGCTCTATCGCTTGGCCGAAGCGCGTGACGGCCGCTGGCGGATTTATGTCAGAGCGAGGGCCGGCTAGATTTTGCGTTTGAGCATGATCTTTTCCGACCTTGCTTCACCCGCCGAAGCGGGCTTCGCGAAGGCGGGAAACCGGCTTCCACCCTCGGATCAAGTCCGAGGGCAGGTATTTTCGGGATCATGCTCTAAATCCCGGCGAACCAATTGAAGCCCTGCTTGCTCCAGAATGTCTCGCGGAAATCATTGGTCACCTCGATAGCTTTGATCCACTTGGCGTTCTTGTAGCCGAGCTTGGTCGACGTGCGCAGCCGCAGCGGATAGCCGAACGGATCGGCGAGAATGTCGCCGGCATATTTGGTGGCGAGCAGCGTCTGCGGATGCAGCGCGGTCGCCATATCGATGCTCTCGGTATAGTCGTCGTTGCAGATGAAATAGACGTATTTCGCGTTGAGGTCGGCGCCGACGCGCTCGAAGAAGCGCTTCAGATTCACGCCCGACCATTGCCCGATGTAATCCCAGCCCTCGACGCAGACGTGCCGGATGATGATCTCCTGCTCCGGTAGCTGATAAATCTGCTGCGCCGTCCACGGCCGCTTGTCGGCGATCCGGCCGGCCAGTTCGAGCTTCCAACCGGCGCCGTCGACCGGCTTGACGTCCTCGATATCGTAATAGGCGTTGAAGCGCGCCGGCTTGACCACCTGTGACGGACTGAAGGTCGGCGCCAGATGATCGGGGCGAAAGATCAGCTCCTGGACGCCGTCGTTCCAGGCCGAAACGCTACGCAGCACTTTCTGCACCGAGTCGTCTTCGGTGACGTCGCAGCCGGTCAGCATGGTCAATGCACCGAGGCTCACCGCACCGCGCAGGAGGCCGCGGCGATTGATGTGGTGGTTGATTTCTTGGACCAGATTGCGGTTGTCTTTGAGAAGGTTCTGGTCGATCGGCTTCTTCGGCCGGAACAATGATCGGGATCGAAACATGATGCGCCCCGCGCGGATTGGTGGTCGGGTGAAATTTCGTTAGCGTGCGGCTTTGGTTTTCGCGGCGCCGTCGTCCACAACGGGTCCGCCGGTGACCATGGCGACGAGGCTTTGCGGCACCAGCAGCGCCAGCGTCACATGGATCAGGATGAAGCCGACGATCGCCGACATGCACAGGAAATGCACCAGCCGGATGGTCTGGAACGTGCCGAACAGCGCCGCGAGTTCGGAAAACTGCACCGGCTTCCACAGCGCCAGTCCCGAGATCACGATCAGGATCCCGACGCACATGACGCCAAGATAGAGGATCTTCTGCACCGCGTTGTAATGGGTGAGATCGTCGTGACGCAGCCGAAAGCTCAGCGCTTCGCCGACGGTGGCAAAAATCTCGCGGAGCGAGATCGGAAACAGTTTTCGGCGGAAGCGGCCGGTGGCAATGCCGTAGGTCAGATAAGCGAGCCCATTGAGCACGAAGATCCACATGCCGAAGAAATGCCATTGCAGCCCGTGCTGCGCCCATTTGCCGATCACGATCCAATCGGGAAAATGCAGAAAGCCGAAGATCACGTCGTCGTTATAGATCTTCCAGCCGCTGCCGATCATGATGAAGATCGCAATGGCATTGATCCAATGCATGATGCGCAGGGGCAAAGGGTGAAGGCGACGCGGGCGAGGAGCGTGGATAGGCTGTGCTGAGGTGACGGCCGGCATCGACATGAGAGCTCCCTCGATCTCGCGACAAAACACATAACTGCAATGAGGCTAATCTAATACGCTCGTATATGAGCGTTACTGATTCGCCGGATGCGTGCCGTTTGCGAACACGGTTTTTTGAAACGACTTTGCGACACTACGGTTGCAATATCTCCTCCGCAACAAACAACGCTTCACAAATTCGCGTGGCGTTTTTGATCGGGAGTTCGCCGCTATGAAATTGCAGTTCGCTGCGGCCGCCGCGCTGATCGGCTCTGGCGCGTTGTTGGCCGCGGCAAAGGCGTCGACTTTCGACCAGAATGCGGGACATCCCGTGGTTTTGGCGCAGGCCAATATTCCGCCGACTGGCATGGGCGACAAAGACATGGCGATGGCCGCGGCGCATATGGCCGAGGATGAGCGCATGAAACACCGCTATCCGCAGCCGATCCGCGTCGGTGCGCTGATCGGCGCGCGGGTCAGCGACAATGACAGCCGTACCATCGGTAGCATACGGCATGTGGTGCGGACGGCGCAGGGGCAGATCGACGTCGTCGTCGATTGCTGCGGCTGGTTCGGCTTTGGCGGGCGACAGGTTCTTGTTCCGATCGCTGTGCTCGGCGTGTTCGGCCGCGAGGTCGCTTCCCTCGATTGGCCGCGCAATGCCTATGCGAGCGCGCCGGCGTGGCAGATGTCGGAGTGGCAGCATAGCGGCGGCACCGTGCTTGCCGATGATGACAGCGTCCGCATCGCGCTGGCGCGGCGCTGATGCGTACTGAAGAAGACTCACGATCACGACTTGGTGAAGCGGATAACTTTTTGGTGTTTCGCGAATTGTCTCGCGTGAAACGGAAGTGATTGGCGCTTTGCGGGCCGCTTTGGCAAGCAGAGCGCTGCGTGTTTATTGCAATGGGGGCCGCTGCATGGATCGCGCTGACCGATTCAACGCGAAGTCTTTATCGACCTCATCCAAGTCGGCTCGCAAGTTGGCTGAGCCCGCGATGGCCTTTTGCGGCGTCGCGTTCATGGCCAAGGCGTCGGTGCCCGGACGCGCCAAGACCCGCCTCGTGCCGCCGCTCACGTTCGACGAAGCGGCCAAGCTCAACACCGCATTTCTTCGCGACGTTGCCGATAACTTATCGCTTGCGGCGCGACACGCGCCTCCGCAGGCGGGCATCGCCGGCTACGCGGCCTACGGGCCGCCCGGTGCCGAGGACTTTTTCCGCCGCACGCTGCCGGGATCGATCGGACTGATCGGCGCCTGGCTGCCGAATTTCGGCGACTGCCTGTTTCACACGATTTCACACATGCTGAGCCGGGGGCATGGCGCCGCGGTGGTACTCAATGCCGACAGTCCAACCTTGCCGACGGCGCTCCTGATCGAGACGGCGCAAATGCTGGCGCGGCCGGGCGATCGCGCCGTGCTCGGGCCGTCGAGCGATGGCGGCTATTATCTGCTCGGTCTCAAGACCGCCCACCGTCACATGTTCGACAATGTCGATTGGAGCACGGAACGCGTCGCCGAGCAGACACGCGAGCGCGCCGGCGAAATCGGACTTGAGGTTCACACTTTGCCGGTCTGGTACGACGTCGACGATATCGATGGCCTGCAGCGGCTGCATGCCGAATTGTCCGGCGCCGATTTTGCCGGACCGCGGCTTGCGCCGCACGCTCCGCATTACGCGTTTCAAACTGCGAAACTGATGGCTGAATTGTCGCGCAATCACGATTTCGGCGGCTGGATCGAGACGGTGCCGCAGGTCGCGGCCGCGCGTGCCTGATCCAACTGGGCGAGCTCAACGAGTTTCAAGCGAGATCGAATGCAAATCACCACTGCCAAGCGGACGATCGATCCCCGGCGCTATTTCGAGAACGTGCAGGCGAATAGCGAGACTCCGGAACGTCAGCCGGTTTGTCTCTATCTGGAGACGACCAATCGCTGCAATCTGTTGTGCACCACTTGCCCGCGCACCTATGAGGAGCTCGAGCCGCCGGCCGACATGAGCTGGGAGCTGTTCACGTCGATCGTCGATCAGATCCCGCGGCTTGAGCGCGCCGTGCTGCATGGCGTCGGCGAGCCGATGCTGGTCAAGCATCTGCCGCGCATGGTGCGCTATCTCAAGGACCGCGGCACCTATGTGCTGTTCAATACCAACGGCACCGTGCTCAACGAGAAGAACGGCCGGGCGCTGATCGCGGCGGAGTTGGACGAGTTGCGTGTCTCGTTCGACGCGTCGAATCCGGAATCCTACCGCGCCGTCCGCGGCAAGAATTACTTCAACCGCATCGTCAAGAACGTGAAGGCGTTCCGCGACCTGCAGGAACGCGAAGGCCACGACAAGCCGCGCGTTTCGGCTTGGCTCACGGGCTTGCGCGAAACCATCGAGGAACTGCCGGATTTCGTTCGTGTCGCCGCGGAGACCGGTGTCAAGGAAGTGCATCTGCAGCGGCTGGTGTTCTTCAAAAACGATGCGATCGGGCTCGCGCGCCCCGATCAGGCGCTCTACGAGCAGCTGTCGCGCGACGAGTCGGTGCATATCGACCGCGCCACGGCGCTGGCGCACTCGCTCGGCATCACCTTCAGCGCCTCGGGCGGCGCGTCCGAGCCCGGCGTCAGCCTCAAACGCGGCGACGATGGTTCACCCAATTCCACACCCTGGTCGATGTGCCGGCGGCCCTGGACGGTGATGTATTTCACCGCCAACGGCCGCGCGCTGCCGTGCTGCATCGCGCCGTTCTCGCAGCGCGGCTACGAGAACTACACGCTCGGCGACGCCACGCAGCAATCGCTGCGCGAGATCTGGACCGGACCCGCTTACAAGAGCTTCCGCAAGGCGCTGATGTCGGACACGCCGCCGGACGCTTGCGCGGGCTGCGGCTTGCGGTGGAGTCTCTAATCATGCCGCAGGCGGACGGCATCACCGTCGTCATCCCGACGTACAACGAAGCGGAATCAATTGCAGCGGTGCTGACCGAACTGCCGCGCGATATCGTCAGCCGCATCCTCGTGGTCGACGGCGGCTCCGGCGATGGCACTCAGGAGCGGGCGCGCTCAGCTGGCGCCGAAGTGATCGCGGTCGGCCGCGGTTATGGGCTCGCCTGTCTCGCCGGCGCGCAAGCGGCGCAGGCTGGCGACATCGTCGTCTTCATGGACGGTGACGGCGCCGACGATCCCGCCTCAATTGCTGCATTGATCGCGCCCATCCAGCGCGGCGACTACGATTTCGTCATCACCTCGCGCGCCCGCGGCCGGCGCGAGCCGGGCAGCATGGCGGCGCACCAGCTCCTCGCCGGGCACGCGGCCGGCATTTTGACCAAGCTGCTTTACGGCGTGCGCTACACCGACATGTCGGCGTTTCGCGCCATCCGCCGCGAGACCCTGCTTGGGCTCGGCATGCGCGAGCTGACCTATGGCTGGAATCTCGAAATGCAAATGCGGGTGGCGCGCGCCGGCTTGCGGGTGCTGGAGCTTCCGGCCGGCTATCGCCGGCGGTTTGGCGGGGAATCAAAGGTCGCGGGCTCGCTGCGCGGCTCGTTCAAGGCTGGCGCTAAGATCATGTCGACCTTCGTCCGGGTTGCGGCCGAGCCGCACCGCGAACGCGTGTCGTAATTCTTAGACCGCGACCCGGCGCAGGAAACCGTCGACGCTGTCGCTGAGACTGACCGCGGCTTTCTCCACGGCGCTCGATGCCGTCAGCACCGTGTCCGCCGAATTCTGCATGTCGCCGATCGCGACGGCGACCTTTTCCAGAACGCCGACCACTGCCCGCGTGCCGGTGGCGGCTGCCGTGACATTGTCGGAGATTTCGCCGGTTGCCGCGTTCTGCTGTTCGACCGAGGTCGCGATGGCGGAGGTGAACAGCTTGATCTCCTCCATGCGGCCGGTGATGCTGCCGATGGCGCGCACCGCGCTTTGTGTCGACGACTGCACCGCCGCGATCTGCCCGGCGATGACGTCGGTCGCCTTCGCCGTCTGCACCGCCAGCGCCTTGACCTCAGAGGCGACAACGGCAAAGCCCTTGCCGGCCGTCCCGGCGCGGGCCGCTTCGATCGTCGCATTGAGCGCCAGGAGATTGGTCTGCCCGGCTACGCTCTGAATGAGCTTGACCACGTCGTTGATCTTTTGCGCCGACTGGGCGAGATCGCTGATGAGCGTATTGGTGGTCTGCGCTTCCACGGTGGCGGCGCCGACCACGTCGCTGGCGCTGACCAGCTGGCGATTGATCTCGGCGATCGATTTCGACAATTCGTCGGCCGCAGCGGCGGCGCTTTCAACGCCGCTGAAAGCGTCATTTGACGTGCGCACGGCGCTGGTCGTCTGCGCGGTGGTATCGTTCGATGTGGTCGACAGTGCGGTGGCGGTGGACTTCATCGCCGCGACGCTTTCGGTGACGGTCTTGAGCACCTCGGCGACGCTGCTACGGAACCAGCCGATGGCCTCCTCGACCACGGCGCGCCGCGTTTCCTGCTCGCTCATTTTTGCGGTCTTCTGCTCGGCAGCGAGGCGCTCGGTGATATCGTCATGGGTGCCGACCCAGTAGCCGCCGGCGGCGATAGCGCGGTTGACGACGGAGATCGACCGGCCACCCGGCGCGTCGGCGATAAAGCTGACGGTCTTGCCGGCCGTCATGTTTGCCATCAGCTCGTCGAAATATTGCTTCGGATCGCGCTGCAGGCTGCCGGTCGTGGAGCGGTGGCCGATGATGTCGACGAGATGGGCGCCGGGTTTGACCACCTCGGGCGACAGTCCGTACATCCGCAGATAACTCTCGTTGCAGACAACGAGGTGGCCGGAATCGTCGAACATCACCACGCCCTGCGGCATGTTGTTGAGCGCGAGTTCGAGCAAGCGGCCCTTGTCATCAAGCCTGCGGTCGGCGAGCGCGGCAACGAGGCTCATGCCCAAGATCGCGACCGCGATGCTGGCGATCGCGAGCGCCAGCGAATCCGGCGATAGCGACAGCGCGGTGATCGCGCGGGTCGGATCCGGGACGATGTCGACGGCGCCCATGGCGACGAAGTGATGCGAGACGATGGCGAGCGTGAGCAGCAGCGCCGCCAGCCCGACCGCGTAGCGGCTGCGCGACCATGACGCCACCGCGAGCGCGGCCATGCCGAACAGCATGCCAATCACGATCGAGGCGGCGACGTAAGGCAGCTCCCAATCGACATGCCCCGGCAGTTCGAGCGCCGACATGCCGAGATAGTGCATGCAGGCGACGCCGATGCCGATGATGGCGCCGCCGATCAGGGGGCCGGCGCCGCGCGGAAAGTAAACCGCGGTCGCAATCCCGAGCCCGGTGACGATCGCCGCCACCATCAGCGACAGGCTCGTAAACTGGATATCGTAGGCGACCGGGACGGCCGGGTCGTAGGCCAGCATGGCCAGGAAATGGGTCGCCCAGATGCCGCAGCCGGACGCGGCGCCGGCAGCGGCAATCCAGACCAGGCGGGCGCGGTTTGCCGTCGAGCGCGCCCGGTTGAACAAAGTGATGGCGGTGAGGCTCGAAAGAAAGCAGACGATCCCGGCCACGACGACCAGGCGTAGATCGTGCTGAGTCGCTAAGCAGTTGAAGACCCGAAACATTCCGACCCGCGCCGCGAGACGCCGCTCGATGTGGCTTACCCAAATTGGTAACCAACATCCATTTCCGGCCCGTTAATTACGGCGCGAAAGCCGGCAAGTGTTCAATTGATCCGCGCTCAATCGGTCAGGATCGCCTTGTCGGGATCGATCCAGAACGCCCACACCGCCGAGCCGACCACCAGGAGCCCGGCCGCGACGATGAAGGGGGCCTGCCAATTGCCGCCCTGGGCCAGGAAGCCGAAAACGATCGGCGAAATGGCGCCGCCGAAATTGCCGGCCATGTTCATCATCCCGGACACCGTGCCGGAATATTTGCCCCCGGTGTCCATCGGCACCGCCCAGGACGGGCCAATGGTGCATTCCAGAAAGAACATCGAGATGGTGAGGCAGATGACGGCGGTCATGGGATCTTCAGTCAAGGCCGCCGGCGTGATGAATACGGCGCAACCGAGAAGTCCCGTGATCGCGACGGCGCGGCGCGCGATCTTGGCGCTGCCGGTGCGCCGCAACAGCCAATCGGTAGCAAGCCCGCCCGCGGTGTCGCCGATCACGCCGGCCCACAGCGGTAGCGAGGCCAGCAGACCGCCCTTGAGCAGGGTGAAGTGCCGCACTTCGATCAGATAGGTCGTGAGCCAGCTGAGGAAGATCCACAGGCAATAGACATAGGTGAAATAGGCGCACATCACCGCCCACATATTGCCTGAGCGCAGCAGCGTGCCCCAGGGCACCTGGAGCTGCTTGTGGATCTGCGGCGGATTGATCGCGCCGCTCGCGTCGACGCCGCGGATATGCTCGAGCTCTGAGCTGTTCACCATGCCGTGGTCTTCCGGCAGATTGCGGTAGCTCAGCACCCACCAGACCGACCATAAGATACCGACGCTGCCGCATACAAAGAACGCGGCGCGCCAGCCGAAATTGAGCATGATCGCCAGCACGATCGGCGGCGCCATCGCGGCGCCGGCACGGCTGGCGCTGTGGGTGATGCCCTGCACGAAGCCGCGCTCGCTGCGCGGATACCACAGCTGCATGGCGCGCGTGGCGCCCGGAAACGCGCCGGCTTCGCCGACGCCAAACATGAAACGGACGATCTTGAACGAGGTGGCGCCGGCGGCGAGCCCGGTTGCAGCGGTCATCAGAGACCAAAAGGTCACGACGCCGGTCAGCACCGCGCGCGGGCCGAATTTGTCGGACAGCCAGCCGCCGGGGACCTGAAACAGCGCGTAGGACCACAAGAACGCCGAGAAGATCACGCCCATCGTCACCTTATCGAAACCGAATTCCTTGGTGATCTCCGGCGCCGCAGTCGAGATATTGACGCGGTCGAGATAGGTGATGAGGTACATGATGCTGATCAGCAGCAGAATGTACCAGCGGCCTTTGCTCAGGCCCGTTGCGGCAGGCTTGTCGGACATTTGTTTCGCTCCCGGCGGCTTTCCACACCGATATTATTGACGGCCCGAACATGTATTTTTCGTCGGACTGCTTCGGAACACTGCCTCTTTATCGGTGAAGCGGCAAGCGCGCGCGATGCCGCGGCGCTATAGTTAGCAAACAGTGCCGGCAGGAAATGCCGAACAGGACACTGGAGGACACTGGGCCAGCCATGATCAAGCGCTACAGCGACCACGCCGCCAATGAACGCACCTTCCTCGCCTGGGTTCGCACCGCCATCGCGGTGATGGCGTTCGGCTTTGTCATCGAGCGCTTCGATCTGTTTCTCCAGGCGATCGCACCGCAGCTGGCGCAACGGCAGCTCAGCACCCAGCTCAGCGGCCATGGCCAGGAATTCGCGAACGTGGCCGGCCTCGCCTTCATCGCCATCGGCGTCATGATGATAGCGCTCGCCGCGGTCCGCTTCTGGAAAACCACGAAGGATATCGAATCCGAACAGGACGTCCCGAGCCCTGGCGCGCAATTCGATGTCGCGCTGGCGACGCTGATCGGCCTGCTTGGCGTCGCGCTGTTTCTTTATCTCTCTCGCGCGGTACTGCCGGCGCTTTGAATCGAATCTGGCGTCAGTGCTTTTGCTTGAGGCGCGCGAGCGCGGCTTCGATCGGCGCGAACGGCCCGTATTTGTGCTGCCGCTCGCTGAAACGGTCGGCATAGGGCCTGTAGGGCGCGTCCACCGGCTTTTTCAGAAGATCGGGAAAGTCGTGTTCGAGGCCGGCCAGATCCGGCCGCCGGTGCGACAGCACAAAGGCGGCAATATCCCAGGCGTTGTCGACGCTGAGCTGCGGATCCACGTAATCGGTGCCGTGCGGCATGTTGAAATGAATAAAATTGGCGAAGGTGATGAGCCGCGCCATGCCGGCGCCGTCGTTGAACGTGTCCTCCCCCCAGAGCGGCGGCACCAGATAACCAAGACTGGAATTCGCCGTGCCGTTGCTTATGCCCG
>Ga0102924_1006041_pt1 | contig 11480 bp, 11 predicted proteins | sample PaiPotPPM11metaG_FD_80116 | JGI IMG/M metagenome (GOLD analysis project Ga0102924, IMG submission 80116) | Iron sulfur acid spring bacterial and archeal communities from Banff, Canada, to study Microbial Dark Matter (Phase II) - Paint Pots PPM... ...
AGCAGGTGCTCGGGGTTGGCGATGATCTCGATGTAGTAGGTGCCGTCGGGCAGGTGGGTGATGTTGAACGCCTGCCCGGCCTTGTACTGGTTGTAGGTGTCGCCCCAGCCGGTGGGCATGTACTCCTGCACCCACATGGCGGTCGGCGTGCCGCACTGGCCCGCCAGGCCGATCTGGCTGGGCTGCCAGGTCGCATCGGGCATGGCCAGGTCGACGGCGTCGCTGGGGGCGATGCAGAAGCCGACCTTCTCGCTCCGGACGGCGACCTTCTTGCTGGCGTTCAGCAGCACGTACTTGGCGAACTGCTGGAAGTGCCAGTGGTGGTGGCCCTTCTCGTTGTCGTAGAACATGATGCCGGCCCTGGTCCGGCCGATGATGTGGCCGTTGCGCCAGTAGTACTGGTAGGCCTTCATGGTCGGCGAGCCGGGGGTGCGGAAGCCTTCCACGTCCAGCGGGGAGGTCCCGCCGACCCAGACGGTGGCGCCGAAGTTGAGGAAGTCCTGGTGACTCTTGCGCACGTGCGAGGTGCTGATGCCCCACGACGGCAGGGGCACCAGGTCGGGCAGCGCGCCCGCGGGTGCGTGCGACAGCAGCGGCACGTTGCGCGGCAGCGAGGGCAGCGGCTTGCTGGCCGGCCGCTGGCGGTGGCTGATGCCTTGTCCGCAGCAACCACTCGACTTGACGACGTGAATGGTGACGGTGGCGGTGCGGTCACGGGCCGGGATGCCGAACAGCTTCCCGTAGTCGGACGGGATGGTCTCGCTCACGTGGTACTTGCCGAGCTTGAGCTTGAGGCCGCGGCCTCCGATGGGCCCGGGGAAGCAGCCCGGGCAGTAACCGGTCTCCATCGGGTCGACGGCCCAGCCCCTGGCGACGCCCCAGACCGAGCTGAGCGGGAACGGGTCGTACGCTCCGCAAGCCTGAGGGTAAATCGAGGTCGAGGTGCTGTCGGGCCCGGTGCGCTCGGGATCGTAGGTGTTGGGACAGAAGTTGATCTTGCTGGTGGCGACGACCTTGCCGTGGACGTTGCGCACCTGAAGCCGGATGAAGTCGCGCAGCCCGGACCAGCCGGCGATGGCCCAGCTCGGCAGGGACCGCACGATCGTGGCGCCGTGCAGCTTCATGATCTCGGTGGCCCGGATCGGGGTGGTGTAGCTGGACCGGGCCACGTCGATCCGCAGCGGCGCGCGCAGCGCCGCCACCCAGATGCCGGGGTCGAGGTACACCCGCTTTCCGTAGCGCGGGACCATGATGTTCTTCTGGGTCACGATCAGCCTGATCGTCGGGGCACCTGTGGAGCCGGCACTCTGGTACGCGGCCGCCCCGCTCGCGGTCGCGGCCCCGAGGGCAGCCCCGCCGGAGGCCAGCCCGGTGACGGCTATCGCCGTCGCCAGCAGGCCAGCCGCGGCGGGCGCCACCAGGCGCCGTCGCGTGTGTCTCATCAGAGCCTTCTCTCTCGGACTCTCCGCCCGTTGGTGGATGGACGTCCCTTTAGACGCAGTTGACCGCGGGGATGTTGCTGGGCGGAATGTGTCAACTCGGCAAAGTCGGGCGGAATCCGGTGAGCCGGGCCGATGTGATCTATCAGACATCCCGGCCGGGCATGCGGCAGGCGCCGGCTGGGTTGGCGTGAATGGCTTTGAGAAACCCCCGCTCAGGGGAGCCCGACGAGCCGGTCCGGGTGCGTGAGCAACGCCCGAATCGACCCGCCGTCGGAACTGCCGGCGCCCGCGTAGTGGCGCCAAGGAGGTGCTCAGAATGAACCTCAGCCCCCGCTTCGCCATTGACCAGCTGTTTGTTATCGGCGGAGCATTCCTGGCCATTTCGGCCATGTCGTTCAGCGCGTCGGTGGCGGGCTGGGTCGGCTTCGGCGTGTTCACCGGGCTGACCGTGATCGCCGCGGCCAGCGTGATGTTCGGCCGTGGCCTGGTCCGCCGGGCCAGTCACAGCCTGCTCGGCCTGGTCGCGCTGTGGTCGCTGATCGCGGCGCTGCTGTTCAGCGGCACCGCGCTGACCTGGCTGGTGTTCGCGGGCGCGGTCGCGCTCGGCGTCATCGCCCTGGGCGACATGACCGCCCATGAGGTCACGACCGAGAACGTGGTCCACCAGCTGGTGGTCACCGATGGCGACACCGCGGCCAGGAACGCGGCCTGACGCGCAGTAGCTAACCGCGGAAGGGGACGGCCCGTAAGGGGTCGTCCCCTTCTGGCCGTTCTGGCAGGGTAGATGCTCGTGACCGCGAATGGGCGCGATGTGCGCGTGGTGTACACCAAGTACGACGGCAGCCTGCACTGGCACTACACGATGCGCTACCTGGGGGAGGACGAGCACGGCACCTGGCTGGGCGCCGGGCCGGGCCTGACCACCCGCCGCGGTCACGAGCCGGCCATCATCATCGAGCAGGCCCACGTGCTGCTGGTTCCGCGCGACGCTGCGCGCGCCTGGTGGACGGCGATCTTTAACGCCGAGCCCGCGCGGACCGAGATCTACTGCGACATCACCACCCCGCCCCGGTGGCCGGACCCCGGTGAGGTCACGGCCGCCGACCTGGACCTGGACGTAGTCCGGCGGCGGGCCGACCAGCGGGTCGAGATCGTGGACCAGGACGAGTTCGACGAGCACCAGCGGCGATACGGCTACCCGCCCGAGGTCATCCGCGAGGCGGAGCAGGCGGCGGACTGGCTGCGGGACGCGATCATCGCGGGCACGGAGCCGTTCGCCGGGGCCTACCGGGAGTGGCTGGCTCAGGTCGGCTAAGCGGTCCTGGTGATTGCGGTCCTGGTGATTGCGGTCCTGGTGGTTCAGGCCGGGTCGGGGCGGCTGGTGCGGTCCGCGCGCCAGCACTCAGAGCGCATGGGCACCTCGATCTCGGTGGCACCGGGGAACCGCGCCTCCAGCGCGGCCTCGACCCGGCTCCGCTCAGCTTCCTGGTCGGCCGCGCTGGCGGTGATCACCCCGCTGTAGGTGCCCTGCAGCGCGACGAAGTCGGCCACGCTCATCGTGCGCGTGTACGTGAACGACGTCCGGGCCGGATCGGTCAGCGGCACGCCCGCGGGCAGGTCGACCTGGCGCGGCCGCCGGCCCGGCGACCCGCAGGCCTGCTCGTCGGGCGGGGCCACCTCCGGCGCCCGCCGCTGGCTGAGATCGCGCAGCCAGGGCACCTGGCGGTCCCGGCTGGTCCAGATCAGCCCGAAGCGGCCGCCGTCCCGCAGCACCCGGGTGATCTCGGCCAGGGCCAGCTCGGGCTCCATCCAGTGCCAGGCCGACGAGACGAACACGCCGTCGGCGCTGGCGTCGGGCAGCGGGATGGCCTCACCCCGGCCCGGCCGCACCTCGACGCCCGGCGATCGGGCAGCCAGCACGGCCCGCATCCGCTCGTCCGGCTCGACCGCGATCACTCGTGGCACGCGGCGGGCCAGCGCCCTGGTCAGCAGTCCGGTGCCCGCGGCGACGTCGACCACGACCTGAGCGCCCGGGGGTACCAGCCAGTCCACGGCGGCCTCGGCGGGCGGCGGGCGCAGCCGGTCGTAGTCGGCCGCGATGGCCCCGAACGACTGCGCCCGCTCCGTCCGGCTGGCCATCCCGGTCAGTCTCGGCCTCCGCCGCCGCCGAAGATCCGCAGGAAGAACAGGAACACGTTGAGCGCGTCCAGGAAGATCGACGCCGCGATGAGCGGCGCCGAGTCCATGCCCTTGGACTGCCGCAGCCGCTGGAAGTCGAACATGGTCAGGCCCGCGAAGATGACCAGGCCCAGGATCGAGTAGATGAGCTCACCGCCCGGCACGTGCACGAAGATCAGCACGATGCCGAACACGATCAGGGCGATCAGGGCCCAGAAGCACACCCGGCCCACCACGGCCAGGTCCCGCCTGGTCGCGTAGCCGGCCGCGCCGAACCCGGCGATGAACAACGCGGTCGCGCCGCCCGACTGCCATAGCACCTGCGGGTTGGTGCTGGCGTAGAAGCTCAGCACCGGGGCCATGGCCAGCCCGAGCAGGAAGCCCACCGCGAACAGCAGGGCGGTGCCCAGCGCGGGCGTCCGCGAGACCACGAACCGGATCGCGATCAGGCAGATGAAAGCGGCGATAAAGGAGCCGAAAGCCCAGCCCTCGGTCAGGTTGCGGCCGGCGTAGCCGCCGAGCGCGAAGAACCCCGCGGTCGCGGCGACGAGCCACATCACCTGACCGAACAGGGTGCGAGTTCGATCGGCTCCGGCGGCGTATCCTCCGCCGTAGCTGTACGAGGGATTCATGGCTTCATTGTCCATGGGGACTCTGAGGAGTGGTACCAGGGCAACCTACGGGTCCGGTGGACCCCCGGGACTCGGTTCACGGGTGTTCGCTTCACGGGCGCTCGGGGGCCTGGCCGCTCACCGCGGCGGGCGGGAAACGCAGCTCGGCGTCGGCCAGCTTGCGCCGCGCGGCGTCGGCCAGGTCGATGTCCAGCACGTCGGCCAGCAAGACCAGGTACAGCAGGACGTCGGCCATCTCCTCGCCGGCCCTGGTCCGCAGCGGGTCGGACTGAGCCTGCCGCCGGGCGTCGGCGGCGGGCAGCCACTGGAACAGCTCGGCCAGCTCGCCGACCTCGCCGACCAGGGCCAGGATCACGGACTTGGGGTCGTGGAACTGGCCCCAGTCCCGTTCGTCGGTGAATCGCCGCATCAGCTCGCGAAGCTCACTCAGGTCTGCCACCCCAGCAGCATTCCACCGCCCGCCGCCAGCAGCACCGCTGGCCCTCCGGTGCTCCTCAAGCCGCACCAGAGGGCCAGCGGTGCCGCTGGGCCCACCTGGGCATCCATCTGGCCCGCGACTGGCAGGACAGGTGGGGCGGGCGGGGCGACCGGGATGCGCGTGGCCGCATCCCGGCCCGGGCGTCGGCCCGCGCGCCGCCGCGCCGCCGCGGGCCCCGAAAGCGCGAGCCAGAGGGGCCAGCGGGATCTGCGTGACCTGTGGTGCGGGTATGGCGTCGTGACGCCCGCGGCGGTCGACCGCCGGCCCGCGGCCAGGGGGTGGCCGCGGGCCGGCGGCGGGGCTAGCGGCTAGGCGGGGTCTAGTTCTAGCCAGGCAACGCGCCCGGCGTTGCTGCCGGCTATGCCCCAGCGCGAGGCCAGCGCGGCCACAATGAGGAGCCCCCGGCCCCGTTCCTCGCCGGCCGCCGGGTCCGGGGCCCAGGGACCACCCCGGTCCTCGACCTCGGCTCGGACCGCGCCGCGGGCGGTCATCCAGACCCGGACCGCGAACTGTCCGCCCGGCTCACGCGAGTCGCTGTGCAGCACCGCGTTGCTGGCCAGCTCCGAGACGCACAGCACGACGTCGTCGGCCGGGGCCAGCCCCGATAGCACGCCGCCCACAAAACGCCGGGCCTGGGCCACTCGTAACGGCTGGGCGGCGAATACCCGGCTCGCGGCGGCCACCGCCCCGGCCTGTCTGTCCGGGGCCGAATCGGATTCAGGGTGGCCGTCGCCCCGCTGGCCAGAACCCGATTCTGGTTGCAGGGAGCCTGCGCCGGCCAGTGGCCGGGCCATGCCGAGTGCCGCGCTCATGTGCTGCCCTTCTGCCCTGGGCTGGTCAAGCCCCTGTACAGCGGAGTTGCGCTGAGCCGTCAGAAAACCAAGCCGTTCAAATCAGAAGGCCAGGTGCCGACACGCGGCATTCCCCGGCTTCTCTAGAGACGTTAACCCAGACACCAAGAGATATCTAGCCCCTCATTGGCGTCGTCTTGTCCGTCATTCCTCAACAGAACGGCCGAACAGTGGCATCGCTGCTAATCTACTTCTCTAGAGACGCTAAGGCCGATTGGGTGGCCCTGGGCGCGCTAGGAGGCCGGATCGTGTCGAGTTCAGCTGGCCCGGTAAGCGAGCGTAAGTACCGCGTGATCGCGAGCGATCTGCGCGCGGCCATTGCGCGGGGTGAGTACCCGGCGAAGTCCCGGCTGCCGGGCGAGAACGACCTCATGCAGCAGTACCAGGTGGCCCGGATGACGGCCCGGCAGGCGCTGGCCCAGCTGATCAACGAGGGCCTGGCCGTGGCCCGCAAGGGCTCGGGCGTCTACGTGCGCGAGTTCCGGCCGGTGGTCCGGGCGGGCGTGGGACGGCTGGCGGCGCGCGGCTGGGGGTCGGGGCGGTCGATCTGGACGGCCGACATCGACGACCGCGAGCTGCTCGTCGACCAGCTTGAGGTGCGCCGGGCCGAGCCGCCCGAGCATGTCCGGCTGCTGCTTGACCTGTCCGACGAGCCCGACGTCAAGGTCATCGCCCGCAGCCGCCGCTACGTCCTGGACGGCAAGCCGGTGCTGCTGGCGGTGTCCTACCTCCCGGCCGAGATTGCGGCGGGCACGATGATGGAGTACCAGGACGCCGGGCCGGGCGGCATCTACGCCCGGCTGCGCGAGCTGGGTCACGCCCCGGCCCGGTTCCGTGAGGACCTGCGCTCGCGGATGCCCGAGCCGGAGGAGGCTGAGCGGCTGGAGCTGCCGCCCGGCACGCCGGTGATGGACATCGTGCGCACCGCCTACACCGCCGATGGGCAGGTCGTGGAGGTCAACGAGATGACCGCGGACGCCTCGTCGTACGTGTTCCGCTACGACTTCGACGCCTAGCGGGTCATGACCGCGCCATTCGCGACGGAGCTGCTGGGCTGGAAGCCGAGCAAGAAGAACAAGCTGAGCTGGGCGATGGTGCCCAACTTCGCTGACGTCGACAACACCGAGTCGCTGCGCATCGCGGCCGGCCTGCTCGACCAGCTTGAGGTGCCCCGCGGCCAGGCCTCCGCCGTGCCTGCGGACCCCGGCGGCCCGCTCGAGGAGGCCGTCAGCCTCCATCTCGGCCAGGGGCTGCACCGGCTGCAGCGTGACGGCACCTGGAAGGTGACCCGCGGCACGGTCATCACCCAGTTCGACCAGTACGCGCACCTGAGCCAGGTGCATGACCTGGTCCGGGCCAACCCCGAGCTGCGCATCACCGTGGGCACCGACTACCTCATCAAGCCCGACGTGACCGTGGCCCTGCGGGACGTTCGCACCGCCTCCGGCCTGCCTCACCTGCACGCGGCCATCTCCTGCAAGTGGACGATCCGCTCGGACCGGGTGCAGAACATCCGGCACGAGTGCCTGCAGATGATCCGGCATCGGCGGGGCCGCCAGCCGCACTTGGTCACGGTGACGGCCGAGCCCTTGCCCAGCCGGCTGGCGTCGATCGCCCGCGGCACCGGGGAGGTGGACGCGGTCTACCACGTGGCTTATGAGGCCATGGCGGCCAGCGTGGCCGAGCACGCCAACTCCGAGCAGGCCGACGCCTGGCGCGAGGTCACCGGGCAGCGCCGGGTGCTCAGCTACGACCTGCTGCTGGGCACGCTCGCCTCCCGGTGAGGCCCGTCAGGCCCGGGGGTCGGTGGAGCGGTCAGGGCCAGCGCTTAGGGGGCCAGTTCGCGCAGCCGGGCCGCCGCCGCCTCGGGGATCACGTCGCTGGCGAACGCGTCCATGGCCGACTCCGAGCCGGCCAGGTACTTGAGCTTGTCGCTGGTGCGGCGCGAGGTGAACAGCTCCAGGTGCAGGGCGAAGATCTCCCGGCCGTCGCGCACCGGGGCCTGGTGCCAGCCCGCGATGTACGGCGCGGGCGCGTCGAACAGCCGGGCGAAGCGGCCGAAGATGTCCAGCTCCACCTCGGCCAGCTCCTTGCGCTCGTCCGCATCCAGGCTGGCCAGGTCGGGGATCCGGCGGTTCGGGTACAGGTGGACCTCGTACGGCCAGCGGGCCGCGTGCGGCACGAACGCGGTCCAGAACTCGGTCTCGATGATCACCCGCGAGCCGTCCTTCCGCTCGGCGGCCACCACGTCGTCGTACAGGTTCCGACCGGTGCGCCGGTAATAGGAGCGGACCGAGTCCAGCGCCTTGCTGGTCCGCGGGGTGATGAACGGGTAGGCGTAGATCTGCCCGTGCGGGTGCGGCTGGGTCACCCCGATCTCCCGGCCCCGGTTCTCGAAGCAGAACACCTGGTCCACGTCGGGCAGCGCCGACAGCACCGCGGTCCGGTCGATGAGCGCGTCCAGCAGCAGTTCCACCCGCTCCGGGGTGAGGTCGGCGAACGACGCGTCGTGGTCGTCGGTGTAGACCACCACCTCGCTGCGGCCGCCCGCGGGCCGTGAGGCCAGCAGCTGGCCCGGCGGGGTGCCGACCGCCTCCGGCGGTGGCGCGCTCAGCGCCGGGAACCGGTTCTGGAACACCACCACCTCATAGGACGCCGCCGGCACCTCGGTGTGGTGCTCGGCCGTCGACGCGCACAGCGGGCAGTTCTGCGCCGACGGCAGGTAGGTACGGTCCTGGCGGTGGCTGGCGTAGATCACCCAGGTGTCCATGAACGGCTCGTAGCGCAGCTGCGAGGCCGAGTTGGCGGGCGGCAGCTGGCGCTGGTCCACCGCGTCTCTGGCCTGGTCGGCGGCGGTGTCGTAGTAGGTCAGCTCCCGCCCGTCGGCGAGCGTGATCGTCGTCTTGTGCACCGGCTACGGCCCTTTCGGTCGCCCCGCTCGCCCTGTTATGACAACACGCAACGATAGCCATGCCGGTGCCGCCCGACATCGGCTGGTCATCGCTCGGCTGGCTCGGGGGTGGCGGTCGCCTGGGCGGCCTGGCGGCCGGCCGGAGTGGCCTGACCCGATCCCGGGGGCGGGACACTGCGGCGCATGGTGACCACGGTGACCAGCGCGGCAGCCAGGCCCAGCACGCCCGCCACCACCAGGGCGTGATTCAGGCCCGAGGCGGTCGCCGCGTGGATGAGCTGGTCCAGCGCGGGCCGGTGCGCGGCGGGCGCGTGAGCCAGCACGGCCCGGGCCTGGCCGCCGGTCACCGCCGGGGCCAGGGCCGGGTCGCCCAGGACGCCGGCCACGCGGCTCGAGAACACGCCGCCCAGCACCGCCACCCCGAACGTGAAGCCCAGCTGGCGGGCCGTGTTCACCGCGCCCGCGGCCATGCCCGCGCTGTGCTGCGGCACCGCCGACATCGCGCTCGACACCAGCGGCGGCGTGGCCAGGCCGACGCCGATGCCCGCCACGATCAGGCCCGGCAGCAGGACCAGGTCACCGGACTGGGCAGTGAGCGTGGCCTGGAGCAGCACGCCCGCACCGATCAGCGCCAGCCCCCCGCCGATGATCCAGCGCGGCGAGTGGTTGTGCAGGAACCGCCCGATCAGCGCGCTGACCACGAACGCGGCCAGCGACAACGGCGCCGAGCCGACCAGGCCGGCCCGGATCGGGGTCAGCCGGAGCACGGTCTGCAGCCACACCGAGGTGTAGGGCAGGTAGGCGAACGCGGCCGCGTTGAGCAGCAGCGCGGCGATCATGACGCCGCAGAAGGCCGGGCGGCGGAACAAGGCCAGGTCCAGCAGCACCCCGGCACCCGCCCGCTGCCGAGCCAGCTCGACCAGGATGAACGCGGCGAACGCGGCCAGGCCGACGCCGAGCAGGCTGAGCGTGGCGGCGCTGCCCCAGCCGTGGGCGGCGGCGCGGATGAGGCCGTAGGTCACCGCGGCCGCGCCGACGGTGAAGGTCAGCAGGCCGACTACGTCGGGCCGAGCCCGGCCCGCAGGGCGGTCGGCGGCCAGCGACCACCGCGAGGCGGCCAGCGCGGCCACGCTGACCGGCAGGTTGACGAAGAAGATCCACCGCCAGGACAGGTTCTGGGTCAGCAGCCCGCCCAGGATCGGGCCGGCCGCCGCGGCCGCGCCGGACACCGCGCCCCAGATGCCGAAGGCGACGCCCCGGTCGCGGCCCTGGTAGGACGAGCTGAGCAGGGCGATCGTGGTGGCGTACATGGCGGCGCCGCCGATGCCCTGCAGCCCGCGGGCGGCGATCAGCAGGGTGGTGTTCTGGGCCAGGCCGCTGGCCAGCGAGGCCAGGGCGAACACCACCAGGCCGCCCAGGTAGAGCCGGCGCCGGCCGTACAGGTCGGCCACCGAGCCCATGGCCAGCAGGAGCGCGGCCAGCACGAGGGTGTAGATGTCCACGACCCACTGCAGGGACGAGAATGTGGTCTTGAGGTCGACGGCCATGTCGGGCAGGGCGACCGTGACGATGGTCACGTCGACCAGCAGCATGAAGGTGCCGAGGCACACCGCGATCAGCGGCATCCACTTGCGCATCGGACTGATTCCTTTCCGGTTCGGTACACCTGCGACTTTCGCTGGTCAGGGCTGCCGCTAGCCATCCAGCGGGGTACTGGCGTAGCTTTCCTCCATGAGCAGCGTCATGACACGAGATTCATCCGTCATGGACGATCTGGAGCGCGGCATCCTCCAGGCACTGCAGATCGACCCGCGGGCGGGTTTCAGCAAGATCGCCGAGGTGCTGGGCGTGTCCGAGCAGACCGTGGCCCGCCGCTACCGGCGGCTGCGAGGCGAGGGCCTGCTGCGGATCGTCGGCCTGGTCGACCCGCGCTCGGTGGGCCAGTCCGAGTGGATGGTGCGGGTCGGCTGCCGGCCGGGCGGGGTCGGCCGGCTGGCCGAGGCGCTGGCCCGGCGGGATGACGTCTCCTGGGTCACGCTGACCGCGGGCGGCTCGGAGATCGTCTGCTCGGTCCGCTCGCGCACCGCCGAGCAGCGCGACGAGCTGCTGCTGCAGCGGCTGCCCGCGACCAGCCAGGTGCTGAGCATGGAGGCGTACGCGGTCCTGCACCGGTTCGCGGGCGGCTCGTCCACGGACTGGACCGGCTACGGCCCGGCGCTCCGGCCCGACCAGGTCGAGGCGCTGGAGGCAGACCGGGCGGTACTGTTCCCTGGCCCGGGGCCGGACGGGGCCGCCCCGGACGAGCCGGTGACCCTGCGTCCGGAGGACGGGCCGCTGCTCGATGAGCTGGCCGTGGACGGCCGGGCCAGCTACGCCGCACTGGCCGCCGCCGCCCGCACCACAGTGGGCCGGGTCACCCGCCGCCTCGAGGCCCTGTGCCGGGCCGGCGTCCTCTACTTCGACCTGGACGTGGCCAGCGGGCTGATGGGATTCACCGCCCCGGCCTACCTGTGGCTCACCGTCGAGCCGGCCAGCCTGGCCGCCGCCGGAGAGCAGCTGGCTCGGCACCCCGAGATCGCGTTCGCGGCCGCGGTCAGCGGCTCGGCCAACCTGGCCGCCTCCATACTCTGCCGCGACCTTGAGGACCTGTATCAGTACGTGACCACGAAGATCAGCACCGTGGCCGGGCTGCGGCAGCTGGCGATCTCGCCCGTGCTGCGACGGACCAAGCAGGCCGGCAGCCAGATGGCCGGCCAGCGCCTGGCCCCGCCTTCGCCGCCCGCCCGCAAGCGCCCATCAGCCGACCACCCGCCGTCATGATCACTTAGATGAGCTCCATGATCGTGGTCACTTTTCGGTGATATCGACGGAAAAGTGACCGTGATCATGACGACGCACCTTCCGGCGGCACCACAACCCAAGATCCGGACAGCCCGAACCCAGGACCACCGTGACTGGCCGGGACCCTGCGACTGCAGGGGCGAAAGG
>Ga0102924_1006042_pt1 | contig 11480 bp, 9 predicted proteins | sample PaiPotPPM11metaG_FD_80116 | JGI IMG/M metagenome (GOLD analysis project Ga0102924, IMG submission 80116) | Iron sulfur acid spring bacterial and archeal communities from Banff, Canada, to study Microbial Dark Matter (Phase II) - Paint Pots PPM... ...
CTGGTCGGGGATCTCCTTCAGGAACCGGCTCGGCGGGTTGTACTGGGTCGCCCCCCACAGGGTGCGGCTCCACGCGCTCGTGAGGTAGAGCCGCAGGCGGGCTCGGGTGATGCCGACGTAGGCGAGGCGCCGCTCCTCCTCGAGCTCGTCGGGCTCGGACAACGAGCGCAGGTGCGGGAACACGCCGTCCTCGAGCCCGATCAGGAACACGGCCGGGTACTCGAGGCCCTTGGCGGTATGGAGGGTCATGAGCACGACCTCGCCTTCGGTGTCGTCGAGCTGGTCGGAGTCGGCGACCAGGCTGACGTCCTCGAGGAACGCGTCGACCTCGGAGTACTCGCGGGCGGTTCCGACCAGCTCGTCGAGGTTCTCGAGCCGGCCCGCGGCCTCAACCGTGTGCTCGGCCTCGAGCTCGGCCCGGTAGCCGGTGGCGGACAGGATCTCGTCGAGGAGCTCGGCCGGCCCCGCCCCGTTGCCCTGCTGCTCGCGCAACCGGCCGAGCAACGCGGCGAGGGCCCGCACCCCGGTGAGGGCTTTGCCGCTGAGGCCCGCCTCTTCCGCCCGCTCCAGGGCGTCACCGAACGGCAGCCCCCGGGCCGACGCCCACGCGTCGAGGCGGCCGACGCTCGTGTCCCCCACCCCCCGCTTCGGGATGTTGACGATCCGCTTCAACGACACCTCGTCGGCGGGGTTGGTCACGCCGCGCAGGTAGGCGAGGACGTCCTTGATCTCCTTGCGGTCGTAGAACCTCGTCCCCCCGATGACCTTGTAGGGAATCGAGCGCCGCACGAGTTCCTCCTCGACGGCGCGGCTCTGGGCGTTGGTGCGGTAGAAGACGGCGATGTCGGACCACGGGCTGGACTCGACGTCGTGGAGCCGGCTGATCTCGTGCGCGATGAACGACGCCTCGTCGTGCTCGCTCTCGGCCAGGTAGCGCACGATCGGCGAACCCGAACCGCTGTCGGACCACAGGGCTTTCGGTTTACGGCGCAGGTTGTTGGCGATGACCGCGTTGGCCGCGTCGAGGATGGTCTGGGTGGACCGGTAGTTCTGCTCGAGTACGACGATGGTGGCGTCGGGGAACGCCTCCTCGAACTCCAAGATGTTGCGGATGTCGGCGCCCCGGAACCGGTAGATCGATTGGTCGGAGTCACCGACCACGCACACGTTGTGATGGCGGTCGCCGAGCATGAGGATCAGCTCGTTCTGGGCCCGGTTGGTGTCCTGGTATTCGTCGACGAGGATGTGGCGGAACCGGTCCTGGTAGTGGCTGAGGACCTCGGGATGCTCCTGGAACAGCCGGACGGTCTGGCCCAGGAGGTCGTCGAAGTCCATCGCCGACGCGGCGAGGAGCCGGCGCTGGTACTCGGCGTAGACCTCGGCGATGCGACGCTCGAAGACGCTCCCGGCCCGTTCGCGGTAGAGCTCTGGGATGAGGAGCTCGTTCTTCGCGGCGGAGATGGCGGCGTGGATCGACCGCGGCGGAAACCGCTTGGCGTCGAGGTTGAGGTCGCGCAGGACATAACCGGTGAGGCGAACGGCGTCGGCCTCGTCGTAGATGGTGAAGCTGGACCGGAAGCCCAGCAGCGTCCCGTCGCGGCGCAGGATGCGCACACATGCGGAGTGGAACGTCGAGACCCACATCTTCTCCGCGACGGGGCCGACCAACGCGGCCACCCGCGCCTTCATCTCGCCCGCGGCCTTGTTGGTAAAGGTGATGGCCAGGATCTGGAACGGGCTCACGCCCTGATCGGCGATCAACCAGGCGATCCGGTGGGTCAGCACCCGGGTCTTGCCCGATCCCGCGCCGGCTACGATCAGGAGCGGGCCCTGCTCGTGGCTGACCGCCTCCCGCTGCACCGGGTTGAGTCCGGCCAACAGCTCGTCACCCGTCAACATGGCCCGACCACCCTACCGGCGGCGGGTGACGGCAAGACCCGGCGCGACCCGGCCCGGAGACCGCACCGGAGCCCATTCCGGGACCGTCCACCACGGGCTGAGCGGGGACCACGCCGGGGTTCGTGCCCCTCCCAGCAGGAGGGCGCGGCCGGGCCGCCCCCGGCCGATCTCGTCGGGAGCCAACCGGCGCTGGCGATGCGACGACCAGGTCCGGCTCCGCCGCCGGCCGAGCGGCTGTCCGGGCGTGCGGCTGTCAGCCCGGACCCACACATCCTCGGAGCCGCACAGCACGGACAGGGCCTCGAGGGTCCGGACGTCGCCGATCCCGGGCAGCACCACGGTGGCGCCGAAGAGCGACCCGAAGCCGTCCGCCTCGACCCCCCAGCGTCGCCGGGCCTGGGCCAGGTCCTGCAGGCAGGCGAGCGTGAGCACGCCTTGGGAGCCACCTTCGGATACCAAGGACGGGAGGTCCGGCAGCGGGGCGATGTTGGCCGCCTCGTCGAGCGCGAGAAGGACCGGAGCCTCCACCCCGTCCCAGAGCCCAGCCGGAAGCGGGGCAGCCGGGACCGGGGCGCCCGTGCCCGCCCGGCCCAGCGCAACCGCGGTCCGGGCTGCGGCCCGCTCAAAGGACGCGGCCCGGACGTCCTCGATCAGGCCCACGACGAGCGGGGCGACGAGATCCTGGTGCCGGGCGCTGGCGCAGACGAACACGGTGTCGGCTCCGGCCACGAACGAGCGCGGATCGAAGTTCGGATCGCCGGCCGAGACGAGCGCGGCATCGGAGCGGTACGCGGCGAGGACGCCCGACGCGGTGGACCAGATGGCGGAGAGCTCACGTTCCTCGGTCGAGAGCAGGCCGGTGAGGAGGTCGGTGGCGGTGCCGGCCGAGCGAAGGCGGGCCGCGGCATGGGTGCCGTCGCGGCGGTTGACCCAGCTGAGCACCTCCCCCATCTCGTCGCCGCCGAGGGCGGCGGCGTGCAGGAGCGGGGCGAGGAGGGCCTCGGCCCGCTCGGTCCAGTGGCTGGCGTCGGTCATCCCGGTCGCGGGCCGGGCGCCGCCGACGAGCGCGCGGGCCACGAGGAGGGCCCCGTCCCACGTGGCCGCCGCGGTGACCGGTGACCAGCGCAGGCGCTCCACCCCGTCGGGCGTGGCGACGGTGCCCGAGGGGTCATACAGCCAGCACCGGCCCCGCCGGCGCCGGTAGGCCACCGTCGCGGCCATCACGTCGGGCTTGGTCGACGTGGTCAGCACCGGACCCCAGGCCGCGAGCACGTTGGGGATCACGAGCGTCGTCGTCTTGCCCGAGCGGGGCGGGCCGAGCACTAGCACCGACTGCTCGGCCCCGGCGGTCACCAGCCCGCGGCCGTCGGAGCCCACGACGACGCGCTGATCGGCGAGTGGAGCCGGGAACGCCACGCAGCCCTCCGGATGGGACGGGTCGGTCAGGGACGCACGGGGAAGTGGTCGCTCGGGGCCGGCGGCGGGCTCGTCGCCTCCCCCAGCATGGCAGCCAGACGGCTCTCGCACCGCCCGTACTTCTTGCGGTACCCGCCGTGACGGAAGCCGGGGTCGAACAGCTCGACCACGTCGCATCCTGTCACCCCGAACGTCAGGTCGGCGTCGTAGAGCTCGTCGACCAGCTCCACCCACCGCAGGGCCGCGTTCTGGTCGCGGATGCTGTGGATGTCGCGGACGATCACGATGTCGAGACCGTCGAGCAGCGCGCCGTACTGCACGGGGTGGACGGTTTCGAGGTGGGCCAGCAGCTCTGCGAAGCCGTCGTCGGTCGCGGTCGCCGACGAGGCCAGCAGCGCGTCCGCAGCCTCGGGCGTCAACCCGAGGGTCGTCACCGGGCGGCCCGTCGCCCGGAAGTCGGGCCCGTCCATGCGGACCACGTCGAACCACCCCGCGATCGCAGCGATCTCCCGCTTGAAGTCGTCGGCCGAGAACCGCCCCTCGCCGAGCCGGTCCGGCAGCGAGTTGGACGTCGCCGCCACTCGCACCCCGGCCGGGACCACCGAGCGCAGGAACGTCACGGTCATCAAGGTGTTGGCCACGTCGTCGAGCTCGAACTCGTCGAGGCACAGCAGCCGGTAGCCCGAGAACGCGGCCACGGCGCGCTCCATCCCGAGGAACCCGATCACCGCGGTGAGCTCCGCGAACGTGAGGTACGCCTTGGGCCCGGGCGCGGCGTGCCACGCGGCCGCGAGCAGGTGGGTCTTGCCCACGCCGAAGCCGCCGTCGAGGTATCGCCCGGGTGCGGTCACGTCGGACTCGGACCGGGAGCGTCCCCAGCGCCGGCGGGCCGGGGCCGAGGCTGCGACGACCTCGGCCACCAACCCTTCCATCTCGGCGAGCGCCGCGGCCTGGCTGGGGTGATCCGGGTTGGGCAAGAACGTGTCGAAGCGGACCGCATCGAAGCGCCTCGGAGGCCGGAACCGTCCGGCAAGCTCCTCGGCTCCGAGGTGGGGGTGCCGGTCGACCAGCCGGCCTACTCCCACTCGATCGTGCCGGGTGGCTTCGACGTGATGTCGAGCGCGACCCGGTTGACCCCGGGCACCTCGTTGATCAGCCGGCTCGACAGTCGTTCGAGCACGTCGTACGGCAGCCGGGCCCAGTCCGCGGTCATGGCATCGTCGCTCGTGACGGCCCGGATCACGATCGGGTAGGCGTAGGTGCGCTCGTCGCCCATCACGCCGACGGTGCGCACCGCGGGCAGCACGGCGAAGCTCTGCCACAGCTCCCGGTACAGCCCGGCCCGCTTGATCTCCTCGGTCACGATGGCGTCGGCCGCCCGCAGGATCTCGACCCGCTCGGGAGTGACGGTCCCGACGATCCGCACCGCCAGCCCCGGACCCGGGAAGGGCTGGCGCCACACGATGTCCTCGGGCAACCCGAGCTGCTCGCCCATGACCCGGACCTCGTCCTTGAACAGGGCCCGCAGCGGTTCGACCAGCTCGAACTGCATGTCCTCGGGCAGGCCGCCCACGTTGTGGTGGCTCTTGATCTTCGCCGCGTCCTTGGTCCCGGACTCGATGATGTCGGGATACAGGGTCCCCTGGACCAGGAACCGGGCGTCGGAGAAGTCGGCCGCGACCTCCTCGAAGACCCGGATGAACGTCTCGCCGATGATCTTGCGCTTGCGCTCCGGGTCGATCACGTCGTTGAGGGCGCCGAGGAAGCGGTCGGCCACCTTGGCGTGCACCAGTTCGACGTTGAACTGGCGGCGGAACGTGTCCTCGACCTGCTCCGCCTCCCCCGCGCGCATCAGGCCGGTGTCCACGAACACGCACGTCAATTGGTCGCCGATCGCCTTGTGGACGAGCGCGGCGGCGACCGCCGAGTCGACGCCGCCGGACAGACCGCAGATCACCTTTTCGTCACCGACCTGGGCCCTGATGGCCTCGACCTGGGTGTCGATGATCGATGCCATCGTCCACGTCGGGCGGCAGCCGGCGACGTCGAACAAGAAGTGCTCGAGCAGTTCCTGTCCCCGCTCGGTGTGCATCACTTCGGGGTGGAACTGGACCCCGTAGAGCCGCCGTTCGGGGTGCTCGAGGGCGGCGATGGGGATCTCCGGAGTCCACGCCGTGACCTGGAAGCCCGCCGGCACCCGCTGGATCGAGTCGAAGTGGCTCATCCACACGTCCTGGCGCAGCGGGAGGTCGTTGAACAGCGCGGAGTGGACCCCAGCCGCCACCTCGAGCGCGGTACGCCCGTACTCCCCTTTGCCGGTGTGGGCCACCTCGCCCCCCAACTGCTGGGCGACGAGCTGGGCGCCGTAGCAGATGCCGAGCACGGGCAGGTCGAGCCCGAAGATCTCCGCATCGAGCCGCGGTGCGCCCTCGACGTGGACCGACGCCGGGCCGCCGGACAAGATGATTCCGGCCGGGCGGCGGGCCGAGAGCTCGGCCGCGGTGATGGTGTGGGGGACGATCTCGGAGTAGACGCGCGCCTCGCGGATCCGCCGGGCGATCAGCTGCGCGTACTGCGCGCCGAAGTCGACGACGAGGACGGTGTCGAACTCGCTCAATGGCCCATGCCGACGCCCTGCGACCGCTGGAGCTGCTTGCCCTCGGTCTGCAGGGACGGGGCCACCATCACCTCCGCCTTCTGGAACTCCTTCACCGTCTCGTAGCCGCACGTGGCCATCGAGGTGCGGAGGGCGCCCATGAGGTTGAGGCGGCCGTCGTTCTCGTGGGCGGGGCCGACGAGAATCTCCTTCAGCGTGCCACGGATCTCGGTGCGGACCCGGGCGCCGCGGGGCAGCGACGGGTGGAACGTGGCCATCCCCCAGTGATAGCCCCTCCCCGGCGCCTCGACGGCGGAGGTGAGGGGCGAGCCGATCATCACCGCGTCGGCCCCGCACACGATGGCCTTGGCGATGTCGCCGCCGCGGCTCATGCCCCCATCGGCGATCACGTGGACGTACACGCCGGTCTCGTCGAGATGCTGAGCCCGCGCGGCGCGGGCATCCGCGATCGCAGTGGCCTGCGGGACGCCGAGGCCGAGGACGCCGCGGGTGGTGCAGGCGTTGCCCGGTCCCACCCCGACGAGCACGCCGACTGCGCCGGTGCGCATGAGGTGCAGCGCGGCCTGATAGCTGGCGCACCCCCCGACGATCACCGGGATCTCGAACTCACGGATGAAGCGCTTCAGGTTGAGCGGCTCGACCGTCTTGGAGACGTGCTCGGCCGAGACGACCGTGCCCTGGATCACGAACAGGTCGAGCTCGGCCTCGAGGAGGGCCTTGGCGTGGGCCTCGGTCCGCTGCGGGGTCAGCGACGCACAGGTGACGACGCCGGCGTCTTTGATCTCGCGGATGCGCCGGACGATCAGTTCGGGCTTGATCGGCTCGGAGTAGATCTGCTGCATCCGCAGCGTGGCCTTCTCGTTGTCGAGCTTGGCGATCTCCTCGAACAGCGGCTCGGGGTCCTCGTAGCGGGTCCAAAGCCCTTCGAGGTTGAGCACGCCGACCCCGCCGAGCCGGCCGATCTCGATCGCGGTGGCCGGGCTGACCACCCCGTCCATCGCCGCGCCCATCACCGGCAGTTCGAAGCGGAAGGCGTCGATCTCCCAGCTGATGTCCACGTCCTCGGGATCGCGGGTGCGCCGGCTGGGCACGATCGCGATATCGTCGAACCCGTAGGCCCGCCGCCCGGATTTGCCGAACCCGATCTCGACCTCTGCCACGGCGCAGCCCTCCGCTCGTCCCCGGGAAAGGGGCCAGTCTATCGGGGCCGATCAGGGCCGCAGTGCTCTGAGGACCTGCCGGGCGACGGCCGCGTTCATCTCGTAGAACACCGAATTGCGGGCTTTCTCGACCCGTTTGATCACACCGTCCCCGCTCTGGGACGCGTCGGCGAGGGCGTCGAGCCCGGCGACCACGGCGCGCCGGGTGGTGTCGGTCGTCTCGTAGCCCATGCGGGTGAGGGCCTTGACGATCTCGCTGCGCCCGATGGGCCCGGGCGCGGCCTGGGCGACGACGGTGAGGGCGTCTTTGGTCAGCTCCGAGGCCCGTTCGACCGCCTCCACCACGTCGATGTGCTCCTCGGCCCCGTCGAGCGACGCCAGCCACCGCCGCACCTTGCGCACGATCTCGTCGTGCGTCTCTCCTTCGAACGACAGGGTGGCCATCCCTCTAGTGTGGCCCCGATGCACCGCCTGGGCTGTGCCGTCAGGGCAACGGGCCTCCCTCCGGTGCGGGGTCAACCCCGGCGCCCGTGACCCGCACGAGTAGCTCCCAGAGCAACCGGCCGGTCGCGCCCCAGACGATGTCGGTGTCGAGTTCGAAGAAGTGCAGCTCGGGGCGCATCCCGGCGATGCCCCAGCGTTCGCTGTGATGGACCCCGTCGGCGAGGAGCTGGGCCAGGCTGACGTCGAACGCGAGCTCGACCTCGGCCGGGTTGGCCCGCAGCTCGGGCCGGGCGGGCAGCACGCCGACGAACGGGTGGATCAGGGCTTGGCTCGAGATGGTGGTGATCGGGGTGAGGGTGCCGATGATCTCGACCGAGGCCGGGTCGAGGGCGATCTCCTCCCACGCCTCCCGACACGCCGCGCCGGTGAGGGTCTCGTCCGCGTCGGCACGTCCGCCGGGGAAAGACACCTCGCTTCGGTGGCTACGCAGCGTCGACGCCCGCCGGGTCAGCACCACCCGCGTCTCCCCGTCCTCCTCGAACAGCGGCGCCAGCACCGCGGACTCGGGGGCCGAGCCCCTCCGGCGATCGACATCGACCGGATGGGCCAGCGCGGCCCGCACCGGCCCAAGATCGAGACCGCGCCGGCGCGAGGCCGGCAGGGCGGCCCAGGGAGCCGGTGGGCCTGGCGCCGCCTCGCGAGGCCGGGGGATGAACTGCGGGGGCGGGAGCTTCAGCCCTCCCCCTCGGTGAACGCCTCGAGCTCGGCCCGGGCCAAGATGACGTCCTCGAGCAGTTCGCGCATCCCGCCCCGCTTGAGCTCGGACAGCACCTTGCCCGGAGGCATGTCGCCGCGCTCCCACTCCATCCACGACGCAAGGAGCTTGGCCGGGTCGGCGAGCAGTCGTTCCATGGGTCCAGCGTAAACGACAGAAGGCCGGCCCCCGGAGGGGCCGGCCTTCTGGCCGAAACGGCAGGAACTGCCTTACATCATGCCGCCCATGCCGCCCATGCCACCCATGCCGCCACCGGGCATGCCGCCACCGGCGGGGGACGGGGGCTCAGGCTTGTCGGCCACGATCGACTCGGTCGTCAGCAGGAGGGCGGCGATCGACGCCGCGTTCTGCAGGGCCGATCGGGTCACCTTGGCCGGGTCGATGACGCCGGCCTTGAGCAGGTCCTCGAACTGACCGGTCGCTGCGTTGAGCCCGGTGTTGCCGGTCTCGCGCTCCACTTGCTGGACCATGACCGCGCCCTCGAGCCCGGCGTTCTTGGCGATCCAGCGCAGCGGCTCGGACAGCGACTTGCGCACGATTGACGCGCCGGTCGCCTCGTCACCGGTCAGGGTCGGGATGAGCTCGTCGATCGCGGCCCGGCACCGCACGAGTGCCGTGCCGCCACCGGGGACGATGCCCTCCTCGATCGCAGCCCGCGTGGCGGACAGGGCGTCCTCGATGCGGTGCTTCTTCTCCTTGAGCTCGACCTCGGTCGCGGCGCCGACCTTGACGACGGCCACACCGCCGGCCAGCTTGGCCAGTCGCTCCTGGAGCTTCTCGCGGTCCCAATCGGAATCGGTGTCGTCGATCTCCCGCTTGATCTGCGCCACCCGACCGGCCACGTCCTCGGCGCTCCCGGCGCCCTCGACGATGGTCGTGTCGTCCTTGGTGATGATGATCTTGCGGGCGTGACCGAGCAGGTCGAGCGTCACGTTGTCGAGCTTCAGGCCCACCTCTTCGGAGATGACCTGGCCGCCCGAGAGGGTGGCGATGTCCTGAAGCATGGCCTTGCGGCGCTCACCGAAGCCGGGGGCCTTGACCGCGACGGCCGAGAGGATGCCCCGGATCTTGTTCTGCACCAGGGTGGCGAGAGCCTCACCCTCGACGTCCTCGGCGATGATCAGCAGCGGCTTCTGGGCCTGCAGGACCTTCTCGAGGACCGGGAGCAGCGAGTGGACCGAAGAGACCTTGGAGTTCACGATCAGGATGAACGGGTCCTCGAGGACGGCTTCGAGGCGCTCGGGGTCGGTCACGAAGTAGGCCGAGATGTAGCCCTTGTCGAACTGCATCCCCTCGGTGAACTCGAGCTCGAGACCGAAGGTGTTGGACTCCTCGACGGTGACCGTCCCGTCCTTGCCGACGCGATCGATGGCATCGGCGAGGGTCTGGCCGACGGCGGCGTCGGCGGCGGAGATGGTGGCCACCTGGGCGATCTCGCTCTTGTCGTCGATCTCCTTGGCCTGGTCCTTGATGGACTGCACCGCGACCGCGACCGCCTTCTCGATGCCCTTCTTCAGACCCATCGGGTTGGCGCCGGCCGCGACGTTGCGCAGGCCTTCGTGGATGAGGGCCTGGGCCAGGACCGTGGCCGTCGTGGTGCCGTCACCGGCGACGTCGTTGGTCTTGGTCGCCACCTCTTTGACCAGCTGGGCACCCATGTTCTCGAACGGGTCCTCCAGCTCGATCTCCTTGGCGATGGTCACGCCGTCATTGGTGATCGTGGGGGCACCGAACTTCTTGTCGATGACCACGTTGCGGCCCTTGGGGCCGAGCGTGACCTTGACCGCATCGGCCAGCCGGTCGACCCCCGCCTCGAGGGCCCGGCGGGCCTGCTCGTCGAACTTGAGGATCTTCGGCATTACTTCGTCACCTTGGCCAGGACGTCACGGCTGGTGAGGATCAGCAGATCCTCCCCCTCCTGGGTGATCTCGGTGCCGCCGTACTTTGAGTAGACGACGGTGTCGCCGACCTTGATGTCGAGGGGGATCAGCTCGCCCGTGTTGTCGGCGCGGCGGCCGGGGCCGACGGCAAGGACTTCGCCCTGCTGGGGCTTCTCCTTGGCCGTGTCGGGGATGACCAGGCCAGAAGCCGTGGTCTCCTCGCTTTCGCTGGGGCGAACGACGATCCGGTCGTCGAGGGGCTGCAGGGCCATTTTTACTGCCTCCGTTGGCGTCGATGACGAGGCGGGCACGCCCCGTCGTTAGCACTCACACCTTGCGAGTGCTAACCCTACTGACGCGTCCGATCCCGGTCAACCGCAAGCTGTCGGTACCCTCGCCAACGGTCCCATGCGACAGTCCGATCCGTCTCGCGCCCGCGCCGTCACCGCGCTCGCGCTCGTCACCGCCGTCCTGGCCGTGGCGGGCCTGGTCGACGCGGCCCGCCTCACCCGGCCGGCCCGGGCCACCGCGCCGGCGGCCCCACCCCCACTGGCGACGACCGCACGCTCGACGACCACGTCCTCCGGCGCCCCGGCCCCGACGACCGCCACGACGGCCCCTCCGGCACCGGTCGTGCACCTCGCGGCCCGCCTCGATTCGGTGCTGGCCAACACCGACGGCTGCCTGGTCGTCCAGGATCCCAACGGGGAGGTGTACCGGCACGGGAGCGGACCGCTGACCCCCGCGTCCACCCAGAAGCTGCTGGTAGCTGCGGCCGCGCTCGATGTGTTGGGCCCGTCGTTCCGGTTCGTGACGAGCGTGGTCTCCACCCACCGGCCCGAGGCCGGTACCGTCGACGACCTGTGGTTGGTCGGCGGCGGCGACCCGGTCCTCGCGTCGCCGGGCTACATCGACCACCTGGAGTCCCAACCCCTCACGGCCGGGGTCATCCCCACCACCCAGCTGGTCAGCCTGGCCGCCCAGCTGGACGCGGCCGGCGTGCGCCGCGTGCTCGGCGGCCTCCACGGCGACGACTCCCGCTATGACCGCCAGCGGGTGCTGCCGGGATGGAAGCAGATCTACTTCGACGAGGCCGACATCGCCCCCCTGGGAGCGCTGGAGGTCGACGACGGCTTGCGGAGCTGGGGCCCGGACCGGGTCAGCCCGCTGCCGGCGACCCAGGCCGCGGTCGTGCTGGCCCAGCTGGCTGGCGCGCGCCACATCGCGGTGACGCCCGGGCTGGATTCGACCGCCCCTCCGGGGGCGGTCGAATCCAGCCCGGGCGTCAC
>Ga0102924_1006043_pt1 | contig 11480 bp, 14 predicted proteins | sample PaiPotPPM11metaG_FD_80116 | JGI IMG/M metagenome (GOLD analysis project Ga0102924, IMG submission 80116) | Iron sulfur acid spring bacterial and archeal communities from Banff, Canada, to study Microbial Dark Matter (Phase II) - Paint Pots PPM... ...
CAGACCAACCTGCGGGCGGCTTTCCTCTGCTCCAAGGCTGCGCTCAAGCCCATGCTCAAGCAGCGCTATGGGCGGATCGTGAACGTCTCCTCGCTGGCCGGCGTTGCCGGCAACGCCGGCCAGGCGAATTACAGCGCTTCCAAGGCAGGTCTCATCGGGCTGACCAAATCTCTGGCCAAGGAGGTTGGCTCGCGCAATATCACGGTCAACGCGGTGGCGCCGGGTTTCATCGCGACCGAGCTGACCGGCGGACTCCCCCCGGAACTGCTGGAGCGGGCGCGGCAGGCCGCGGCCATGCAGCGAATCGGCACGCCGGAAGACGTGGCGCCCGCCATCGTCTTCCTCGCCTCGCCCGAAGCCTCCTACATCACCGGCCAGGTACTGGGGATTGATGGCGGTTTGCCGATTTAGGATTGCCTGAGCAGTCTCGCCCGCGTACAATTTGCTCGCGACTAGCAACCAGGGGGTCCTTATGGACAGAGCGGGTTACGATAAGTTCAGAGGCATAATTGCCGAACAGCTCGGAGTGGAAACCGAGCAGGTAACGCCCGACGCCTCGTTCGTCGACGATTTGAATGCGGATTCCCTCGACCTGGTCGAGCTGATCATGGCCTTCGAGGAAGAATACGGAATGGAGATACCTGACGAGGACGCCGAAAAGATCCAGACCGTCGGTGCCGCGTGGGACTACGTTCAAGAAAAGCTCGGAATCACTACCTGAACTAGAGCCCACCCCCACCGACGACCCAATCCAGAAGCTTCAGCGCACGCTCCGCGTGCGCTTTCACGATGCTGCCCTGCTCCGGCAAGCCCTGACGCATCGGTCCTATAACAACGAGCACCCGGAGCGGGGAGATGCCGACAACGAGCGTCTCGAGTACCTGGGGGATGCGGTGCTCGAGTTGATCGCGGCCGAGCACCTCTACCACACTTACGCCACCTCAGATGAGGGCGAACTGACCCGGCTGCGTGCCTCCGTCGTCAACACCAAGAGCCTGGCGCGCCTCGCTTCGCGCCTCAGCCTCGGCGATTACCTGCTCCTGGGCAAGGGCGCGCACAAGACCGGCGCTCGGTCACTTCAGTCGATTCTCGCCAACACCTTCGAGGCCGTGATCGGGGCCATCTTCCTCGACCAGGGGTACCGTGCCGCCTACCGTCTATTCAGCCGCAGCTTGATCGATGTCCAAGCCTGGCCTGACGATAACTACAAGGGCCGGTTGCAGGAGGTCACCCAGGAGAGGTTCCTGACCACGCCCCAGTATGAAATCGTGTCCGCCTCCGGTCCCGGCCACCGGCGCGAGTACACGGCCGAGGTGACATTCGGCGACACCATCAAGGGACTTGGCGAGGGACGAACAAAGCGGGCTGCCGAGCAGATGGCCGCGCGGGAGGCGCTTGCCGCCCTCGGCGCGCTCGACAAACCGCCCCAACCTGATGAGGTTCTCGAGGCAGTCGCCGCGCACGAATCCAAGCGTTAGCGAATTTTGTGGTTGCCGGCTCGGCTGGGACCGTGGTCTAATAGCCGAGTGACCCGCGCCGTGGTCCCTGCATTCGTCATTGATGGGCGCGATGGCCCAGCCATGCACGTCGCTTCGTAACCCGTGCATTTAACGTCGCTGCGCATCCAGGGCTTCAAGACCTTCGCGCGTCGCACCGAACTTCCATTCAGCCGCGGAATCACGGCGATCGTCGGCCCTAACGGAAGCGGTAAGTCGAACCTGGTGGATGCCATCCGCTGGGGGCTGGGCGAGCGAAATGCGCGAGGCCTTCGTGGCCAGCGAATGGAGGACGTTATCTACTCCGGCGGGCCAGGCAAGTCCGCCGTGGGAATGGCCGAGGTCAGCCTTACGATTGACAACGCCGACCAGCGGCTCAACGTGGAATTCAACGAGATCGAGGTGGCGCGCCGCCTCTTCCGCTCGGGCGAGAGCGACTACCTGATCAATGGAAGTCGTGCGCGGCTCAAGGACATCGACCTGTTGCTATCGAGTACAGGATTGAGACAGGACGGCTACGCGGTCACGGCTCAAAACGACATCGATTACGTCATCCAGGCCGCACCATCACTGCGTCGCGAACTGATCGAAGAAGCGGCCGGAGTTCGCCGGCTGCGCGACCAGCGGCAGGAGGCCCTCAACCGCCTCGCCGAGGCGGAGAGGGACATGGCTCGCGCCCGCGACATCCTTGCCGAGCTGACCCCGCGGGCCGCCGAGCTGGCGGCCCAGGCTGAGGCGGCTCAGGAATACCAGCAGGTATCCGATCGGCTCAGGGAACTGCAGGGCAGCCTGGCCAAAGACGCCTGGCGCAAGGCGATGGTGCAGCTGCGGCGCGTCCGTGGCCGTCAGCAGGGAGCGGAGCAGAAACGAAACTCGGCTCGCCAGGCCCTTGACGAGTTCGAGCCCGGCTACGTGGAGCGTCGGACTGCGCTGCTCGCTGCTCGCGAAGCCCGCTGGCAACACCAGGAAATGATCAACGCGGTGCGCCTGCGCCTGGCGGAGAGCCAGCACCAGGCAAAAATCGCTGAGGAGCGAGTCGTTGCGGCCCGCCGGGCGCTAGAGGCTGCCGAGTACGAGATGCGGCGGCTGAGCGCCTCCGCACAGGCGGGGAGCCGCGTGGTGGATGAGCTTTCGCAGGCGGCCGATAGGACCAGGGAAGAGCATCTGGCCCATAAGTCGCAGGCGGAGTCCGCAGCTGCCCTCGAAGGCGCGGAAAGAGAGCATCTCGAGGCACTCGAAGGCCGATCGATCGGCCTCGATGAGGAGCGGCAGGAGCTGCATCGACATGCGGTTGCGACCGAGGCCGAATCACGTCAGCTCGAAGGTCGCTTGCAGTTCCTGAACGAGCAGCGTCAGCGAGCCGAGCTGGAGCTCGAGGCCTGGTCGGAACGCCGGAGGGTCGCGCTCGAGGAGTTTGAGCGCTGTGGCAGGCAGGCGGCCGAAACCAGCAACTCATCCCGGCAGGCAATGGAGCGCCTGATGTCGGCCGACGAAGGACTGAGGGTAGCCACCGAACAGCTGGTCCGCTCTGAAGAACGTATCGGTCAGTCGGCGCGCCGTTTGGCCGGCCTGGAGGCGGAAGTGCGCGCGCTTCGCGTGCTGCGCGATGCGGCCGTGCGCGAGAGCAGCCTCGCCGACGACCCGGACTTTCGCCAGCTGGTGGAACTGATCGAGGTAGCACCCGAGCATCGGCTGGCGGTTGAGGCGGCTCTGGAGGGGTGGCTTCACGCCTGGGTTCCGCAACATCCGGAGGCTCGCCGGCGCGCTGTTGAGTTGCTGGCCGGGGCGGGAGCGGTCAGGGAAACGGTTATCACGGATCCGGGCACGCCGGTCGCCGAGCGAAACCTCGCCGGCCACACCGATATTGTCAGCCTGATCGGCGCCCCGGCAGAGCTCCAGGTGGCGCTGCAGCACCTGCTCGGCGACTGCCTTCTGATCGACGATCCTGATGAGGCGAGGCGGGCGGTAACAGCCAACCCGGAGCTGCGAGTCGTCACCCCGGGTGGCGCGCTGCTGACGGCTGCCTATTATCGGTCCGGAAGCTTTGCGGATGCCTCGCTCGAGGTCCAGGCTCGCATGCGGGCCGCAGAGGAAAGTCTGGAGTCTGCCCGGGCGCAGCACCACGAGAGGCTTGAAGCGCACACCCGACTTGCCGAGCGGCAACAGGCGCTGCTGCAAAGCCGCTCCCTGTTGCTCAATGCAGCCGACTCGGCACGAGCCGCCGAAGGCCAGGCCGCAGCAGCGCTATCGCTGGCCGGGACAGCCCTGGAACGCGAAGACAAGGGCGAGTCACAACTTCGGGCGCAGTCGGACAGGATCGGGGCGTTATTGTCGGATGCGCAGCGATCCCAAAGAACAATCGTCGAACGGCGGGAGTCTATCGCCGCCTCGCTGATGGAGCTGATGGCAGCGCTTGCCGGACTCGAGGAAGAGACGCGGGAGGCGTCGATCCGGCTCTCGGCGGCGGTACGGCAGCGTCAGGAACTCGAACTGCGCAGCGCGCTGGCGCAGCAGCGCCATGAGGACCTCACCCGCCAGCTGTTGCGTGCGCAAGAGGTCTTTAGAGCGCATGGTGATGAGCTGGCGCAGCGGCAAGCGGCCGCCCTCGAGCTTTCATCCCAACCGGCTCTACTCGAGGGGGAACGCAGCAGAGCTGTGGCCACCGCCATTGCCCTTACTGCTGAGCTCGCTGATCTGGAATCGGGGAATCTCCCGGACGGCGATCTGCTTGCTGGCCTGGAGTTGAAGGTGCAGGAAGGAGAACAGCGGAATGTCCAGCTCCAGGTGGAGATCGCCCACGCCGATGATGCCGTCGCCACGGCGCTGATCGAGGTCGAGGCGGCAGAGGCCGAGGTGCAGCGATGTGCGCTGGCACTTCGCGAGGACGGTCAGGTCGTCGAGGAGGACGAGGCCATCCCCGAGGTCGACTGGCAGAAGACCGAGCGAGAGGTCTCGAGGCTGCAGCGTCGCCTGGACGGAATGGGTGCCGTCAATCTGCTCGCACCGGAGGAGTTGGGCCAGGTGCGCGAGCGCTGTGATAGCCTCGGCGCGCAGCTGGCTGACCTGGAGGCCGCCAGCGCCCAGCTGCTGGAGCTAAGGGAGCGCCTAGAGAACGAAATCGACGAACGGTTCCGCACCGTATTCCATTCGGTAGCGATAAATTTCCAGGAATTTTTCGGCGAGCTCTTCGAGGGGGGAAAGGCGACGCTCCGCCTGGAGGCGGGCGAACCAGGTAACCGCCTCGATGAGGGCGTCGAGATCATGGCGCAGACTCCTGGCAAGCGGCTTCAACCCTTGACTCTCCTTTCCGGCGGAGAGCGAGCCCTTACCGCGCTGGCCTTCCTCTTCGCACTCCAGGCGGTGAATCCGAGTCCCTTCTATGTGCTCGATGAGGTCGATGCGGCTCTCGACGATGCCAACGTGATGCGGTTCAACCGCGTGCTCAAGCGTCTCTCGCGGGAGCAGCAGTTCCTGATCGTCACCCACAACCATTCCACCATGGCCCAGGCGGAAGTCCTTTACGGGGTCACGCTCGGGGAGCACGGCATCTCTCGCATCGTCTCGGTTCGGATGGAGCAGGACGCCTTGATGCCGGTCGGTGAGCGCTCCGCCTGACTCACCGCGGGAACAGGATCGCGCCTCTCGCGGGTTCTGGAAGCGGTTTTCTCAAAATCTGGAGTCGGGTCGTCGCGCCTACGTCGCCGACCTCAAAGAGGTCTTCGGGCGGGCGGCCCTCGATGAAAACTTCTGGGATGACCTGGAAGCGACGCTGATCGCGGCCGACGCCGGCGTTTCAACCACATCACGAGTGGTGCAGACACTGAGAGAACAGGCAGCCGGTGCCCACCTTCGTTCGCCGGCCGATGCGCTCAGCTTCCTCAGGGAGATCCTCCTGGCGCAGATGGGGGAGCGCCGGCGCGAGCTGAACCTCGAAGGGAAACCCGCCGTTCTCCTGGTGGTTGGCGTCAACGGCTCCGGTAAGACCACCACTATCGGCAAGCTGGCCCACCTGCTGCGGGCCGAGGGACACCGACCGCTGCTGGCGGCGGCCGACACTTATCGCGCCGCGGCGACAGAGCAGTTGAAGCGTTGGGCAGAGCGGGCCGCCGTCGATATCGTCGCCCATCAGCCTGGTGCCGACCCGGGCGCCGTCGCTTTCGATGCCATCCAGGCGGCTCGCGCACGCGGATCCGACCTGGTCCTCGTCGATACGGCCGGCCGGCTCCACACCCGCACCGACCTGATGGAGGAGTTACGAAAGGTCCGCCGTGTGATCGAGCGCCTCGACCCGGACGCGCCCCAGGAGGTGCTGGCGGTGCTCGATGCGCACATCGGCCAGAACTCGGCGCAGCAGGTAAAAGTGTTCCAGGAGGCGATCGGCCTGACCGGGCTGGTGGTGACGAAGATGGACGGATCGGCAAGGGCGGGCGTGGTGCTTAATATCGAGGAGGAACTTCGCGTCCCGGTCAAGCTGGTCGGAATCGGCGAGCGTCTGGACGATCTCAATCGTTTCGACGCCGGCGAGTATCTTCGCGTTTTGCTTCAAATGGAGGATGACCATGAATCCTCTCGATAGCCGACCCGCCTTCGTCAAGCTGGTCACCGCCAGCGGCCTGCCAGAGGCTGATCTCTGGAAGGCAGTTCTCGAGTCAGCCGGTATAACCGTCTACCTGAGGCATGAGGCGCTGGCTTCGGTGGAACCCGTCACCGTTGGCGGATATGCGTCGGTCGACCTCTGGGTGCCCCGCGAACAGGCCGCGCGCGCTATGGAGGTGCTCCAGGACGAACGGGTGACGGAGCCGAGCGAGGACGAGCCATAGCCACCGCCCTGGTTGCCGTCGTTATCGGCATCCTGGCCCTGACGGCGCTGGCGGTGGTGGTCGCGGGGTTCCTCTGGCTGCTCCAGTTCGTCCTCAACAACGAAGAGGCGCGGCTGCCCCGGCGCTGACCCTATACTGTCAAGGCCCAATGCTTGACAGAACCCAACAGCGCCAGCACCGGCTTCGACTTCTCGACCTCTATGGAGCCCTTCTCACCGATCACCAGCGTCGCATCCTGCACCTGGCCTGGGAGGAGGACTGGTCCTACGGCGAGATCGCCGAGCGCGAGCGAGTTAGCCGGACGGCCGTCTACGATGTCGTTCGCCGGACCGCCGCCAACCTCGACTCATACGAGAGAAAACTGGGCCTCTCGGGGGAACGGAATGTTTGACTCGCTGACCGAGCGCCTCGATTTGGCGCTCAAGAAGCTGACCGGACGCGGAAAGCTGAGCGAAGCCGACGTTGACGCCGGCCTGCGCGAGGTCCGGCTCGCCCTCCTGGAAGCGGACGTCAACTACAAGGTTGCCCGCGACTTCATTGCCAGGATCCGCGCCCGGGCGGTTGGCGTCGAGGTGATGGAGAGCCTTACGCCCGGCCAGCAGCTGGTCAAGATCGTGCACGAGGAACTGATCGCCCTGCTGGGCGAGAGGCAGCCGATGGCCTACGCGCCGGCGCCGCCGACGGTGATCGTCCTGGCCGGGCTGCAGGGCGCCGGGAAGACGACGGCCGCCGGCAAACTCGCGCTCTTCACGCGGCGCGAAGGCCATCGACCCCTGCTTGTTTCGACTGATGTCCGGCGGCCGGCCGCAATGGAGCAGCTCGAGATCCTCGCTAAGAGCATCAACGCGCCCTCCTTTGCCCCCCGAGGAACCGATCCGGTTGCGATCGCGCGAGCCTCCCCGGAAGAGGCGCGGCGGGTCAACGCGGACGTGATCATCATCGATACCGCGGGTCGGCTCCAGGTTGATGCGGACCTTCTTTCGGAGCTGAGGCAGATAGTCGATGCCGTCCCGTCGCAGCAGCGGTTGCTCGTCCTTGACGCCATGACCGGTCAGCAGGCGGTCAACGTGACCACCGCCTTCCAGGAAACGGTGCCTCTGACGGGCGCCATCCTCACCAAGCTGGACGGCGATGCCCGCGGGGGCGCGGCCCTGTCGCTTCGTGCCGTGACCGCCTGTCCGATACAGTTCATCGGCGTTGGCGAGAAGCTGACCGACCTCGAGGTTTTCTATCCCGATCGGATGGCGTCGCGGATCCTGGGCATGGGCGACGTTCTCACCCTCATCGAGCGGGCCCAGGAGCACGTGGACGAAGGCCAGGCTCGCGACATGGAGCGCAAACTACGGGCTGGCCAGCTAACCCTGACCGATTTCATGGAGCAGCTCAAGCAGGTGAAGAAGATGGGTCCGCTCGAGGGCCTGATCGGAATGCTCCCGGGGGCGGGAAAGATCAAAAACCTGGCCGGTGCCCTGCCGACCGACGGCCAGTTGAAAGAGATGGAAGCGATCATTCTCTCGATGACGCCGGCCGAGCGTGACCGGCCGGAGACGATCAACGGCAACCGGCGCCGCCGGATCGCTCGAGGATCCGGGACCGATATCGCCGATGTCAACCGGTTGCTCAAGGGTTTTCAACAGATGCAGCAGATGATGAAGCAGATGGGGAAGGGGAAGAGGATCCGCGGGTTGCCCATCGACCCCGCGCAATTACTCAAAGGCTGAGGCCAGGAGGTTCACTTGTCAGTCAAGATTCGTATGCGTCGTATCGGTGCCAAGAAGCATCCGTTCTACCGACTCGTGGTTGCGGACTCGCGCTCACCGCGAGACGGGAAGTTCATCGAGATTCTCGGCACCTTCGACCCGATGTCCGAACCGGTCAAGCGGACAGTCGATGCGGACAAGGTAAAGGCATGGCTGCAAAAAGGAGCACGACCGTCGGATACCGCCCGCGCTTTCCTCATCGGTGAGGGACTGCTGCCCAAGGAGTCGGCTAGAAAACGTCCCAGCAAGCCGCCGAAGAGCGCCAGCACCGCTACTGCCGTCGCCTCGCCCGAGGGCGAGACGACGACCGAGGCCTAGCTGATGCAGGATTACACCGAGCTGGTCAGCTATATCATCAAGGCGATCGTTGCCAACCCTGAAGACGTCAAGGTTGCAATGGTCGAGGGTGAGCGCACCAATCGTGTGGAAGTCACCCTGGCGAGCGATGATGTCGGCAAGGTCATCGGCCGTGGTGGCCGCAACATCGATGCTATTCGTGCCGTAGTTCGTGCGGCCGCGCTCAAGAACCACGACCGGGTGATGGTCGAGATCGTGTGACGGAAGGCGCGGCGCCCGCCCTGCGCATCGGTCGTGTACTCAAGCCGCACGGGGTGCGTGGCGGGCTACGCGTCGAATCCCTGACAGACTTTCCCGACCGGTTCGACGCCGGTCGGCAGGTGACGGTTGACGGTCGCCTGCTGACCATCGCCAGGTCGCAGGAGTCGGAGGCGGGATTGATCATCACCTTCGCTGGGATAGACGACCCCGAGGAAGCAGGTGCCTTACGCGGTGCTTATATCACTGTTCCACTGGGCGAAGCCCGCGCCCTGCCCGCCGATCGCTACTACCACTTTCAGCTTGTCGGCTTGAGGGTGATCGACAACCATGATCAGAAGACGCTCGGCACCGTGGAGGAGGTACTCAGCTACGCCGCAAACGATGTTTTGCGCGTAACCGGCGCTGGACGAGAACGGCTCGTTCCCATGGTGTCGAGCGTGATCCTCGAAGTCGACCTGGGCGAAGGCCGGATAACGGTCGATCTTCGGGAGGAGACCTAAGGCATGATCTTCGAGGTGCTGACCCTCTTTCCGGAAGCCTTCCCCGGACCGCTCAGCGCGGGTGTGACCGGTCGCGCCCTGCTGTCCGGTGCGATCCGGCTGGAGATCCACCAGCTGCGCGACTACGCCCATGACCGCCACCGCCAGGTCGATGACATTCCATACGGCGGCGGGGCAGGAATGGTGCTGAAGCCCGAGCCCATCTTCGAAGCGGTTCGAGCCCGGAATGGCCGCGGCCCGGTCGTGCTGCTGAGTCCCCAGGGGGAGCGGCTCAGGCAGCCGCTCGTGCGCGAGCTGGCGTCGCACGACGACCTGTACCTCATTTGCGGGCGCTATGAAGGGGTCGACGAGCGCGTCGCCACAGGTCTCGTTGATCGCGAGATTTCAATCGGCGACTACGTTCTCAGCGGCGGCGAGCTGCCGGCGATGGTGCTGATCGACGCCGTCAGCCGCCTTCGCGAGGGCGTGCTCGGCTCGGCGGACTCCCCGCTTGACGATTCCTTTAAAACCGAGCTCCTCGAATACCCTCATTACACGCGCCCAGCCATCTTCGAGGGCCTCGCGGTGCCGGAGGTGCTTCTCTCGGGCCATCACGCCGAGATCGAGAAGTGGCGGCGCGCCCAGGCCGAGGGCCGGACCAGGCGGCGACGACCGGACCTCAGTCCCTGAGCCGCGCCTTTCGAGCGTGCAATGGTATCCTTTTGAGCCGTGCCCAACGTCATCGACCTGCTCGACGCCGAGAGTGAGCGCAAGAACCTGAAGGTTTCGAGTCTCACGCCAGGCGACACCGTGAAGGTGCACGCCAAGGTAGTGGAGGGAAACCGTGAGCGGGTGCAGATCTTCGAGGGCACGGTAATCGGCTGCCGCGGCAGCGGGGTGAAGCAGATCTTCACCGTGCGGCGGATCGCCCACGGGGTCGGTGTCGAGCGGAGCTTCCTGCTGCATTCCCCGCGTATCGACAAGATAGATGTCGTCCGGCATGGCAAGGTGCGCCGGGCAAAGCTCTACTACCTTCGCGGCAAAGTCGGAAAGAGCGCAAGGATTCGGGAGAAACGACAAGCCGTTGGCACCACCACGACAGCAGAACGCGCGGCCCCCGGCGAGCAAGGCGAAACGCCCGAAAGCTGACCGGGACCTCTGGGCCTTCGAGCGCCAGGCCTTCGGGCTCGGCTACCTGACCGTAGCCGGGGTCGATGAGGCAGGGCGCGGCCCCTGGGCGGGGCCGGTGGTGGCGGGTGCGACCATCATGCGTCCCTACTTTGACTGTGAGGGTATAGACGATTCAAAGCTGCTCACCTCCGAGGAGCGCGACCACTATTACGAGCGGATCCTGGAAGGCGCCGAGGCATGGGGCGTGGGCATCATCGAGGTCGATGAGATCGACCGGGTGGGCGTCTCCCGGGCCGCCCGCTGGGCGATGGGAATCGCGCTCCAGCAGCTGAACCGACGACTCGACTACCTGCTGGTCGACGGTTTCACGCTGCCGGAGGCGCTGGTGCCTCAGCTTCCCATCGTCAAGGGTGACCGCCGTTCGATCTCGATCATGGCCGGGGGCATCCTCGCCAAGGTCACCCGCGATCGGATCATGATCCGGACGGCGGAGCAGTTTCCCGCTTATGGTTTCGAGGCGCACAAGGGGTATCCGACCCCCGATCACCTTGCCGCCATGGACCAGCATGGTCTCACGCCGCTCCACCGGCGATCCTTTACCTCGATTCGATCGCGCGCCGAGCTGGAGGCAGCGGCTTTTGCCGTCATTGCTCGGAGCTAGCGGCGAGGCGCTGGCGGAGGATCATCTCCGCGATCTCGGTTACGCCATCGTTGCGCGCGACGTCCGCACGCCGATCGGTCAGCTCGACCTGGTCGCAAGAGATGGAAACACGCTGGTATTCGTCGAGGTCAAGACGCGCGCCGGACACGGCTTCGGCCTACCGCAGGAGTCGGTCGACGCACGGAAGATTCGCAAGCTGCGCCAGCTGGCACTTTACTACCTGAAACAGACGCCTCATCGCGGGCCGGTTCGCTTCGACGTGCTCGGCCTGACGGTGCGCCAGGGCAAGCTGCTGCGCGTCGACCATATCAAGAACGCGATCGACTGACTGCCTCCGAAACGGCGCCCTCCCAGGCCTGCAGAAACTGGTTCAACATGAAGCCGGTGGCTCCCCAAATGACATCACTGCCGACCCGGAAGAAATGAATCTGGTAGGGACGGCCGTCCAGCTCACGGGTCTCGGTTCTATGGACAGAACCATCGAGCAGGCAGTCGATCGAGACCGTAAACACGCTCTTTACCTCTGCCGGGGCCAGCGTCAGCTCCGGGCTGGATTCGCGAACCAATCCCACGAC
>Ga0102924_1006044_pt1 | contig 11476 bp, 11 predicted proteins | sample PaiPotPPM11metaG_FD_80116 | JGI IMG/M metagenome (GOLD analysis project Ga0102924, IMG submission 80116) | Iron sulfur acid spring bacterial and archeal communities from Banff, Canada, to study Microbial Dark Matter (Phase II) - Paint Pots PPM... ...
AGTGACCCCAGACGGAAAGATGTATTGGTTTCCCGCCTCTCTCGGCAGCGACTGCAGCAGCGACAGTGCCGAAGGGCTGAGCGCGATCCATCGTGGCTTGCCCGATTTGGAGAGCGGCACGAAGAGCTTTCGCTCGTTCCAGAGCACGTGCTCCCATTTGGCCTGGGTGACCTCGTTGCGCCGCGCGCCGGTGAACATCAAGAGCATAATCGCATTGGCCGCCGTGCGGTTCTCGTCGGCCGCGATCGAGGCCACGAGCTGCTGCGCCTCTTCCCGCGTCAGAAAGCGGTTCTTTTCCGACTCGCGCCCCATCTCGATGCCGCGGGTCGGATTGGCCGCCACGCCAGGCACCTTCCACTTGGCCGCGAGATTGTACAAATAGCGGATGATCATGATCACGCGGTTGGACGTGCCGGCGGCGTAGCCGTCCTCCTGCATCCGCGCCACCAGCGCGATGATGTGCTCCGCGGTAATTTCGTCCAGCGCCATTCGGCCGAGGGCCGGCAGCACATGAATGCGCAACACCGTCTCGTCGGTGTTCCAGCTGCGCTTGTAGGTTTTGATGAAGGGCAGATATTTCGCGCTGACGAATTCGTTCAGCGCCGGAATGGCGCGGAGTTCCTGCCGGCGCGCCTGCGGACTGTCGCCGAGCAGGGCCTTGGCGAGAATGGATTGGCCGACCCGGCGCGCCTTATCGGCGGTCAGGACATCGGCACGGCCGATCTTGAATTGGCGCTCGCGGGCGCGCTCGTCGCAATAGCGTTGGTAGTATGTCTTGCGCCCGGACGAACGCACCTCGATGAGAAATCCGCGTTGCTTGGTATCGAAATAATCCACCTTGCGCCGGCCGGGTGGACAGGACGCCTGACGCACAAACGACGTGGTGATTTCTATGACTGGCACAACAGATCACTCTCTTGCTTCAGAAATCATTTCTTATGATCAAGTAAACGCGATCTCTATTCCTGAGGCTTAACTTGATCCCAATGATTTTTTATTCCCGAGTCAATCCGAAATATTCCCGCGTCGGAATATTTGTTTGCTCGCGATCTTTGCGTGACCGTTTTCTACTGCGATTTTCATTCGCCGCAATGAGGCGTCCCGCTTTTCGGGAATAGGTCTGCGTTTCGGCGATGTCTGCAATTCCCTTCGCGCTGGAATAAATCGCCGCGTCGACGAATCCGCATCGAGAACGGGCGGTGGGAGTCATCATTTTCGACTGTCACGCATCATAAAATATGGGGCTGCGGCGATGCGGCGGCCCCTCTTCATGGAACATGGCGCAAAGGGGGCGCGCGGACATGACAGATGGCGCAAGTCTAAGCATGGACGGGCACCGCCAGGACGGATTGGCCGCTGCGCATAATCCTGTGGACAGCCCTGCGGATAGCCCGTCGGCAACCGAGAAGGATCGGTACCTGCGATTCGCGAAAGTGGTCATGCCCTATCTCGGCGACGCCCTCTCGCTCGCGCAATCTCTCGCCGACACGCCCGCGGCTATCGATCATCTGCTGCAAGACGCGTTCATGCGCGCCATTCTGGGCATCGATGACTTCGTCGATGGCAATGCGCGCGCCTGGGTCCTGAGCAATGTGTTTTCGGCCTGGCTTGCCTCGGACGATGAGATCGATAAGGCGGATTCGGATCCGGCGAACGCCGACGACGATCCCAATCGGGCCGTGGTCGAGCAGGCGATCACCGCCCTGCCCGCGGTATTCCGCGCGACGATGCTCCTGCGCAAGCAGGGTCATTCCTACAAGAAGATCGCCGCAATCACCTGCGTTCCGCTCGGCACTGTCATGTCCCGCCTGGCGCGGGCCCGGCGGCATTTGCGGCAAGCGGCGGACGACCGGCTGATCTGAAGCCGCCGCCCGAGCGGCGCTCTCAGATTTCGACAATCAAGGCAGTGTTTCTTCGGTAGCGGCCTCGCCCGCCTCGTCTTCCTCGGACGGTGAGGGAAAATCCGACAGTCCGGGCGCCGCGACATCGGGCGGTTGGCCAAGATCCTCGAGCATCGAAGCGGGAACGCTGATACGGAAGCCGCCGTCGCTGCACGCCTCGATCTTGAGCCCGGCCTTGCCGAGCAGAGCCTCGATTGCGAGCAGCGTCGTCCGCCGTGGCATGCTGTGCCCCTGCTCGATCCTGTGAATGGCGCGTTGCGACATGCCAAGGAGACGCCCGAGCTCCGCTTGGCTCCAGCCGAGCGCCGCCCGCGCCATCCGGACGCTCATCGCGACCAGCAGACGATCACGGTAATGGCCGCCGGAAGGCTGACTCTCGTGCGGCCTATACTGGGCCGGGTTGAACAGAGCTTGCTTCATGACTCGACCTTCAAAGCTGACACATCTTCTCCGAAGGAATTTCCCGGACGGCGACGCGCCGTCCGGGTAACACGTTCAAACATCGTCCGATGATCGCGTTACGCACGATCACGGCAGGAAGTTATATTGAGCGCGCACGATTCCGGAGATCACGTGCGTCGACCCGACGGTATATGTGTTCGCCGCAGCCGCCGCCGGCGCGAAGGTCACCGTCGAGCCGTTGAACGCCGACTTGCTGAGATCGGTGTAGAGAGCTTCCACGCCGATATCGAGATTGCGCACCGGGTTCCAGATCGTGCGTGAGCCGATCTGCCAAGTGGCCCAATTGGCGCAGCCCGCCGAGAGTCCGCTCGGCGCGCAGACAACCGCGTTGACCGCGGAACTGTCGGCGTTGTAGCTCGCGTAAGCGCCGTACAACGAAGTGCGAACGTTCGGCACCCAGTAATGCTGGACGGCCGCGACCACGTTCCACATGGTGGGCAGTTGCAGACCGGTTGCACCGACGCCGGGCGCATTGGCGAAATACGCATCGTCGACCCAGCCAAGCCCGATCGTGGTGCCGGAATTGACCAGACCCCAGGCCAGATCAGCCTGGCGACTGCCGGAATTGTCGTAGCAACTCTCGCTCCAGCCGACGCAGTACTGGCTCTGGATCGCGAAGGTGTCGCCTTTGCCCAAGAACGGCAGATTCAGATCGACGCCGGCCGATGCGGCATAGCCCCACTTGTCCGAGGGAAATGTGCCGCCGGCCGCGACGCCGTTGGCGCTGGACTCGTAGTAGCGCGCACGATTGTCGTGCAAGCCGCCGGCGATTTGCGCCGAGCCCCAGGCCTGGTCGATCCGCAGATTGGCGACAATGTCCGGGACCTGATTTCCGGTATTGTCCCAAGGACCGTTGGTCGGGCCGCCAGCCGCCAAGATCGGGAAGATGGTGGTGAAGGCCGGGCCAGCCCCTGCCCCCGCAACGGCGGCCGCGTTGAGGTCTTTGACCGGATGCGCGAACTGGGTGTTGTCCTGGATCGCCAGACTGGTCGAGATGCCGTTGCCCAGCTCTTGCGTATAGCCCCAGGTATTGACGCCGACGCCACCGTATTCCTGCCAGAGGATATTGGTCTGGTAGGTGTATTTCGCCGTGCTGAAGAAGTCGAAGAACGACGAGGTCTTGCCGAGCGTGAAGCCGCCGAACTGGACGAAGGCCCGCAGCAAATAGGCATTGCCGTTGGCGTTCGGCGCTCCGCCCGCGACCGCGGCACCGCCCGCCGACGGAACCGAGGTGCCCGGCAGGCTCAGCGTCGGCGCGTCATTACTCGTATATTGCCAGCCACCGGCGAAATAGCCGCGCAGCGTGCCATACGAGGTCTGTTCACGTACATCGAGCGAAAGCACGGCACGTGACCGCGACGTGATGACGTCGCCGCCGCGCGAGAACAGCGCATTGGCGCCGTTCGTGAATGTCGTCAGCGAGCCGCCGGCATCGTAGTCCCACTCTTGCCGCAAGAAGCCGCCGATCTTCACGCAGAGATCGGTGCCCGGCATGTAAAAATATCCTGCCCCGTAGAGACTGCAGACCTTCACGTATTCTCAAAATCTGCGCCCCGGAGCCGAAGCGACTAGGCCATTGACCGAGACAATCGAAAGACCGGACACTATTGCGGTCAAAATCCGCGCTTCGCGCATCTAGGTAAGCTCTAGGTCAGGGCACTATGAATCTCGCGAACGGATCGTATCCACAGTCGCCTCCGTCTAGGCCGGCCCAGTGCGCCGACGTAGGGATAGCCTAGGCCGGCGCCGTCAGGCATACGCAGTCGAGCCCGCGCAACGCCGATTGCGGCGTGCTCAGCACGGCTTTCTCTCACAGCGAATTGAATTGGGGCGGGTGAAGGCGTGGAATTTCCGCGGCCGCCGCGCGATCCCGGCGCGGTGGGAAAACGGAGAACACGATGCGAAAGCTTATCGTCCTAGCTCAAATGTCCGCTGCGACGATCTTTGCTGTCCTCGCGGCAGCGGGCCCGGGTCACGCCACCACCGACCAGCCGTGGTGCGTGATATTCGGCGGCGCTCAAGGCTCGATGGAAGATTGCACCATGCGGACGTTTGAAGAATGCCGCCAGGAGATGATCGCGGGCAACCGCGGATCCTGTTTTCCCAATCCGCATTACCACGCCGACTGGCAGCCAAGCCGACCGCAGCATTCGAGCACGCGGCACCGAGGCTGATGCATCAGGGCTGAGCCGCTGCGCTGGGCCGCGCGGCCGGTGGCGGCTAAGCCTGAAAAGGAAACGAGGCGCGGTGCCCGGGCACACGCGCCTCGTTATCTCAAACCCTAACGAATTGTCAGCAGTTGAACCCGCCGCAACTGGCCGGATCCGGCGGGCCGAAGCCGTTCGTGCCAGGCGGCAGCGTCGGATTGATACGGTGACCGACCTGCCCCGCCGTCATTCCGGGAGGCGGATCGCCTTCAGGCGCGACGTGGTAAGAGGCCTGCGTGCGCACCTGCGCCAGTTTGCTGTGACGCGTTGCGGCTGTACCCGGAGTGATCGCGGCGAGCGACACTGCAAGCGCCGTCGCCACGGCGATCACGCCGGTCGTGATATGGCCCTTCAAGGCAGGGCCTATGAGAGTCTTCGACATCTGTTCGTCTCCTTCTGCGAAGACCAAGGCGCTCTCTCATCTCGCTGCATCACAAAGATCATAAATGATGATGCTCAACGAGCTGTGCTTGCGCCTGGCACACTGCGAAGGATCGGAGTCCTGTTTGTTTATTCCGATTGCACGATGACGCGGCTCTGCATTCGGACATTTTGTGATGGCGATCACTAATCGCTAACGGCGCCACGACGCGCAACGTGTCGCATCAACGAGGGGAGCAAAAACGAAATGCTGATGAGCTGGTGGCGCGTTAGCGAAGCGCGCCAAAATGCGGCGGCGCGCTGTTCAAATCGCGGCGGGCGCGCTCACGCCGGAAGCGTGATGTCGCAGACGAGACCTTGTGCGCGCCAGTTAAACCGCACTTCGCCGCCAAGCTGGGCGACCATTTGCTCGATCACCCGGCCACCGAAGCCGCGCCGCGTCGGCGTCGCGACCTTTGGACCACCGCTCTCGAACCAGCGCAGCTGCAGAGCGCCATCCGCTTCGCGCGACCATGTCAGATGGACCTGACCGGCATCCGCAGACAAAGACCCATATTTGGCGGCGTTCGTCGCCAGCTCATGCAGGCTGATGGCGGCGGTCTGTGCAGTGTCGGGCGCCAGCAGGACATACGGCCCGTTGATGCGCACCCGCGATTCCGCCGCACCCGCATAAGGCGAAAGCTCTTGCTTGGCGATCGTCGACAGATCGGCGCCGCTCCAGCGTGTCGCGACGAATAGCGAGTGGACGTTGGCGAGGGCGCGGATGCGCCCCTCGATCGCTTTCTTGAGGCCGTCCGGCGTCTCGGACCGTGAAAGATTGACGATCGCCTGCACATTGGCGAGCATGTTCTTGCTGCGGTGCTCGGCTTCCCGGGCGAGCATTCCGATCTTTTCCTGACTTCGCCTTTGCTCGGTGATATCGCGCGCGATCTTCGAGGCGCCGACGATCTCGCCTTTGGCGTTCTTGACCGGCGAAACCACCAGCGAGACGACGATCAGCTCGCCATCCTTGCGCTGCCGGACGGTCTCGAAGTGATCGATGCGCTCGCCTTGGCGAATGCGCGACAGGATCCCGGTTTCTTCGTCGTACCGTTCCTTCGGAATAAGCATCGTGATCGGCTGGCCCACGGCTTCCTGCGTGGAGTAGCCGAAGATACGCTCCGCGCCGCTGTTCCAGCTGGTGATGATGCCGTCCAAATTCTTGCTGACGATCGCGTCGTCGCTCGACTCCACAATCGCCGCCATGAATCGCAGCCGCTGCTCGCTTTCGTGCAGCGCGGCCTCGATGCCGCGCTGCGCGGTCACATCGCGATTGGCCTCAAGCACCGTGCCGTCGGCAAGCAGCTGCATCCGGCTATCGACAAGCACCGTACTGCCGTCCTTGCAGAGGTGCCGCAATTCGCCGGACCAGAAGGTATCGCTCAAAAGCCGCGAACGCAGTTCCGGAAGCGCGACCGGAAATTCCGTTTGCAAGAGGCTGTGACTGCTGCGGCCGACGGCCTCATCCGCGCCAAAGCCGTAAAGCCGCTCGGCCCCGGTATTCCAGAACTCGATCGGACCGTCGAGCCGCCACGCGAACATCGGCTCGTGCGACAAGGTCAGGAGGCTGGCCAGGCGCTCCGGACTTGCCAAGACCGGCGGCAAATCGGTCGAAATCTGGATCGGCGACTTCATGACTTTGCGTTGCAACACCAGCCTCCGGGCACGCACCCCAGCTCGGCCCCGCCGGCGCTCACCATAACATACCAGCGGGCGGAGCCTGCTAAATTTGGGGAACTGGATTGCTATGTCTTTTGACGCAGGGTCCGTGACGCGTCTTCAAGCCACTCTCGCCGCCGGGAGTAGGAGATACGACTGGAGTGCAGCATGTCAACGACATGAGACGTTGAAGAGCGCACGCGATCAATCGGAATACTTATCAGAACATTTTTTGGTGCGGACGGCCGGACTCGAACCGGCACAGGGATTTCTCCCCGAGGGATTTTAAGTCCCTTGCGTCTACCATTTCGCCACGTCCGCGGAGCCGGCTGAACAGCCGGCAGGCCGACTCTCGAAGAGGCCGGCGCCGCCGCCTTGTAGCACATCGGATTTAACAGTGGCGAAACCCCGGCTCCGGGGCCAACCATCCGCAGCGCGCTTATTGCGGCTGGGTCGTGGTCTTCTTTTTCGCCGCAGGCGCGGGCGCGTTGGCGCGAACCCCGCCCCAGGGATCGTTGGACTTCTGGTCGGGGATCTTGTTGGTCGCGTTCTTATAGGCGTTATCGAGTGCCCGCTGCTTGTCGACCTCGTCCTGGGTGAGCGGCCTCTTGTCCTGCTGCTTGAACGGTGAAAATGACATCTGGCCGTCCGGCGATATGCCAACGCCCTGCGCCGATGCGCCCGCCGCCGTCAGCGCGAGCATTGCTCCCGCACAGGCCAAAATTTGCAGCGCCTTTGCCATTGCTGCTTCCCTCAAGTTCTATTTCCCTCAATTACCCAATGGACTCGAGCCCGGAGCAAAGTTAGCACCCGAACGCGAGTCCTTGAAGACTAGTCGTTGAACATTCAGTCCTTAAAGACATGCCCCCACAACTCGTCCCAGTCGGCGCCGGAAACGTCGGTGACCCGGCCGTCCTTCTCGAAGAATTTGTTGGGCACTTGAAACATGGCAAGCATAAGCCCGCCTTCCGGCGTGCAGGCGACGTGGCGGCTGCCGGCTTCGCGCCAGACGAATTCGCCGGGGCCGACGGAGAGGCCGGCGACCGGGCCTTCCTTGTCGACCAGACGACCTTCGAGCACATAGGTCTGCTCGATCCTGACGTGTTCGTGCTCGGGCAGCACCGCGCCGGGCGCGAATCTCATCAGCGCGGTGACGAGTCCGGTCGCCTTGTCGAACAGAAGCCCTTTCACTTCGCAGCCTTCGAAGCGGGTCTTCTTCCATTCCATCTGCGCCGGGCGCACCACGTGCGAATGGGTGTCGGGCGTATCGTGCTTGGATTCTTTGGGCGTGACGGCGTGCATTACAGCAACCATTGGCGGTCCTCCTCGCTCCAGTGGCGGTCGGGCGCCATCATAGCCGAGTGGCGCTTGGGCCACTAGGCAGGCAGATGCAGATCTTGCCTACAGCCCCGCTTCGCGGAGCGGCGGGTGGAACGCCAGTCCGGTATCCCAAGGGAAATAAATCCAGGTGTCCTGCGGCACTTCGGTGATGAAAGTATCGACCAGCGGCCGCCCCAACGGCTTGGCATAGACGGTGGCGAAATAGGCACGCGGCAACAGCGCCCGCACCACCTTCGCGGTTTGGCCGGTATCGACCAGATCGTCGACAATGAGCACGCCCGCGCCCTGCCCGCCGAACCCTTCGCTGACGGCGCTGGCGACGTCCTTGATCACTGTCATCTCGCCCTGGGTGGTGTGGCTATAGCTTGCGACGCACACCGTCTCGATCATGCGGATGCCCAGTTCGCGCGCGATAATTGCAGCCGGCGCCAACCCGCCGCGGGAGATGCAGACAATGGCGTGAAACGGGCCCAGGTTCTCGAGCCGCGCCGCCAGCGTTCGGCAATCGCGGTGGAACTGGTCCCAGGAGATCGGAAGCGTCCGTTTCGGCTCGGGACGGACTGGCTCAGGTTGTGACATCGGCTTTTCGTGCGCGTTCGGGGTGATCCGCCTGAACCCGCGATATCAGCCGTCTTGGCCGCGCGCAATCACGGAATCTCGTAGACCGTGGTCTCGTCGGCGAGCCCGCGCAAGGCCTTGCGCTGCATGGTCGGGTGCAGGCCGGATTTCTCCAGGATGTGCGCGGTCTTCTTGTCGCTGACGACCGGCTCGGTCACATAGATGGCGCGCGAGGAGGCAAGCCCCTGCACGCGGGCTGCGATGTTGACGGTCTGGCCGAAATAATCCTGGCGTTCGTTCAAACTCACCGCCAGGCACGGGCCCTCGTGAATGCCGATCTTGAGCAGGAGATCCTCGCTCTTCCGTTCGGCATTGATGCGGGCCATTTCCTGGCGCATGCGCAGCGCCGCCGCCATAGCACGGTCGGGTGTGGAAAACGTCGCCATCACCGCATCGCCGATGGTCTTGACCACGGCGCCGGCCTCGTCCGCCACTACCTCGTTCAGCACGCGGAAGTGCTGGCGGACGAGATCATAGGCGACCAGGTCGCCGACCCGATCATAAAGCGCGGTCGAGCCTTTTAGGTCGGTGAACAGGAACGTCAGGCTCGTGATCTTGAGCCGCTGATCGGCGTCGAGCGTGTCGGTGCGGTAGATGTCGCGGAAAGTCTGGTTGGTCAGGAGGCGCTTCGCGGTCAGGAACGGTTTGCGCTTGCCAAGAAGACCGTGCAGCTGATCGCCCGCGATCCACAGCGCCGGCAGCACGCGCCGGTCGGTGCGGTTCTCCAGCGACAGCCGCAGCGGGCCCGGCCGCATCTCGACCGTACCGAACGGCGCCTTGATCGGATTGAACACCATGGTCAGCGACTGCCGCTCGCGCGTCGGCTCGCCTTTGACGTCGAGAAACTGGGTAGCGTGGGTGACCGGGTCGAAGACGATGACGAAGTCGTTCGGCAATTGCACCGACAGCACCGCCTTCTCGCCGGGCGGCAGCTCGATGGAATCGACGGTGAACTCGGCCAGCGTCTCGCTGAGCGTCTCGGGCAGGTCGACGCCGGAGCTCCAGAAAATCTGGCGGTAGTATTCGACTTCGGGCAGCGTGTCCGGACTATGCGCGGCGATGCGGCGCACGCGCGGACTAACGGTGAAGGTCACTTCCACCATCTCGTCGAGCGTCGGCTTATAGCCGCAGGCGCACAGCATGCAGTCGTATTCGTCGCGATTGACCGTCTTCAGCGTCGAGGTCTCATCGAGCACGCCACCACAGCCCGGACAGAGCACGTTCCACGACAATGCGAACAGGCCGATGCGCGCGGAATGCAAATAGGCCGCGATCGTCTTTTCTTCGTCGAGACCGTGCTTCTTGGCGAATTCCAGGACATTGACGCGGCACAGCTCGCGATCCGGCGCGTCGCGCACCGTGCGCTCGATGGCCGCCACGCAATCGGCATTGGCCGATTGCCGCAAAACGTTGAATAAGGCTTCTATCTCGCTCACCTGTCGCCGCCCGTGCTGAATATGTGTGAAGCGAATGTACGACCGTAAGTAAGTATCGGCGCTGGTCGCAACAAGCCAAATTATGGCAGCAGGACAATCACAGCGAGTTGATCCAATCGACCACTTTACCGCGGGCGAAAAGCGGGGTCGTCAGATGGCCGGCGAAGACCTCGATATATTTGCTCTTCGGATTTCTCGCCGCCGCATCATAAGCGTATTCCGGGCCGCGACGGTCGATCGGATCGAGCTTGCCGACCACCCACAGGACCGGCATCGGATGCGGCGAGGCGCCGATGATCGCGGCGTTCTTTGGGATCACCGCCGGTCCGTTGGGATCGAACATGCTGACATAGACATTGGGCGTCGCGGTCGTGCTCAGGGGAATGTCCTGCGCCATGTCGGGAAAGTCGTGCGGGACGTTGCCCTGCCCTTCGGCGATCAGCTTCTTGGCGCGAACCAGCGCGTCGGCGACGAAGCTTCGCATATTGTCCTGGTCCGGTAGATGACCGGGTGAAAGCGCGACAACGCCGGCGAGATCGGGATGCCGCGCGGCATAGCCGAAGGCGGCATTGGCGCCGAGCGAATGGCCCATGATGACGATGCGGTTGGCGCCTTTGGCTTTCAGGCCGGCGACGGCGGCGTCGATCTCGCCCATCGCCTGATCGTAGGTCGCACCATAGCGCCGGTGGAGCGACCACGGCATTTCCGGCTTGGCGACGAGTGCGCCTTCGTCTTCGAGCGAACTCAGGATGCCGCCGTCGGCCGCGCCCGGCCAGGACGCCTTGCCGTGCAGATAGACGACGCCGAGGCCGTGAAGATCGGCCGACGCGCCGGCAAGGCTCGGCACGCCGCACAGCGCGATCAGCGCCAAAGAGGCGCGCGCAAATTTGATGATTTCGCGCCGGTTCATGGTTCAGGTCTGCCAGTCAAGCTGGGCGCAAATGAGCCTAAGCAAGTTAGCCCACGCTGGAGCAAGGCGAAGCAGCGGGGCCGATTGCGCCGCAGCGGCCGGATCGCGTCAATCCTGCCCCACCCGCCGCCAATCAGATCTTGCGGGGCAGCCCGTCCTTGACCCGCACCAGCATGGCTTCGACCGCCTGCTTCACCACGACCAGGCGCGCCGGGTCGCGCGAGCGCATGACAACGTTGGTATTGGCGTCGCCCTTCTCGTCGGCGAACGGATAGGAGCCGATGATCACATCGGGGAAGACTTTGGCGATCTGGCCGAGCTCGGTGCCGATATCGCCTTCGCGGCAATCGGCGCGCACGGTCTCCGACAGCATCCGCGCGCCGGTTTTGAGCTGGGGCGCAGCAGATACGAGCATGCCCTGCATGACGGTCGGAATGCCGGCCATGACGATGACATTGGCAATGCGGAAGCCCGGCGCACCGGAAACAGTGTTAATGACAAGCTCGCGGCCTCCCGGCACTC
>Ga0102924_1006047_pt1 | contig 11475 bp, 9 predicted proteins | sample PaiPotPPM11metaG_FD_80116 | JGI IMG/M metagenome (GOLD analysis project Ga0102924, IMG submission 80116) | Iron sulfur acid spring bacterial and archeal communities from Banff, Canada, to study Microbial Dark Matter (Phase II) - Paint Pots PPM... ...
GTATAGGGGATCGCGAAGGCCGGCCCGGTCCCGTCGGCCATGTCCGTAGTGAGCACCGAGAGGTTGCGATCGCACACGTGGATCGATTCCCATCCGAGGCTGTAAGGACCGGGGGACACGTCGATGTGCGCGTCCAGTTCGGGCCTCGCGCCGGGCTGCCCAACGTTCAGGTTCATCGCGTCATCCAGTGTCGCCAGTGACGCCTCGCCGCTCGTGGAATAGCGCGTCAGCGCGACAGCGCGCACAGGACCGGGTACGACCCCAACATTCCGCGCTGCCACCTGCGGCGTCGCCGGGTCGAACCGCAGCACCGCGCCGTTGCGGGCGACCCCGAGCGCCTCGGTGGCGGATACGAAGACAACCCCGACGAGATTCGAGGTTCCTGCTACCTCATGAATAGAGCCGTCGCGCACATCGACCACGTTCGCAGTGCCCGTATGGCCGGTGACGAACACCACACGCAACCCGTCGGGCGAGAACACCGGGGCCCCGCCGGCATCAAGGTTCGCAGGCAGCACCCTGGGAGCAGAGCCACCGCCGACGTTCACCAGCACGACGCTCCCGGTCGCGAGTACCGCCGCAACGGAGCGTCCGTCGTTGGTGACGGCGACCCCGCTCGCCGTCACCTCGGGTAGCCCGGTCTCCGTCACGCCTTCGCTGAGCGACCCGAGCGCATCACGCAGCGCGCCCACTGTGGTCGTGTTCTGTTCGAGCGCGGCAGCGCTCTCCGCCAGATGCAGCCGTTCGACGGTGTTCGTGCTGGCCTCGCTCTCCGCGGCGTCGGCTAGCGCCTGCACGTGACGGTCGGCGGACCTCGCACGGTCACGGCTGCTCTGCGCTGAACGCGCAGCGATGACGGCTACGAGCGCGAGTGCCGCGAGAACGGACACGAGGCTCACCGTGAGCGCCTTCGCGAGCCGTCGGTTTCTCGCGCCGAGCCGGAGAGTCGACCCGAGGCACGCCTGCACAGCTGACGTGAGTGTGATCCCCAGCGCATCGAGGTCGGCGCCCGCGAACAGCTTCGCGTCGGACTCGCTCACCGCGGTGTTCCACCGTCCCCGGCGCGGCCCGGAAAGATGCGTCGCCACGGTCAGGCGCGCATGCGCCGAGCTGACCTCGCGTCCGTCGGTGACCGCGTCGGCTACGCCCGCAAAGTCTCCCGCGTTCACGTAAACCGCGGCGCGCGGGGCCTCGGGTCCGCCGGCACCTACGGCGATCACCCGCTTGCCACGCAGAACAGCGTGCGCGAACTCTTTCTGGCAGTAGTCGCGCTCTCGCCAGAGCGGTGAGTCGAGTACGACGAGCGTCGCCGAACGGTCGATCGCCTCGCTGATTACCCGCCAATGCTCGGCTCCCGCCGGAACCATGGCCTCGTGCGGACCCTGCTCGCTCACCCGACGGCGACGCAGGTCGAGCCACGCCGATAGCCCGGCGTGCTCCAACGCCTCGGCGAGACGGTCCGCCTCCGCGGCTTCGCTGCCCGCGTAGGAGATCGCGGCGTCGTAGATCACGGCGCCTCCGACGGGAGCGCGCTGGGCGCCTCTGCTTCCCCAGGCGCGAGGCGACGCGGTACCGCGCCGGCGGTCGCGTTCAGTAGCGCCTGCCCGTCCAGGAAACGCCAGCGGGCGAGTTCGACCCGCTGGATGCCCTCATCCGCACGCAGCAACAGGAAGGCGTCGCTTGCCCCGAGGAACGCCGCGTCGCGTGGCTGGGCCCCGAGGTCGGACTCTTCGTAGCTTTCGTCGGCGGCGATCGTTCGCCAGCGTTCGATATCGATCACCCAGTAGCCGTCGCGGGCGAGGACCACGGCGAGCCGACCGTTTTCGGAGAAACGCGCATCGATCGCGCTGCCCAGCCCCGCGCCGAGGGACAGTCGCCTTAACACCGCGCCGTTTGACGTGCTGACGAGAGCGACCTCGCCGTCGGGGCTGACCATCAGCACTCGGCGTCCCGCGGGTTCGATACCGGCCGCTCGGACTTGGTCACCGAGATCGACCGGCACCTGGCGCACCGACCCCGACGATCCGATCCTGACCAGGGCGCCGTCGGCCTCGACGCCGACCAGTTCGTTCGCCCGGTCGAACGCGATACTCACCAGCCCCGGCAACGCGAACCTCGAGGACGCATTAGTGGTCGTGTTTGCGAGTTCGACCTCGCTGCGGCCAGCGAGCGCCACCAAGTGGCCGTCGGATGAGATCGCCGAGTTGCTGAGGGTCGGCAGATCCGGATCGCCCTTCGGGTTGCGATGCCACACATTCAGCAAGTGCTTCGGGCCACACCTGAACTCCGCCATATAGCCGCCGCTGTCGATCGTGAGCGCGGCACACAGACCAGTCACTGCCGGGCGAATCGAGGTGTCGAGCGACACGAAGACGCGGAGACCGGGCTTTGAGAGATCGCGGGCGTCACCGACCCACAGGTACCCGGTCGCGTCGCCGCCGGTGCTGACCCTCGTCCCGGCTTCGTTGACCGCGATCAAAGGCCGCCAAGTGGCGGGCGGCGCACCGGGTGTTTCGTTCAGGTCGATCTGTTGGGCCGGATACACAGGGTAAACCGGTGCGGGTGCCCCGACATCCCAGACCCGCAGCCAGTGATCCTGGCCGATCGTGACGAGCCCGGCGCTTGTGGACGAGATCGCGCTGAGGGACCCCGTGCCTGCCAGGAAAGAGCCGACCGTGTAGGTGGCCGGCGGCACCTGTAGGACCACGTTGCCCGATAGCGTCGCCACGGCCACGGTGCCGTCGCTGAGCACCGCGGTTCCCGTCGCGCCGCTCGCCGCGGGCCAGATCGGATCTTCGGGTGTCGCGCCCGCCAACGCGTCGCATTTCTGGGGAATCGGGATCTGCACGGGTGCGCCACCGGCGACCAGTAGGACCACCGTCTCGCGGGCGTCGTCGAACACGACCGACACGCCGGTCGGGGCAACGGGCTCAGCGATCACGGCACACGCCTTCATGGTGGCGCCCTTCACGATCGCGACGCGGTTTGTGCCGGCAACCGCGGCCAGCGACCCGTCGCTCGAGACCGCCACCGCGGACGCGGCTGCGACCGTCGACGACGCGATGGGCTGGGCGATGTCACCGTGTGTGTCGAACAACAGCGCTGGCTGCCCGCTCCAACCGCCCAGCAGATACCGGCCGCCCGGACGCCACGCGAGCGACAAGGATTCCGAACGGGCCAGGCGCGTGTACCGTCTGGAGAAGAGCAGCCTGAACGCCTCGTCCGCGCTACGCACCTGCACGAGGCCGCCGTTATAGGCCAGGGCGAGTAAGCGCCCATCCGCGCTGAGTGATGCAATCGGGACCCCGCCGTAACCGTGAGGGAGCGGCACCTTCGCGACGATGTGCCCGTCGCGCGAATTAAGCAGCGCCACGGAGCCGTCGACAAAGCTGACGGCGATGAGCGGCGAGGCGGGGGAGGACGCGAGGCCCACCGGCACGCCCGCAAGCGGGTAGGAGCGGTGCCAAGGGCCGCTGTCCAGCGCGCGACGCAGCACTTCCCGGGTTGAGCTGCCAGGCGCCAGGGCATACGCGCGTCGTGCCAGGAGAGTCGGCAGATCAGGGTCGGTCGCCAGCTCGCCGATCGCCATACGGTCCAAGCGGTCCGCTTCAGTGTGCCGCGTGGCGCTGCGGGCGCTCGCGGCGGCCTGCAGCGCGGACTCGCGCAGGATCACAGCGATCACGGCCGTACCCGCGAGCAGCAGAATCACGAGGGACGCGAGCATGACCCGCACCGTGTGCGCGCGCTGGACCGCTCGTTCGCTCGCGGCCAGCAGGCCGTGGATCTCCGCCGGCACCGCCGGGACCACCCGTCGCGGTCGTTCGAACACCGTCCGGTTCGCGCGTGCCAGATCGCCCGCGCCGAGCAGAACGCTCGAGCGCGAGCCCACGCCCGCCTCGAGATACCGGTCCGCTGTCGCCTGGAGCTCACGCCACGCCAACAACCACTCTGGTCTAACCCTCAACGAGAGGGAGATCCGCTCCGCGGCGTCACCCGCGGGGACGTCCTGCAGATCCAGGGGGGAGATACTCCTGATCGGCTCCGGGGGATCGAGGTTCAGTCGAGCGAGCTTCACGGGGATGATCTGCCCCTTCCAGCCGTCCAGCTCCGTGAGCAGGTGTCCGTTCTCCGCCACCAACTCGTCGCACAGCAATACCAGCACCGGCAGGCTTCGCTCGGCGCCGTCCAGGGTCTGCAGTTGGCGCAGCTCGACGTCGCGGCTGCGCAGGGAGAGTCCGAGCTCGGCCGCAAGCCCGGCAGTGCTGGGGTGGAAGAACACGTACGCCTTGACGGTGTCGGGCGACTGCGCTATGAGCTGAGTTGTCCCGCGATCGCGTATCGGCGACATCTACTCCGACGCTCCCCGATTGCTCATCGTGAAAGCGATGACCTTCCCGTGAGATGCGATGGCTGCAAGCGCGCAGATATAGGAGCCAGGGGCGCCGAGCGGGTCCTTCACGCGATCAAGGCTCCAGATCACGCCATGGGGGAGTTCGTCGGTCACGCAACCCTGAAGCTTCGCGCCCGGATACATGATGGAGATGCGACTCACCGGGTCGCCGACCCGCAGTCCCCGGTCGGTCGTCCAACGCCCGCGCAGGGTCACGTCAACGAGCCGGAACTCGCTCGCGGGCTCGCACGGTCGGCCTTCCGGCAGGTTGGCGAGATCCTGGTAGGTCGCCTGCACTCCGTCACTGACCCATTCCGCGACGCAGTCCACCGGTGTGCCCGCGTCGGGGCTGTAAAGCTGTGTCGGTCTCCCCAGTCGGCGGAGAGCATCGTGGAGGTTGCCACCGTTTGCTACACCGTCAAATGAGCTTGAGCCGATGATCCTGAGTTGACTAACGCCGCCGCACCCACCGACCGCGAGCGCGACGCAGACACCGACAAGCGGGTATGCCCGCCCCGTGGCGGATCGCACTCCGCCGGCCCGATGGGAGCGAGTTCTCGGTTCCAGCGTCGGGTCGGGCCGTCGAAAGCACGCTGGAGGAGACACGGCGGCATCCTACATTCGAGCCTGTGGAACCGTCTGACAGTCCGCCTGATACACGACCGGCCGACCCGTGCGCGCTCGCGGGCACCGGCACCCGTGAGCGTCCTGATGCTGATGAACGACAACGCCACCAAGACCGCATCCACCAGCCCTGAGCTACCGGCGATCCTCGCGTGCGCATACCACAACACGAAAGTGCCTAAACGCAGCGGACCGGGTTGCGGACGGTCGCTTTGATCTCAGATCGGCGCCTCACCAGTCCCCCGGCCTGCCCCGCAGTCCATGGTCCGCAAAGCTCTCAAACCAGGCGGCGGCCGCCGTCACGAGCGCCGCGTCAAACAGACATCTGTGCCCGCGATTCTTGCAGCAGAGGTCCTCGCTCGCCTCGCCAAAGGACCGCAGGTGCTCGGGAACTGCCGGCCCGTCACCGCCCCAGTAGATGAAGTCCTGCGAGACGAGGACCCGGTCGGTAGCCGTGTCGGCGACGACGTTCAACGGGTTCGGGTTCCCGTCGTGCAGGCTGTGGTGGGAGTCAAGCTGACGCCATCCTCCGCTGCTGTCCGGCCGGTAGATGTTGTCCCCGAACGCGATCTTCTGGCTGGCCCTCAGGTCGGGGCGCTTGCGGGCGAAGCGCGGATCTGCCCAGTACTCGCCGAACGTCATTGCCTCCTGGACGCGCATCGCGTAGATCGCCCGGCCGGAGCGTCCCTTGTCGGCGGAGCCGCTGCCGAGAACCCAGTCCCCGACCCGGGCGGTACGCCGGATCACCGGCTTGCATGTCGCCAGCGTGCACCACCCGAAAAACGGGTTGGGGGCGAAACCGAAGTCGCGCGCGACGATGTAGGAGTAGACCCGCAGCGCGCTAGCAGTTGTGGCGGGCGATGTCGCTGCGTGCGCGGGGCGCGCCCGCACTGTCCTGCCAGACGTCATCGCCCTGGATCGCTTGGAATATGGCGTCGCCGTTCCATCCCACGATGCCGTCGGCGTAGTCCGCTAGTCCCTCGGGGAGGTCCGAATCGGCCGCGCCCGGGGCAAACACGCCCACGACCCTGGTGTCGTTCTTCACGGCGTACTCGATCTCCCAATCGACGTAGATGCTGTCCTTGGTGTCGGGGGAGATCAGCACCACAAGGGTGCCGGCCCACCGGATTTTCGGTGCCAGGATCTGGCTCTTGATGTAGTCCTCGTTTTTGGCGTTGTTCGGCGTCGATGCGTTGACGGAGGAGTCGCGGATGTCGAGCCCGCGGTCCGCGAGCAGCGCCTTCACCCCGGCGAGATGGCGGTCATCCTCGTGAATGTGGCTGATGAATACGTTGCGCATCTCGGACATCGGCACTCAGATCTTTGCTCGAAAGGGTCGTCCCGAATAGTGTAGGAGTCTCACGACTCGGAAGGTTTATAAAAGCTAGTGATCCCGCCGATTCTCGAGATATTCGTCGTATGGCATCCGGAGGACCCGGCCGGCGAGCTGATCGCCGAGCAGTTCGTGGAACACTTCCACGGAACTGCGTTCTCCGGCCTGATCGGCGGCGCTGTCGAGATCTACGTGCGCTCGCAGGGCTGGCGGGACGGACAGGACGCGCCGAGGCCGTTGTCGCCCGGGCCCTACGGGATCGCCAGGCCGGCGATCACGGCGATCGTCCCGGTGCTCGGGATCGGGTTTGCCAACGCGGTGCAGGCCGGCGAAGGGCGGTGGTTCGACTATGCGCTGCAGATCACTACGCTCCGCCAGGAAGCTCGCGACAGCGTCGGCGTATTCCCCGTCCGGCTCTCGGAGGGCGCGACGGACGGGACGAAGCTCGGCGAGCTGTTCGGTTCGATCCAGACCATCGGCACCCAGGCCGGCAATGTCGCCGCGGAGACCGCCTCGGTTCGCGCTCGGGATCTCGCGCAGGGCATCGCCCAGCTAGCGAACGGACAGTCGCGGCTGAAGGTGTTTCTCAGCCACACCAAGCGTGCAGCTCGGGACGAGACGGAGCAGCTCACGCAGTTGATCACACAGGTGCGCAGTGCCATCAACGGTACCCGGCTGGCCGAGTACTTCGACGCGAGCGACCTGCAGCCCGGCGCGGACTGGACGGTTGAACTCGACGCGAACGCACGCACGAGCGCGCTGCTGGCGGTCCGCACGGACCTGTACGCCAGCCGCGAGTGGTGCCAGCGCGAGGTCGCGACCGCGAAGCTCGCGGGCATGCCGGTCGTGATCCTCGACGCTCTGACCGACGGCGAGGAACGAGGCTCATTCCTGATGGACCACGTTGCCCGGATCCCCAACGCCTCCGCAGGGCAGGATCTCAACGACATGGCGATCGTCGCTGCCCTCAACCAGCTCGTCGACGAATCTCTCAAGCGCGAGCTGTGGGACCGCCAACGCCAGGTCACCGCTGGCGGCGCAGCGTGGGATATCGCGTGGTGGGCTCCACACGCGCCCGAGCCGCTGACGCTCGCCGACTGGCTGACCGGAGAGCTCGCCGGCCTGCCGGATGACGAGGACATACGCGTCCTTCATCCCGACCCGCCCCTCGGCCCCGTCGAGCGCGACGCCCTCGCCCAGATCGCGGCCCTGTCTGGCCTCGCGGACCGTCTGGACATCATGACTCCGCGCGGACTCGCGGCCCGGGGCGGCTAGCGATGTCTGGACAGCACGAGCTCCTGGCCCGCGAGAGCCTGAAGGAGCTGCGCCTCGGGATCTCGGTCTCCGAGAGCGCGGATCTCATGCGGCTCGGCCTGGTCGAGACACACCTGCGTCTCGCCCTGGCCGAGGTCGCGCGGGCGATGCTGATCGCCGGCGCGCGCATCCTCTATGGCGGCCACCTCGACCCGAACGGCTACACCTCCTTCCTCAGGGCCGAGATGGAGAAGTACAGTCGCCGCGACCGGCCGTTGACCGTGTGCTTGGCATGGCAGGAACATCGGCGGATCCCGCTCGCGGATCTGGTCGCGGCCGAGGAGGATCTCGGCCTGTACGGGAAGATCGTCTACCTGAGCGCAGACGGCCAGGAGGTATCCCGCGAGTTCGAACGGACCGAGCTCGCAGAGCCGGTCGAGGATCGGGCTCTGCGCCGGCAGGCCCTCACGGCGCTACGCGAACACATGACCGCCAAGACGCATGCGCGTCTGCTTGTGGGGGGCAAGCGCGCCGGCTTCCAGGGCCTCTACCCTGGTGTCCTCGAGGAGGCCCTTCTATCGATCCGGGACGAGCGACCACTGTTCCTCGCGGGCGGCTTCGGCGGCGTGACGCTCGACATCGCGCGGGTGCTCGGACTCGACCCGGAGGGCCATCTCGGTGAGATCGCGAACCAGGAGCATGACGCGGGCCTGTCGGAGGGACTTGCGGCGATCGAGACGGCGGCGCAGGAGGCCGGATGGCGCGCCGAGCAAAACGGCCTCAGCCTCGACGAGAACCTCCGGCTCGCGGCGACGCACCGTCCGAGCGAAGTTGCGTCCCTGGTTGCCCTGGGCCTGGGCCGCTCCAACCCGAGCGAAAGGTCCGTGCAATGAGCCAAGACCCGACGCCGCCGGAGAACCTCACGCTCGCGGATTACCAACGCGAATCCTCGCTCACCGACCTCGAGGGCGCCAACGACGACCCGATGACACCGCTGCTCGGCCTCGCCGGAGAGGTCGGCTCGCTGATCGCTGAGTACAAGAAGAAGCGCAGACCCGACGGCGTGGCCTACGCAGGCTTCGAGGAGGTCGTCAAGGTCGAGCTCGGCGACATCCTCTGGTACCTAGCATCACTCGCCCGGCGGGTAAACGTCAGCCTCAACGACGTCGCGCTCCTGAACCTCCAGAAGACCAGGCAACGATGGCTGCCGCCCGACCCGGCGCGAAAGGTCACGCTCGACGACGGCTTCCCCGAGACCCAGCGTCTACCGAGACAGTTCACGGCCCGCTTCAGCACCTACGAGTCCCCGTCGGGGACCCTCAAGGCACGCATGCAGATCGACGGCGAGTACGTCGGCGACGCGATCGACGACAACGCCCGCGACTCCGACGACTACCGCTTTCACGACGCCTTCCACCTCGGCTACCTCGCGGTGCTCGGCTGGTCGCCGATCCTGCGCGCTCTGCTCAAACGCAAGAGAAAGGACGACCCCGCCACCGACAACGCCGACGACGGCGCGAGGGCGTGTGCGACCGAGGAGGCCATTGCGGCGATGGTGTTCGCTCTGTCGCGCTCCTACAACCATTTCGACGGCGCCGAGCGAGTCGACGACAGGATCCTCGACGCGGTGCGCGCGATGACCGTTGGGCTGGAGGTCGCGCATCGAACCGCGGCGGAATGGGAGAGCGCGATCCTCGCTGGCTTCACCGTCTGGAGGGAGCTGCGAGTCTCGGGCGAGGGAGTCGTGAGCGTCGATATGGACGCCGCCCTGATCGAGATGGCTGGCTAGCGCCACAGCTCCAGCTGCGCGGTGCCCGGCAGAAGCCGCGAGTCCGTCAGCCCCCACCTGGGGGGGAACACCGCCATCAGCCGGTCGCGGCTGGGGCGGAACCTCTGCTTGATCCGGATGCGCCCGGAGATGCCCGTCGCGTCGGGGTGAGCGACGCGCGCGTACTTGTCCACCTCGCAGAACAGATTCTGGCAGTCGATCAGGTGCAGCGGCCGGCCGAAGAGACCGCCGAACTCGAGTCCCAGGCCGGCGAAGTACTCATCCTGGCGGTCGACCATGTGCCGGATGACCTCCGCCTCGATGCCGGCCGATTGCGGCCCGAAGCACTTGCGGATACCGTCACACGCCCCGGGGCCGGCGACGACGAACTCATTCTCGCTGCCCTCCATCAGCGGCGTGTAGTTCAGGTCGATCGCGTACTGGAAACCCAAGAACCTACCGATCGACGGATAGCTGACTAGTCGCTCATAGACGCTGGTAAGCGAGCCGGTGCACGACACGGTCCGCGCCATCCCATCGCGCACCATCCGCTCGAGCAGCCGCAGATGGTTGCGATGCTTGCCCTGCTCGCCGAGCCGCGGTGGTGGCATCAGATACGCCGCCGAATAGATCGGGCCGTCGTTCGCTGCGTCGTCGAGGACCCGGGCAAAGTGTGTGTAGTCGTAGGTACGCCATTCGATCGGTCCGAGCGCATCCTCGAGACGCTGCCAGGTGGAGATCCGGTTGAAGATCTTGTACAGCAGCACACGGAACACCACGCTGTCTGGGTCGGTGGGCGCGCCATCGCCGTAGATCACGTTCTGGATCAGGAACTGGGACACCCGGTCGGCCGCCCGGTAGACGTTCGTGAAACGGAAGTCGCGGAGGATCCGGTCCTCGCTCCACGGGCCGTGCGCGCCGGCCAGGCGCGCGAGATAGATCGCCTGGCGGGCCGCCGCGAACCGCCAGTAGGTGTCGAAGACCTCCGTCGGCTCCAGCGTCCGGCCGGCGATCCGGATGGGCCCCCGCGAGGCGGTCTCCGGCTGCTGCGGCGGGCCCTGCAGCCACCAGCGGGACTGTGCGTCGGGCGCCAGCTCCCTGTTCCCCGGTAAGGGTCTCGCCACGGTGCGAGTATATGATCGCGCCCGGCCGGGCCAGAGCACCAACCCCGCAGTTTCGGCGACCGGAGGGTACCCGGCCGTCGCCCCCGCTACACCGGGCGGGCCGCCAGCCTCACCCACCCTGCGCCGCTTTGGCCGTCAGACGCTCGAGCTCGGCCTCCACCGAGCCGCGGTCGGTGACATCTAGAACGGTGTGCGCTATCCGCCAGTCTGCGAGCGCGGTGAGGATCGCCTCGTCGGTCGCGCGCTGGAACTCCTCACCGGTCGGCCGAACCCCGTCGCCCTGCAGTGCGATGCGTGGCGGGATGTAGATCAGCTCGTCATAACGCCCTGCCACCGCGAGCGGCGTCGCTCGGCGGAGCTCCTCGAGCAGGCCGTCCTCGAGTGCGCTCATCTCCTGGCGTGCCGCGGCCTGCACGGTGTAGGCCCACACGTCGATCAGCGTTCGCGGTGCCACCCACCTGTCCAGCTCGCGCTCGAAGCGGAACTGCAATAGCCACGCCAGTGTCTGGCTCGTCACCGTCGCCTGATCGTTGACGGGCAGTCCTCGGGCCGCGAGCGTACGACCCGGGGTCGAAAGCACGGGGACATCGAGCACGCTGGCCAGCTCCTCGGCCAAGGTGCTCTTGCCCACCCCGTGGGCACCCGTTAGGGCCACGCGCATCGTCACTCGCTCCCGTTCGTCAGCGAGAGGACTCTATCCCACGAAGCGGAGAGCGACTGCTCTGCGTGCCGTCCCGAGCATGACACCTGCAGCGCATCCCGCCTCCACCTCCGGCACGACACGCTGACCCAGGAACGCCTCCCGCACGATCTCGCTCGTCAACAATGCGCGGGCTCCACAGCACCAAGCTCGAGAACAGACTACGGGTATGAAATACCGGGTGGGCCTGCTGTCCGGTGGCGATCGTAGGGTCGTTTGACCGGGACAGGGGCTTCGTGGGAAGGACGCTTGTGGGCAGGCCGCCGTGCATCTGGGCTGAGA
>Ga0102924_1006050_pt1 | contig 11474 bp, 11 predicted proteins | sample PaiPotPPM11metaG_FD_80116 | JGI IMG/M metagenome (GOLD analysis project Ga0102924, IMG submission 80116) | Iron sulfur acid spring bacterial and archeal communities from Banff, Canada, to study Microbial Dark Matter (Phase II) - Paint Pots PPM... ...
CTCCTGCCCCCGCGCCGCCCGCCCGTTCGCCGGCGCCGCCCTGTTCGCCCGCGCCAGCGGATGCTTCTTCGCCGGCTTCTTCGGCGGGCGTCCCGCCGCCGGGGCCGGGAGTTACGGGCGTGGTGACGGTTGGCGTCGTGGTGGTGGGTATGGGCGTGGTCTGCGCAGGCGTGGTGGTCGTAGTAATGGTCGTTTTCGGCAAGATGGGGGAAGTCTTGGTGGTGCTGGTCGATTCGAGCGGCTGTGCGCACAGCGCTAGGGCGCGCGTGCGCAGGTTGGCGATGCCCTGGTGAAGGGTGTTGCGCAGCCCCGCGTCGAGCGTCGAGGGCAGGCCCGCATAGTCGTGTTCGGCCTTGGCGATGGCCGTTTCGGTGGCCAAGCAGTCGCCGTCACCGCTCTTGGCGGCCTGTTCGATCGCTTCCACGTCGCTGGTTAGAGGTCCCGCGTTGGCGAGCGGGATCAGCTTGTTGCTGGTGGCGCCGCAGGCCACCAGAAGCGCCGCAGCGACGCCCAACAGGCCGGCTCCCACGAGCCGCATGATCGGCCTCATTGTCCGTACTCCAGCCGCTCGGCCAACGAGTCGGGCAGGCGCGCGGCGCGGATCGCGGCGGCAGCGCCCGCGATGTCGTAGTCGGCGCGGTGGAAGAGGGCGGTCATGCCGTCCAGGTCCAACAGCAGCCACGACGCGCGCGGATCGCCGTCGCGCGGCTGTCCGACGCTGCCCGGATTGAGCAGCCACTCGCCGACTGCGAGGTCCAGGCGCGCGCCCTCGCGCCGCGGCTCGCCGGTGGCCAACGCGCCCTCCCGGCGCACGAACGACAGCGCCACGTGCGAGTGGCCGACCAGGCACACGCGGTGGGCCTGGCGATCCAGGCACAGCTCGGCAAGCAGGGCCGAGAGCACGTACTCCCAGACCGGATCGCGCGGACTTGCGTGGTACAGGCCGACGTGGTCCTCCTCGCCCTGCGGGCGCAGGCCCTCGAGGAAGGCGAGGTTCTCGGGCGCGAGCACCTCGCGCGTCCACTGCGCGGCCAGGCTGGCGCCGCGGGAGAATTCGTCCAGCGGGATCTCGCCGGTGACCGCCATGTCGTGGTTGCCCGCCAGGCACACCGCGGCGTGCTGGCGGGCGAGCTCCACGCAGGCGTCGGGCTCGGCGCCGTAGCCGACCAGGTCGCCCAGGCACCACAGCTCGGCGGCGTCGCTTGCGGCGATCGCCTCGAGGGTGGCCTCAAACGCGTGCCGGTTGCCATGGATGTCGGATATCACTGCGACCTTCATGCTTGCAGGGTATGAACACCGTGATTCGGCGGGCGTTCCACGCTGGCCGGGGCTGCAAGCGCGCCGCCAGGCGGGCGGGCGGGGCCGTGAGGCCCTAGTCCTCGCCGGGACCGGCCTCCCGGCCGCCGTACTCAGGCAGGTTCTTGATGCCCTCGCGGGTGAGCCACTTGGAGTAGTTGTCCTCCATCGCATCGATCAGCTCGCGCATGAAGCGGGGCGAGAGGTTGACCCGGGAGACGACCACGCCCGGTACCTCGTCGGCCTCGACCTCGTGGTCGACGCGCGCGAAGGTGACGGTGAACTCGTAGTCGGAATGGCTGACGTTGGCGAAGTTCGCGTATACGCCCCCCATGATCTCGGGAGACAGGTGGATATTTATGTGGCGCTCGGCGCCTGAGTCTTGGTCGTTCACGTAGCTAGTATCGCAGCCGAGCCAGCAGCAATGAGCAATCCCCCACCCGACCATGCGACCGACGACCGCTCCCAGGAGAGGGCCACGGAGCGGGCGGCGTGGCCGCTGGAGGGTCTGCGCGGCCTGGTGCTGGCGGCCGCGCAGGAGCTGCGTGGCGCGCCCATGGGCGCCTCAGAGCGGGCCGGCGGCGCGGTCGTGGGGGGCGGGCGCGGGGCGGTCACCCTGGAGCGTCCGCCGCGAGCGGAGCTGGGCGACTACTCGACCAACGCGGCGCTGCTGCTGGCGCCCGGCCTGGGCGAGCCGCCGCGCACGCTGGCCGAGCGCCTCGGGCACGTGCTCGAGCGCGAGCTTGGCGCTGACCTGCTTCGCTTCGAGGTGGCCGGACCGGGCTTTCTGAACCTCTACGTGGCCGACTCGTGGCTGAGCGGCGCGCTGGCGGCGGTGCTGGGCGCCGGCGAGTCGTTCGGCGGCGGGGTCGCGCGGGCGCGCGAGCGCATCCTGGTGGAGTTCGTGTCGGCCAATCCGACCGGCCCGATGCACGTGGGCCATGCCCGCAACGCAGCCTACGGCGACGCGCTGGCCCGGCTGCTGGCGTTTGCCGGCCACGAGGTCGAGCGCGAGTTCTACGTCAACGACGCGGGCTCGCAGATACGCAAGCTGGGGGAGTCCATCCAGGCGCTCGCGCGTGGCCAGGCGGTGCCCGAGGACGGCTACAAGGGCGACTACGTGGTCGAGCTGGTCTCCGAGCTGGCTGGCGCGTCGAGCATGCAGGCGGACGAGCTGGGGCGTGCGGCGGTGGCGGTGATGATGGGCCGCCTGCAGGCTTCGTTGGCGGCGTTTGCGGTGAGCTTTGACCACTGGCAATACGAGAGCGCCCTGCACGAGGGCTCGCCGAGCCTGGTCGAGCACACGCTGGCGATCCTGGAGGAGCAGGGACACACATACCGCAGCGAGGGCGCGCTGTGGCTGCGTACGACGGATTTCGGCGACGACAAGGACCGTGTGCTGGTGCGCTCCAACGGCGAGCACACCTATTTCGCGTCGGACATCGCATACCACCAGGACAAGCGCGAGCGCGGCTTTCAGCGACAGATCGACGTGTGGGGCGCAGACCATCATGGCTACGTGCGACGGATGAAGGCGGCCTACCAAGCGCTTGGCGGCGACCCGGACGAGCTGGAGCTGCTGATCATGCAGCTGGTGCATCTGGTCTCGGCGGGCGAGCGCGCGCAGATGTCAAAGCGCGCGGGCGAGTTCGTGACTTTGGAGGATCTGCAGGCGCAGATCGGCGTTGATGCCGCGCGCTGGTATCTGCTCGCGCGCTCGCATGACACGACTGTCGACCTCGACCTGGACCTGGCGCGCGAGCAGTCCAGCGAGAACCCGGTGTACTACGTGCAGTACGCGCATGCGCGCATCGCGTCGATCCTGGCCAAGGCGGGCGCACACAACGTGCAGGCGGCGCTGACGATGGCCGCAGGCGATGCCGCGGGCGCCCGGCGCGAGCCTCTGGACGCGACCGAGCGCGCGCTCGTGCAGCAACTGCTCGCGTTCCCGTCAGAGCTGGCCGAGGCGGCGCAGCGGCGCGCGCCGCACCGCATCGCCGCATACGCGCTGGAGCTGGCGCAGGGTTTTACGGCCTTCTACCGCGACTGCCGCGTCCTGGGGGCTGAGCCTTCGTCGCTGGAGCTGTGGCGCATCGCCCTGTGCGTCGCCAGCAGGTGCACGATCGCGCGCTGTCTGTCTCTGCTGGGCGTGAGCGCGCCCGATGAGATGTAGCGACGCGGTTCGCGCGTGAGGCCTACATGGTGACCGCGCGGGCGGCGCTCGGGGCAGGTTGACATAGGTCTTTTCTGCGAGATCGTATTATCCCGGCAACCTGGGTTTCGGATAGGATCCATGTGGGATGCGGGCTCGGGGCGGGGAACTGTCCGCCAGCATGGCGGTACTGGGGTTGGTGATCGACCAGCCGGACTCTGTGTCGGGCGTGAGTCGGCGGCTGGCTGACAGGTTTCCCCATGCGCGCTTTGCCCGTAACTCGGCGCACAACAATCTGCCGAGCCTGCACAGACAGGGCTTGGTGAGGCTGATCGCGGAGGGCGAGCAGCGCTCGCTGGATCGTTATGAGGCGACGCAGAAGGGTCGCGATCGCTTTCGCCAATCGCTGCGTGAGTCCTCGGTGGCGGTCCCGGCGGTGCGTGATGCGATGCGCGCGAGATTGGAGCACGTAAGCGATGAGGCCGACCTGCTGGCGGTGATCGCTGCGATCGGCGAGCAAGAGCAGGCGTGCAGGGCCGAGTATGCGGCGGCGCATGGGCGTCTGCGAGCCGCCGAGCGAGCGCGCCGCGCGCCCGGCGCGAGCGCGGGCGACTGGCGCGACGCCGTTCGCCGCGCGCTGATGGTCGACGAGGCCGTGCTCTGGGGCACGCGCGCACAGCGCATGCAGCGGCTGCGCGAAAGCCTGCGGGCCGAAGCGGATCCGGAGCTCGGCCAAGATCGTGGTGACGTGTGATGGACGGACTGCTGCGCCTGTCTGATGTGTCCAAGAGCTATGTACGCGGCGATCGACAGTTGCGTGTCATGACCGACGTGTCCCTCACGGTCGGTCGGCGTGAGATCGTCGCGATCGTCGGCTCTCGCTATGAGGGCAAGACGACCCTTCTGCGCGTGGCGGCGGGTCTGGACAAGCCCGAGCGAGGCGAGGTCTGGTTCGAGGATCTGGAGCTGACTCGCTGTGCCGAGCAGGAGCGTGTCAGGCTGCTGGGGAAGGAGATCACGTGGGTCGATCGTGGTGGCACGGGGGTGCGTCTGCAGGTTCTCGACTACGTCGGCCTGCCCCTTGCGCTGGGGCGGGGACACGGGCGCCGCGAGGCGCGAGAGCTGGCCATGAACGCCCTGGAGCGGGTCGGCGTGGCAGACTGCGCCCGCCAGCACTGGAGCGACCTGTCCAACTGGGAGCGAGTGTTGGTCGCGCTTGCGCGGGGAATCGCTCCGGCGCCGAGGCTCATGGTGGTCGATGACCTGCTCGACGGACTGGGCATGAATCGGACACGCGACGTGTCCGATCTCCTGTCTTCGGTAATCGCAGAGCTGGACTGCGGGGTGCTCCTGAGCGTCTCCGACGTCGAGGCGGCGCTGGAGGCCGACCGCGTCTTCTCCTTCGAACGCGCAAAGCTCAAGTTGATCGCGGGCCAGCACGACAGCTCGGCGCGCGTGATCGCGTTTCCGGGTGAGCCTCGCGGGGGCCGAGGTGCCGGTGGGCGGCACTAGGTCGTAGGTGCTGGAGCTACGGGATCTGGTCAAGCACTACCACGTCGGTGCAGACCAGCCGATTCGCGCCGTCGACGACGTCTCGATGACGGTTGCGGCGGGAGAGTTCCTCGCCTTGTACGGCCCCAGCGGGTCTGGCAAGACGACGCTGATCGAACTGACGGCAGCCCTGCAGGTGCCCGACAGCGGCAGCGTGCTGATCGACGGTCGCGACATATTCTCGCTCTCGTCGCGGGCGCGGGATGAGCTGCGTCTGCGCGAGCTGGGGATCATCGGCAGTCCGCAGAGCTTGATCCCGGGTGCGCTTGCGATCGAGAACGCAATGCTCAAGCTCCTGCTGGTCAACGCGCGCGACGCGCGCGCGACCGTGGAACCGCTGCTCGAGCAGCTGGGGCTGTCAGAACGTCTGCGCCATCGCACCGAGCAGCTGTCGATGGGCGAGCGCCAGAGGCTGCTGATCGCACGCGCCCTGTCCACCCAGCCCAAGCTCGTGCTGGCCGACGAGCCCACGGGCAGCCTCGACACGCGCCGCACCCGCGAAGTGCTGGCGCTGCTGCGCGAGCTCTGCCAGGAGCGCGGCGTGGCCGTGCTGCTGGCCACGCACGACCCCGAAGCGGCGACCTTCGCTGACCAGGTCCACGAGCTGCGCGACGGGCGTCTGCACGACTACAGGCCCGAGCGCGTACCGGCGAGCTTCAGGCCGTTGGAGTGACCGCCGTGGGGCGCATGAGCTGGGCCGACATCCTGTTTCTCTATCGTGCGCGCCTGCGGGCCCGTGCGGTGCTCGTCCAGGAGCTGTTTGCAGCAGCGGGGATTGCCGTGGGGGTAGCGCTGCTGTTCGCCTCCCAGGTGGCGAGCACGAGCCTCGGGCACTCGGTGTCGTCGCTGAGCGGCGAGATCGTGGGCAAGGGCGCCGCATTTCAGATCCAGGCTCGTGGCGCCGGGGGTATGCCAGAAGGGCTGTTGCAGCAGGCGAGCCGTCTGAGGGGGGTGACGCAGACGCTGGCGGTGCTCGAGGTGCAGGCGAGCGTAATCGGCCGACACGGACGTGAGTCGGTGGACCTGATCGGAGCGGATCCGCACAGCGCGTATGTCGGCGGGCCGCTGCTCAGACGCTTCTCTGCCGCGCAGCTTGCGAGCGCCCATGCGGTCGCGCTGCCAACCCCGCTCGCGCAAGCAATCGGTGCCGGGCCGTTGGAAGCGGTCAGGATCCAGGTTGGCGCAAGCGTCGTCAGGGCGCTGCTCGCTGCCACGCTCAACCAGAGCGACATCGGCGGGCTCGTCCACAGTCCGGTGGTGCTCACCAACGTGGCCTACGCCCAGAGGCTGGCGGGCCTGGGCGGACGGATCAGCCGGATCTTCGTGCGGCCGCAGCGGGGGCACGAAGACGAGGTTCGTGGCGAGCTCGCTGGGCTCGCCCGCGCGGCGCACGCAAACCTCGAGCCGGCCGACTTCGACGCGACGCTGTTCGCGGTCGCCTCTGCCCCCGCGCGACTGGCCGAACGGCTGTTTTCGGCGATCAGCGCGATCGTCGCCTTCATGTTCGCGCTGAACGCGATGCTCGTGACGGTGCCCGCGCGGCGCAAGCTGATCGAGGACATTCGACTGCAGGGCGCTACGCGGGTGATGACCCTTCAGATCCTCCTGTTCGACGCCGTCGTGGTCGGCGCGCTCGGCTGCGTCGTCGGGCTTGTGCTCGGCGACGCCCTGTCGGTGGCCGTGTTCGGCTCGACCCCGGACTATCTCTCGTTCGCGTTTCCCGTGGGCAATGAACGCATCGTCACGTGGCAGAGCGTCGCGCTTGCCCTCTGTGCCGGCCTGGCGGCTGCTCTGGTGGGGGTGCTGTGGCCGCTGCGCGACACGCTGCGAGGCTCGTTCGAGCACGGGCGGCGCCCACTGGTCCGCGGCCGACGCGTGGCGGCGCCACTCGCCGGCCTGTGCCTGCTCGTCCTGACTACGCTGCTGCTCGTGCTCGCGCCCCAGGACGCGGTGCTCGCGAGCGCGACCCTGCTGCTCTCGCTGCTGTGCCTGCTGCCCTATCTGTTTGACAGGCTGGTGACGTCCTTCGAGCACACACAGCGCCTACTCAACGACGCGTCGACCGTGCTAGCGGTCGTCGAGCTGAGAACGCCTCGGACTCGCGTGCGCTCGCTGGCGATCTCCGCCACCGTGGCGATCGCGCTGTTCGGGGTGGTCCAGTTTCAAGGAGCGCAGGCAAACCTCCAGCATGGGCTCGACGACTCGGCTCGCGACATCGACTCCAACGCCGACGTGTGGGTAACGTCCGCCGGTTCGGCGAACACGTTCGCGACGACCCCGTTCGCGCTGGAGTCGAGCACACTTGCGCGCGTGCCGGGCGTCGGTCAGATCGGCGTCTACCGCGGCAGCTTCTTGAACTGGGGAAGGCGGCGCCTGTGGGTGCTTGCCCAGCCGAGCAGCGCAGCGCAGCCGATCCCGCCGAGCCAGCTGCGCGGCGGCCGGCTGGCGCTTGCAACGGCCAGGGTGCGTGCCGGTGGTTGGGCGGCCATCTCGCAGGCGCTCGCCGCGGAAGACCACCTGCGCATCGGCGATGCGTTCGTGCTTCCGTCCCCGCATCCGGTCACGTTGCACGTCGCCGCCTTGACCACAAATCTTGCCTGGCCATCCGGCGCGCTGGTGATGAACTCGCAGGACTACGCGCGCGCATGGAACAGCACCGATGCGAGCGCGTATGAGGTGAAGGCCGCCGCGGGCACCACGCCTGGTGTCCTACGAACTGCGATCGCGCGCGCTCCCGGTCTGGGGACGGGCCTGGTGGTGGAAACGACGGCGGAACGTGAGCGCCGCCACTTCGCCAGCTCGCGCGAGGGGCTATCGCGCCTGACGCAGATAAGGATCCTGCTGCTAGTTGCCGCGATACTCGCCGTGGCGGGCGCGATTTCCGCGATGATCTGGCAGCGCCGCGATCTCGTTGCATACATCAAGTGCGACGGCTACTCCAAAGGAGTCCTGTGGCGATGGCTGTGCTGGGAAAGCGCGCTTCTGGTGGGGGTGGGCAGCTTCATAGGGGTCGTGTTCGGCCTATACGGGCAGCTGGTCGCCAGCCACTACCTGGCGAGCGTCACAGGGTTTCCGGTGGTTTACAGCGTCGGTCTGTTGCCCGCGCTTGTCAGCCTCGCGCTGTCAAGCGTCGTGGCGGTGGGCGTTCTTGCCGTACCCGGCTATCTCGTCGCTCGCACGCCCGCAAGAGCGGCCAGCCCCGCATACTAGGATTTGGAACTGCGGGCTTACCGTCAAGGGGCCTGGCGTGTGCCCGCACCGCTTCCGTCGCCCGGGCTCGGTCTTGGGCTGAGAGACACCTGAATCACGATGCCAGCCCTCAGCGCAGCATCGCTGCCCGCCGACCGGCGCGATCTACCACCGACCGCGCCTCTGCCCGCCACGCTGCAGACGCTCGCCCTGCGGCTGCGCCCCGTCCCCTTCCTGGAGCGCTGTCGCTTGCGCCTGGGCAGCCGCTTCACCGTCTTGCTGGTGGACATGCCGCCGCTGGTGTTCCTGTCTGACCCGCACGACATCGATGCCGTGCTGACGGCTTCACCGTCGGTGCTGCAGCCGGGTGTGGGCACCAAGCTGATCGCGCCGCTGATCGGTGAGAGCTCGTTCATCCTCTCCGATGAGCAGGAGCGCAAGGTCGTGCGGGGTGCAGTTGCGCCCGCGTTTAGGCGAAGCCGTGAGCACCGCTATGCGGAGGCGATCACAGCGATCGTCAGAGACGAGATCAAATCCTGGCCGGTCGGGCGGACGGTGGCGCTGTACCCGCGCCTGAGCCGGCTGACCCTGCGGGTGGCGCTGGACGTGCTGTTCGGCGAGGACCCTGAGATCCGCCGGCTTGGGAGCCGACTGCTAGAGATGCTGTCGGTCGCGCGCAGCTTCGTCATCCAGGAGCCGCGACTGAGTCGTCTCCCGGGCTGGCACGCGACATGGAAGCGCTTTCAGCGACAGCGCCGCGAGGTGGACGCGCTGCTCAGCGCGATCATCGCCCGGCGCACCAGCGAGCGTCACAAGCACGGGCACGTGCTCGAGATGCTCATCGACGCGCGCAAGCGAGGCGCTGCCATGCCCGTTGCAGAGATCGTCGACAACCTGCTCTCGCTGATGGTCGCCGGACACGAGACCACAGCTTCGGCGCTGGCGTGGGCATTTCTGTTCCTGGCGCACAATCCAGAAGTGCAGGACCGCCTGGTCGACGAGCTCGCCAGCGGGCAGGGCGAGGACTATCTGACGGCCACCGTGCTGGAGACGCTCAGACATGGAGCGGTCTTCCTGTTCGCGATCCCCCGCGCGGTCGCGAGCCCGATCGAGATCGGCGAAATCACCTACCGACCACCCACTCAGCTGCTCCCGTGCACCTATCTCATGCACCATGATCCCGCTCTCTACCCCGAGCCACAGGCCTTCCGTCCTGAGCGCTTCATCGAAACACCGCCGCCTGCTCTGAGCTGGAAACCGTGGGGAGGAGGGCGAAGGCGCTGCCTGGGCCAGCACCTGGCTGCGCTGGAGATGCGAACGGTGCTGCGTGAGGTTCTCAGCACCCGGCACGTGCTCACGGAGGGCAGGCGCATCGAGCATGCGCGATGGCGCAGCGCGATTGTTGCTCCCGACGCCGGCGCGCGCGTCATCCTGCGCCCCCATGTCCAGACCTATGCACGCGGCCCGGCCACGGGGCACCCATCGGTTGGGAGCGCGAGCTGACCGTTGGTTGGCGTTGAGCGAGCGCGACGACCCAACCACTTGCCGGCGCTGAGCGCCGGTTCCTATTGGAACGACTTTTGTTCCAATAAGAACAACCGTCTTGCCTACTCGGTCACGCAGCGGTCAAGATACTGGTCGTGCGACCCTACGTCCATTGCGAGCTGTCCAAGTGAGCCCGCGAACCGCGAGCGCTCCGGCCCCTGCACGCGCTGCATCTGCCGCTGCGCCCGTGCAAATTGAGCTCAGTCGCGCGCAGGTCGATCAGGTGGTGCGCGCGGCTTCCGGCGAGGGCAACATGTCGGTCCTGCTGTCCGGTCTGCAGGGTGCGCGCCAGACGCTGGAGGACAATCGGCGGCTGATCGAAGACCCGCGCATGTCTCGTTCGCTGCTGTTGGGGCTGCTTGTGCTCAGTGGCCTGCCGCGCGACGGCAGCGAGATCGGCGTCATCGATCTCGCCCACAACCTTGGGCTGGGCGCGAGCACGACCTATCGCTATGTCGCAACGCTGCTCAGCGTCGGGCTGCTCGAGCGCGATCCGTCGACCCGTCGCTACAGGCTCGCGCGCTGAGGACGCGCTTCTAAGCGCTACTGTCGCTGTCGTCGCGCTGTTCCCTGGCTTCATTGCGGCTCTCGGCGCTCAACAGGACCGCGAGCAGCAGGATGGCGCCCGTCACCGCGACGGCGACCACGGCGGTTCCGCTGGTCGCGAGCGGGATCATCGGGTGGACGGCGATCATCGGGGGAGCATCGCAGCGCTAGTCAAAGCGGGCGAGGTCGGACTCCAGGCGCGCGGCGTCGGCCGTGCTGAGCGCCACCACCAAGGATCCGCGGGCGGCTTGAGCGCGGGCGTGGCGTCGCCAGCGCGGCAGCACAGCAGCGAGCATGACCATCAGCGCGAGTACGACCACGAGCGGGACCAGATAGGCGGTCAGGTCAAAGCCGTGCGTGCTGGGCAGGCCAAGCACGGAGGGACCGTACTGGGCGACCAGCGAGCGCCTGATCTGCGCTTCGCTCTGTCCTTCGTCGATCAGGCTCTGGATGAATTCTCGCTCGCGGTTGGCCTGCAGCGACTGGGCGACGTTCAGCGGGATTTTGCAGGTGACGCACATCACCTGGCGCTCGATCGTGGGCAGTGACGGCCGCGGCGCGCTGGAGGCGTGGGCGCCGGGGGCGACGGCGAGCGCGAGCGCCAGGGAGGCTGCCAGCGCTGCCAGTGCGTCGAGCCACGCGCACCGCTGCCGCTGCGCACGGGCGCTCACGAGCGCGCCGCCAGCGTGAGCGCTTTGTTCAGGAACGGCTGTTCGATCTCGCCGCGGGAGATCGCGACTATGTGCCCATAGCGATCGATGATGAAGCTCTCGGGCAGTTGGTCGGTGCCGTAGGAGTGCGCGAACGTTCCGTCGCTGTCGCGCAAGTTGGGATAGGTCAGGTGGTAGCGGCGAACGAAGCTCTTGGAGTCGGGTGACGCGTCCAGGTAGGTCACGCCGAGCACTGTCGCGTCATGGCGTTCCAGCGTGCTCTGGGCGTGCTCGAGCAGTGGTGCCTCCACCTGGCACGGTTCGCACCAAGAGGCCCAGAAGTTGAGCACGACCACCTTGCCCTTGAACGACGCCAGAGATCGTTGCGGCAAGCCGTTGAGCATGGGCAGCGTGCGCGTCGCGTCGGGCGCCGCCGGGCGCTGTCCGCGGGCGACCAACTCGTCGAGCGTGCGGTTGGGCGCCTGCGCGGATACGCCGTAGATCAGCAGGGCGACCAGGCACGCGCCCCCGAAGGAGGCGAACAA
>Ga0102924_1006052_pt1 | contig 11472 bp, 9 predicted proteins | sample PaiPotPPM11metaG_FD_80116 | JGI IMG/M metagenome (GOLD analysis project Ga0102924, IMG submission 80116) | Iron sulfur acid spring bacterial and archeal communities from Banff, Canada, to study Microbial Dark Matter (Phase II) - Paint Pots PPM... ...
ACTGCCCCCTTCCCCTGCAACCCCTTCCCCAAAACCAACCCAACCCAATCGGCGAGGGCACAACCTTGAAACCGGACATTTCACTTGCTACAAAAACCGGACATTTTAACTTGCTAAGGACAGACCAAAAACGTCTATTCCGGAGGTAAACTGACATCCTAATGAAATTTGTTTGGAAAATCGTATCGGCCATCGCATTTCTGACGGGATACGCCTGGGCGGCTACCACCGTCCAAGCCAAGCCCGCCGCTTCGCGGCCTCCTAACATCGTGCTGATCACGCTCGACACCACCCGCGCTGATCGAATGGGATTTCTGGGATCGACTCGCGGTATTACCCCGAATCTGGATGCATTGGCCCATCAGGCTGTGGTTTTTTCTCGTGCATACGCCCAGGTGCCGCTGACGACTCCCTCCCACGCGACCATCTTCAGCGGAACCTACCCCCAGTTCAATCACGTGAACTACATGGGAGATCCCCTGGATAAGACTCTGCCGTTCCTGCCGGACATCCTCCACAGCAATGGGTACCGGACCGCAGCATTTGTGGGAGCGCTGGTGCTCGATCCTAAAAAATTGGCGCCAGGCTTCGAACGCGGCTTTGATGTTTACAACGCTGGATTTCATCGGCGTCGCCCTGGCGAAGATAACTACCATAGCCTGGAGCGACGCGGCGAAGAGGTTGTGAGTCGCGCGGTCGCTTGGCTGAGCAAGCACCCTCCCGGACCGTTTTTTCTATGGGTTCACCTCTACGATCCCCATGATCCTTACAGTCCTCCAGAACCATACAAAACCCGCTATCAGGCCGACCCCTATGACGGGGAGATTGCATACACGGACTCGGTCGTCGCAAAACTACTTCTAGGGCTAAAAACGCGAGGTTTATTCGATTCCGCTTTGATCGCGGTCATGGCTGATCATGGCGAGGCCTTTGGGGAACACGGAGAGAAGCATCACGGCATTTTCCTCTACGATGAAACCATTCACGTACCTCTGCTGATCAAGACGCCGCGTCAACGCTCCGGACGAAAAGTTGCAATTCGGGTTGGGCTTGTGGATGTCGCGCCCACCATCCTGCAAGCAGTGAAGCTGCCGGTTCCTGAGGCCATGCAGGGAGAGTCTCTTCTGAACTTAATGAAGTTGGATCAACCACCTTCTGCCAGCGAAGATTCGAATTTCACGCGGTCCGTTTATTCAGAAAGCGGCTATGGGCACCTTTCGTTTGGTTGGAGCAAATTGCGGGCCTGGCGAACAGGCAAGTATCTTTACATTGAGGCGCCGGATCGCGAATTGTATGACTCATCCGTTGATCCCTTGGCGGCCCATAATCTGGCGTCAGACTCCAGGGCGGTCGCGGACACGGCGGCAGCTCAGGTCGCCGAATTCGTGCGCAAGACAACAGCAGAGAGCGGACAACAAGCCAAGCTGAGTTTCGAGCAAACCGAGAATCTGCACGCTCTCGGATATATGGGGAGTCCGAATTCCCCGAATTCCAGCGAGGCCGACGACCAGGATGGGCCAGATCCTAAACAAAAAATTGGCATCGCCAATCTTCTCTATGAAGCGTTGGTTGATGTTGAGAATGAAAAATATGAGGAGTCTGTGCCAATCCTGGAACAAGTGCTCAAGCAGGAACCCAATACCCCCACTGCGTACCTGCAACTCGGCCGTGCCTACATGGCCTTGAAGGAGTACGAAAATGCGGTCATGCCGCTCGAAAACTTAGTGGAGAAAAAACCAGACGACGCTTTCGCCCACTACGAACTGGGGTGCGCCCTCGTTAAAACCGGGCATTGGGCGGATGCCGCTCCCCAATTCGAGGCCGCAGTTTCTCAGATGACAAGCTCGGCGATGATGCACTTTTATCTTGCTCTCGTGTATCAACGCACGTCACGCAGCGCGGAAGCGGAGACTGAGTTTCAAAATGCGCTCCGTCTGGATCCAAACAACTTTCCCGCGAATCTGCTGTTGGGCCGGATGTTTGTCATGCAACAACAAGCCGCGGATGCACTGCCCTATCTGCAGAAGGCAGCCAAGCTTCATCTTGATGCCATAGATCCGCACCGTATCCTGGCCGACGCGTACACGCAGTTAGGACGGCAAGCTGATGCGAGCCAGGAGCTTATGGAAGCTGAGCGCATCCGCTCACAAGGCGGTTCCAGGCTCGGAGCATCGACCGAAACCGAAACCGAATCCTCGACCGACGTAGCGCCGCGTTAGTAAATCAGGGTAAATAGGTTTATAGTCGCTGCCATTGTTGAAGTCCAAATGGGACAGTCTCGTGCGCGGTGAACAGCCGACATACCGTTCCATGTTTCAGCGGCTGCTGCGCCGATCACGATCCGGTGGTGTGCAGTGTTGCTTTGCTTTGATTTCGTTTGCCAGCAATATTCCCACCCAATCTCAGGCGCAACAATGGGACGCATGTACCCCTTCGCCTGAAGTAAAGGCGGCACTCGATGCGCTCCCGAGGCCCACTCCCGGCCAAACCGAGTGGGGATTCCACCTGAAAGAACTTGAGGCTATTCAGGGGTTACGTGCCCGATATCCGAACGATGTTTTCGTCGAAAGGCGCTACATCGACCACATACAAGATCGGACGGAGCGCCCAAAGGTAATCGAGGAATATAAGGCTAAATGGACGGCAAATCCTAACAGCCCTCTACTGGCATATCTCTATGGCCTCATGCTTGTCGGTCCCGAATCTCAGGAATCGGTCAAGCTGTTTGATGGCGCTCTGGAAAAAGATCCTAAGTTTCCTTGGCCGCACGTCTCGCTGGCCCGGATTTTTTCTTTGCCGAGATTTCGTGACAATAGCAAGGCGGATACGCACTTGAAGGCGTTCCTCGACGCGTGCCCGACGGCGTTCGACGGATATGACGAACTGTTACGAGCCGACGAGGACAAGGCAGTAATTCGCAAGTACGCCTCCCAGTTCCGTTCGCTGTTAGAGAAACGCGAAGACACCGATGCCATCGCAGAGTACCGGACACTCTGGGCGCTGGAATTCAAGGCGACTGCCCCTTCAGAATACGAAGCACCGCGCGAACGGACGGCGAGGGACGTTCTGCGAATCCGCGCACTGAACCTGCGAGAAAAACGGGAGTGGTATGACGCGCTCGAAGAGGGGTACAGGCTCGCCAACGACCAGAAAAACGTCGACTGGGCAAAAAATGAACGTGAGCTCCAGGTTCCCAGCCCGTGGTTCCCGGCCTTTTCCAGCAAGTGGTTTGAAGATCATCATTCCCCAAACGAGGACGCTTCCGAGCAAACTAGGCGCGCTTATAACAAGGAACTGCTCGCGCAAACAAACAAGTGGATACAGGAGCGTCCTAACTTAACCTACATCTGGGAAATGCGGCTGGACGCATTGACGCAGCTAAAGGATGCGCTCCCGAAGGAGATCGAAACAACGGCGGAGCAGGTAATTCAAGTAGCGCAAAAAAATGCCGGTCCAGGTGGTCCGGAATCTGGTGATTACATCAGGGTCGCTGGGGCGCTCTCGAAAAGGCACCTGCAACCTGGCCGCGTTGTGGAAATGGCACAAAAGGGGTTGGACGCATCAGAAATCGAGGAAAAATATTTCGTCGACAATTGGGATTCGTCCCTAGACAAGGAAAGTGCTGCTGAATGGCGTTTCCTATACGCCGACAGCAAACTCAACGGGCTGCGATATCTCGCTGAGGCGTACGTTGAGCTGAAGCAAGCTGATCAAGCGCAGATCACACTTTCGCGCATGGACGAGCGGCTACAGGACCTTAAATCACTCGCCGGGGATAAGAATACTCACAAGGAATCTTATCTCAAGCAAGTGTCCGAGTATTGGGGCGCAATGGGGCGCCTTGCAGAACTGCAACAGCGAAAAACGGACGCGATGGGATTCTACGAGGGCGCACTGCTGGCGCGGCTTGAAGCAAAACAAAAACCAGTGCCCGGTGAGAAAGATGAACTAGTGAATGACGCGAGAAGGCTATGGTCGAGTCTGGGCGGGACAAGTGAAGCCTGGACGATGTGGTACGGACGGCGTGCAAATGAACTGGCGCGGTCAGTTACCCTTCGCTGGGACGATGCGAACGAGCCTTTAGCGCCCTTCGAGCTTGCAGATTTGAACGGCAAATCTTGGACTGCAGAATCCCTGAAGGGCAAGGTGACATTCTTGAACTTCTGGGCGTCCTGGTGAGGGTATTGCCGCGAGGAGTTGCCTCGCCTGCAAAAATTGATCGAGAAATATAAAGACAACCCGGACGTGCAGTTCCTTACGTTGAACATGGATGAGAATCCGGGCCTGATCGCCCCGTTTTTCAAAGAGCACCAATTGTCGCTGACCGTGTTGCCCGCGTATAGCTATGTGAATGACACATTGAAGGTGTACGCGATTCCACAGAACTGGATTGTGGATTCCCAAGGCATAGTTCGGCTGAAAGGCACAGGTTACGACAGCACCGAAAAGTGGGAAGCGGGAATAACCGAAGCGATCGAGAAGGTCAAACTTAACACTGCGAACAACCGTGGCGAGACATCCGAGATAAATCCACCGCGCCCATAATTGATTTTGAGTCATTTCAGCACAAGCCCGGTTGCGTTCCCAGAATCACGGTCCTGCAAGAATTGCTTTTTAGGTACCAACCCCGTCCGCCCATCAGCCCAACGTCAGCATTAACACCCCGGACGCGATTAAAGTCGTTCCGATCATTCGAGGAACTCCATAATTTTCGCGTAACAGCTTCGCTCCGAAAAAGGCGCCAGCAATCATCGACATTTCGCGCACTGGGGCGATGCCAGAACGAGAGCAGCGGTGCCGCTCCTCGGGCAAGGGGATAAACAACGGACAGATCGCCAACACGGTAAGCGTGCTGCAAGGAGTCGGTATAAAAGACATGCAGAATCCCAGTCGCCAGCAAGAATACCAGGGCCATTAAACTGAATTTCGATTGAGACCGCTTCAGAATCCAGATAGCAAGTGGCAGAAAAGGAATAGTTTCTCCTAAGGACGAAAACCAAATTAGATGTGTTTTCTCGCTAGCCCGCTTGGCAAGGAGATTCCAGGTTGAGTGAGCAAGGGCGGCAATGCATACTAAGAGAAGCGCTCTCAGTGGCACGGGTCTTCCAGCTAGACAACATCCGGTTTATAAGTGATCGCGAATTTCACGGATGTAGTTGAATGCACATTGTGACGATTCGATATCATCACCATACGCGCTGGGTCAACTTTCGTAATTTGTTTCCGGCTGCCATTCCAATCCGCCCGACAAGCGCAACCCTTGCCGGGATATGAGGAACTCGCAACGTTTGCTACATTTTCTCCTCGCGGAGACGTTCCCCGAGAGTTGCGTTCCCTTCGGATCCGGAGCCCTGTGCCCCAAGTCTGCCCGACAGTGCAGCAAAAGACAGCACACAACCGCGCAAAACGAGGCCACAAAAAACTCGTAACAAAATGAAAACGGGACCGGACTGACTTAAAATCCTGCTCTCACTGCCAACTACTACATTCAACACGTTACACTGTTTATCGATAGCTAGTTGGGAGTTCAAATCCGGTTCCCCTCTGTACTGTGCGGTTTCACACGATTAGCCACGCAGATTGAAATCCAATGAAGAGTCGGTGTAAGAACCTGAATATCGAGGAACACAATGAAGCTAGGGAAAAAAACAACCGGATGGCTGGTCGGAATCCTGTTACTTTGCTCCACAGTTGCCCGCCCGGATACGGAATATTATCGCCATACCATTTTCGACAACAGCCTTACATCCGATGCGTACTTCTACAGCTCAGCAATCGCCAATGGCCCCAGCTCTATTGAGCAATTAAACTCGCACCTTCCCGTAGAAACAAAGACTTTCCTGACGCCACCGAACGCGTTACGCATGAATTGGCGGTCAGAAAAAGACGGGGGATGGGAAGCCGAAGTGCGAGTTATGAATTACCGTAACCGCTTCCCGGAATTCTCGGGACATAATTTGTATTTCTGGTGCTTCGCCACTCATTCAATTGCAGCAGCCGATCTACCTTCGCTTGTACTTTCCACGTCACGAGAAGGTTTGCAAGTGGCCGAGGCTCCCGCTTCGTTCACGCAGCCTTTACCCATGGGGCAGATCGTCGGCGACATGCCTGCCGGGCGCTGGATTCAGGTCCGCATTCCTCTGAATGAATTCCATTCGGCTTCAATTTACGAATTCCGCCCTCTGGATCTGCAAAATGTCGTCTTTCATCAGGGTCGTGCCGACGGCGTGCCGCACACGCTTATCGTTGACGAATTTCGAATTGATGACGATCTCACTGCAGCTAGCTCAGAAGTGCCCACACCGCAGAACGTGCATGCGACTGGATACGACCGCCATGTGGAAGTGAGTTGGAATCCGATCAGCGATCCTGCTCTGGCGCGCTACGTGATCTATCGCTCACTGGATGCAAAGACGTTCGAGCCGATTGGGATTCAGGTGCCAGGCAACAATCGCTTCACGGATTTTCTGGGCAAGTCGGGAGTTACGGCTACATACAAGGTCGCTGCGTCGGACAAGCAATATCGCCAATCTGCACTTTCGAACGCAGTCAGTGCATCGACTCGCGTCTTCAATGACGACGAACTGCTCACCATGCTGCAGGAGGCTTGCTTTCACTACTACTGGGATGGCGCCGATCCTTCTTCGGGCATGACGCACGAAAATATTCCGGGAGATGATCGTATCGTTGCCACCGGGGCAAGCGGGTTCGGGATTGCTGCACTCGTGGTAGGCGCAGACCGCGGCTTTATTACTCGCACGGAGGGGATTGAACGGCTAACACGAATTGTTGGCTTTCTTGAACATGCACAGCGCTACCACGGGGCCTGGTCGCACTACATGGACGGGGGCTCCGGCCACACCATGCCGCTATTCGGCATGTTCGACAATGGTGGGGACCTGGTGGAAACGTCTTTCCTTATGCAGGGACTCTTAGCAGCCCGCCAGTACTTCAAAGGAAATAGTGCCGCTGAACAGGACCTTTACAGGCGCATTTCACGACTCTGGGAGACGGTCGAATGGGATTGGTATCGCAGCGACCCGAAGAGTGACTTCATTTATTGGCACTGGTCTGCAGAATGGGCCGAACAAATTCACCATCCACTTATCGGCTTCAACGAAGTGATGATCACATATCTACTCGCGATGTCTTCTCGGACCCATGGTGTGCCTGTCGACATGTATTACTCGGGATGGGCGGGACAATCGCAAACCGCAATCAGTTACCGTGGAGGCTGGTCGGGCTCATTCGATGGAGATCACTACGGCAACGGACACACGTATTACGGGATTAAGCTCGACGTCGGAGTCGGTACTGGCGGCCCACTGTTCTTCACCCACTACTCTTATTTCGGCTTCGATCCACACAGTCTGCACGATCGCTATACTTCGTCCTCTTATTTCGAGAACAATCGCAACATCGCGCTTATCAATCTGGCGTACTGCGTTGCCAACCCTAAACACTTTGCTGGCTACGGCCCGAATGCCTGGGGCCTAACGGCGAGCGATGGCCCGGAGGGTTACGTCCCGCATGCGCCGGATGCCACGTACGATCGCGGAACACTCACACTCACGGGCGCGCTCGCATCTTTCCCATACACGCCCGACGCATCGATGGCGGCACTGAAACATTACTACCGCGATCTCGGCGCCCAGCTCTGGGACATTTATGGTCCGCGTGATGCTTTCGATCCGGGCCACAACTGGGTGTCGCCAATCTACATGGGATTGAATCAAGCGCCGATAACCGTCATGGTTGAGAACTATCGGACAGGATTGGTCTGGAAGGAATTTATGTCCAATCCGGAGATCCAGGAAATGCTGCAAAAACTCAATCGATATACCGCGGAGCGGAAGTAAGCGAAATGTCTATTGACAATTTCTCAGCAGCATTATGTGGCTGCTTTGCTGGTCGAGATGCTCATAAAATTAAGGAGTTGCCGTTTGGTGATGCCGAAAGCCAGAACGGCAGCTTATTCAGCTTCGAGATTTTCTTGACGGTCAGAACTCGCGAAGTCAAAGAACATCACGTTCGCCTGCTCGCCAGGCGCGACGGCCTCTTGGCGTAGTGGCCAAGGGGTAAGCCCGGTCCCTAGTCTGTCCAGAAAACGTAAAGTAGTACAACGTCAATCGCGCAGGCACGCGGGATGGGTTTGCCCCTTGCGTTGCGACGTACTCGCCTGCGAATTGCCTGCGATTGCCTTGCGATTTGCATTGCTTCCCCGCATTGCCATCTCGGATTTCATTGCCGGCTTGAGCTGTCCCAAAAGTCTCCGAGAGGGCGATACACTAAACAGGCAGATTTCGGGGCCAGAGTGGCTCGGCGTTTCTGTGTCACGCCGCACGAAAGCGGCGCGGCTCTGGTAGCGCCCAAGCGACGCACGCGAGCGGAAGTTCAGCAGTTAGTGGCGGAGTTCGTGAGCGTCGTTGGGTGGTGGGCCTTCATCAGGATCGCCGTGATCCCATCGCGAGCCAATTCATTGGTAAGTCCCCTGCGTTCCCTCGCCGTTTCGTCGACGCCGGCCCCGTTTGGTTTCCCCATCGGTGTGTTCTGAGGTCCGGTGTAGGGCGCATTCGGAAAAGTGAAACCGACTGAGACTGCGACGGGCGATGACAGCGGGTTATCTCTTCATTCCCGGATAACCAACACAAAGATCACCCACTCAGGAGCGATAAGGATCGCTTAGTTCCATCGCCAGTTCCCAGATTCCCCGCGCCCGCTGGTACATCAAGGCGCGAAACTTCTTGGGATCCTCAAGCCTCCAAGCCTCTGGCGTACTGAACCAATAGGCTGTCTGCTCATTCGCCCAAGTCTGATAGTACAAGCCCCATCCCAGCAGCAAGGCGTCGGCTTGCAGTGAGCCATCTTGAATGCGCGTCCCCCAGTGGTAGAGGTTTGCCGCTGCGCAATAACTGACGCCTGTCCAGACTTCAAATTGATGCGCATACTCACTGTCGCCAACGCCGGGGGTCGAGTCGGGGTGAAGCGCGTTCGCCGCACCCATGTCGCCAACCCCATCGCCGTTGAAATCCCTGAGCGGCAACACAGCGCGCCTGAACAGTTGCCGGTAATGCGACGTGAGGCGGTCAGCGTTCACCACTGGCGGGAGACCCGTTACGTCAACGTAACGCTCGCCCAGTGTAGCATCGGCCATGATGTCGGAGTTATGGGCGTTGTACTGATAGTAGCCGAGCTTCTCGTTCCAGAACTGCCCTTCCGTGCTGGCTTGAGCCTTCTTCCGTTCTGCAGTGAATTCCTCGAGCAGGGCTTTATCCATCCTGTGCTCAGCCATCGCTTCGAGCGCTTCAAGAGCGCCGAGCCAGAGAATGGCGTTGAACAGCTTGTTCTCCTTATATTCGGAACTTTTCATTTCGCTCAAGCCGTCGCCGTCGGTGTCGGTCGTCTTTTGGTAGCGGTAGGTTCGCACGAGCGCTGGCCAGACATCGTCCAGGAACTTGCCGTCCTTGGTCTTGTGCCAGTAGGCATGGCACTGCTGGATGAACTTGGGCGAGAATTCGGACCAGGGGGTGGTAATCCGGCCCTTAATTCCCATGGGGGAAGTGTTGTACCAGCGGCCGTAGCCATCGTATTCAAAAAAGGGGTCCCCCGCGATGGAGCCTGCGTCGTGTGGACAACTCCCGTCCGGGGAATCGCTGATGAAATCGGAGAAAACCAGCAGGATGTCGCGCTCGATTTGTGGCCAGAGATCCCGGTTGCTGCGGGAAGGGTGATGGCGAACGTCGAAGCTTTCCGCCAAGGCGTACTCCTGGCACTCCATCACCGACGCGAGGTGCTGACCAGGACGCTTGCCGAACTTTTTGGGCTTGGTGATGCAGCCATTTTCCCAAAACGAGCCGCCGAAAGTAGCGTAGTACAGCTCATTCAGAACGCTCTGCTTGAGCCACTCAGGGTAAGCTGGATTCTGGACAATAGGGGTTTGCCACGTCTCAACGGCCTTCAGCCACTCACCCGCCTTGAGCAAGGCTTCCTTGGCGATTTCAAACGCCTGCCCGGGTTTGGCCGGATAGTACTCGGTGTAGCGGCGCCACCAACGCGTGCCTTGTCCAAATTCAATTTGCGGGAAATACCAGGTGAGCGCGAAGGGAACGGTCACTTCCGAGCCGGGAGCAACCTTAACTTTTACGCACAGCGCTCCCGAGGGGAGTTTGCTGTCCAGACTCAGGGGCTTATCAGATAGTTCCCCGTCGGCCGCGAAGTCTTGCCAAATCTCGGCTCCATCACCATCACCATCCCAAGTCGTGGTATGCGATGCCTCAGCATTCGTGGCGATGCACCACTCGGAGCTTTCCGTTTCCGGCGGATTCGTTGGATGGTGGGCCTTCATCAGGATCGCCGTGATCCCGAGATGCTCATCGCGAGCCAATTCATTGGTAAGTCCCCTGCGTTCCCTCGCCGTTTCGTCGACGCCGGCTCCGTTTGGTTTCCCCATCGGTGTGTTCTGAGGTCCGGTGTAGGGCGCATTCGGAAAAGTGAAACCGACTGAGACTGCGACGGGCGATGACAGCGGGTTATGAATCCTGAACTGGAAGAGCGCAGCGGGGAGAGAGGTTTCCCGGTAGTTGTCTTTGATGACTGGGGTGAAAAACTCCAAGGAGATATTGGTCTCAAAGGGCTGGTAAGTGCACCAACCGCGCGGGAACAGAGCGCAGTATTCGCCTTCGCCCGGCTGGAGTCGTGTCCACGCAGGCAGTACGTCATCGGTTGCAAGAGTCCGCACCGTTTCGCGTTTTCCTTTTACCTGTTCGCGGATATGAAACGCGCCTTGAGCGAGAAAGCGTTCCTCGTACCTTCCCACTTTCATCTGCCACGGCCCGAATGTGCCGCAGATGTTGTACATGAAATTTCCCGCGCCAATTCCACCCAGCGGAATTCCTTTCTTGACCCGAGTCAGCGTATTCAGTCCGGCCCGATCTTGCGGTGGTACGCCGTCTTCCGCCCTCAGCCCGATTTTGGGCAAATCGCCGAGGGATCGCTTCCAAGCGCAGGACGGAATAGCCTGCGCCTGCACAGTTGGTGTTTGTGATCGCTCCCCTGACTCGGTCCGCGTTTCAGCCGCAACCGGGGCGGGCATGGCCGCGAGAGGGCCCCCCGCCAGCATCAGGCCCGCCGCGCCCGATGAACGCAATATGAACTTGCGCCGTGAGATTGGCCGCTTCGCCATTGTGCTGTTTCCTTTCCTGGAGAGCCGTGAGAGCGATTTCTTACGCCGCCATGTTTAGTGAACAAACATACTTACGCGAGCAGCCTTTCAGCCTGAGAGTGGCCCCTATTCTATGCGAGCTTTAGGGTCGCTGCTCGCTTGAGAATCTTCCACGCACGCCGCCGCCAGAAATCCACGGCCCGGCCAAACCCACGAGTGCGGGTTTGATAACGTTCTGGCGGTAGAAAAAGTCATACCCGTTCGTCTTGTCCATGCCGACGTGGATGCGTCCGCCAATCCCCGGCAGGCCA
>Ga0102924_1006053_pt1 | contig 11472 bp, 11 predicted proteins | sample PaiPotPPM11metaG_FD_80116 | JGI IMG/M metagenome (GOLD analysis project Ga0102924, IMG submission 80116) | Iron sulfur acid spring bacterial and archeal communities from Banff, Canada, to study Microbial Dark Matter (Phase II) - Paint Pots PPM... ...
CCAGGGTCTCGTAGCCCACCGGCCCGCTCCTCAGCTCCTCACCCCGTCAGCTCCGGGGGACGTCCCGCCAGGGGACGTCCTGCCAGGGGTCGGGCTCGCGGGGGAGGCCCAGCACCCGCTCACCGAGGATGTTCTTGTTGACCTCGGTGGTGCCGCCCTCGATGGTGTTGGCCCGACTGCGCAGCATGCCGGCGACCTCGAAGGGCAGCTCCCCGCCCTCGAAGGCCAGCCCGGCGAGGCCGAGCAGGCCGGCCGCCTCCAGCTGGAGCCGCTGGTTGAGGTCGCCCTGGTGGACCTTGCCGATGGAGCTCTCGGGGCCCGGCGACCGCCCTGCCTTCACCGTCGCCCTGACCCGCTGGTTGGTCCACTCCCGGATCCGCTCCTCGGTCGCCAATGCCGCCAGCCGCTGGCGCCCCAGCGGGCCGGGAGAGGACGCCAGCTCGAGCAGGTGGCGCACGCCGGCCCCGCCGATGCGGTCCACGCCGCCCGAGCCCGCCCCTGACACCATCTGGCGCTCCCCCGACAGGGTGGCGTTCGCCACCCGCCAGCCCTCGCCGACGGCGCCCACCCGCTGGGCGTCGGGGACCCAGGCCCGGTCGAGGAAGACCTCGTTGAAGTCGACCTCCCCGCCCATGTGCCTCAGGGGCCGCACCTCGACCCCGGGCTGGTGCAGGTCGATGAGGAAGTAGGTGATCCCCCGGCGCTTGGGGGCGTCGGGGTCGGTGCGGGCGAGGAGCACCGCCCAGTCGGCCAGGTGGGCCCAGGTGGTCCAGACCTTCTGCCCGGTCACCGCCCACCCGTCGCGGTCGCGCTCCGCCCGGGTGGCCAGGGACGCCAGGTCCGACCCCGCCCCGGGCTCGCTGAACAGCTGGCACCACACCTCGGTGTTGCGCACGATGGGCGGGAGGTAGCGCCGCCGCTGCTCGTCGGTACCGTGGGCGAACAGGGCCGGGGCGGCCAGGTTCAACCCGAGGGGGTTGAGCCGGCCCAGGTTGAACGGTCGCAGCTCCTCCTCCACCAGCCGGGCGGTGGCGGGACTGAGATCGAGGCCACCGCACTCGACGGGCCAGGTGGGCGCCACCAGGCCCGAGCTCCCGAACACCGGGTACCAGCGCTCGTAGTCGGACCGGGTGCGGACCCGCCGGATGGCGGCCGCTCCCCCCTGCCCGGCGGCCTCCCGCCACGGGGCGGGGACGTGCTCGGCCACCCAGGCCCGCACGGCGGCGACGACCTCCTCTGCCGGGGTCTCCGGCCCCACGGCGAGCGCGCTCATCGGCCGGTGAACTTCGGGTCGCGGCGTTCGCCGAAGGCGGCCAGTCCCTCCCGGAAGTCCTCACTCCGCGACGACAGCTCCATGGCGAAGGCCTCCTGCCGGAGGTGGTCGTCCAGGGAGGCGGACGCCCCGGCGTGGGCCAGCCACTTCGTCAGGCCCAGGGCGACGGTGGGACCGGCCGCCAGACGGACGGCGAGCTCCTCGGCCGCCGTCTCGACGGCGGCGGCCGGCACCGACCGGTGGACCAGGCCCCACGCCGCCGCCTCCTCCCCGCTCAGGCGGCGGCCGAGGAGCAGCAGCTCCCGGGCCCGCACCTCGCCCACCCGCCGCGGCAGCAGCCAGGTCCCGCCGCTGTCGGGTGTGAAGCCCCGGGCGGCGAACGGCTCCCAGAAGGTCGCATCGGCGGCCGCCACGGTGAAGTCGGCGGCCACCGCCAGGTGGAGCCCGATGCCGGCAGCCCAGCCGCGCACGGCGCACACGATCGGCGTCTGCACGGTGCACACCAGGGGGATCAGCCGGTGGGCCTGCGCCGGCAGCCGCCGCTGGATGCTGCCGACGCGCGGGCGGGGCCCGTCCCCCGGCGCGTTCCGGCCGACGATGTCGAAGCCGGCGCAGAAGTGGTCGCCGGCGGCGGTGAGCAGGATGGTCCGCACCGCTTCGTCCCGACCGGCCCCGTCGATGGCGTCGATGAGGGCGGCGACCATGCCGTCGTCGAGGGCGTTGCGCTTCTCCGGGCGGTCCAGCACCAGGCGCAGGACGCCACCGTCGGTGGGGGCGGTGCGCACCGTCATCGAGGCCACCTCGAGGCGATGACCTCGAGCGCGTCCTGGAGCTCGGGAGCCGGGGGGTCGGGCAGGCGCACGGGGCCGTGTTCGCGGCTGGGGAGCAGGATGGTGGCGTGGCCCGGGGTGGTCGCCTCGCCACGCTGGTTGACGGCCTCGAGGTCCAGGTCGACCGCCGGGCGGTCCCCCTCGGCCAGGAAGACGCGCGTGACCGTCCCGCGCAGCCACTGGGTGTCCCCCACGTAGTTGAAGCGGCGGAACTCGCAGTCGAGCTTCCACAGCCAGGCGTCGTCCCCCATCCAGTCGGTGCAGAGGTGGATGAGCCAGGTCTCGCGCATGCGCCCGTAGTCGAAGGTGGTGGGATTGCCCGACCGGCGGGCGAAGTCGGGGTCCCAGTGCACGCGCTGCATCACGTCGGGGATGTTGAGGCCGTCGCGGTGGAAGAAGCGCGGGATCCGCTGCCGGTTGCGCCATCCGAGCCGGAGGGGCTCGACCCCATAGAGGCCCATGCCCATCCCCACGTGCCAGCACACGATGTCGGTGACGGTGAGAGGGCCCTTGACCATCGGGCCCACCGTGTCGCCCTCGTGGACGTCCTCCCACCACCGGGTCTCGGCCCCCCGGGGGTGCTCGGCTTCGTACTGGGCGTCGATCCCGTCGATCTCCCCGTCGTCGTAGGGCCGCAGCTCCACGTCGTCGTACTTGTGGGCCTGGCGGGCCTTGCTGCGCTCGGTGCGGATCATGAGGCGGTACTGGGCCGACAGCAGCGGGCCGCCCGCCTCCCGGAACACCTGCCCGGTCCACTCGTGGATGGCCCGCTCGGCGAACTCGCTGGGCTTGTCCTCCACCCCCACGAGGGCGTTGCGCCGCAGGATGCGCCGGTACGGGCGGAGCGGGCCCCACCACTCCCGGGCGCTCGCCGAGTAGAAGGCGTGCACTCCCCGCAGGGGATCCCCCCGCATGACGTCGACCTTGTCGGGAGGCACCTCGGTGACCTCGTCCTCGCCGACCAGGGTGTCGCCGCCCACCAGCGGGGGCGGGGCGATGGGGCCCTCCCACCGGGTGTTGGGCCCGTACCCGGGATCACACCACAGCGGGTTGTCGTCCCCGTATGCGATCGCTACGTGGCGGAAGGCGTCGGTCCCCGGCCGCAAATAGTGCGGGTCCTGGGGGTGGGGGTAGGCCACGCCGATCCTGGCCCGCAGCCGGGCGACGCCGTCGTCGGTGATGGTCCCTACGTCGGTCATCGACCGTGCGCCTCCTGTCGTATGTTATATCCAACCGGGGGAAGCGTCCCCTGCGGTCCATCATGGGGCCGGACGACGACGGGAGGGGGAACCGGGTGCGGATCCTGGGCGGCATCCGGGTCCTGGACCGGACGGCGGGCATCGCCGGCTCGTACTGCACGAAGGTCCTGGCCGACGCCGGGGCCGACGTGGTGAAGGTCGAGGCCGTCCCCGACCACCTCCGCTCCTGGGGCACCGGCGCCCTCTTCGAGTACCTCAACGCCGGCAAACGGTCGGTGGCCGACGAGCAGGACCTGGCCGCGGCCGCCGACGTCCTGGTGGCCGGTGAGGCCGTCGACGTGGACGGCCTCCGAGAGGCCAACCCCTCGCTGGTGGTGGTGACCATCACGCCCTTCGGCGTGACCGGCCCCTGGGCAGGCCGGCCGGCGACGGAGTTCACCCTCCAGGCGTGGTGCGGGTCGACCGGGCAGCGGGGCGTTCCCGAGCAGCCCCCCCTGGCCGCCGGCGGCCGCATCGGCGAGTGGGTGGCCGGCACGTATGCGGCGGCCACCATCCTGGCCGCGCTCCGGGAGGTGGCCCGCAGCGGGTGTGGGGAGCACATCGACGTGGCCATGCTCGACTGCATGACGGTCACCATGGCCACGTTCCCCTCGGTGTTCGCCAGCTTCCTCGGCTGGCCGCCGATGACCGGCACGGGGCGGACGGTGGAGGTGCCGTCGATCGAGCCCACCGCCGACGGCTACGCCGTGTTCACCACCAACAGCGCCCAGCAGTTCCACGACTTCCTCGTCATGATCGGACGGGCCGACCTGCTGGACGACACCCAGCTGGCCCGGGTGGCGCCCCGGTTCAAGCGGCGCCACGAGTTCCTCGCCACCGTCCACGACTACACCACCAAGCGCACGTCGGCCGAGGTCCTCGAGGATGCGGCGGTCCTGCGCATCCCCAGCGGGCCCGTGCTCGACGGCTCGACGGTGACGGCGTTCGAGCAGTTCGCCGAGCGGGGGGTGTTCCAAACGGCGGCCAGCGGGCGGTTCGTCCAGCCCCGCCCGCCGTACCGGATCGGCGGGGTGGCCGCCCCTCCCCCCCGGGAGGCGCCCGGGCGGCCTTCCGGATCGGTGGGATGGCAGCCCCGGCCGGCGTCCGGGCCGGCAGGGGGGGCGGGCTGGCAGCTGCCGCTCCTCGGGGTGCGGGTGATCGACTGCACGGCCTGGTGGGCGGGGCCCGTCGCCCCCCATGCCCTGGCCTGCCTCGGCGCCGACGTGATCAAGGTCGAATCCGTCACCCGGCCCGACCTCATGCGGTACTCGGCCACCAAGGCTCCGACCGAGGAGCGCTGGTGGGAGTGGGGGCCCATCTTCCACGCCGTCAACGCCGGCAAGCGGGGGATTACCGTCGACCTCACCCGCCCCGAGGGCGTCGCGGTCTTCGAGCGCCTCCTGGCCACCGCCGACGTCCTCCTGGAGAACTACACGCCCCGGGTCATGGAGCAGTTCGGCCTCGGCTGGGAGCGCGTCCACGCCCTGAACCCGGCGACGGTCATGGTGCGGATGCCCGCCTTCGGGCTCGACGGGCCATGGCGGGAGCGCACCGGGTTCGCCCAGACCATGGAGAGCGTGGCCGGGATGGCCTGGCTGACCGGCTTCGCCGACGGGCCCCCGGTGCTCGTCCGGGGGGCGTGCGACCCCCTGGCGGGGATGCACGCCGTCGTCGCCACCCTCCTGGCCCTGGCCGAGCGGGATCGGGACGGGCAGGGGAGGCTGGTGGAGTCGGTGATGGTGGAGGCGGCCCTCAACGTCGCCGCCGAGCAGGTGGTCGACCTCGGGGCGGGCGGCCCGCTCCAGCGCCGGGAGGGCAACCGCGGACCCGTGGCCGCGCCGCAGGGGGTCTACCGGTGCGCCGGGGAGGACCGCTGGGTAGCGGTGGCGGTTGCGTCGGACGAACAGTGGTCCCGCCTCTGCGAGGTCGCCGGCCGGGAGCCCGACCCCGCCCTCGGCTCGGCCGCCGGGCGGCGCGCCGAGCACGACCGGATCGACGAGTGGCTGACGGCATGGACATCGGCACGCGAGGCCGGCGAGGTGGCCGAGCGGCTGGCCGGCGCCGGCGTTCCCGCTGCCGTGGTCGTGCCGGCCCGCGACGTGGTCCACAACCCGCAGCTGCGGAGCCGGGGCATGTTCGAGGAGGAGGACCACCCGGTCACCGGCCGGCACGAGCTGCCGACCTTCCCGGTCCGGTTCAGCCGGGTGGAGCGGTGGCACCGCCGCCCCTCCCCCACCCTGGGCCAGCACAACCAGGAGGTCCTGGGCGAGGTGGCCGGCGCCGCCGAGATCGCCGGCCTGGAGGCGGCCGGCGTGGTCGGCGACCGGGTCAGCGGGACATAGGCGGCTCGCGGTGCGACGGGGCTCAGCGGGAGCGCCACTCCACGCGTGCCCCCGAGGCGAACCGCTCCTGGGCGGCGCGCATGTCCTCCCGGTCGCTCCCGTTGCGGACGTACAGGTAGGCAAGGTCCAGGGCCTGGCGGCGGGGGACCTCGAGGGCGTTCCAGAGGGCCCGGACGCTGCCCACGACGGCGAGGGGCGGCGCCGAGGCGATGACGTCCGCCGCCCACCGGGCGGCCGCCCGCAGCTCACCGCCCGGCACCACCTGGGAGACCAGGCCCACCTCATGGGCCCGCTGGGCGGTCATGCGCTCGTGGGCCCCGAGCAGGGCCATCCGCATCACCTCCTGGAAGGGCATGCGCTGGGCCAGCAGGATCGGCTCGTAGGCGGCCGTGAGCCCATAGGTGACGTGGGGCTCGAAAAAGGTGGCGTGTTCGGCGGCGATGATGAACTCGACCTCGCCCAAGAGGTAGAAGGCACCTCCGCACGCCATCCCGTTCACGGCGGCGATGACCGGCTTCCAGCAGTCGTTGGCCTTCGGACCGAGGTAGCGGCTCGGGTCGTCATAGGTCCACGGCGTGCTCCAGCCGGGCAGCTCCTCGTCGTCGGCGACGTCGCGGGGATCCACCGATCCCCGGTCCACGCCCACGCAGAACGCCTTGTCCCCTGCCCCGGTGAGGACGATGCAGCGGACGTCGTCATCGACCGCCAGCTCCCGCCACAACGCCTGGAGCTCGGCCTGCATGCGCTGGTCGAAGGCGTTGTAGACCTCCGGCCGGTCGAGCGTGACCCACGCAACGCCCTCGGCTCGCTCGCACTGCAACGTGTCCATGGCCTCCCCGTCCTCCCGTGGCGGAGGGAGCATATTGTCTGCGCCGCTCCCCACCCGCCTGGCGGGCCCCCGGCCGGCCGTCCGGGCGATCGCCAGGAGGAACCCACCCGTTGAGCGAGCCCGATCCCATCGCCCCCGTCCACCCCGCCATCGCCGAGCGCCAACCGGAGATGGCGGCCCTGGCCGATGCCGTGCGCCGCCTGGTCGAGCTGTCGGTGGCGACGACCGCGCCGGCCTCCGATGTCGCCGCCGCGGCCGCCGGCCTCGACCTGATCGCCGACCTGCTCGGCTCGTACCGGCCGGAAGCCGGTGCCTCGCATTCCATGGGCACCCCCGGTCAGGACACCTTCGCCGTGAGCACCATGGGGGAGCGCATGCCCTTCGACGTCGTCGTCGGGCGCTACAGCCCCCTCGCCCTGCCGGTCGAGATCACGAGCGACGGGCGAACGGCCAGGGGCCGCGGGCGCTTCACCCTCCCCTACGAGGGCCCCCCCGGGTGCATCCACGGGGCAGTGATCGCAGCCACGTTCGACATCGTGTTCACCGCCGCCAACATCCTGGCCGGAGCGGCGGGGCCCACCGCCAGCCTCACCCTCCGGTACCGGCGGCCCACGCGGCTGTACGAGGAGGCGGTCTTCGAAGCGACGGTCGAGCGCACCGAGGGGCGCCGAACCTTTACGTCGGGGCGGCTGGTGCAGGGCGGCGTCGTGACCGTCGAGGCCGAGGGGGTCTTCGTCGCCCTCGACCGGGAGACGACCCGGTCCCTCGCCCGCCGACTAGAACCGTGACCATGGCGATCCCCACGGACATCGGCATCGTCGACACCATGATCGCCTTCCCGCACCGCGACATGAAGGCGACCTACGCGTTCGTGACCCGTCAGACCAAGGACCGCCAGTCCAGGGAGGAGTTCGAGACGCCGATCGAGTACCTCTTCAAGGACGCCCCCGCCAAGGGGCTGACCGAGGTCGACGATCCCATCGAGACGACGCTGCGGGAGATGGACCGCTGGGGCGTCGAGAAGGGCCTCATCGGCGTGGGTGCCCCCGGCGACGACGGCGACGAGGCCTTGCGCCGCCATCCGGACCGGTTCATCCCCTCGGCCACCTTCGACCCCAACGAGGGGATGAAGGGCATCCGCAAGCTGGTGCGGGCCTACGAGACCTGGGGGGTGCGGGCGGTCGGCGTCTTCCCTGCCGGCACCTTCCCGCAGGTCGCCATCAACGACAAGAAGATGTACCCGCTGTACGCCAAGTGCGTGGAGCTCGGCATCCCCGTGTTCTGCTGCGCCGGCATCCCCGGGCCCCGATTGAAGTTCGCGGTGCAGCACGTGGAGCTCATCGACGAGGTCATGTTCGACTTCCCCGAGCTCGTCTTCGTGACCCGCCACGGGTGCGAGCCGTGGACCGACCTGGCGGTCAAGCTCATGCTCAAGTGGCCGGGGCTCTACTACTCGACCAGCGCCTTCGCCCCCAAGTACTACCCCCGGGCCATCGTCGACTACGCCAACACCCGGGGCGCCGACAAGATCATCTACGCCGGCTACTACCCCATGGGCCTGACCCTCGAGCGCATCATGACCGAGATGCCCGGCGTGGGGTTCAAGGACGAGGTGTGGCCCAAGTTCCTCCGCACCAACGCCCTTCGCGTCCTCGGGCTCGAGGCCTGACCTCCGCGCATTCGGAGGGAATTCCCGGTTTCGGCCGAGGGTGGGCCAAGCCCCGGGCCGGATCCTGGGTCCATGGCCACCCTCGCCCCCCTCCCCCTGGAGAGCGACCGCAGCGCTGGGATCGGAGCGCGACCTCGAGGGGTCGGTCCGCCGCCTGCACGCCTACCTGTCCGAGCGGTTCCCCCTCAGCTGGACGATCACCATCGCCGACAACGCCAGCCGGGACCAGACCTGGGGCATCGCCTGCCGCCTGGCCCATCAGCTCCCGGGGGTGCGGGCCATCCACCTCAACCAGAAGGGCCGGGGACGGGCGCTCCGGGCGGCATGGTCGGCCAGCCCCGCCCGCGTCCTCGCCTACATGGACGTCGACCTGTCCACCGACCTCGATGCCCTCCTCCCCCTCGTGGCCCCGCTCCTGTCCGGGCACTCCGACGTCGCCATCGGACCCCGGCTGGTCGCTGGGGCGTCGGTCGTGCGCGGCCCGAAGCACGGCCGTCCGGTTCCCGCTCCTGCGCCACCGGGTGTTCCGGTGACCATGCCCATCACCGTTGAAGGAGGACGACCATGACAGCCACCCGCGGCCGCCCGGCCGGCCCGGGCCCAAGCGGGCCCAAGCGGGCCCATCCGGCCCGGCGGGCCCGCATCCTCACCGGAGTGGCCAGCGCGGCGTCGGTCATCGGCCTCACCGGCTACCTGGGCGCGACCCACACGGCGTCAAAGCTCGTGAGCACCACGGCCACCGCACCGGCGGCGGGACCCACGGCGGGGCCGACGGCCACGACGGCGGGCACCACCGCCGCCGCCCAGGCGTCGACGCCCACCACAACGGCCACGACGTCGAGCCACGGCAGTTGAGCGTCCGAGTCGGCGCCGAGAATCGCCTCCGGGGCCCGGAAATGCGGCGGGACCGCCGTTCCGGGCGAGGACTGGTACGCGCCGGCGGCCTTGACCGAACCCTGACGTGCCGCTGGGCCAACGTTGGGCGGCCCGAAAGGTTCTGTTGGAACCTTTGCACTGCCTTCAGGTTGTCCTCATGCAGATGAGGGTTCATAGATAGCAATGGCCTCTCCTCACGATCGGGACTCCGGCCTGGCCCGGGTCGCCTCGCTGACCCGGTGGGTCGCCGGCGCCGCCGCCGGTGGCGCCGCCCTTTTCGCCGTGGTCGTCTCCCACCCCCACCTGCCCACGATCAACATCCGCCAGACCGGCCTCACCCAGACGACTCCGCAGCCGTCGCAGGACGACAGCCTCCAGGCACCGACCCAGGCCCCGGTGGCCACCACCGCCCCCGCCCGGGCCACCTCGGGAGGCTCGTGACCCCGGTGCTCACGCCGGTCAGCTTCCCCGCCCTCGGGACGACGGCGGTAGTGGTGGTCAACGCCGACGCCACCACCAACGCTCGACGCGCCGTAGAGGCGGAGGTCGACGCCATGGACCGGGCGTGCAGCCGCTTCAGGGACGACTCCGAACTGAGCCGGCTCAACGCCGCCGGCGGGCGCCGGTTCGCCGCCTCCCCCCTGCTGATCGAGGCCCTGGTCACCGCCCTGCGGGCGGCGCGCCTGACCGACGGGATGGTCGACCCCACGGTGGGCACGGCGATGCGGGTCCTCGGCTACGACCGGGACTTCGCCTGGGTGGAACGGGAAGGGCCGCCCCTGACCGTCACCGTCGGCTCCGTGCCCGGGTGGCAGGTGGTCGAGATCGATCCTGGCGCCGGCACGGTCCGGGTGCCGTCCACCGTCACCCTCGACCTCGGGGCGACGGCCAAGGCGCTGTGCGCCGACCGGGCGGCCGGGGCCGCCGCCCGGGCCACGGGATCCGGCGTCCTGGTCAGCCTCGGCGGCGACGTGGCCGTGGCCGGCCCCCCACCCGACGGCGGCTGGAGCGTCAGGGTCACCGACGACCACGCCGCGCCTCACGACGCCCCCGGGCAGACCGTCGCCGTGCACAGCGGCGGCCTGGCCACCTCGGGTACCTCGGTGCGCCGCTGGGCCCGGGGCGGCCGCCCCCTCCACCACCTCGTCGACCCCGCCACCGGGGCCCCGGCCCAGACCCCGTGGCGGACGGTCTCGGTCGCCGCCGGCTCGTGCGTGGACGCCAACATCGCCAGCACGGCGGCCATGATCATGGGGCCGGCCGCCCCCGCCTGGCTGGCGGCGCGGGACCTGCCGGCGCGGCTGGTCCACACCGACGGCCGGGCCGTCACCGTGGCCGGGTGGCCGCCGGAGGACCCGTGCTAGCGGTCGCCTCCAACGGCAAGGCCCTCTGGTACCTCACCCGCGGGACCGGGCTGGTGACGCTCCTGCTGCTCACCCTGGCGGTGGCCCTGGGCGTCGCCCAGGTCAACCGGTGGTCGAGCCCGCGATGGCCCCGCTTCGTGACCGCCGCCCTCCACAAGAACGTCTCCCTGCTGGTCGTCGCCTTCCTCGCCATCCACATCGTCACGTCGGTGGTCGACGCCTTCGCCCCCATCCACTGGCTCGACGTCGTGGTGCCGTTCACCTCCCCGTACCGGCCGGTGTGGCTGGGGCTCGGCGCGGTGGCCACCGACCTGCTGATAGCCGTCACCGTGACGAGCCTGCTCCGCACCCGCATCGGCCACCGGACCTGGCGCGTGCTCCACTGGACGACCTACGCCTGCTGGCCGCTGGCGATGGTGCACAGCCTCGGGACGGGGACCGACACCCGGCACGGGTGGGCCCTCGCCCTGTACGCCGGATGCCTGGCCGTCGTCGTCGGCTCCGTCTGGTGGCGCCTGGCCATCGGGTGGACCCCGGCGGGGGCCCGCCGACGGGCGATCGCCGCGGTCGGGAGCGTGGCCACCCCGCTGGCCATCGCCGGGTTCGTGGCGATCGGACCGCTCCGCCCCGGCTGGGCGGCGCGGGCGGGCACCCCGGCGTCGCTGCTGGGCAGGACCCGATCGTCCACGGCCCCGTCGACCGCCCCGTCGACGCCTTTCGCCGTGCCCTTCACCGCCACCGCCTCGGGCACCTTGACCCAGCAGGGGCCGGACGGCGCGGGGAACGAGACGATCATCCTCAACCTCGACTTGAGCGGCGGGGCCACCGGCGTCCTCGACGTGACCCTCCGCGGTCCCGCCCTCGAAAACGGCGGCATCCAGATGACCTCGAGCAGCGTCACCCTCGGTCCGTCCGCCCAGCCCGACCAGTACCAGGGCCAGGTGTCGGGCCTGTCCGGGACGCAACTCCAACTGTCCCTCACGGGCTCCGGTGGGGCCTCGATGACGGCCACCGCCGTCCTCGACATCAACGGCGGCTCGGTGTCCGGGAC
>Ga0102924_1006057_pt1 | contig 11470 bp, 13 predicted proteins | sample PaiPotPPM11metaG_FD_80116 | JGI IMG/M metagenome (GOLD analysis project Ga0102924, IMG submission 80116) | Iron sulfur acid spring bacterial and archeal communities from Banff, Canada, to study Microbial Dark Matter (Phase II) - Paint Pots PPM... ...
AGACACAAATGTAGCAGGTTTATTGATAAGCAGTATACCTTTATCCGAGTAATTTTCATACACTTGTCTATGATACCAATTAACCAGCCTTGGATTGGTGAGGAAGAAAAGCGGGAAGTATTGAGTGTTTTAGATGAAAGTGCTCTTACATCCGCAGCAAAAGATGGCGGGAAACGAGTTCAGGCTCTAGAACGCCTTCTGAAAGACTATCTTAAAGTCCAAAACGTAGTAAGTGTCAATTCTGGAACCGCTGCGTTGTATTCTGCATTGCTCGCCTTGGGGATTGGTCAAGGTGATGAAGTACTACTGCCGTCATTCACATTTGTTGCAACCGCAAATTCTGTTGTTGCTGCCGGCGCTAAGCCTGTGTTCGTAGACATCAACAGAGAAGACTATACGATTGATATCACCGACCTAAAGACAAAAATTACAAAAAAATCAAAGGCTATCATACCAGTGCATCTCTATGGTCATCCGGCTGATATGGATGAAATCTCGGAGATTGCGTATGCACACTCACTAGATATAATCGAAGATGCCTGTCAATCGCTTGGATCTCTATATAGAAATGCGCAAACAGGAACACTCGGAAAACTGGGTTGTTTTAGCTTTTATGCAAGCAAAGTATTGACTGCTGGCGAAGGGGGTGCAGTAGCAACTAATGATGATAACTTGGCAAATAAGATAAAGATGATTAGGAATCATGGAATGGTCGAAGGCTATGACACACGTGTTTTAGGCCTCAACCTAAGGCTCCCAGAATTGAGTGCTGCTCTTGCCAAAGCGCAAATGGATAAATTACGAAAATTGCTGGATCTTCGGAGGAGGAACGCGAATGTGTTGACAGGCTTACTCCTCCCTTTGACAGAGGAAAAAAGAATAAATATCCCGCACGAAACTGCGAAAAAAAGATTTAACTGGTATCTGTACACGGTTACTTTCCAAAAAGATTCCCTTAGAGAGAAGGTCCGACGAGCACTGGCAAGTGATAAAATTGGTGCAACGGTATATTATAATCCACCGGTGCACAAAACCCCATACTATCAGACGATTACATCAACAAAAAGTCTTCCTAACACCGATTGGGCGAGCGAACATGTTCTCTCATTACCTGTGCATTCTTTTATGGGTGCAGAGGATTTGGAGCGCATTGCAACTAGCATTGAGAAGGCGATTTGAATTGAACCCTGGATACTTATTATTACTTAAGATGCGCAAGAACGAATATTGCGGTTAATAATCTATACAGGCAAGGGGGGCACCGGGAAAACCGTAAGTGCATGCTCAACAGCCATAAAACTTGCGGAGAATAAATACCGTACATTATTGATCTCATCCGATCCTGCTCACACTTTAACCGACGCATTCGCGATGCCCGACCTGGGCTATGAACCAAAAGAAATTCTCACGAATTTGCAGGCACTGCAGATCGACCCGCTAATGGAGATGAACAAACAATATACAACGATTCTCTCGTACATGGCAACCTTGTTTCATGCACGGGGTATTGATGAAACTTTAGCGTACGAGCTTGCCATGTTGCCAGGAATGACTCAATTATTTTCATTATTGAAAATAGAAGAAGTATCTCGCACGAAAAGATTTGACACGGTGGTTCTTGACATGGCTGCTTCAGGCGAGGCATTACGATATCTCTATTTTCCTAAATTAGTCGGCAGTATTGGAAGGAAACTTACCGGATTGGTGGGGATGTTCAGTGGCTTTGCCCGAATATTCCAGCCTCTGTCGCGGCTACCTACGCCTCCACAAAATGTTCTGGAAAATGAACTCGAGTTACTTGCTAAATTAGACAACCTAAATATGATCATGATGAACCAGGACATAACGAGTATTAGACTAGTTACCAATCCTGACACATTTAGCATAGAGAATGCTAAGAGAGCATTCATGTCTGCCAGTCTTTATGGCATAAATGTAGATCTTGCAATAATCAATAAGATTATGCCTGCGGGGAGCTCAGATCTATACTATGCCGAGTGGGCAGATTTTCAAAGAGTAAAGATAGAGGAGGCAAAAGCAAACTTTTACCCACTCCCTGTAAAGGAGGTTAAACTCTATGGCACTGAATTACGGGGGATCGAAATGTTGCGAGAAAATGGTCAACTGATGTTCGAAAATCAAGATCCGGCTGATGTGCTCTTTCGTGGAAACGTATTTCACTTTGCTAAAGAGAATTCTTTATTACGAATGACAGTCAAAGTTCCGTTCACAGAGAAAGATGACTTTGATGTTGAGCGTTATAGTGATAAGCTTACAATAAAGGTGAAAACTCGAGTCGGGTATATGGTGAATACAGTGCCCCTTCCTGCTGCCACTACGGGTATGAAACTTACCAAAGCGAAACTTCAGGGCGACGAACTGACTGTCTTATTTGAAAAGATAGTGTAATGCATCCATTAATCAGAACAATCGCTAACGTAAGATAACAACGCGAGTAGAGGATATTCGTGTCTCCCGTTCACATATGGTTTATATAATATGTAATCTCGACTATCTGACAGATAGATATGCCAATAGATCCAGACTTTCCAAAAAATAATCAAGTAATTGGTAAACATATGCATTCTGACGGAGAGCATTATCACTATGTGTGGGGACCAGGTAAAACAGCGGAGGCTGCTGAAAATGAAGAGGTAAAAGCTGCATTTACTACTAGAGGGGAGGAAATCGCTCCAGCAGGAATACATGGCACTATGGTCGCAGTTGACTGGGACTCATGTGTAGCAGACGGTGCGTGTATTGAGGCCTGTCCTGTACAAGTCTTTCAGTGGTACAGAACTGAGCAAGATGTACCACCTTCTAAGATGATGAACGAAACGAGTGCTGGAACTGGTAGCACAGTAAAAGAGGAGAGAAAAGACTACACAGACAAGGCCGACCCTGTGAGGGAGCACGATTGTATTTGGTGTATGGCCTGTGTCTCAGTTTGCCCGCCTCAGGCAATTAAAGTAGATCAGTCTAATCTTGAATTCCACGAAAAAGCATCAGGTACATTCAACGAAGCTCTCTCAAAAGGTAGTGCTCCGCCGCCACATGCACATTGAGCTCATCTTTTTTTCTAGATAAGACCGTTCTTCCCTAGGGAAGAATGTATCATTGAAGAGATATTCGATATAATTCATTTAGACCAACGGAAGTCCAGGCGCCAAGGTCAATCGTTATGTCTTGATTTTCACTTGCGCGATTCGCCGTGATCTCACTAACAACGATCTCCTTGGGCGCACTAGGAGGCCAAACCATCGCGACAAAATCTCCTTTATTTCCTGCCTTTTCAAGACTCGCTGCTTGCATATTACTCTGTTTGAACCCTCGTGCAACTAGTTTTTCTATTACCTGCTCGAGTAGTTGCTTTTGCCCATGCACAATTAGATAAACGGTTTTAACGCCTGCCTCTGACATTTCAATAATCCAGTTCCGAGTAACTATAGAGCATACACATCTTATATATTATCAATCCATATAATAAAAGAGTGCAGCGACAGAGTTCACATATGCGTATCATTCTTCCGGAAAATATTTCAGAGCGCATAGGCGAATTCTTAATAGGGAAACAAGATTTTCCGTTTGTTGAAGGTTATGAGCTACTGTGTGTCCTGTTCCTATTCGGAAGACCTAGTAAAGTTGATGATAATGAAAAATGGGAAGTAATGGACTTGGCATCAGAAACTGTCAATAAATTCTATCTCGAAATCGAAGGTTACAAGAATAGTCCAAAGACAAGAATGAACACAGAATTTATACGCAGTGGATACTTTGAAAGAGAGTTACAAATCAGGACAGAAGAGAAGAAAGCGGTTCATAAGGAGCGAATAGTTAACGATCCTACTGTGTTATCATATTGCTTTATGCAGCACGTCTCTTACTATAATCAGGAATATTTTTTCCAGATTTATGGACCACTTAAAGGACGTGAGCTATTGAAGGATTTAAGAAATTATCTTGAAGGTAGGATGATAATGCTAGGCTTCAACAGAAAAAATGAGAAGTCCTTGCCATTTCAACATCCTATAATTCCGTTGTATGTGTGGTTAAAGGATCATCCGATTGGAAAGATAAATTAGCATTGTTGATCATTTATCTAGATTCTGTACTAGACTAGGCGTGTAAGAATATTTTCTAATGCGTCGACCTGGATCGCCGACTAATCAACATTTTTAAGAATGTGTAAGAAGCTGAGTACGATTTGTACAAAGATGTCTCAATAATAGCAGGACCATCATCTCTCGATCTGGCTACCGCAATCGCAAAGCATCTAGATGCTGAATTAGTGCCGGTTGACCTCAGGATATTTCCGGACGGCGAGAGCAAAATTAAAATGAGAAGGGTTGACAATGATTATTGCATAGTGGTACAGTCGACCTATCCTCCAACGGACAGGCATCTTTTACAAGCACTAATGATGATAAAAAGGTGTTCAGAGGATGGAGCCGCAAACGTGTGTGCAGTTATGCCATATATGGCATATTCACGCCAAGACCGAGAGTTTTTGGATGGGGAAGTGGTAAGCATGGCTTTAGTATCCAAATTGATCGAAACGGTAGGAACCAGGCGATTAATCACGGTGGACATACATAGTCCGGCTTCGTTATCGTATTTTATGATTGATACGCAAAACATCAGCGCTGTTGGTCTTTTGGCAGACTATGCTGCTGTCAAAATCAAACCAAATGCGCCAATCGTAGTATCGCCAGATCTGGGAGGTGCTAAAAGGGCAGTCAAATTCGCTAGGATGCTGGGAACAGATATGGTTGCCTTAAAGAAAATTCGAGACAAGGATACTGCGGAAGTCATTATTGAAGAAACAGAATTAAATTCTAGCGTGGTTGGTCGGGATCTGATTCTGTTAGACGACATGATAAGCACAGGCGAAAGCATTGTAGAAGCTTGCAGATTTCTAAGGAGGTACAAACCCAACAAAATTTATGCAATTTGTACTCATGCGTTGTTGATCGGAGATGCGACAACAAGAATCAAAGCCGCTGGGGTAGAAGAGATCATTTCGACTAATTCGGTCCCCGGGATTAATGCGAAAGTCGACCTAGCCCCTCTTATAACTACTAAGCTTAAGGCTATTATTGACACGAAGAAGCACTTACGGTAATAATGTATCGAAATCTACGCAGCGTCGACAACAATAGCGAGTGATTATCACAAGAAATACAGGAGTCTACTATTCAACGTAAAAAGTATATACTATTCGCGTTGAGAATAACAAGGGGCATTTACGAGGATAGTATGGTTGATATGAAGTTGATTTTTCTCGGAACCTCTGCTGCAGCTCCAACAGCAGAGCGCGGGTTATCTTCAGTCGTGATAAAAAGAGGAAATGAATTATTGTTATTTGATGCCGGTGAAGGCATGCAGCGAAATTTCATAAGGGCTGGTTTAGGAATGAATAAACGAATGAAAATTTTTATAACGCATATGCATGCTGATCATTGTGTCGGCTTGCTTGGGCTCTTACAAACAATGTCTTTGCAAGGAAGGGTAATGGCAGTCGATATATATGGACAAGGAAAATTAGCCGAATTTGTCACGGAAAACATGCGAATAGTAAATTTCGGGCTACTATTTGACATCAATATGCATATGATTGATTGCGAGGGTGTTGTAGTAAAAGAGAAAGATTACCAAATAACTTGTTGCGAATCAAAGCATTTAGTCCCTTCATTTTCCTACTGTCTCACTGAATTTGATAGACCAGGAATTTTTAACATTAGTGAGGCTAAACGGTTCCATATCCCAGAGAGTGAGCTTTATAGCAAATTGCAGCACGGTCAGGACATTATCTATGAAGGGGAATTGATAAGGTCCAGCCAAATGACTGGACCTACGAGGGCTGGCAGAAAAATAGGAATATCTGGTGACACAAGACCCACCCTTAAATTGCGAGATTTCTTCAAGAATTGTGACCTGCTCATCTACGAATCGACCTACGGTCACGATAAATATCAAAAGGCGGTCAAAAATTTTCATTCTACAGCGACAGAAGCAGCTATGCTGGCACGGGAATCAGAGGTAAAAAAATTGTTCCTTACTCACTTCAGCACGAGATATGAAGAAACATCTGGACTAATTAATGAAGCAAGAGCTATCCACGAAAACGTTGAAGCTGCAGAAGATCTGAAGGTAGTCGACATTCCATACAGTGAATCTAATTGATCATACCTGGGTCATAATGGCTTCAGTCGTGTAATTCGAATTTTGAATGACAATCGATGGTCTGAGTAAAGCCAGCTTCTACATTTTTAGGATCTATTTAGTTGCTTATTTGATGAGTCGCATTCACATCTTAGTTCCCCGAGGTCATTGCATTTTACTTGATTCTGTTAAAGGCATAATTCCGTTGACTCCAACAACGATAGTACTCGTGTTTAATAGTATAACTCTGTAACCAGTAGGGTTAAAAAGTGCTATATCCGTGATCGATGTTGAGTTATTCGCCTTGGCCAGCAATCCAGACGGCGAGAGATCGGCATAAAACATGCACATATATCCGGGCTTCGATAATTCTTTGACTATCCCCAATTTTGCCGGCTTAAGACTTGTGAGCTGGCCGACTAGTATTTCCACCGGACTTTGAGAATTCGTATCACAGGGAAGCTTCGCAGTCAAATACCCATTTATTATCTTATACGGCGTCGAGTCGTAAATATGTATAAAGTCTTTTGGAGGGAGAATCTGATGTGATAGCAGAACTGTATCCGAGTCCCTAACAAACGTAATTCCAGAATTAGTTCTGGCATTTGTATTATTTTTTGCCGTGCTGTTGCGAATTTGATCAATTGCAGAGGCCATCAATGATTTCGGACTCATGAAAGCGCCCATTACGGATTCAATAGTCTGATTAGAGACCCCGCCTTTCTCTGTAAAGTGTGTGGCGTTTGTCATTTCCTTTATTCCTTGTTGTGCAATTGCCATTGGCGGAAATTCGCCTATCTGAGAGACTGATTTTGATAATATTAATAATATGCTGATGATCGTAAAGCCGAAAACCCCGACATAGTTCGCTACTTGGTATCTGCCCATGATTGGGAGTAACTTTCTTTGCCGAGTAAAAAAGTATAAGTGTTATATTTTATTGATAGATATCTTACTTACTTTCAGTATCAAATACGCATTGGACGATTCGTATCGAATTGAGAAATACTTCTTAAAAATCCTTGAGATAGGATCCGATGATTTCTACTATACAAAAGGTTTGTCAGGATACGATCTGATCGTTATCGGTAATGCCGTCAGATTTTAAAATCCGAGTTTCAATCGCTTCTACCTTGCGTATAATAAAATTAAAAATAAGGGTAATAGCTAATGCGTATATAGATGTACGCAGGCTCATACGAAATGCCAAAATGCTCCGCGTGCGGAAAAGAAGTGCGTCCAGGCGAGCTATCGGAAAATTTTATATGTCCTAAGTGTAAAACTGAAAAAATTTGGCGTTGCGAACAATGCAAAGGAAAGTTAAATAAATATCAATGTGTTGGATGTGGTTATAAAGGTCAGTAGTGATTCTTCAGCTGATGAGTTTGATAAACCTGCTAATAGTTTGCTTTTGATCGGATTGCAGCCGATCAAAAGACTCGATAAGTTCCTTTTCTAGTCCTATCTGGGCTGAAATCACTGAGCGCAGTTTACTGATATCCATCGGAGTGATTCCTTCGATTAAACCTAGGGTAAATGCGCGGACATATTCATTGATAATTTTGCATGCGAAAGATGGAAAGAATCTGACTAGCAATAAAATCCCTTCCCGCATTATTTCGTAGTCAGGAGTACCACTCGGAAGAGATCTAATATATGACTCTAACATTTTCGTTCTATTAGGACCTACCTCTTCTATTGAAGAAGCAACAAGAAGCCCTATTTCACTCAACTCGTAGAAAGGGACGCCCTCCATCTGCAAAGCTTTGGGACCGCGCCGCAACGGCAATCTGCCCCCTTCTATGACAACACCTGATGGGATTAACACTTCGTCAAGATCTCTGAAAATTCCAGAGTATATGTTTTGCCATAAAATGCCGTGTCTATCGGCAATAATATGTGCTATTGAAGTCCTTGTTCGTAGCTCCGGGCTTCGCTCTGTCGCAAGATGAGCTATTATTCCTCGCTGCCTTCTTGCCTCCCCAGTAATCTTGTTGTTTCGAGTCTTGAACGTGTCAAATATTGCGATATTACACTTCTGCGATTTCAACGAGCGTCGGGCCCTCCTATAAACGACACTTATGATAATATTTTAATCTGTTGGTATTGGGATATAATTCTGATGAGGAAATAACATGTAAGAAATTCCATACATAACCCAATTTGCAAATAACATATCCCAACGCCATAATGCTAATTAAAATTGAGCGTTGAACGCTCTCGACAGGAAGGCTTATAACGCTACAAGCCACCACCTTATCAAGGAAAATTTGCAAATCAAAGACGGGCTAACGTTTGACGACGTTCTCCTAGTCCCAAAAAGATCTGCCGTCATATCAAGATCTCAGACAGATCTTAGAACCAGACTTTCTACCAATATTTCTCTGAATATCCCATTAGTCAGTGCCAATATGGACACCATCACAGAGGCTGGGATGGCCATTGCACTCGCGAGGGAAGGTGGTATCGGGATTGTTCACAGGTTCATGACAATCGAAGATCAAGTAGATGAAATTCTCAAAGTGAAGCGTTCTGAATCAGTCATTATCGAGCAACCTTATACTATTAAGGAGACTACGAGCGTAAAGGATGCAAAAAAAATGATGATAGATTATGGCGTATCAGGACTTCTCGTTGAAGAAGACGGAAAAAGACTTGCCGGAATCATTACCCAACGAGATATCACGTTGGAGAAGAATGATAGCAGTAACGTTGCAGACTTGATGAGCAAGGATGTGATTACAGCGAAGGAGGGGACCACTATAGAACAAGCCAAGGAAATCCTGCACAATCACAGAATCGAAAAGCTGCCAGTTGTTGATGCGACACGGCGGATCGTCGGTCTTATAACGAGCAAAGATATACTGAAAATGGAACAATACCCATACGCTTCTAAAGATAAAAAGGGTAGATTACTCGTTGGCGCCGCAGTAGGAGTAAAGGGTGATTATTTAGAACGCACCGAATCGCTCCTGGAAGCTGGCTCTGATGCGATAGTCGTTGATATTGCACATGGTCACAGCGACAATGCGATAAATGCAGTGCATATGATTAAGAAGGCATTTCCATATTGCGAATTAATAGCTGGAAATATTGCGACTGGCGAAGGAACTAGAGACTTGATCAAAGCTGGCGTTGATGCAGTGAAAGTTGGAGTGGGATCTGGATCCATCTGCATTACGAGGGTGATCACAGGCTCTGGCGTTCCCCAGCTAACGGCAGTAATGGATAGTATTAAGGTTGCAAAAGAGTATAACATTCCAATAATCTCAGATGGAGGAATACGAACCTCTGGCGATTCAACGAAGGCACTCGCAGCAGGGGCATCTACAGTCATGGTGGGAAGCTTATTTGGTGGAACCGATGAGAGTCCAGGCAAGACAATCGTCAAGAACGGAAAAAAATATAAAATGTATAGAGGAATGGCTTCATTTTATGCGTCACTAGGCAGAAAATATAGAGAAGAAGGGGGACAAACAGCAGACGCAGATGATCTAAATGATTATGTGCCAGAAGGCGTTGAAGCGATGGTTCCATACAAGGGGAGCGTAGTTGAGATTATTAGGCAAGCTGTAGGAGGGATAAAGTCCGGGCTAAGTTATTGCGGGGCAAAAACCATCTCTGAAATGCAAAGTAACGCTGAGTTTATCAAAATTACACCAGCTGGTTACACCGAGAGTCATCCTCATGATGTAAATGTCATTTAGGAAATCCTTTCTATTAATGCACTTTTGTACAAACCTCTTCTCATTTATCTAGAAGATGCTCTCCTAACAAGTTGTTGCTCGAGATTATGTCAATATAATATGTAACACCTAGGGCGCATAAGCATAAAGTCCTAGCGAAAATAATTGGTAGCTAGTTCACGAAGACGTCGTGCAATATCCCAGCCAGTCTTATAATGCTATCTACTATAACACATCTCTGACATTGACGGCACGCCTTTTATGGCAGTTAGTCTTCGATATACAAATCTACGGTGTTCGAAACAATTGAGATTTCTTCAGGTTCGGTATAGTAATGCCTCCCCCAAGAAACTTTGATATCGGCGTAGATTGTGTGGTTCCCATGATTAAGATTATTCGTCTCTATCTTGAATATTTTATTGATATCAAATAATAATGATTTTGCCTCCTCAATTGTGACGGGATAAAACGGAGTATCATCTCTAATAATCGAAACCCATATTCGGAATGGGATCTTGGGGCTACGTGTCCAGAACATCGGTGCCTTTCTTGTAATCTTGGTTAGGAAGATCTTCCTTCTTTTTACCTTCAACGCGACGGATATAGACATCCTGAATACGTTATCATGCTTATCGTACGCTGTCTCCCACATCTTCGGATTAAAAACTTCTCGGATATTTCCGTCAATCTTAAAACTCAAATCCAAAGTGACCGGCTCGCCTTTCTTCGTTTTATTTTCATGATGAGTTTTGTTCAGGATGACATTTGTGATGCTACTCTGTCTGTCTCTCAAAATGATGCCTTCATGGTATCATTTATATCCTCAATAAGTAGTTGTCTGACTGATGCTTGCAGAAATTGTCGATATAAAAGATCGTGAGATCGAATTAAAACTCCAGGACGAAGACATTTCCGTGATGTACATCGTACAGCATGAACTTCTTAAAGAGAAGAATGTTGAATTTGCTGGCGTAGTTCTGAAGCATCCTCTAATCAAGGATTACCTCATTAGAGTCGTAACCAAGAAGAAGGTGTCTATGGAAGCGTTTCAAGATGCCTGCATGTCTGCTTCTGAGAACATTAAATTGCTTAATAGCGTAATAAAGGATGCCTTAAAGAAATATTCAGCTTAGGTGTAACCTCGTGAAGTTTTGTCCTAAATGTGAAAGACGCATGAAACCGAAGATTGAAGAAGGCATCCTCTCGTGTCCAAAATGTGGTCTTATTGTGGAGAGAGAAGAAGAAAAAACACAAGTAAAAGGGAATTTGATACGGAATGCAGATAGTTCCTCCCAAAGCTCTCTCAAAATCATGGAGGTCGAGAAGGGATTGGATGCATTGCCAGCAACAACGATTGATTGTCCAAGATGTGGAAATGATATAGCATTTTGGTGGATGCTTCAGACAAGGTCTGCTGACGAACCTACCACTCAATTTTATCGCTGTACAAAATGTAGCCATACTTGGAGAAATTATGGTTAATTGTATCTTAAGTCATTTTTTGTGCTTTTATCTTTTTGCCCTCTAAAAATGTTTGTCGTCTGCAGGGCAGGCTTCTTCATGTCTTGATTGCCTGTTTTTAGCACAGCAATGTTTAAAATCCGAAAGTGAGAGCCACAAGA
>Ga0102924_1006058_pt1 | contig 11469 bp, 9 predicted proteins | sample PaiPotPPM11metaG_FD_80116 | JGI IMG/M metagenome (GOLD analysis project Ga0102924, IMG submission 80116) | Iron sulfur acid spring bacterial and archeal communities from Banff, Canada, to study Microbial Dark Matter (Phase II) - Paint Pots PPM... ...
AGCGTCCCGCTGAAGGACAGCGGACCGACCCCGTTAGCGGCGCGATCCTGGTTGACCAGGGCGAATTCGACACCGGCGGCGCCGCCGAGGGTAGAAACGGGTGGCGGTGGCGGTGGCGGCGCGGGATGGTATACGGAAACCGGTCGGCCGGCCGGTGGGGCAGGAGCTGCGGCGGCCGCTGCCGGTGCCGGGGCGGCGGCTGGCTGAGGCGGCGTAGGGGCCGGCGCGTCGCGGACCAGCCGGTCCGGGTCATTGATCCTGGCAGGATGAGCCAGCGCCGAGGCAAACCTGGCGGCGGCCTGCAGCTGGGGGGTCGAGGAGCCTGTGGCGGCCCGGTGGGGCCCCAGCGCCCCCACGCTTGCCAGGACGGCCAGCGGTACGCCGACCATGATGGCGACTCTAGTTACGGAACGTGACATTAACACACCCCTTTTGTGCATTTCTTGGCGTCCGGGGGATTCTAGGGGGAGCGTCGCCACAGGCCAAGCCGTCAGCCGCCCGAGAAACTGGGAACCGAAAGCAGCAGCTAGCTGATAGTCACGCTGTCAGGCCGAGGCGGCGACGAAGAAGAGGAGCTGCCCAACCAGCTGGCCTGGGAGGAGCGCGATCATGGCCAGGTAGAGGAGCCCGGTGGTAGAGGTGAAGGATCTCAGGCGGCAGGTTGGTAATGCCAGGCCGGTGGCGATCAGCGGTAGGACGACGGCCCCCAGTGCCCAGAGGATGGACAGCTGCGGGCTGACCGAGAGTGGATGGGTCAGGCTACCCGAGCTGTGGGCGAGTCCCCGCAGCATCAGGGGATAGGCGAGTGCCTGCAGCAGGAGTCCGACCAGCAGGACGACGATCGAGCGCAGCAACGGCCGGTTGCTTAGCGCCGGGGTGACGAGGTACCAGTGTCCGAGGAGCATCCCGGTGGTGGCCGCTCCCAGGACGGTCGCGGAGAGAAGGACCGTAAGCGCGATGGCGGCAATCCCAGGCCCCGAACCCGCCAGGGGCGCGAGCGCCAGGATGATGCCGATCAAAAGCAGCAATGAGGCCGCGAGCGTGATCAACCAACTGGTGCGGGAAGGGGCGGACTGCCGGAAGACGACCACGACGTGGCCGACCAACGCCAGCAGCACCAGTCCCTGGAGAAAGACCAGGCTTGCGGCTGCCGTGCTGTCGATTCCGAGCCGGTCGTGATACGCCCCGGGCGGACCGGCAAGCACGGTGAGAAAGGCGAGCGAGCCGACCAGCGCGTAGGTGACGGCAATGAACTTGAGGAACCCCTGGGTCAGGCCGGCTGTCTGGCGCAGATAGATGACGGTGGCGGCCCCTCCGACTGCCGTTTCAGCCAGAAGGAGAAAGAGGGCCAGCGGTAGCGTGATGGCGGCCACGCACTCGGGGCAGGCGGTAAGTGCAATACCGGCGGACGAAACCATCGCAGCGGAGTCTAGATTAGAGAGGTGAACGAGCCGACGAAAGAGAAGGCCGAGGGGTTCGTGCCGGTGCGGCTGAACGATGGCAGTTGGAAGACCGCCGGGGGCGAGGTGGTGCCCTGGTATGAGGTGCAGACCGATCTTGTACCTGAGGCTGAGGTGCGTGGCGCTATGGAGCGCGTCCTCGACGTCTACGGTGTGAGCGACGTCGTCGTCGACGCCTTCCAGCAACTACGCAAAGAACTCGGGCGGCCGGAGCCGCGGTCCGAGTAACGGATGCTGTTTCCGCGCCACCAGGAACAGGATCCCCGGGTGGTCAAGGATCCCCACCGGCTCCCGCCTGGACAGGTGCTGACCCAGAAGTGGCCGGTACTCTCCTATGGCAGTCCCCCGCAGTACGACATGGCGCGCTGGCGGCTGCGACTGTACGGCGATGTGGAAGCACCTACCGAGCTCAGCTGGACCGAGCTTCAGAAGCTGCCCAGCACGGCCGTCAGGGCCGACATGCATTGCGTCACCCCCTGGAGCCGGCTGGACAACAACTGGGATGGAGTCGCATTCAAAGATCTGGACGCGTTGGTCAAGCCCCGGGCGAGTGCTCACTTTGTCATCGCGCACTGCGCCTCCAATTACACGACCAGCCTTCCGGTCGAGGTCCTGGCAGATCAGGACGTACTCATCGCCCACCGCCATGACGGGGAAGATCTGACCGCCGACCATGGCGGCCCTCTGCGGCTGGTGGTCCCCAGGAAATACGCCTGGAAGAGCGCCAAATGGCTCGAGTCGCTGGAGTGGGTGGAGCACGACCGCCTCGGATTCTGGGAGCGCAATGGCTACAACAACTCGGCCGACCCGTGGCTCGAGGAGCGTTACTGGTAGAGGCTCTATACTCGAGGCGTTAGGGGTGCGTCTGGGACGCTGAGAGGTGGAACGCTCCGCCAACCCTTGGAACCTGATCTGGGTAATGCCAGCGGAGGGAAGCATGAGCCTGGCCGATCGAGTCGACGCCGACGCCTTCCTCAAGGTCGAGACGCATGGAATCGAGGAGATTCCTCCCGGAGAGAGGCGGGGACGGCCGCAGGGCATCGCGCTGCTCTGGGTTGCAGCCTTCGCCAATTTCGTCTCCCTGATCACCGGCGCACTGCTGATCTCCTTCGGGCTGGGCGTCGCTGAAGCAATCGCGGCGGTCGTCGTCGGAAGCCTGGTAGCCGGCTCTCTGCACGGCCTGCTCAGTGTTGCCGGTCCGCGCTTCGGTACCACCCAGGTCGTCGCCGCCCGTCAGACGTTCGGGACCCGCGGCGCAGCCGGCGGAGCCTTCTTCACACTGTTCCTGGCGGTTGGCTGGTTCGCGGTCGACTGCGTCATAGCCGCCCAGGCACTGGTCCAGATCGGGCACCTGGCCGGGCTCCCCACCGGGCCCCTTAGCAACGGGCTGGCTTTACTCGTGGTGGTGATTCTTTCCGTGGTCGTCGCCGTCTACGGCCACAGCACGATCCAGCTCTTCGAGCGTTACGGTGCGATCGTCTTCGTCGTCTTCTGCGCCGTGCTCTTTACCGCCTTGCTGCCGCAGGTGAACTGGGGCCTCCAGGCCAGCCTGAGCGGGCCGGACCACCTTGCCGCCTGGATCCTTGGTACCAGCGTCGTCTTCGCCCTGGTGGCCTCCTGGTTCAGCTTCGCGTCGGATTACTCCCGATACCTGCCCGCCAGGGTTTCGACGGCCTCCGTCGTGCTCTGGATCGGAGCCGGCACGGCGCTCTCGATGGCCCTCTTCGGGAGCACGGGTGTCCTGCTCGCCAGTATCCAGCCCAGGAACGCAGGAAACCTGCTGTCTCTGATCACGGCGGCGGCGCCGGGGCCGATCGTGGTTCCGTTCCTCCTCTTCATCGCGATCGGAGAGATCTGGGCCAACTACCTCGACGTCTACACGGCGGGCCTTGCCGGCCTTGCCCTGAACCTTCGGATGCGTCGCTGGACGGCCGCACTGGTTTGTGGCGCACTCGGCGGCCTGCTTGCCGGCCTCGCCCTGCTGGTCTCGACCTTCAAGGATCAGTACACGAACTTCCTCCTCATCACTTACATCTGGGTGCCCTCCTGGGCTGCCGTTGTGCTGGTAGACCTTTTCGTCTTTCAGCGGCGGCAGGGAGCAACACGCAGCTTCAGGCCGCGGGCCGTCTTTGCCTGGCTGATCGGGCTGCTGCTCGCGATCCCCTTTGTCGATTCCACCTTGTGGCAGAGTCCGCTGGCGGTTGGGTTGCTACACGGGACAGACATTTCGGGATATGTGGGCGCCCTGGTGGGTGCCTCGGTCTACCTGGTGGTCGGTAGGCGATGAGTCAGCCGGTCGCACTGACAATCGCCGGTTCGGACTCCGGAGCCGGGGCCGGAATCCAGGCCGACCTGAAGACCTTTGCCGCCCTTGGCGTCTACGGCCTCAGCGTCATCACGGCCGTGACGGCGCAGAACACCATCGGGGTCAGAGCGGTTCAGGAGATCGATGTTGCCGTCGTCACGGCGCAGCTCGATGCCGTGGCTGAGGATTTCCCGATCACGGCGCTGAAAACGGGCATGCTGTCCAGTGCACGGATAATAGGGGCGGTCGCCGGAGGCCTTCGGCGGCACCGGCTCTCGAACCTGGTGGTCGACCCCGTCATGGTGGCGAAGAGTGGTGACCGCCTGCTCCGCGAGGATGCGGTTGATGCCTTGAGACGTGACCTGCTGCCGCTGGCGGAGGTAGTCACACCGAACCTGCCTGAGGCTGAGGTCATCTCCGGTCATTCGATCAGCTCGCTTGCCGATCGGCTGAGCGCCGCCCGGGCGATCATGGCACTCGGAGCCAGGGCCGTAGTGGTCAAAGGCGGCCACGCTCCCGGTGACCCGGTGATAGACCTGCTGGTAACCGGCCGCGGCGTCCATGAGTTTCGGGCGCGGCGCATCAACACCACGAGCACCCACGGCACAGGCTGCACCTTCTCTGCGGCTATCACCGCGGGCCTGGCTCTGGGGCTCGATCTCGAAGCGTCTGTTGCGCGCGCGAGAGAATATGTCTCGCTGGCGCTTGAGCGGGCGCAGCCGCTCGGCCATGGTCACGGTCCGCTCGCCCATTTCGCGCCCGAGGAGGCAACCAATGGCATTCGCCGATAGAGACCTGGAATATCTGGAGGGAGTGCACGCGCCGATGGGTCCTGTTCTCAGCGAGATGCTCGAGGTTGGCCGGGCGGAGAAGATTCCGATTCTCCAGGCTTCGTCAGGCCGCTTCCTGCGCACCTTGATAACTGCTTTGGCGCCCAAACGCGTGCTCGAGATCGGCACCGCGATCGGTTTCTCCACCCTCTGGATGGCGGCCAGCCTGCCCGAGGGCTCACGGATCGACACCCTAGATCCGGACAGAGCTCGGACCGACCGGGCGCGCCGTTACTGGCTGCGTGCCGGCGTCACCGACAAGATCCGCGTCATCAACGAGCCTGCGCTTCGTGTTGTCCCGCGCCTGGTGCCTGGGATTGAATTCGCCTTCATCGACGCAATCAAGACGGAATACGTAGCATACCTCGAGGCGCTGCTGCCGAAGATGGCGCCGGGTGGTGTGATCACGGTCGACAACGTGCTCTGGAGCGGGCGAATTGCAGGGGGTGACCAGGATGCGGATAGCGCCGCACTGCGCGCCTTCAACGAGCAATTCCTGCACCACGAGCAACTCGAGGCGACGATCATTCCAGTCGGCGACGGACTGGGGTTCGGCGTCGTCCGACCGCACGCCTGACTGGTCTCGAACGGTTTGCCTGCTGAAGTGTCCTCCGGGCTGACCCGCGATCGGGTACTGGAGGCTTATCGCACCATCCTGCTGGCGCGCGCCCTCGATGACCGTCGTTTCCTCCTCAACCGCGCCGGTAACCTCGCATTCATCGTCTCGCCGCGCGGACACGAGGTGGCACAGGTGGCGGCGATCAGCGCGCTCCAACCGGGACGGGATCGCTTCTGCCTCTACTATCGCGACTTCGCCGCCGCCCTCGCCTGCGGCTTCAGCGCACAAGAGATGATGCTATCGGCGTTCGCGCGCGCCAGCGATCCCTCCAGCGGAGGCCGGCAGACGCCGGGAAACTTTGGCAGCCGCCGCCGGGGCGTGATAATCGGCTCCAGCACCGTTGGTCCCCAGATTCCCAAGGCGGCCGGCGTAGGCCTTGCCTTGAAGTGGCGTGGTGAGGGCGGGCTCTGTTTCGTCAGCTTCGGTGAAGGCGCCACCAGCCAGGGCGACTTCCACGAGGGGCTTAACTTCGCCGCAATCCACGACTGCCCCGTGATTTTTTTCTGCGAGAACAACCACTGGGCCATTTCAGTTCCGCAGCCGCTCCAGGTGGCGGGCCCCGGTGTGGCCGAGCGCGCTGCGGGTTACGGCATTCCGGGGCTGCGCGTTGCCGGCGATGACTTCTTTGAGGTGCACGCGGCGGTAAGCGAGGCGGCGCGCCGCGCCAGGGCCGGCGAGGGCCCGACCCTCATCGAGGCCTCCGTCTACCGGCTGCAATCGCACTCAACCGACGACGATCAGCGAGCCTACCGGGCTGCGGAAGAACTTGCCGCGGAAGCCTTGAAAGACCCGATTCCCCGGTTGCGCGCCGACCTGATTCGCCGTGGGTGGTTGACGGCGGAAGCCGACGAGGGCCTCATCAGGGCTGTAAGCGAGGAGGTGGAGAGAGCCGCCGAGCACGCGGAGCTGGCTCCCGACCCCGACCCATCCACGCTCAAGCGTCATGTCTATGCCGATGCCTGAGGTGACCATGGTCCAGGCGATCCGTGACGCACTTGCGGAGGAGATGGAGCGCGACGAGCGCGTCTGCGTGCTCGGTGAGGATGTCGGCCTGAAAGGTGGAGTCTTCAAAGCGACGGAGGGACTGCAGGCCCGCTTTGGTCGCCGCCGGGTTCTGGATACGCCCCTTGCGGAGTCGAGCATCGCAGCCGTCGCGCAGGGCCTTGCCCTGGAGGGCTACCGCCCGGTTGCCGAGATGCAGTTTGCCGATTACACCTTTCCCGCCTTCAACCAGATCGTCAACGAGATCGCCAAGGTGCGCTACCGGTCGAATGGCGACTTCTCCTGCCCGCTCGTGATTCGGGCGCCAACCGGAGGTGGAGTCCGAGGTGCTCTTTACCACTCGCAGTCCGTGGAGGCCTACTACTGTCATGTGCCGGGCCTTAAGGTCGTCCTCCCCTCGACGGCGGCCGACGCAAAGGGACTGTTGAAAGCGGCCATACGGGATCCGGATCCGGTGATCTTTCTCGAGCCCAAGAAGCTTTATCGGGCGGAGCGCGCCGAGGTGCCTTCGGGCGAGGACGGACTGATCGCGCTCGGTAGGGCGACGGTCGCGCGCAGCGGCGCAGGCGTCACTGTGATCACGTACGGCTTCATGCGCAGCGTTTCCCAGGAGGCAGCCGTCCTCCTTCAGCGCGAAGGAATCGAGGTCGAGCTCATCGACCTGCGAACGCTTCGCCCATGGGACGTCGAGACCTGCGAACGATCCGTCAGGAAAACCGGGCGGGTAGCTGTTGTCTACGAAGCCAACCGCACCGGGGGATTCGGTGCTGAGGTTGCTGCTGAGCTGGGCGAGCGATGCTTTGCCGACCTGGACGCGCCGCTGATGAGGATCGCCAGCCCGGATGTGCCGTCTATGCCCTTCAACCTGGTGCTGGAGCACAGCTTCATGCTCGATTCGGAAAAGGTGGCCACCGGGCTGCGTAAGCTGGCTCGCTACTAGGCGGCTGAGGGGGCAAGTGGGGTCCTGGTTCCGGGGGGCTTGGAACAAGAACCCCAAGCCAAGTATAGAGAGTGGCCGCCAGCTTTTCCATTAGAAATTAGTCGGATATCGACGGCAGATGTCAGCTACTGATCGAGGCGCTGCAGAAACTCGAGGCGGTTCCCAAAAGGATCTTCGGCATAAAAACGCTGAAAGCCGGGGATCTGCCGGTCCTCGACCGTGGCCACACCCGCCGCACCCAACCGTTGCCGTAGCGCTTCGAGATCATCGGTCAGCATCGCCGGATGACGGCGACTGGGTGCCACCTCCGACTCAACGCCACAGTGAATCTGCTGGTCGCCGCAGGCAAACCAGGCACCCCCACGGTCGCCCAGGCTGCTCGGCTTGGACACCTCGGGCATGCCGAGAAGTTCGCCGTAGAAGCGGCGCGCCGCTGTCTCGGCGCCTGCTGGAATGGCGACCTGGACGTGATGTACCCCGGTGATGCGCATCTTCGGAGTGTAATTAGTTGCGGTGCAAAGCCAGTGACCCCGCCTGAAGCGATCGAACAACTGCTCGCCGGCACTTCGCTGAGTCGTGAGCAAGCGCGTGGAGTCATGGACCAGGTTATGGCCGGTGAGATGACCCCGGTCCAGATCGCGGGCATCCTGATTGCCCTTCGGGCGAAGGGGGAGACAGTCGAGGAGATGGCCGGCTTCGTTGATTCCATGCGCGCCCACGCCACCCCGCTGCGGGTCCCGGAGGGAGCGATCGATACCTGTGGAACCGGCGGAGATCGCTCCGGAACCTTCAACATTTCGACCGCGGCCGCCCTGGTGGCCGCCGGAGCCGGAGTGCCGGTCGCGAAGCACGGCAACCGCGCCGCCTCGAGTCGCTGTGGCAGCGCCGACGTACTGGAGGCGCTCGGCGTCGACATCACCCTGGGACCTGCCGGTGTCGAGGCGTGCCTCAAGGGCGCGGGGATGGGTTTCTGCTTCGCTCCGACGTTTCATCCCGCCATGCGGTACGCGGGACCGGCTCGCCGTGAGCTGGGGGTCCGGACCGTGTTCAACGTTCTCGGCCCCCTGGCGAACCCGGGCCTGGTCCGTCGACAGGCGCTTGGTGTGGGCGCCGCCCGCCTCGCCCCGTTGATGATCCGGGTCCTCAAGGACCTGGGCCACGAGCGCGCCCTCGTCTTTTATGGCGAGGATGGCCTTGACGAACTGACCACAACCGGTCCCTCCCATGTCTACCAGTTGCTCGATAGCGAGCTCAGCGATTACGAGCTCGATCCCGGTCAGCTCGGGTTGGAGCGATCAAAACCAGAAGATCTTTCAGGGGGCACACCGCCAGAGAACGCGAGCCTGATCAGGAAGATCCTGGCGGGGGAGGCTGGGCCGCGGCGCGACGTCGTCATCCTGAACGCGGCAGCGGCGTTGATCGCCGCGGGCAAGACGGACGACTGGCGTGAGGCCCTCAGGCTCGCCGCCGATTCACTGGACTCGAAACGGGCTGCCGGGGTGCTCGATCGTTTAGTCAGTGTCTCGAAGGCGGCGAAGGGAAGCTAGCGACTCAGCCCGCTGCGAGGCCAACGACGGCACTGGCGAGGAGCAGCAGGCAGACCAGCCCAACGGCGGCCCAGGCAGCCCAGTAGGTCACTCCCGACAGGCGCCGGTTGCGACGAAGTCGTCGCATTTTGCCCAAGGTAGCGCTCGTTGCCTTCTCTTCGGTGAGCATCTCCTACCGTATCGCTAAAAACCGTCGAAACTTTCTCCGCAAGGCCCTCGATATGCTTTAGGGGATGCCTTCGCGGATTGCCGTCGTGCCGGGGGATGGCATCGGGCCCGAGGTGATCGCGCAGGGCATTCGGGTTCTCGAGGCCGCATCTACGGCACTGCGGTTTACGCACTACGACATCGGCGCGGACCGTTATCTACGCAGTGGTGAGATTCTTCCGGAGAACGTCTTCGATGAGCTGAAGGTGGCGGACGCCATCTACCTCGGCGCGATCGGCGACCCACGCGTGAAGGACCCCCTGTACGCGGCCGGCATCCTCTTGCGCCTTCGCTTCGAGCTCGACCTCTGGGCGAACCTGCGGCCCTCGAAGTTGCTCGCTCCTGGCCTGACGCCGCTTCGTGAGGCGGGCAACATCGACCTTGTGGTTGTCCGCGAGAACACCGAAGGAGCGTATGTCGGGATCGGTGGACAGTTCAAGCGGGACACGATGGAAGAGGTCGCCATCCAGGAAGACATCAATACGCGAGTCGGAGTCGAACGCGTGGTTCGTTTCGCCTTTGACCTAGCACGTGAACGCCGAGCCGCCGGACATCCGGGGCGGCTCACGATGGTCGACAAGAGTAACGCGCTTTACCATGCCCACGACCTCTGGCAGCGGGTCTTCGCCCGGGAGCGAGCGCGTGCGACCGACATCGAGGCGCAGCATCTCTACGTCGACGTCGCTGCGATGCAGCTGGTGAGACATCCAGCGGACTTCGATGTCCTCGTGACCTCGAACATGTTTGGCGACATCCTGAGTGACCTGGCTTCGGAGCTGGTCGGTGGGCTGGGCCAGGCGCCCTCCGGAAACATCAACCCGACGACGCGCCGTGGTCTTTTCGAGCCGGTGCACGGTTCGGCTCCAAAGCATGCGGGCAAGGGGATTGCGAATCCACTGGGTGCGATCCTCTCGGGCGCGATGATGCTCCGCCATCTCGGCCAGGCTGACAGTGCCAACAGGATCGAGGGTGCTGTCGCCAACGCCGTCAGGGCGGGCGAGACGACCCGTGACCTGGGTGGGTCGTTGACCACGGAGGCTGCGGCGCAAGCGGTGCTTCGGCGACTCTAGATCCGCCTGCGAGTGAGACAATCAGGCTATAGACGCGCTGCTTAACACCATCCAGCCCGCCAGGGTGAAGGGAGACGCCCCCGCTCCGTCACAACCACAAACCCCCGCCTCGGTGGGGGGCGCCGCCCCGGGCCACCGGATCGAGGGGACGGCGCTCATCTTCTGGGATCCAAAGGTTCCTGGCAAGAAGCTGGACGCGATCGACACCGACCAGATCACTCCTGCCGATGATTGCGTGTCGGAGAGTCTCGACCGCCTGGACGAACGCTGGAAGGCCGGCTCATTTCGTTATCTGATGCCCGACTTCCGGCAACGCGTCCATCGCGGGGAGACCTTCGTGATTGCCGGCGAGCGTTTCGGCATCGGGTCTTCCCGGGAAATGAGCCCCGCGGGCCTCAAGGCCGTCGCCGAGGAGGTCGGGCTGGAACTGGTCATCGTCTGCGGCGACGGAGTGGGCGACATCTTCCGGCGCAACGCTCTCAACCTGGGGCTGACAGTGGTGCAGAGCAGGTCAGCTGCCGAAGAGGCCCAGGAAGGCGATCGGTTTTCGCTAGATGTCCAAAGCCGCCGCCTGACCAACGAAACACGACACAAGACCTATGAGCCTGTGCCGCTAACCGCCAAGGAGGAAGACATCCGTCGCTCCGGCGGCATCATCGCGATTGGCCGCCGTGAGTTCGCCGAATCGGTGCAGCGCAAGCCGGTTATCGAGTGGCCGGATGCCAGGATCGCCTGCGGGCTCACCACCTCGGAGCAGATCGTGTGGGCACATCGTGTAGACAGAGACGCCGAGGTTCGTCCGGGAGCGACGCTTCGTGTCTTCAGCGACCTGCTGCCGGCCTCGGATGGCACGGCGCCCTTCTCGATTCATACCTTCAACCAGATCACCGGCGGAGACAGCATCTTCCCGCGCCAGGCGGCGATCGCAAACGATCACTTCGTCTTCTCAGGTCGGAACGCGGACGACAAGCAGACCTCGATCGGACGCGAGTTCGCGCGACTCCAGGGGATCGGCAAGCCGTACTACGCGACACCCGGCGACGGCATCTTCCACTTCTATTTTCCCGAACAGGGCCTCGTGATCCCCGGCGCCTTCATCCCCGGAGCTGACTCGCACAGCCGTGCCTACGGCGCCTACGGAGCGATCGGCATCGGCGTCGGCAGCACCCAGCTCGGATTCGGATGGTCGACCGGATACATCTATTTCACGCCCGCAAAACGGCGGCGGGTGACGTTCACGGGGCGCCTTCGCCCCTGGGTCAGTGGCAAGGATGTGGTCCTGGCGCTGCTGCGCCGCTGGGGAAAGGCCCAGGCCCAGGGGATGAGCGTCGAGTTCGTCGACTCCGAGCGCCAGCTGCCGATCCCGTACCGGAACACGATCGCGAACATGATGGCGGAGGCGGAGGCGCAGAACGGGATCTTCGCTCCCGACGAGGTGACCCTCGACTGGTACCGGCGCAAGGGGATCGCTAATCTGCCCTATCCGCCG
>Ga0102924_1006059_pt1 | contig 11469 bp, 11 predicted proteins | sample PaiPotPPM11metaG_FD_80116 | JGI IMG/M metagenome (GOLD analysis project Ga0102924, IMG submission 80116) | Iron sulfur acid spring bacterial and archeal communities from Banff, Canada, to study Microbial Dark Matter (Phase II) - Paint Pots PPM... ...
CCCCCCAGCCCGCCCAGGGCCAGGCCGAAGCCGCCGTCCACCCTGATCACCGCGCCGTTGAGGTAGGCGGCGGCGGGCGAGAGCAGGAAGGCCACCACGCCGGCCAGCTCCTCGGCCTCGCCCACTCGTCCCAACGGAACCGAGCGGGCCAGACCCTCGAGTAGAGCCGACGGCAGGGCCCGGACCTTGGGCGTGGCGATGAAGCCCGGCATGACGACGTTGCAGCGGACGCCGCTGGGGCCCCACTCGGCGGCCAGCGTCCGGGCCAGGCCGACCACGCCCGCCTTGGCCGCCCCGTAGGCCACCTGCCCGGGCAGCCCGGTCTCGGCGGCCACCGAGGAGATCATCACCAGGCGCCCGTCGCCCGAGGCGGCGAGAGCGGGAAAGGCCGCCTGGGCCACGTGGAAGTGGCCGTAGAGGTTGCTCTCGAGGTCCTGGCGCCAGGCCTCCTCGGGGAAGCGCTCCGCCGGGTGAATCGTGTCCACGATCCCGGCATTGGCCACGACGGCATCGCAGCCGCCGAGCTCCTCCACGAGTCCGGCCACGGCGCGCTCGCACTGGCCGCGGTCCCGGACGTCGAACCGGGCCGCGGCCGTAGCCCCGGGAACCGTCTCGACGGCCTCGCTGACGTCGCAGGCGGCCACCCGGCAGCTACACGCCGCGAGGGCCTCGACGATGGCCCGTCCGATGCCCCCGGCCGCGCCCGTGACGACCACGTGCCGGCCTGATGGCTCGAGCGCCGCGGGCGCCATCACGCCGGCTTGGCCAGGCCGTAGCGGCGCCAGTGGCGCTCGGGTATGTCCGCCGGGTCCTTGTACCAGTACCACGTGCACGGATCCCGGTCGTAGTCGTCGGGTGGGTCGGATGGATACAGGGGACGGCCGATCCACTCGATCGGCTGGATCTCGTTCATGAACGAGCAGTGGGTGCAGTAGAGGGGGAACCCCTTGCGGCCGTAGCTCCAATCGTGGGCCTGCGCGGTGACGCCCAGCGGGCGCTCTCCCCGGTAGGCGCCGTTGCGCCACAGCCGCTGTCCGGATCCGCAGGGGTTCATGCGGAAGGTGAACTTCTCCTCGTCCTCATCGATCTCGAACGCACCGGGGTTGGGCCCGGTGCCCGAACACGAATGCGCGCGCCACGTCGCCGCCAGGGCGTAGACGATCTGCCTGCGGTCCCGGCGCTCGATCGCCTCCACGTCATCTCGCCAGCCACGCTCGTTGCCGTAGCGCCAGGCCTCGGCCACGCCGTCATCGCCGAGCCGCTCCTGCACGAAGCTGATCAGCCCGAGCAGGCCGCCCGCCATCAGGTCGTGCAGGTAGCGCCACTCGTGCTTCATCTCCTCGCATAGCTGCCGCGCCCGGTCGAGATCGCCGGCGTCGATGGCCTCGATCGCGCGGTCCATGGTCGGGCGTGAGAGCTCGGCCAGCTCCTCGTCGCTGAACCAGCGGTCCTCGGTCAATGCTGTCTCCTCGCCTCGGGAGGACGAATCGTATTGGCGCCCTTCCGGCGCGGCTACGGACCGCTCGCGATTACCCGTGGGGCGTCGGCGGCAACGGTGATCTCGATCTCCGCCGGGTAGCGCTGCCACGCGATCAGGTTCAAGGAGGTGAGCCGGTCGAGCATCGCCTGGAGGGCGGCGCGCTGGGCCTCGTCGACATAGGTGCGGGCGATCGTGAACGACCACCCGGCCGCGGCCGGCGGATCGTCGATCCCCAGGAGCTGCTGGGCCTGGCGGTCAAGGACGGCGCCGGTAACGGTCAGCGGGGAGGCACCGCCGGCCATCGAGCGCACCGACGCGGCGAGCTCGACCAGCAGCGCGAGCGCCTGGGGCCGCAGACCGCGGTAGACGGCGGCGGGCACGCCGAGGCGGTGGCCCAGGTACGCAAACCCCGGGCCGTAGGCCAGGCCCAGGGCCGCGGGGTCGCTGGGGAAGGGGGCGATCGTGCGCGCGCTGTAGCCGTCGTACAAGCTGGCCGGGGTGGCGAACTGGGGGGTGAGATCGGGCGGGTGAAGGACCTCGGCGGCCGAGTCGGAGTCGGTCTGGAGCATCGTGAGCCGTTGCAGTGCGGGACGATCGCCGCGGTAGAGGCTCATGATCTGCTGGGCGGCCAAGACCCGCCAGTAGTAGGTCCAAGAGTCGTCGCCGAACGAGGACAGGAGCTGGTAGGCGGCCGGATGGTGCTCGGGCGCCGTGTCGAAGTAGAGCTGGACGTAGGGAACGGGCGCGCCCCCGTCGTAGGCCCCCAGGACGCTCTGAAGGTTGCCGATTCCCATGTGGTAGGACTCGACTGCGAGGTCGGGCCGGCCGAAATGGTCGCGGGCGATCTCCAGGTAGCGCACGGTGGCGGCCAGGGCCTGGCCGGGATCGAACCGCGGGTCGACCCGGGCGCGAGCCGCCTGCAGCCGCCGCACGCGGTCGGCCTGCCCGGCGGCTCCCGCGGCCCTTATCTGGGCGCTCAGCCGGCGGCTGGCGGCCAGGTCGATCGGCATCCCGAGCAGTGACTGACCGGTTGAGGCCACGATCTGCGTCAACCCGGCGGCGTTGGCCGGGTCGGCCCCGGCGATGGCCTCGGGGTCACCGGCGCTCTCCAGGAAGACGATCGCCTCGAGCAGGCGGGGATCGATTCCCGTGCCGGCCGCGGCCCGGTCGATCGCTGCGCCGAACCCCGCGACTCGGGCGGCGGTGGCGAGGACGCCCCCCGGACTCTTGGTGAACAGCACATGCGCGTTGCCGGCCGACGCTCGGGCGATGAACTCGGCGCTCCGGCCGGGCCGGTAGGCGAACGGGTCGCCGGGACGTCCCGGGCCCAGGACCGGCGCCTTGGGCAGGCGCGGGTGCCCCCCGTCCCCGGCCACCACGGCGACGATGATCGCCGTCACCAGGATCGCGCCCGTCGGCAGGAGCCGCCTGAGCCGGTGGCGCCGGCGCACGGCGCGGCGGCTCAGCTGTGCGACGGTGACCTCACCGGTAGACGAGCGCCAGGCCGGTGCAACGCGAGGCACTGGCCGCCGTGACGTGGCTGGGGAACACCTTCCAGCCACCACCGCCGATCGGATAGATGTTGACCAGCGGATGTGGATGGAGCCGCTCGTATGTCTGGCTCACGTACAGGACTCCGGTCTTGATGCCCATGTACCAGGCCAGAATGCTCTGGTACTCGATCGGGATGTTCGGCTGCCCGCAGGCCAGGATGTGGCCGGCGCCGAGACGCTGCACGACCGCCGAGAGCCGCCCTATCAGGACCGTGCGGTTTCGCTCATGGGTGAGGTCGGCCCGCTCCAGGCGGTACTGGCGGTGGGCGGCGGCGAACAGGGAGCCGGCCATGACCACCAGGACGACGGCGGCGCCCCAGGCCCCGAGCCTGGCGGCTACCCGCGAGCTAAGGCGCCCGGAGCGCAAGCGCCCCAGCAGCCCGGCGATGAACGGGGGTGCCTCCAGGATCAAGCGGCCGACGAACACGCCCGCGAGCACGGCCACCACGGCGCCCGCCTCGAACATGTAACGCGGCACGGATGGGAACCCGTGCAGTGAGAATGCGATCTCGATGATCAGCCACAGCAGCGCGCCCGCGGCCAGCACGAGCATCGTCCACCACCTTCGCCACGCGGCCGCGACCACGGTCACGCTCGCCGCGATCCAGATCGTGTTGGGCAGCATCGAATGGAAGCGGTCGAGAGTTCCGGTGATCTTGTTGCCGTGCACCTCGCGGGGCGAGTTCTGGGCGATGTTCCCGGCGGTGAAGAAGCTCTTGGAGGTGAGCCCGGGAATGATGAACCAGAAGAAGGCCAGGCCCGCCAGGGCGGCGTACAGCCAGCGCCGGTAGCGCGGGCTCTCGCGCCAGAGCCACAGGCCGGCCAGGCCGCAGAACGGCCACACCTCGGGCCGGCCGAGCGAGGCCAGCCACCACATCCAGAAGGCCCACCGGTGGCGGCTGGACAGGTGGCAGTCGATGGCCGCCAGGCACAGCGCGACGATCATCGTGTCGGACTCCGAGCTGAGGACGTAGTGGGTGAAGGTCAGGCGCCCGACCGAGTCCTGCATCAGGAACATGAACGCCGCTGCGGCCAGGCCGGCCGCATAGGAGGCGTACCGCCGCTCCGGCTCGGCGCCGGTCAGCCGGAAGGCGATCCGCCAGGCGAAGATCGGCCCGCTGAGCGAGACGGCCAGCGAGAACACCATCCACAGCCACAGCGAGTAGTGCCCGGCCAGCGAGAAGGGCACGGTGAACAGGAAGGGGAGCGGCTTCCAGGAAGGCGCGCCGTTGGTGTCGAGCTTGAGGTGCAGCGAGAGCTTGCCCCACACAAGCCAGCCGTAGGGGTCATAGCCCGGTCGCGCGCGGGCCCAGAGCACGATCACAAGCGAGAGCCCGAGGAGCCCGATCGCGGCCAGGATCCACGGGTAGCGCGCGAGCACCCCCGGCGCCGAGGGCTCGCGCGGACGGCGAGGGCTTCGGGCCGGGGCGGGCGGAGCCTCGAGCGAAGGTGCTTCTAGGAGCCGGTCGGACATCGAGCGTGAGCGAAAGTAGCAAGTGGCCGACCCCGTCGCGGCCCTACACACGTGTAACATCTGTCCCCGCGCGTCCTACTTGTCCAGGCGCGGTCGGCTATCCTCGTCCCCTCGCCGGCCCCATCGATGGCATCCGTTCGGCTGGTCGCGCACTGCCGCGCAGGTTGGAGAGCGGCGAAGAATCCACGAACTTGAGGCACTTGGAGCGCCCGTATGCAAATTCTTGTTCTCGGTGGTGACGGTTACCTAGGCTGGCCCACCGCGCTGCACCTTTCCGCCCAGGGGCACGAGGTTGCGGTGAACGACAACTTCGCCCGGCGTGGCTACGACGAGGAGATGGGAGTCGAGAGCCTGGTGCCGATCGCCACGCTGCAGGAGCGCATCGCCACCTGGCGGGATCTCTCCGGTCGCGAGATCAAGTCCTACGTCGGCGATCTCTGCGACCCGGCGTTCGTGCACCAGATGGTGCGCGACTTTCAGCCGGAGGCAATTGTCCACTTCGGCGAGCAGCGCGCCGCCCCCTACTCGATGATCTCGCAGGCCCATGCCGTCTACACCCAGACCAACAACGTGGTCGGGAACCTCAACGTGATGTACGCGATCGCCGACACCGACCGTGACATTCACCTGGTCAAGCTCGGGACGATGGGCGAGTACGGGCAGCCCAACATCGACATCGAGGAGGGCTGGATCGAGGTCGAGCACAAGGGACGCCGCGACCGGATGGTCTACCCCAAGCGCCCCGGCTCCTTCTATCACTGTTCGAAGGTCCACGACAGCGTCAACCTGGAGTTCGGGTGTCGCATATGGGGAATGCGCGTCACCGATCTCAACCAGGGCGTCGTCTACGGGGCCGAGACCGAGCAGACGAAGCTCGACCCCCGCCTGGCCACCCGCTTTGACTACGACGCCGTGTTTGGGACCGTTCTCAACCGGTTCATCATCCAGGCCGTGCTCGGCCACCCGCTCACCGTCTACGGCAACGGGTCCCAGACGCGCGGCCTCATCAACATCGTCGACACCGTGGAGTGCATCCGGCTGGCCTCCGAGAACCCGGCCGACCGGGGCGAGTTTCGCGTGTTCAACCAGATGACCGAGTCGATGTCGATCAACCAGATCGCCGAGACCGTGGCCGGCACGTATCCCGGTGAAGCCGGCATCGAGCACGTCGACAACCCGCGCGTGGAGATCTACGACCACTACTACAACGTCGTCCACACCGCGCTCGAGACCCTCGGCCTGAAGCCCACCCTCCTCTCGACCGCGCTCATCGACCACCTCTTCGACGTCGTGGAGCGCCACCGCGACCGCGTTGACCGCGCCGCCGTCATGCCCACCGTCAGGTGGGCGCAGACCACCAACGAGCTGCCGAAGACGGCGAGCGAGCTGGCGCCCGCTCAGTAGTGAGCAGCCGGATGACTCGGGCGCGGCCCGATCAGGCCAGGCCGGAAGCCGAGCGGGCCGCAAGCCCGAGCTCGCTCGACGGCCGCCGCGTGCTGGTCACCGGCGGCTCCGGCTTCATCGGCCGCCATGTGGTGGCCGATCTGTCCTGCGCCGGGGCCTATGTCCGGGTCGTCGACCTCCAGGCCCATCCCGACCCGTCGGTCGAGGTGCTGCGGGGCGACATATGCGAGCCCGACGTCCTGGAGGCGGCGCTCGAGGGCGGCTTTGACGGGATCGTCCACCTGGCCGCTGTGACCTCGGTCCTGCGGTCGATGGAGCACCCCGAGCTCACCTACCGGACCAACGTCGCGGCCACCTCTTCGCTGCTCGGGCTCGGGCGCGCTGCGGGTGCCCGAGCGCTGGTGTTCGCCTCGACCAACGCCGTCACCGGGCCGATGGACGCGCCGGCCATCACCGAGGCCGCCGTGCTCCGCCCGCTCACGCCCTACGGAGCCACGAAGGCCGCGGGCGAGATGCTCATGTCCGCCTACACCGCCTCCTATGGCCTGCGCTGCGCCATCCTGCGCCTGACCAACGTGTACGGTCCGGGGATGCAGGCCAAGGACAGCATCGTGGCCCGCCTGATGCGCGCCATCCGGCTGCGCTCGACCTTCGAGGTCTATGGCGATGGCACCCAGGTGCGCGACTACGTCCACGCCGCCGACGTGACCGCGGCGGTCCGGCTGGGCCTGCTCAGCGACGAGTGGGCGGGTCCCACGGTGATCGGCTCCGGCCGCTCGCTGTCGGTGCTCGAGGTCCTTGACGCCGTCCGGCGCGTGACCGGCACTGAGCTCGATGTGACCCACGGCCCGGGCCGGCCCGGCGAGATGCCGGCGGTGATAGTCGATCCCGGGCTCGCCCACGCCCGCGGGTGGGCGCCCCGGTTCGACTTCGAGACGGGACTGTCCGGCGTGTGGGAGGAGTGGTCCCAGATTGACCTGGACGCCGTGGCCGCCGGTGTCGGCGCGGTGGGAGCGCCGCGGTGAGCACCACGTCGACCGGCGAGAACCAGGTGCAGGATCAGCTGGCCGAGCTCGAGCCGGTCGACCGCGACGCGGCAGGCGCCTTCCTGGCGGCTCATCCCCCGGCCCTCGGCGCCCCGCTGGCCATAGTGATCCCGGCCTACAACGAGGAGCCGACGGTGGCCGAGGTCGTCCGGGAGATTCCTGGTGAGGCGGCGGGCCTTCAGACCGAGGTGATCGTGGTCGTGGACGGCGCCAGCGACGCGACCGCGAGGCGGGCGCGCGAGGCGGGCGCTCTGGTCTGCGACGTGCCGCGCAACCGCGGTCAGGGCGCGGCGCTGCGCCTGGGCTATGCGCTGGCCCGGGCCCGCGGAGCGCGGGTCATCTGCACGATCGACGCCGATGGCCAGTACGAGCCGGAGGAGATCGGCCGTGTGGTCGAGCCGATCCTGGCCGGGCGGGCCGACTTCGTCTCCGGATCGCGGCGCCTGGGGGCCGAGCTGACCACCGATCGCGTCCGCCATCTCGGGGTGCTCGTATTCGGGGCCGTGTTCAGTCTGCTCGTCCGCCACCGCGTCACCGACCCGGCCTGCGGGCTGCGGGCTATGCGCCCCGAGGTCACTGCCGCGGTCACCCTCGAGCAGCCGCAGTACCAGGCCTCGGAGCTGATGATCTCAGCCGCGCTGAACGGCTTTCGCCTGGCCGAGGTGCCCACGACCATGCGCGACCGCACCCAAGAGGCGGGCCGGACCAAGAAGGACGGGAACCTGCGCTATGGGGTCCGGTTCGCCCGCGCCGCGCTCCACACCTGGCGGCGGGACCGCAGGGCAGCACGAACGCGGCTGCGTCCGTAGAACACCCAGTGCTCGTAGGCGACGAACTTCGCCACGAACAGCACTCCCTGCACCAGCACGTAGGACAGCGTCACCAGGGCGACGCGGATCCCATGATGGGCCGGGATGCTCTTGACCTGACTCGAGGTCCACCCGGTGGCCAGCGAGGACAGGACCAGAGCCAGCGCCGACACCACCAGGTAGCCGAAGATCTCGCGGCCGAAGGCCACCCGGCCCTTCACCCGCCAGGCCCAGCGGCGGTTGAGGATCCAGTTGGGGACGGCTCCGGCCACGAAGGCGGCCACCGAGTCCGCGGTGGTGCCGACCCCGGCCACGTAGAGCAAGGCGAAGACGACGATGCTCGTGAGCAGGGCCACTGCCGAACCGAGCGCGTACCGGGTGATCCGCCCGGCGAGCGCAGAGCGCCGCAGCGCCTGTATGCGGTCACCGGGCAGCACGTCCGATCGATCCTAGCGACTCGTCGGATCGCCTCGGTATAAGAAGCCGGTGCGCATTGCTCAAGCCGGGGAGCCCCTGACGCTCGACGACGACCTCGTGGTGGCCGGCGAGAACGCGGCATCGCTCGCACTGCTGCCGGAGCAGCGCTTCGACCTCGTGTACATGGACCCTCCCTTCAACACCGGTCGCGCGCAGCGCCGGGGCACGCTTTCGGTGGCGGCCGACCCGACCGGTGACCGGGTCGGCTTCGGGGGGCGCCGCTACCGCTCCCGCCTGCTGCACACACTCGCCTACGACGACGCATTCGCGGACTACCTGGCCTTCCTGGAGCCGAGGTTGCGGCGAGCCCGGGAGCTCCTGGCCGGTCACGGAACCCTCTACTTCCACATCGACTACCGCGAGGCCCACTACTGCAAGCTCCTGCTCGACGAGATCTTCGGCCGCGACGCGTTCCTCAACGAGCTCATCTGGGCCTACGACTATGGGGCCAAGCCGCGGCGCCGCTGGCCGGCCAAGCACGACACGATCCTCGTCTACGTCCGCACGCCGGGCGCACACCACTTCGACGCCGACGCGGTCGAGCGGGAGCCCTACATGGCGCCGGGCCTGGTCACCGCCGAGAAGGCCGCCCGGGGCAAGCGGCCCACCGACGTGTGGTTCCACACGATCGTGCCCACCAACGGACGGGAGAAGACCGGCTATCCCACCCAGAAACCCGAGGGGGTGCTGCGTCGGCTGGTGGCCGCGTCGTCCCGCCCGGGGGGCTGGTGCCTGGATCCGTTCGCCGGCTCGGGGACGCTGGGCGCGGTCTGTCGCGCCCTCGGACGTCGCTTCGTGCTGCTGGACTCAAACCCCGTGGCCATCGAGGTGATGCGCGAGCGTCTTGAGGAAGTCGGCGGCCCGGGACCCGTAGAGGATGCGGTGGTCGCAGCTGAGGGTGAGCGCCGCCGTGCCCGCGGCTAGCGCCGCAGCCTGAGGCGGAACCGGCGGGATGGAGGCGGCTGCGAGCCCCAGCTCGGCCGCGTTCCAGACCGTGAACGTGGCACCCGAGAAGGCGGCCGAGGTGAGAGCGTCGGCCCCCGCCGCCTCGGTCAGCTCCGCGATCTCCTTCTCCAGCTCGGCCACAGGCTTGCGATTGGCGTCGAATACGGTGGGGATCACGTACACGCCCTCGGCGGCGATCACCACGCCGACATTGATTCGCGCGTAGAGCTCGAAGCGGCCGTCGCGGTAGGCCGCGTTGGCGCGCGGATGCTCGATCAGCGCCAGCGCGCAGGCGTGGATGAGCCGTGCGGTCCTGACGGGTCCCGAGGCCGCCACCGTCAGCTCGAGGTCAGGCACCGTGGCCCGGGCTTCGGCGGCCCGGCGCGCGACGGTTCGCTCGGCCGCCGTGGGCTCCTCGATCCTCACCTCACCCTTGGCGCCGCCGCTCAGAACAGGTCCTCCGCGTCGGCCCCCACCCACTTGTCGAAGAACTCCTCGGCCGCGAGCCCGACCAGGTCCGCCCGGAGCACCTTGAGCAGCCGCGCCGCCGGCTTGGCTGGCAGCTCCCAGAAGAACGCCACCTCGCCGTCGTCGACCGACACCACCTCGATCCGGTCCAGCCGGTCCTCGTCGGCCAGGAAGGCCGGCTCCAGCCCGCCACGAGAGACGGTCAGCTCGTAGGCCCGGTTGGCTCTCACTCGGTCACCGCCGGCAGCGCGCTCACGCCATGGCGCCGGGCTCGCTCGGTGGCCTGCGCCAGGGCCTGGGCCGTCGAGCGCAGACCGATCCCCTTGAGCAGGGCGGCAGGATGCATCTCGCAGGCCGCGCCGGCGATCAGCACGGTGTCCTGGTCTCCAAGGTCCCGCCCGCCCGCGTAGGCCTGGCGGAAGGCGGCCAGCGAGAAGGCCACCCCTCGTCCCACCCGCTTGGCGTAGGTGGCGGCCAGCATGGCCAGGCCCGTGTCCGGCGGCCAGGTGGCCGGCCAGCGGATGGGCTGGATCCCCAGCTCGCGCGCCCGGCGCTCGATCTCGGTTCGCTCCGGTTCTCCATGCGGCTCGGGCGCCACCCCGAGCTCGCGGGCCAGCACCGGCTCGAACTCGGGCACTTGCCCATCCGCGCCGAGCTCGCTCAGCACGCGCTCGGCGGCCAGGTAGCACTCGGGGCTGCCGAGGTCGTAGTAGAAGACGGGCTGGCCGGGGGCGGCCGATCGGGGCGCAGGGCCTGCCGGGAGGAGACCCACTAGCCGTGGATCAGCCAGCCGTCGGCGGCCCGGCCGGCTTCCATCACCGCCTCGGACAGCGTCGGATGCCCGTGGATGATCCTGGCCACCTCGGGATAGCCGCCCTCCAAGGCGCGCACGTTGACCAGCTCCTGGATCAATTCGGTGGCCCGGGTTCCCACGATGTGTCCGCCCAGGAGCTCGCCGTACTTGCGCTCGCCCACGAGCTTGACCAGGCCGGTGCGATCGCCGTAGACGGTGCCGCCCCCCACCGCGCCGTACTGGACCTTGCCCACCACTACGTCGTGGCCCTGTTCGCGAGCCTGCTGCTCGGTCAGCCCGAAGCTCCCCACGTTGGGTGTGCAGAACGTGGCCCGGGGAACGTCGAGGTACTCGATCGGGTGCGTCTGGAGGCCGGCCGCGTCCTCCACGGCGATCACGCCTTCGTCCGATGCCTTGTGGGCCAGGGCAGGCCCGGTGACCAGATCGCCGATCGCGTACACGCCCGGAACGTTCGTGCGCATGGCACCGTCGATCTCGATCAGTCCGGTCTCGGCCAGCTTGACCCCGGCGTCGTCGAGCCCGAGCCCCTCCACGTCGGGCCCTCGCCCGGTGGCTATGACCAGCCACTGCACCTCGCGGGACTCCTCGCCGTGCGTGAAGCGCACGCCCGCCTCGCCGGCCGCGACGTCGGTGACGAAAGTGCTTGTGTGAATGGCGATGCCCTGGCGCCTGAGCCCCCGCTCGACCAGCTTGGAGATGTCGGCGTCCTCGGTGGGCAGTACGCGCTCCAGCGCCTCGAACAGCAGCACCTCGGAGCCCAGGCGCGCGTAGCCGGAGGCGATCTCGGCTCCCGAGGCCCCGGCGCCGACCACAGCCATCGTGCCCGGCAGCTCGGGCAGGGCCCAGGCCTCCTCGGTGCCGATCACTCGCCCCCCGAACTCCGCTCCGGGGATCGGCCGCTTCACCGAGCCGGTGGCCAGGACGATCATCCTGGCGGCGATCTCCGTCCCGCCGACGGCCACCGAGCCCGCGCCGGTCAGGCTCCCTGCGCCTGAGATC
>Ga0102924_1006060_pt1 | contig 11469 bp, 13 predicted proteins | sample PaiPotPPM11metaG_FD_80116 | JGI IMG/M metagenome (GOLD analysis project Ga0102924, IMG submission 80116) | Iron sulfur acid spring bacterial and archeal communities from Banff, Canada, to study Microbial Dark Matter (Phase II) - Paint Pots PPM... ...
GCGCCGCGCGGCGCCGGGCCCTGGAGCTGCTGGAAACGGTGGGCCTGGCCGACCGGGCACGCTTCCTGCCCGCGGCGCTGTCGGGCGGCCAGCGGCAGCGGGTCGCGATCGCCCGGGCGCTGGTCGCCGAGCCGCGGCTGGTGCTGGCCGACGAGCCGACCGGCAACCTGGACAGCGAGGCCACGCTGGACGTGCTGCGGCTGTTCGACAGCTTGCACACGGCCGGCCAGACGCTGGTCATCGTCACCCACGACGCCCGGATCGCGGCGACCGCGGACCGGATGATCTCCATGCGCGACGGGGCCTTCGTGGACGAGACCCGGCTCGCCGCCGGGCCCGCCGGCGACCTGGGCGCGCTCGCCGGACTCGGGGGCTGAGCCGTGGGGAAGGCCCGGCTCGTCGCCCGCCTGGTGACCCGGGACCTCCGGCGCCGCCCGGGCCAGGCCGTGCTGCTGCTGGCCGCCATCACCGCGGCCACCGCCATCCTCAGCCTCGGGCTGGCTCTGCACGGCGTGGACAGCCACCCCTACCAGCAGACCCAGGCGGCGACGAACGGCCCGGACGTGGTGGCCCGGATCGGCGGGCCGGACGCGCCCGGCGGCCCGGGCGGGGCGCCGGGGAACGGCCCGGCCCCCATCGCCCAGGCCCGGAGCCTGGCCGCCGCGCCGGGCGTCACCGGCTACAGCGGGCCCTACCTGCTGACCTCCGTGACGCTACGGGTCCGCGGCCTGGGCGCGCTGGCGCAGATCCAGGGGCGCAGCACGGCGCCGGCGGCGGTTGACCAGCCCGACGTGACCGCGGGCCACTGGGTCAGCCCGGGCGGCGTGGTGCTGGAGCGGACGTTCGCCGAGGCGCTCGGCGTCAGGGTCGGGGACCGGGTCACGCTCAACGGGCAGTCCTACCGGGTGGTCGGGCTCGCGGTCACCGCGGCCAGCACGCCCTACCCGAACATGTGCGAGTCCATCTGCACCGTCAACGGGCCGCCCGACCCGCCGCGGGGCTCCGGACGGCTGGGCGCGGGCTGGGTCACCGAAGCCGACGCCCGCGCCCTGGCCGCGCGGGACCAGCTCCCGGCGTCCTACGTCGTCAACCTGAGGCTCAAGGATCCGGCCCAGGCCCAGGCGTTCGCCTTCCGGTACGGCGGCGGCAACAGCCCGTCCCCGGCCGCGCCGTTGATGGTGCCGTGGCAGGCCATCGCCAAGGGCGACGCGCTGCTGATCACCGACCAGCAGCAGGTCCTGTCGATCGGCGCCTGGCTGACCGGGGTGCTGGCCGTGGCCAGCGTGGCCGTCCTGGCCGGGGGACGGATGACCGAGCAAGCCCGGCGCGTCGGGCTGCTCAAGGCGGCCGGCGGCACTCCCGGCCTGGTCGCGTCCGTGCTCCTGGCCGAGAACCTGGTCGTGGCCCTGGCCGCGGCCGGGGCGGGGCTGCTGATCGCCTGGCTGGCCGCGCCGCTGATCACCAGCCCGGGGGCGGGCCTGATCGGCACGGCGGGAGCGCCCTCGCTCACCTTGTCCACCGCCGTCGCGGCGGTGGCCGCGGCGCTCGGCGTAGCCCTGGCCGGGACGCTCGTGCCCGCGGAGCGCGCCGCGCGCTCCAGCACGGTCCAGGCGCTGGCCATGGGGGTGGGCGGCATAGCGTTCGGCATCACGGCATTCGGCGGCGTGGGGCCGGGCAGCACGGGAACCCGCCCGCCGCGGCGCCGGGCCACGCTGATCACACTGTCGGCGCAGCTGCCGGTGCCGGTGCTGCTCGGGCTGCGGCTGGTCGGCCGCCGTCCGCGCCGGGCCCTGCTGGGCGCGGCCAGCATCGCGGTCACGGTCACCGGCCTGGTCGCCGTGGTCGCCTTCCACACCATGGTCGGCGGGCAGCGCTTCGGCGGCGACGGGCTGAGCGACCCGGTGGTCAACCGGGACCAGCAGATGCTGCTGGTGCTCACGGTCGCGCTGGTCGCGCTCGCGGTGCTCAACGCGGTGTTCACCGCCTGGGCCACCGCGCTGGACGCCCGGCTTTCGTCGGCCCTGACCCGGGCCCTCGGCGCGACCCCCCAGCAGGTCGGCGCCGGGCTGGCGGCCGCGCAGATGCTGCCCGCGCTGGCGGGCGCGCTGGTCGGCATCCCGCTGGGCATCTTGCTGTTCACGGCCGCGAGCGGCACCGGGCAGACGGCCATCCCGTCGGCGTCGTGGCTGGCCGCCGTGGTGGCCGCCACCCTGGCCGCCGTGGCCCTGCTGACCGGCGTCGTGGCCTGCTTCGGCGACCGCCGCCCCGCAGCCGAAGTGCTCGGGTCGGAGACGGCCTGATCACCAGGGTGGCCGTGCGGTGACGTAGGGTGTCTTGCAGATCAATGACACCGGCTGGCCGCAGCGCGGAGGATGCTTTTCATGAGCATCGGCTCGACCCTGGCCCAGGCCCGGCGCGACGCTGGCCTCACCGTAACCCAGGTCAGTGAGCGCACCCGGATCCGGGAGACCATCATCCGGGGGATCGAGCACGACGACTACTCGGCGTGCGGCGGGGACTTCTACGCGCGCGGCCACCTGCGCAGCATCGCCAAGGCGATCGGGACCGACCCGGATCCCCTGATCGGGGAGTACGACGCCACGCTGCGGGCGCCGGAGGAGATCACCGCCGCGGAGGCCCTGCGGCCGTTGCTGCCGATCGGGATCGACGACGGGCCCGAGCCGGCCGATGCTCCCGACATCCCCCGGCGGAACTGGACGGCCCGGGGGCCGCGCCTGAACTGGACCGTGGTCCTGGCGCTGGTGCTGCTGGTGGTGCTCGGATTTCTCGGTTACCAGCTGGCCTTCGGGTCGGGGCCCGCGCCCCGGCGTGCGTCCGACCGGCCCGGGCACCATCCCGGGCGCGCGGTGGTTCATCCCCGGCCGACGTCCGCGCGCCCCAGCACGCCGGCCGCTCCGCCGGTCACGACCGTGACCCCGGTCAGCGCGGCGGCGTTCGGCCCCGGCGGCACGGCGCAGGGGGACAACCCGCAGGACGCCCGGCTGGCCCTGGCCGGCCACCCGGCCACGCCCTGGCACACGAACTGGTACGCCACGCCCCGGTTCGGCAACCTCCAGTCGGGAACCGGCCTGATCCTGGACCTGGGCCACCCGGTCACGATCTCCAGCGCCCAGGTCACCCTGGGCAGCGCCCCCGGCGCCGACCTCCAGCTCCGCGTGGGCAACGCCCCCGTACTCGCCGACCTGCGCCCGGCCGCGGAGGCGAACGGGGCCGGCGGCGTCGTGCAGCTCCATCCGGCCGCGCCGGTCAGCGGCCGGTACGTGCTCATCTGGTTCACATCGCTGCCGCCGGACGGCAACGGTACCTATCAGGCCTCCATCTCGGGCGTCACCCTCCGCGGGCAGGGCTGAGCCATGCGCAGCGGCCTGATCACGCACGCCGACAAGGTGCTGTTCCCCGGCGCGCAGGTCTCGACCCCGATCAGCTGGGCGGAGCTCGACGACATCCACCCCGGCCAGTTCACGATCGCCTCGCTGGCCGCGCGCCTCGAGAGAGGCGGCGACCCGTGGCTCGCGATGTTCGACGACCCGCAGTCGCTCGAGCCACTGCTGGAGATGAACGCGCGGGACCGGGCCAGCGGGCTGCTCGACGCGCCGTGGCCGCCGGTGTACCCCAAGCAGCCGGACGAGCCGCCGCGCGTCGCCCCGAGCCGGGCCAAGAAGGGCTAACCGCGGCTAACCGGGGAACAGCAGGCGTTCTGCCAGCGTTGTTAGTCAGTTGGTTATGGAAGACATCACTGTGCCGCGGTGCGTCACGTGCGGCGCCGAACTGCACCCCGAGCGGGCGCGGAAGTACAACTACTGCATGGCACCCGAGTGCCAGGAGAAGAACGCCAAGGGCCTGACCATGGTCGCCGTCGGCGTCAACAAGTCGGCCGAGCAGTACCTGATCCTCGACGAGACCACCCGCGAGGAACTGGCCAGCGGCAAGTACCACGATCAGCGGCGGGGCTCGTTCGGTCCCCAGGCGCCGCGATCGCCGGCCCGGACCCCGCCCGCGACCCAGGCTCGGCCGGCGGACACGCCCCGGCCCGCTCGCACGGCCACGCCCCGCGTCCGCCCGGCACCCCGGCGCCCGTGGAGCCGGAAGCAGGAGAAGCTCGCGCTGCTCTACAACGAACAGGGGCTCCGGCCCGACGAGATAGCCGAGAAGCTCGGGCTGAGCCGCTACCTGGTCACCCAGATCATCCTGGCCGCCAAGAACCGCGGCAAGCTCTGAGCCGGGCCGGGCGCTAGGGCCGCCGGCGCAGGGCCTGCGGCGGCCGCCGGCCGGCGCCGGCCAGCGAACCGCGCCGCAGCGCGCGGGACCGGGCCTTCTGCTCGCGCCGGCGCACCAGCCGGCGCTCATCCTCGCTCATGCCACCCCAGACCCCCTGGAGCGGGTCGGCGGCCAGCGCGTACCGCAGGCACTCGTCCTGCACCACGCACCGGGCGCAGACGGCCTTCGCCCGGCGGATCTGCGCGCTGGCGGGACCCGTCTGCGAGATCGGGAAGAACAGCTCGGGATCGGCGGACTGGCAGGCGGCGAGTGACCACCACTCAGCCAGATTATCGGCAGTAGTCGTCGTCATGATGCCCTCGGGTCGGGTCTGTCCCGGCGCGTTCCCCGCCGGGTCCGATCACACTGCCCGTTTCGCGGGCGAGTATTCCTTCGGCCGCTCGTCATCGGGAACGATCCGGCGCCGGCCCGCGCCGGCGCCGCAGCTTCCGGGTGTCCCGTAGTTTCACGAACGGCTCAGCATCGGGCGGCGTGCCGGCCGCCATGGCCCGGCCGCGTTCCAACTCGGCATTGAACTCGGCGCCAAGCAGGATGGCCAGGTTCGAGATCCACATCCAGATCAGGAAGATGATCACGCCGGCGATGCTGCCGTACACCTTGTTGTAGTGCCCGAAGTTGGCTACGTACACCGCGAACAGCCCCGAGGTCACGAGCCAGACGACGATCGCGACGATCCCGCCCGGGGTGACCCACCGTAGCCCGTGCCGGGCGTTCGGGGCGGCCCAGTACAGCAGGGTCAGCATCAGGCAGAAGATGATCAGCAACGCCGGCCACTTCGCGATGTTCCACACGGTGAGCGCGGCCGACCCGGCGCCGATCACCTGCCCGACGTGACGCGCCACGCCGCCGGTGACCACCACGATCACCGCGCCGGCCAGGAGCAGCACGATCAGTCCCAGCGTGATCCCGAGCCGGATCGGCAGCGTCTTCCAGGCCGGCCGGCCCTCCGGCACGTCGTAGATGGCGTTGGCGGCGCGCATGAACGCGGCCACGTAGCTCGACGCCGACCACAGGCCGACGACGATGCCCACGACCGCGACGGCGCCCGCCGCGCCGTGGCTGTGCTGCAGGTGCGCCACGGCGTTCAAGATGATGTGCCGCACGGTGCTCGGCGCGGCCGCGGCGAGGTTGCTGATGAGCGGCTGGGTCGCGGACCGGCCGATCACCCCGAGCAGCGACACCAGGACCAGCAGCGCGGGGAAGATCGACTGGATGCTGTAGTAGGTCAGCGCGGCCGCGCGGTCCTGCAGGAAGTCGTTCTTGAACTCCCGCAGCGAGCGCTGGGCGGCGGCGCGCCACGAGCTCCGGCCGAGATCGGTGGGCTTGTCCGGAGCGTCGCCGGCCGCGTCGCCGCCCGTGTCCCCGCCGCGGCGGCGCGGCCTGATCACCGGTGCCTCCGGCGCAGGATCGCGACGCAGGCCAGCAACGCGGTGATCACGGCGGCGGCCAGGGCGGCCGGCTGGCGCCGGGCGCCGTCCGCCGCCTGCCGGGTGGCCCGCCGGACCTGCTGGGGGAGGGCCTGCCGGACGGCGGCCCGGGCGTGCCCGATGCGCTCGGCGGCCTGCTCCCTGGCCTGGCCCGCCTTATGCCGGGCCAGGCGCCGCACATCGGCCTTGGCCGCGAGCGCCTCGACCGTCTCGCCCAGTTGCTGTCGGGTTCGTTCGATGTCCTGGGTTACCTCGGCCCGCACGGCTTCGCCCGTCGCCGGCCGGTTCGATTCCTGTTCCCTGGACGGTCCCGTGGTCATCGGTGTGCACTCTCCTTCAACTCCTCGACGTCGGCCTTCACGCTTTCGACCGCCTCGGTCGGAACCGGCGGGGTGGCCCGTCGCACCCGCGCCCGGCCCAGCAGGGCGGCGATGGACCCTGTCACCAGCAGCGCCGCCCCGACGATCAGCGCGGCGAGCCAGGCCGGGACCTCCCCGGCGATCGCGATGACCGCGCAGGCGATCAGGCAGCCCACGCCGTACAGGGCGATGACGCCTCCTCCCGCGAACATGCCGGCCCCGAGGCCGGCCTGCTTGCCCTTGCGGGTCATCTCCAGCCCGGCCAGCTTGAGCTCGTCGCGGACCAGCCGCGATACCTGTGCCGACAGGTCTTTGGCCAGTTCGGCGGCCGGGCGGTCGTGCGCCTCGACCGACTGCGGTTGCGTTGCCTTGGTTTCCATCGCGGTCCACCTTCCAGCGGGGTCACGCAGCGCTACCCTCATGCACCTCTTCCTAACGCGCGGGTTTCGCCTAGTACCGTGGCGCCCATGAGTCGAGCTGCGCGTTACGTGTCAGCCGAGACTCCGCAGCCGCCCCGTCCGCCGGCCCGCAATCCCAGGCGCGGCATGACCTCGCTCCGGCCGTTCCGCTACCGGGCGTTCACGCTCCTGTGGACCGCGGGCCTCATCTCCACGGTCGGGTCCTGGATGCAGACCGTGGCCGTGGGCGCGCTGGTCATCTCCGACACCGGGAAGGCGACCTGGGCGGTGCTGGTGGCCGCCGGGGCGTTCCTGCCGATTGGCCTGCTCTCGCCGGTCGGCGGCGCGCTGGCCGACCGGCTGCCGCGCCGGCCGCTGCTGGTCATCGGAAACCTGGCCGCGGCGCTGGCCGCCATCCTGCTCGCGGTCCTGGTTGCCTCCGGGCACGACAGCCCGGTCGGGCTGGTGCTGCTGGTCACGCTGCAGGGGTCGGCGTCCGCCCTGATCGGGCCGTTCCAGCAGGCGATCCTGCCCGACCTGGTGCCGCAGCGGGAGTTCCTGGCCGCGATCTCGCTCAACTCGGCGCAGTTCAACCTGGGCCGGATAGTCGGGCCGGCGCTGGCCGGGGCCACCGTGGCCGGGTTCGGCTACCCGGTGGCGTTCGTGGCCAATGCCGTGTCGTTCCTCGCCGTCGTGGTGGCCCTCGCGTTCGTGCGCCTCGCGCCGCCCGCGGGCCGGTCCGACGGGCTGTTCGCCTCGCTGTGGTCCGGCCTGAAGGCCGCGCGGGCGGAGCCGTCCTGCTGGGCGGCCATCGTGACGATCGCGGTGGTGGCCTTGCTGGCCTCGCCATTCATCGCGCTGGTCCCGGTGATGGCGCACCACCTGACCCCGGGCGGCTCCCGGGTCGTGGCCCAGACGACCGCGCTGCTCACCACGGCCCAGGGCGCGGGCGCCGTGCTCGGCGCGTTGTGCCTGGCGCCGCTCGCCTACCGGGTCGGCCGCGGCCGGCTGCTCGCCGTCAGCCTGGCCCTGCTGCCCCTGGTGCTCATCGCCTACGCCGGCTCGCGTTCGCCGTGGCAGGGCGCGGCCGCGATCTTCCTGGTCGGGCTGGTCTACCTCGGCGTGCTGTCCGGGCTTTCCACCGTGGTCCAGCTCAAGGCCCCGACGGCCTACCGGGGCCGGATCCTGGCGTTCTTCCTGGTCGCGCTCGGTGTCGCCTACCCCGTGGGCTCGCTGGTCCAGGGGCCGATCATCGACCGGATCGGCATCGGCTGGACCACCGCCGGGGGCGCCGCGCTACTCTCGCTGATCATGGTGGTCGTCACGTTCGCCCGCCCGGCGTTCGCGCGTGCCATCACCGGCGGTCCGGACCACGAGTCCGCGGCAGCCGCCGAGCCCGGCGGCCTGCCGGCGGACGAGCCCGGCGGTCTCCCGGCGGATTAGCCTTCCGACGCATCGCCTCGCTGCGCTGGGCCGCCTGGTCGGCGGCGGCCCGGCCGCGGCTACGGCTTGCGGTAGCGCTGCGATCCGTGCGCGGGCACGTTCTCCGGATGGCCGCTGCCCTGGGAGAGCTGCCTGATCTTGAGATAGCGAACGAGATCCTGCCACTGGCTGGCGATGATCAGTCCCAGCGCCGCCGGAACCATGAAGCCGAACACCTTGCGCATCATCCGTTCCTCCTTCTGGCCAGGCGGGCACGTCCGCCGGGCAGCCCCATTTGGAGGCGGCGCCCGGCGAACCCCGCACGTGCTGCCGGGCTCCGCTGATGCCCTGCTACCTGCGAGGCGGCGCCTCAAACCCGCTCGCGGCCATCATTCCCGCGCCAGCCGCGCGCACCCGCCCGCCTTCCGCCCGGCGGTGACCATGTTTGACCCGGTCTGCGGGGGATAGGGCAGACGGCGCGCCTGGTGTCAGGCCCGGTGGGTCAGGTCCGGTGGCTCAGGCGCGGCCCAGCATGCGAGTGGCGGGAGGATCCAGGTTGGCCAGCGGCGTCCGTTACCCCATCGGCTGATCGTCGTGCGCGCGTCTACCGGGATCGCGGTCACGGCCGTCGGGGCGATCCTGCTGCTGGCGGTCAACCTTCCGCTCCCGTACCTGAGCTTGAAGATCGTCGGCCTGATCCTGCTGTGTGCCGGGCTGGCCGGGCTCGAGGTTCCGCGCCGGGTATCCGGCTGGGTCCGGGCGAACCGGCGGCTGATGGACGTTCTCGATCCCGGCGCTGGCGACGCGGACGAACCGCGCGTGCCGCTCGAAAACCTGCTGGACGACACGCTGCTGGACGATCCGGGGATCCCGGATTGAGTTCCGCTACCCCTCGCCGATCGAACCCGGCCGGCGGAACATCGCGCGGTACCCGGCGACCAGGATCCAGACGATGAGCGCCGGGCGCCGGCTCAGCCCCGCGGCGGCCGCGGCGACCTTGGGCGCCTCGATTCGCCCGACCGGAAGGCGCCCGGCCGGCAACCGCAGGGGCCGTGCCGGAGGCCGAGCTGGCGATGGCTCGCCCGCCGTCGGTACGGGCGCGGCCGGCAGCGACGGCGCGGGGGCCTCGTCCGCCGGGGAAGCAGCGGCCACGGGCCCGGCGGGCTGGGCCTGTTTCGCGCTGCCCGGCCGGCCAGGCAGCCCCGGCAGGTGCGGGGCCGGCAGGTGCGGGGCCGGCAGGTGCGGGGCCGGCAGGTGCGGGGCCGGCAGGTGCGGGATGGCCGGGGCGCGCCGGAGCTGGCTCAGGCATGGCGCGCGGGCCACCATGATCACGCCCGATACGATGGCCGCCAGCCCGATCGCCTGGAGCGCGATCATGCCGGGCGATATCCGGATGACGTCGCCGAAGACCACGACGCCGAGCAGGATTCCGGTCAGCGGCTCGGCCGCGGTGATCCCGGGCAGTGAGGCATGCAGCGGCGCGGCGGTGAACGAGTTCTCCAGCAGCCACAGCCCGATCAGGCCCGCGAAGACCACGCAATAGGCGGGCCAGCTGGTAAACAGCGCGACGAACGAGTGCGTGTCCATGATCTGGACTGTCCGCCGGGTCAGCGCGTCCGAGATGCCGAAGACCAGGCCGGCGGCGATCCCGGTAAACAGCGCCCGCTGGGCGGCGGGCCGCCGCCGCCCGGCGTGCACGAAGCAGTAGGCAACGAACGCGATCCCGGCCGCGACCGGCCAGTCAGCTCCTGAGCCGAAGGAGACGTCGGGCGTTCCGGGGGAGCGGGCCAGGGACAGCGCCGCCACCCCGCCGCTGAGCAGCACCGCGCCGATGAGTTCGGTGGCGCGCAGCTGCTGGCGCGAGAGCGGGACGGCCAGCGCCAGCGCGAAGATCAGGTTCGTCGCCAGCAGCGGCTCGGCCAGCGAGAGGTCCAGGTGGCCGACGGCCCACGCCGAGCAGAGCTGCCCGGCGATCATCACGGCCAGCCCGGCCAGCCACCGGGGACGGTGCAGCAGATCGGTGATCAGCCGCAGGCGCAGGAAGTACGCTTTGGGCGCCTGCTCGGCCGCGTGCTGTTGCAGCACGAAGCCGACCCCTAGCAGCATCGCTGCCGCCAGCGCGATCACGACATCCGCTATATCCATGTCACTCCGTTATCGGGGGCTTCGCGCGCCCGCAGCCTGCCGACTATCCGTGAGGCTTCGATTGCGCGCTGCAAGCATAGAACTCTGCCGCAAGTATCCCGGACTCGTACCAGCGGAGAACCGCTCGGCGGATCTCACTTTGGTGTCGGTGGCCGCAAGCGCGTGCCCGAACCCGGCGGACCATGCGCAGCAGTGTAGGGCGCGCGGCTGGACCCCGGGTGAGACCACGACGAGTAAATGGTCCAAATCCCCTTGGGGGTCCGGCGGCCCTCGGACACGGGCAGCTCCCTCCGTCGGCAGTAGCCCATGCTCGTGGCTTACCCAGCCTGCGGGAATCATGTGCCGACCTGCGGAACAGGTTCGGCCCGGCCGGACAGCGGCTCGCCAAACCCCGTCCGGACCGGGCTTCCGCTCGCGTCCTCCGGGCTGTCGCGTGCATCCGGACAGGCCCGCTTGAGACTTCCCGAAGGCTCGCTGGCCGCATTCTGGAGAGCCGCCGACTGCCTCCTGAAGGTCCGCCGGTTGCATCCTGGAGACCTGCCGTCCGCCGTACCGCGACCCAGCGCCCAGGCAGAAGAAGGACCGCGATTCCGGCGGACCGGCCATGGGGGCCAGGCCAGAATCGCGGTCCGTGGGCCGTCATCGGTGACGGCCGTCGTTGGCTCGGGTCATCTCCTGAGGAACAGGATGAGGAGCACGACCAGGATGATGACCACGATCGTGCCGATACCGATGTACATGGGGGATTCCTCTCTCATCGACCGCCTTCGTACCTTCACGCTCTGGCGGCGAGGCTCACGGGGACTGCCCTCGGCGATCCGCTTCAAACCGAGACCCGCGCCGCGGCGGCGCTCCCGCTCGCCCGAGCCCCAGGTGCCGGACCGATTAGCGCGGACACTTTTCGGCACATGCGACCGAAAAACGTCCGCGCTGATCCTGAATCACACGAACTGCCACCGTTCCGGAGCCGTGGGTGACAAGGCGGTGCAAGTGCAGCGTTAGGGTTCTCCCTACGCCGGGCGCGTTGCACCTGCATGGCGCAAATCCCCATGCAACTGTCAATCCGCAACATGAACCGAGCTGTCGTCACGGGCCACGAGGAGTGACGAGACGTGACCATGCCCACCGGTGCCCGCGGTCAGGTGAGCCCGCTGGACCAGCGGCTCGCCGTCGGACGGGCCATCGCTGAGCTGCGTCGGCGGCACGGCCTGTCCCAGGCCGAGCTGGCCCGGCTGCTCGGCCGGCCGCCTTCCTGGGTGTCGCTGGCCGAGCGGGGACTGGTGCCGAGCGGGCAGGGGCATGTCGAGCGCGCCGGCCCGCCCGGCACGCCGCAGGTCCGCGCCGAGCCGACTTGCCCCGGGCCGCCCCGCGCGCCGCCCGCCACGGCTGGGCGGCCGGGGTCAGCCGGGCGAACGCGCC
>Ga0102924_1006062_pt1 | contig 11468 bp, 9 predicted proteins | sample PaiPotPPM11metaG_FD_80116 | JGI IMG/M metagenome (GOLD analysis project Ga0102924, IMG submission 80116) | Iron sulfur acid spring bacterial and archeal communities from Banff, Canada, to study Microbial Dark Matter (Phase II) - Paint Pots PPM... ...
AAAGGATCCCGAGCACCAGCGACACGATCGCGAGCGGGTTCGGGCGAGGCCCTCCGCCCGGCATCATGCCGGGCGGGCCCCCTGGCGGCCCGAAGCCTCCGGGTGGAGGTCCGTACCCCGGGGCGCCATAACCCGGCGGCCCGTATCCCGGCGGCCCCCCACCGGGAGGCCCACCGCCTGGCGGTCCGTACCCACCTGGGGGCGCCCCGCCTGGCGGTCCATATCCACCCGGTGGCCCCCCACCTGGGGGCGCCCCGCCTGGCGGTCCATATCCACCCGGTGGCCCCCCGCCGGGCGGTCCATATCCACCCGGAGGTCCGCCGCCCGGTGGACCGTATCCCCCCGGAGGTCCGTAGCCGCCCGGGGGCGATCCCGGCGGTCCGTACCCTGCCGCATGTACGTGATCGCCGCTTCGCTGGTTCTCGATCATGCGCCTGACTCTCCCGGGCGGACCCTGCGTCGTTCCTATCGAAGCGGTGCGATGGTCTCACGACTGTTTACGCGATGGTAGGCTCATCGCGGCATGCAGGCGCGCACGACTGGTGCGAAGGAGCATCCGCGGTTGCGCTCACCGCTGGACCTCGCAAGAGGCCACGTCGTGCGCGCCGCAGGCGTGCTCGCGTTCTGGCTGGTTGCGACGATCCCGGTCGTGCTCGGACTTCAGCGCTGCGCCTTCGCGCGCTTCTTTCATCGGCCGTGTCCGGGGTGCGGGATGACGCGCGCCTTCCGGTTGCTGCAAGCGGGCGACCTCGCCGGGTCGCTGCGCATGCACCCGCTGGCGCTGCCCGTGGCTCTCGTCGGCGCGCTCGTCGCGCTCTCGACGATAGGGACGACATTTCAGGCGGGTACGCCCCTCGAGTTCTACCGGCGCCCCCTGGGGCGCATCTCGATCGCACTGGCTGTCGTCGTCTACGGGGCGGCGATCGTCGTCTGGGGGCTCCGCTGGCTCGGCTTCTTCGGCGGTCCCGTGCCCGTGGACTGAGACCGGCCCCCAGCTCAATCGAGGTGCATTGGATCGATCAGCTTGCCCTGCGGTGTAAGCCCTGCCTGACGCCAGCGAGATGCCTCGTCCGGCAGCGTGGGCGCGGGGAGGTGAGGCACCTTGTGGATCTCGAGGCGCGAACCGCCCAGAACGGACGCAATTCGAACGAGGAGCTCGGGCTCCGGGACACCGCGGGCGTGCACGTGCTCGAAGGTCGCCGCCTCCTTCCCCTCTCGCAGGTTGCCACCTTCGAGACGTGCGGCGAAGTATTGCACCAGGGCGTGCACCGATACGGGCCCGGTCGCGGAGACGACGTCGACGAAAGAGTGCGTTATCTCGAGGTCCCGGGGCAGCCCGACTCCCAGCGCCTTCTGTGAGCCCTCGACCAGCTCGTCCGGCGCAAGGTGATCCGCGGGTGGCGTGCTCGGCTCCGGTGCGCTGACGGACGTCGGTCCAGGTATGGCCTGCGTATCGGCCTCTCTCGACCGCGGCGTGCACCCGAAGCCCGCGAACGCGGCAGCCGCCATCAGGAACCGAGCCGAGGGGCGCAGCGTCATTCGAGCACCGCCGCCCAGGAGTCGATCGTCGTCGGCGAGGTCGGCGTCTGGACCGGCATCTGGATCTGGGCCGTCGCCGAGCCGCCGGAGCCCTTCGCGCCGACCTGCGTGAAGAGCGAGTACCCGCCCGCGGCGAAGTTCTGCGGCATCGAATGGGTCGCCCCCGCCACGTACTGATCGCTGCCCGGGGTGCCGAGGTCTGCGCACGCCGGGGTTGCCTTGATGGACACACCCGGGATCACCGCACCAAGCAGGGTCGGGTCGTAGTCGCTCGGCTGAATGTAAAGCGGCGCCGGCGACTGGGGGGGATTGGGCGCAGGCGGCTGAAGCTCGGGCGTGCCGCCCTGGGAGAGGTCGGACGACTTGTACGGCGTGACGAAATCGCGCCCCCAGAGGCGACCGATCCCAGTCTTACATGCATTGGAGTTGGTCGCTCCGGCGTCGTAGGTTGCGAAATAAAACGTTCCGTTGAACACGGTCATCGGTCCGGAGACGCGCTCCCCCGGATGGAGCACGCCAGCGCCCGTGATTCCAGAGACCGCCGGGCCGAGCCACCAGTTGACAGAAGCGCGCAGCTTGGCGGGCGACCCCTGCACCATCTCGGTGACCGAGTAGATCACGTCGATGCCGTTGGTGTCGTATTGGTCGGTCGTGCCGGTCGCCACGTTGAGGACCACGTTGCCCGCGGGATCGAGCGACAGGACGGGGTTTACCTGCAGAGGCTGACCGTCGCTCCAGGCGTTGGTGTGCGTGTCCACCTTCGTGTTGTAAAGGTCGAGGAAGAGCTCACCGACCCACTTGGTCGGGTCGGAGTTCGAGAGATCGAATCGCCAGATCGTGCCGTCTTCGTCGCCGACGAAGACCTTGGTCGCGTCCGTCCCCACGTCGATGGGGAATGGGATCGGCGTGCCGGTCATGGGAGAATCGAGCGGCGTGTCGGTGATGCGCTGCTTTGCCGCCAGAGGGTCGCTGCTCGGCACGTCGGCGGCGCGCGCGAAGACGCGCAGGATCTCACCGGTGTCGACTCGAACGACGGCCAGAGAGCGACCGTTCACCGGGTCGGTCGATAGTTGATTGCCGCCCCAGCAGCGGACGGCGGAACGCGCGATCCAATCCGAGGGTGGGGCCGAGTCGGTGAGCTTGGTCGCGCGCGCGCACGAGGTCGTCGTGGACGTCGCCCCGCCGTCCTTCCCCCCCGGAAGGATGGCGACGCCGATCTCCCGCGCGCCGGCGCCGTCCCCCGGGTCGACGAAGAGCGTCGTGATCGCCGGGTTCGCGGAGTACTTTCCGAACACCTGGTACGTGCTCGAGGGCAGCTTCGTCAGCTGCCACCTGAAGACCGGTCCCGGCGGCGCGGGATCCGTCGGAACGATGCCGTTTCCGAGGGCGCTCGCGTCGGGGTTCGTCACGTCGAGCGCGTAGTAGCCCGGATAGGAGGGCCCGTACCCGGCGACGAGCATCGTGTGCCAGACGGTGGGGTCGGTCGTCGTGTTGGTGCGATCCCAGACTACGTCCTTGGTCGCCGGCGATCCGTCGAGCAAGAAGAGGTGGCTCGACGGGTACGAGTAGTAGAGGTTCGTCAGCACCGAGGGGGGGACCATGGCCCATAGCTCGTTGTTCTCGAGCTTCGTCTCGTCGGCCCAGAACGCATGCAGGAGGCCGTCGTTGGTCGCCGCGTAAACGATCTGCTTTCGGTTCTGCCACGCCTGACGAAAGCCGACGTACAGGGGATCCTGCAGGAGCGAACCGGGGGGTCCGACGACCGCGGGAGTCGCGTGGTAAATGTCGCCGAGGGCGTTGCCGTATCGCGACACGAACGAGAAGTCGGACGGCTTGCCGGCGAAGGTTTGCTGCGCGAACAGGTAATCGAGCAGCAGGCGCTTGCAATCCGCCGTCGACATCGTGATCGCCGCCCCGTTCGTCGTCGACGTGTACTGGCAGCCATTGGCGATCGACGCGCCGAACGCGCCCGGCGAGACGTTCCCGACGACGGTGCTCGCCTGGCCGGAGTACGTCGTCGCGCTGTACTTCCCGAGGCCGTCGCCCACGGTGGCCGTCACGTACGGGCGGATCGTTGCCGAAGAGTCGACCGTCTTGCCGTCGGCCTCCACGTCCGGGTTGAACGCGATGAAGGTGCGCTGGGGGCCCGAGTTCGAGTTCAGGTTCGCGGCGAAGTCGTCGCCGGACGACTGAACGATCGTCGGGGGCGGGACCGTGTAGCCGGATCCCTGGTACGTGCACACGTAACGCTGACGCTGCAGGTTGCCCGACCAGGGCATCGGCGTGACCAGAGGGAAGGGCGTGCTCGCGGGAGCGGACGGTGAGGGATTGAAGGACGCTAGGAAGATGGACGAGTTGGTCTGTGGGCTGTTGGGGTCCGCGACCACGTTCGTGACGACGGGCGAGAACGCGGGCGTCGTGCGCGTCGTCGTGTTCTTCGCGATGTTCGAGAGGATCGAGTTGAGGGCGTTGGCCAGGTCGCCTTGCGTATCGGCGAAGTACGCCTGACCGGTCCCGCCGTTGCGCGCGATGCACTGAAGCTCGCAGCACGGGCCGAACCCCGGCTGCATGGGCAGCGTGGGGTCGCTGCAGTCGCACTGGCTCGCGAGCGACTGGTTTTGCCCGAACTGCGAGCACTTCACGAGCTGGCCGTTGTCCTGGAACGACGACACGGCGAAGCCGATGACGTACGTCGTGACGAACTGGTTGGTGCCCGCAGCCTTGCCGTTGTTGTAGAGAGTCGCCGCCGTATTCTGGGGCAGAGGGAACGGGCACTGTCCGGTCGAGGCGCCTCCGTCCCCGGCGAGGGTCTCCGAGCACTGCGGCTGCAGGTCGAGGTTGGGAGCGCCGTCCGTCAGCAGAATGATGTACTCGGGTCGGCAGCCGCCCTGCACGTAGCCGTCGCTCTGCTGCGGTCCGTTCGGGTCGTTCCAGAAGTAGTACTGCGCGCCCGTGAACATCCCGGCGATCGGCGTGCCGCCGTACGGGCGCGACGCGAGGATCACCTGCTCTACTTTGGTGTTCTGGTTCTCCTGCGACGTGATGTCGTTCGCCGTCGGGAAGTACATCATGCGGCCTTCCCACGGCGGCGCCGCAGGGTTCCGCGCGCCGACGGCCATGAGGGTGGGCGAGGTGCAGCCGGCGGGGTAACCCGTCGTGGTGGCTTGCCCGCCCGTGTTCCACCCGGGGAAGTAGCTCCACATTCCGGCGAAGGCCGGGGTGAGCACCTGGGGGTTCGCGCCCGTCGTGACGCCGATGCCCGCGCTCGGGTCGGTGTCGAACGTCATCATGCCGAAGCGCATCAGCGTGGTCGTCGCCCCGATCGCGCCGTTGTTGTTCTGCGAAAAAATGCAACTCTTCGCGTTGCTCGGCAGCTTGCCATACTGGCGCGCGACGATCGCGTTGGACGGAAAGTCCGTCGCGTTCCCGCCCGCGCCGCTGCCCGCGACTTGCGGCCCGACGCCGGCCGTCGACGGCGCACCGGGCAGGGACCCGGGGGCCATCACGCACGCGACCGACGGGCTGACCGTCGTGTCCTGAGCGACCATGCGGTGAAACGGCAGGTAGTAGCCGACGTCGTAGGACTGCACGCCGCCAATCTGGTACTCCTGCGCGAACGTGCTCCCCGCGGTGCGCGGCATCGCGACGCAGTTGAAGCCGTTCTGCAGGGTCCCCGTCAGCGCGGTCTGCACGGTGTTCCACCGATTGGCCACCGGCGTCTGGTTCCAGTTGCAAAGGATCGTCCCGGCGCCCGTGTCGGTGCAGTTGCACGTGTTCGCCGCAGTCGCCTCCGGAAGCGTGCCGTCGATCATCCGCTCCATCGACCCCGAGTTGTCGATCATGAGCAGGACGTTCGGGAGCGGGGGGTTGGTGTCGATCTGCTGCGCCTTTGCACGGGCTGGCACCGCGAGCAGGACGACGCCCGTCCACACTGCGTACGACAACTGGACGATTCGCTTACTCATGACGTCCGCTCTCCTCACCTCGGGCACTGGACCGGACCGGCCACCACGCGCGCGCGCTGCATCTCGAGGCCTTCGCCGCTGAACTGCGACGTCGAATCGGCGCCCTGCTGCCAGGCGAACACCGGCTGCGTGATGCCGTTCGCCGTCAGGGTCAACTGGATGAAGCAGAAGTGAAGGTCCGTCGCGTAGCGCGAGGGCGGGCTGAGCTCGACGGGATCGGTCAGCTCGACGAAGAAGTCTCCGTTCATGGGCGTGGCGCCGAAGCTTCCGGGGGCGAAGCCCGCCGCGTAGGGCCTGGAGCCGGTGTAGTTCACCGTGATCGTCGTCCCGGGCCACCCCTGTTTGAAGTCTTGATTGTCCTCGAGGCGACGGCACGCGCGCGTCAGCGGGTCCGCGGTCGTGGGGACGCCGGGCAACGAGAGGCACACCGGGTCCGGGTTCGTCAGCATCAGGCCCATGTAAAACTGGGCCTTGGTCGCGATGAGATCGTGCGACGCCCCGAGGATGCCGTACTCCGCCAGGTAGTGCGTCTGCGTGTTCTGCCGCTCGTTGCCGCTCGTTCGTAGCTCGTTCGAGGCTGCAGCGAGCGCGTAGATCCCCACCGAAGCGAGGACGGCGATCGTCATCGCGACCAGGAACATCGCGGCGCCACTCTGCCGGCGGCGGCGCCCGGATCGGCGCTTGGCGAGGGCGAGCGATTCCATCAGTAATAGTTCCTCCCCAGGTTTGGGGTGCTGACCTCGGCGGTCATCGTCCTCGTGCGCGCCCACCGCAGCGTGGCGTCGGGTTTCGCGGGGCAGGGGGCCAGCACGCAGTAGCGGTAGAGGAACTCCTCGTTCGGGTTGTTCTGGGTGGCCGGTATGTTCGCGGTGCGGTCGGGTTGCGCCGTGCGCGTGGCCAGCCGGACGCGGATCGCGCGGATGCGCTGCGGTCCTTGGAGGGGCGAGGGGACCTGCGAGACGTCCTGCGCCCACAGATAGTTCGACTTGCCGTCGTCGAAGCCGAAGGTGGTGAGGCTCGGCGCCTGGTTGCTCAAGCCGGCGTCGACCGTGAACGCGAAGTCGAGGTCCACGGCGTACTCGGCGACGATCTCGCTGGTCTGCGGCACGAGCACGCCGGTCGCGTCGACGAACGTGCGCATCAGATCGTATTTCGCCGGATCGGCGGTTCCCGGCTGCAGCGGGACGTTGTTGAGCGCGTTCACGTACTGCGCGGGCTCGGGGTCCTTGCCGCCCGGGCCCGTGATCTCCCAGCGCACGATCTGCACGGGGTTGATCCACGCGCGCCCGGCCGCGTAGCCGCTCAAGCTGCTGACGGTGCTCGTCGTCTGCGCGGTCCGGATGGGCGTGTTCGTCGAGTCGATGTCCACGTACGGGTAGGGCTGCGGCGCGCCGGTCATGGTCGTGAACCCGGCGGCGACGTTCTCCGGGCACGTCGCCAGGTACTGCGTGTGCCCGGCATCGTCGACGAGGCGTGCGATGAACTGGGTCGCCATCCCCTTCGGCACCGGCTGGAAGATCGCGCGCAGCTCGTCCGGCGCGGCCGTCGGGCCCACCACGTTGAGCCGGTACATCGCCGGCGACGTCGGCACGAGCAGGATGCGCTGGCAGTTGCCGCTGGGCGGCTGGACGACGGCGACCTCGAACTGGTCCGCCGTTGTCATGTTCCCGCCGATCTCGACGTAGTCGGGGGCCAGCGCGGGATTCTGGTTCGCAGAGAGCGGCAACAAATTCTGCGTCACGGACCCACCGTCGGCGAGGTGCACGGCGGCGAGCTGAAGGATGCCCTTCATGTTCGCGTTGATGCCCTGGACGTTGTTCGGGTCGGTCGGCGCCCGCGCGATCGCGGTGTCCGCCTGGATGTTGCCGGTGCTCATGAACCCCGCGCGCGCCAGGTCGGCGCGCAACCGGTCCATCGCCGAGCGAAGCGATGCCTCCGCCGCCGCGTTCCGCATCTCTTCGTGAAACGTCGCGGTCGCCGACCGCGACAGGCCGACGATGCCCATCGCGACGATGAGCCCCGCCACGAGCGCCACGGTGAGCTCGACGAGCGTGAAGCCTGCCGTCGCGGGCCGCCTCATTGGGGTGCGTTCTCCTTGATCGCCGTCGTCAGGTAGATCGCGTGGTATTGCGGTTGCTGCCCGAGGCTGAACGGGTCCGGATTGGCCTGGCTGGCGACGGCGTCGGTGCAAAAGCCCGAGGCGGTGCCCCCCACCGGCGAGTTGTAAAGACCGCGCGGCCAGAGGACGCGCACGTCCGCGCGAATCAAGCCCGGCTCGCCCGGCAGGGACTGCTGTACGAGCCACGTCAGCCGGACGTTCGCGCAGAACGTGGCGTTCGGCAGGTTCGTCTGGGCGACGTCGCGTCCGAGGATGTCGAACCCCGGGCTCCACGCTTCGGGGGCCGTGCCCATGTAGTCGGTGGGGAGAAACCAGGCGCCCGTCACATGGTTCGAGAGGAGCTTCGCGTTGGCGAAGTTGTTCCCGCTCGGGTTCGCGGAGCTCGGCAGCGTCCACTGCATCGAGTCTTTGTGGAGGCGCTCGACCCACGTACGCGCGATCGAGTTGGCCAGATCGGTCATGCGCGCGTCCATGTCCCCCTGCATCGTGGCCTTCTGCATGCTGATGACGGCGGCGGCGCCGATCGCCATCACGGTCATCGCCATCAAGACCTCGACGGCGGTGTATCCGGCGGCGTGCGCACGCGCGGCTCGCGATCGGGGTCTCTCGAGGAGGGACGGGAGAATCATTCTCGGCCGTCGCCCTCACACGTGGGAAAAGAGTCGCGCCATCCCGTTGGGAGGCACGAGGACGCTTCGGTAGTTGCCGCCGCCGGCGCGCGTGACGCGCAGCTCGAGCGGGGTGATGGCCGGGAGCAGACCGTCGAACACGGGGGGCCCGGCGCCGAAGAACAAATAGGACCGGCCGAGCGGCGTGTAGCAGACGAACCCCGACGCGAACGCCGTCGCGGTGTTGTTCGTGGGGTCCGGGTACGAGAAAGCCTGGGTCTCGATGTCGGCGTCCGCCTCGATCGTGCCGTTGAGGTTGACGCCGTCGACGAGGAGGACGTTCGTATTGGTCGTCGCCAGGGGATTCCAGCTCGTAGGCGACTTGCACGTCGCGATCGGCGTGCGGTTGAGCCCACCCGTCGCGTTCGCGTTGGGGGCCACCGCCTCCCAAACCTTGAAGGTGCCGCGGTCGGCGGTGCCGTTGGCGCTCATCGCCAGGACCACGGCGCCGCCGCGCGCGATGGCGCGCGTCCGCGCGGACCGAAAGAGCTGCATGACGGCGCCGGCGTCGTCGTACGCGTGCCGATCGAAGCGGCCGACGGACATCGACGGGATGGCGAGGGCCGCCACGATCCCGATGATGATGACGACGACGAGCAGCTCGATGAGCGAAAAGCCTCCGCCGTCGCGACGACGCAACGATGCAGTGCGCACCAAGGACGACATCCGGATCCCGCAGCCCTCCGGTCCGGAAGAGCAAGCGACGTGCCCTCCCTCAGAACCCGCATTTTTGCTCGAATTGCGCCGACTTCGCTCGCTTCGCGTCCGTCGCCGGCGCAGCAACGATTTCCACGCCTTGCAAAACGTGCGGACCGGCGGGCGCGCGTGCTATTGGCGCCAGCCGGGATGTCCTACCGGCCTGCCGTCACGCTCGGCTGCTGTCTCCTAGCCTCCTTTTCGCTGATCGGGTGCGACAAGGGCACCGATACGAAAAGCGATCGCCCGCCCCCCCCGCCGCCGGCTGCGTCGGCGATCCCCGGTGCTGCGGATGTCTGCGCCAACGGCGGCGGGCAAGACACCGACCCCATCAGCGCCCCCTTCGTTCCTCGCAGCGCGGGCGGGTTTTGCCTGGACCCGCAGACCGAGCCGAAGACGTACGGCGACAAGGGCAAGCTCTCGATGGACGACGTCTGCACCACCGCGTTCGACGGCGAGTGCGAGGTGTACAAGCGCTTCGGGCTCGATCGGGTCGTCGTTCTCCGGTACGTGGACGGCACGGGCGCGCCGAACAGCGTCGAGGTCAACGTCTCCCGGTTCAAGACCGCCGACGGCGCGTACGCCATGTTCAGCAAGCGTGTCGTCGCCGACGGCGATCCGGCCGGTGCCAGCGTAAAGCCCCTGGCCGCCGGCGGCGCCGGAGCGACGAGCAGCAGCAACGCCTACGTCTGGCGCGGGCAGTACCTCGCCGAGCTGACGTTCGTCACCGAGGACACGAAGATGACGCCGCAGGCGATGGCTCAGGCCAACCAGCGATCGACGGGGGCTCTCGCGCACGACATCGGCGACAAGCTCCCCGGTTCGGCCGAGCTGCCTGCGTCGGCGGCGGCGCTCCCCGCCGCGCAACGGGTGCCCCTCGGGATCGCGTACTACACGAAGGACGCCCTCGGCCTCACGGGCATAGGTCCCGTCGCCGTCGGGTACTACAAGGACGGCGACAAGCGCTGGCGCGAGGTCGCGATGGTGCGAGCGGACGTCGATGCAGCCAGGGAGGCCTTCCGCGCGTTCAAGCTGCAGAAGGGCAACCTCCCCGTGAAGGGCATCGGCGACGAGGCCGTCCAGGTCGTGCTGCAAGAGGCACCGGATCGGGCAAAGGCGGAGTACGTCGTGGCCCGCAAGGGCGCCACGGTCGCCGCCGTCGGCGACGAGGAACTCGTCCTCGAGCCGTCGATGCCCTCGGACAAACAGGCGGCGCTCAAGCTGACGAAGGACGAGAAGCTCGCCAAGCTGGCGTCGTGGCTGAAGTAGCGCACGAGCGAGCGGCTACACGGACGTCGTCAGCGCTCCTGGGCGGAACCCCAAGCGCGCCGCTCGAAGCACTCGTCGGGGAGGCCGCGTTTCTTTCGGGCGAGACGCGTCGCGTCGACGAAGCGCGACGTGACCGGGTCGTGGTAGCCGCTCGCGTTCGGCAGGTCCGGCGCGTGGTCGCGGTGGTAGCGAACGATCCGGGCCATGAGCAGATCGCGTACCCACTTCCCGACGAGAGACGCCATGCACACGAGGAGATGCTTTTCATCGGCGTCGCGCACGAAGGCGATGCGGCCGAAGCCGGGCACGACGTACTCGCTGCGCGCGCGCCCTTCCTGGGCCACGGCGTGGAGCCGGCCGCTCATCGGGCCGAAGGCCGGCGCGTAGCGATCGAAGCCGCCCACCTTGCCGCACGTCGCGACGACGTCGTCCCCCGCGCGATCGCGCGCGTCCAGCGCAAGCCGCTCCATCGCGTGCAGATCGACGTGAAACCGCGTGAGGCCGCGCGAAATCCCGTCGTTCAGCCGCCGCGTGCAGGTGACGACACATGCGGCGCGGACGACTCGAACGCCCTGCGCCTCGAGCCGGGCCAGGTCGCGCTCGACCTTGGCCACGAGCTTCGCCTCGGCGACAAACGCCTCCCCCGACGTGTTCCAGCACTGCTCGCCGTGCTGCCGCGGACATGGCGACCGAAGAGCTTCGGCCGTGTCGAGCGAGAGCGCGCGAACGAGCGCTTCGGGGCTCTCCGGCTCGGGCAGCCCCATGCGCCGCGCGATCGCTCGTGCCCACGCCTCGCCGAGGGCGGTGTCCCCGAAGGCGACGAGCCGCTTGGAGTCGCCCAGCCTCGCCCGCATCGCGCCGCGCGGACGAGCTTCGGCTCTCGCGGCGCCTTCCGGCCCGGAGGCCTCGGCGACGACCGCCGTGACGATGAGCGGCCCAAGCCGGGGTCCGAGCCCGTTCTCGTCGATGCCGATTCGGTTGCCGCTCTCGCTCACGTCTCACTCCCAGGGCTCTCGCCCGGCGCATCCTTCTAGCAGCCCTACCGGTGCGCCCTCCAGGGGCGCTAGTTGGCTGTCCCCTGGCTATCGGTTGGCCTATCGGTGGCTATCCCTGGATATCCCTGGCTGTCCCGGCGCCGTCTCAAGGGGGCGACCGCCGAGTTGGAGCCTATCCTGGGCAATCCCGCGCGGATCCACAATATCGTCGCGAAAG
>Ga0102924_1006066_pt1 | contig 11464 bp, 14 predicted proteins | sample PaiPotPPM11metaG_FD_80116 | JGI IMG/M metagenome (GOLD analysis project Ga0102924, IMG submission 80116) | Iron sulfur acid spring bacterial and archeal communities from Banff, Canada, to study Microbial Dark Matter (Phase II) - Paint Pots PPM... ...
CACGGAAAGTGCCCGCAGTCACAGCGGCTTCCAGATCCCGATTGGTGGCAGCGATAATGCGAACGTCGATTGAAATCGAGTGGCTGCTGCCAACCCGTTCGAGTTCTCTCTCCTGAATGACGCGCAGCAGTGCTATCTGCGTCTCCACGGGCAACTCGCCAATCTCGTCCAGCAAAATCGTCCCACCGTTCGCCGCTTCAAAGCGGCCCAGACGGCGTTGCAGTGCGCCCGTGAAAGCGCCCTTCTCATGCCCGAACAGTTCGGAGGCGATCAGCGACGGCGGAATCGCCGCGCAGTTCACGCGGATAAACGGGCGCGACGAGCGGTTCGACAGTTTATGAATAGCGCGAGCGATCAACTCCTTCCCCGTCCCGGTCTCTCCCAGAATGAGGACCGTAGCGTCCGTTGGTGCGACTAGAGCCACTTGCTCCAATACTGATTTCAACCGCGGGCTTTCTCCCACAATTGCGTCTGTGGCGGAAAGCCGCGGGACCGGCGGTCCCCCAACAGGAAAGTTCGGAGTAGTTTCATCCGTTCCAAGAGCATACGTAGATGCCATAACTGACTCCATTCACCGTCGTTCGTGAGGGCTGGTCCTTTCCAGCGCCGTTTGGATCTCTTTGAGCAATGCATCGCTGCGCACCGGCTTATACAAAAACGCGGCGGCCCCGGCTCTCATGAGCGAGTCGCGAAGCGAAGCATCACCATGGGCAGTTACGAAAATGATCGGTAAGCGGCGGTTCGATTCGGCCAACCGCCTTTGCAAGTCAATGCCGCTCATGCCGGGCAAGCGCACGTCGAGAATGAGACACGCCGTGTCGTCGCAATCGTCACAAGCAAGGAACTCCTCGGCGGAGGCAAATGTCTTTGCAACGAAACCGGCGGCCTTCATCAGGCTTCCCAACGCTTCGCGAAGGGCTTCATCATCGTCGATGATGGCGATGATTCCGGTCTTGGTTATGTTCTGGTTCACTTCAATTCACCCGATCTGAGGCTCACTTGATCTCCCGCGAGCATGAGACTACCAACCGGGGAAACTGAAAGCTATCCTGCTTTTGCTTGAACCATCTCCTGCTTTAGGAGGAGATCGCCCCTACTTTGGAGTGGAAGTTCTGAGCTTTTCCGCCATCCGCACGAGGTGGGCCAGGGATTCCGCACGGGTTTTTTCCATGACATGGGCACGATGGGTTTTTACCGTCAACTCGCTCATCCCGAGTTGATCGGCGATCAGCTTGTTGAGCATGCCGGCAACGACTAAATCGAGGACTTCTTTTTCGCGCGGTGTCAGGGTATCGAATCGCGCGCGGATCTCGTTCAATTCCTGGCGGTCTCTGCGCAATCCGCGATCGCTCGCAATCGCCTTTTGAATGGCATCCAGCAGATCCTGCCCTCGAACTGGTTTGGTCAGGAACTCGTGCGCACCTTCTTTCATCGCCCGCACCGACATGGGAATATCGCCGTGACCGGTAATGAAAATAATGGGAAGTGGAATGCCTCCTTCGCCCAATTTGACCTGAAGGTCAAGGCCGCTCAAGCCCGGCATTCTGACATCCAGCACAAGACAGGCTGGAGCATCTGGGTGCTTCGCGGTCAGAAAATCCTGTGCGGAAGCAAAGGTTTCCACGCGCAGCCCCACGGACCGGATCAGACTGTGCAGCCCGTCGCGAATCATGCGATCGTCATCGATCACAAACACGATTGGATCCTGTTCTTTCATGCGCCGAGCCCATCCCCGCTGGGTAGCGTGAACTGAAAGATCGAACCACCCGAGCCATTCGATTCAGCCCACAATCGGCCTCCGTGCGCTTCGATAATCGAGCGGCTGATCGAGAGTCCCATGCCCATTCCTTTGGAACGAGTCGTGAAGAATGGTTCGAATAAGCGCGGCATTATATCCGCACTGACGCCAATGCCGGAGTCCTTAACCGAGATTCGAATCTGGCCACCGCTTTCTGGTTCCGAGCGAATTACGAGCGTTCTTGGACCATCGGGCACGCTGCTCATCGCTTCGATTCCATTCATCAAGAGGTTCACGATCACCTGTTGCAACTGGATGCTGTCGCCTAGTACATACGGTAAGTCCGGTGAGAGCTCGAACTCGATGGTAACGTTGTTCTTGGACGCTTGCCCTGCGGTTAGAGCAGCCGTCTCTTTTATCACTTGATTCAGTTTAACGTGCGACTTCTCTGGCGTCGCCTTGGTAATCAGCGAGCGAATCCGGGCGATGACTTCCGAAGCCCTCGTAGCGCCTTGGGTAGCCCGATCTGCCGCCGCCCTTGCTTCTACAAGATCCGGCTGCTCGCGCGAAAGCCATGCCACACAAGCGTCCGCATTCGCCACTACCGCGGCAAGGGGCTGGTTTACTTCATGGGCGATCGATGCCGTCAGCTCGCCGATCGTAGTGATTCGCGCTGCACGAGCTAATTCCGTTCGCGTGACTTGGAGAGTCTCCTCGGTGCGCCTCTGCTCCACCATCTGTCTTACGAGAGCGTCATTAGCGTCCTTGAGCTCAGCTGTCCGTTCTGCCACCCTTACCTCAAGCTCGTCGCGGGCCTGCCGCACTGAGTCTTCCGTCCGCTTACGCCATGAGATCAGCTGAGCAACCCCTACTTCACACCCGACAAACGTTAAAAAAAAGGGCAAATCGCTGGGCGTTACACCGAAGCTATGAAGGGGAGGAGTGAAGTAGTACATCACTGCCAGCGTGCTATAGACGACTGCCAGCCATCCGGCGCCCGCCCTTCCGTACCAGGTGCTGAGAATCACTGCGACAGAGAAGAAGAACCAGAACGGATTGCCAAACGTATGTTGAAGCGCGAGAGACACAAACAGCGCAAGCGATACGAGTATGATCGCGAGCGCGTAGGTTGACAGTACGCGGAGCCTAGAAGGTGCGGAGTAGGTTTTCATCCCCAGGTTACAGCCCAACGGAAATCTGACTTTTTATACTACGGACCCGAACCGTTTGGCCACTGCTTCAGGACTTTCTGTCACCTTTGCAGTCTACGTGGTTAACCCTCCAGCGAATAAGGGACAAGGAGAAGGAGCGCAATGGCTCGGTTACTGGAAATAGGGAACGAGCTCGTAGAGTGCCTCGCCGCCGCCGGCCGGGGTTGCGCAGCCAGCGCTAAAAGGCGGAACTTCGCGGGCTCCCGCCCAGGCGATCGTGTGTAATGCGTGAGCCACTAGCTAGGCACTTTCAGCCACAATCGATAATCGGTTTCCCAATCGACCTCATCATTTGTCCCCTTAACCGGCAAAAACATATACACCCCTCGTCTGCGGTCACCAGATCATGCGGCCTGATCTCCCGCATTTCATTGTTAGTTAATACCACGAAGAGTTTGCCTTGCTTTTCTTTGATTTCGGAATGCACGCGCTCCATATCGGAAAAGGCGGTGGCATCGGCCTGAATCGGTGCCGTATAGATGCCGAGCCCTCGGTTGAACGCCCTGAGTTCCGGTTCTCTGGATCCTGGGATAAAGCCTAACTCATCCTCATTGTTGAACTCCTGTGAGGGCACAAGAGCCATGCTGGCAATCTCTTGCGTGATATTTTCCGCGATCTTACCCACGATCTTACCCACGATAACCTCCGTTCGTCGTGATCACTGTATTTTCCTATTCCCGATGGCTCAGGAAGACGTCGCGACGGAGCCGAGCACAATATCCAGTGCCGATTCGCTGCCGGACGACAACTCTTATCACGCAAGATAGGAATGCAATCCCGCTGCCAAATCCGAACTCTGTGTTCGCGATCCGGCACGAGGATCTGAGTATCTCAGTGTCGGTTTTGGGACTCATTCTCCGTTTCCGGGACGGCAGTTCGATGGCCTGCCGTCTTCCCTGACGCGCTGGTGGTTCCAAATCTTGTTGTCGAGGTTACTGGGGACGAGGGTTGGAAATTCTGCTCGGAGGACAGTGCTCGCATTTCGCACGAGTTCTTCCGCTAGCTCCGGCGCAACATTCCGCACACCCAACGCACAACAAATCTGATCACCATCCTATCCGCCTTCACCCCGTTCTGATTTCCGGCCAAGATCAAGAAATAGGCGTACGACAATCCGCTTGATTGTCCTGGAGTGGTTTTGATCGCCTGTCGCAGGTCATTTCGCAATCCTGATTTCAATACGTCCACAAAAGTCTCAAGGCCGAAATGCTGGAGTGCCTTTGCGAATCTGAACGTAGCCTCAGCCTTTAGGATGCCTGATCGTGTCGAGGTTCTCTGGCGGTTTCGGAAAACGTCTTTTGCCATGTCCTCCCAGCGATTCTCGTAATGCAGCAAAATTCCCAAGAAGTCGCTGGTCGCATGCTCATTCTCTCTGCCTCGCCCATCTCTCTGCCAGCGGTATCGCGCACAGAAATCGGTGACCGTGCGCTCCGTTGATTCATACCGTACGCCAATCGAGAACACCGCATCAATGACGCACAACGGCAGGGAGGCGTACTCGTATGCGGCATCAGTCGGCGGCGCGTTCAAGTCTGTGAGCGTCCGCCGTATGTAAGCCACGAGTCTATCCACGTCGGTCATAGGTGGAAGGGATGATGAAGCATACTGCGCCAGCACTAATAGGAAAAGAGTTGGGTCTGTGCCTGAGCAGGCTCTGCGCGTCGCGAGCATTCCTCATCGTCGTTCGCCACGTGATTGATCCGAGTGCTAACGGGGTAGCATCGCATCAATTGGGCATCGCAAGGCCTCAGCAGTTCAGACGCCGCACCCGCATCCCTCATCCCCGGATCGAGCCACAGGTCGTAGCCGTCCCGATCAAGGATGACTGGCATGCGGTCGTGGACGGCTGCGGTCACGGCATTGGGGGTCGTCGTCAGAATGGAGCAGGTTCTTATCCAATTGCCGTTGGGGTTTTTCCAGCCATCCCATAATCCAGCGAATGCGAACAACTGTCCGTCATCGACTTCAAAGCAGAGCGGCTGTTTGGTTTTGCCGTCTCGCTTCCACTCGTAAAACCCGTCCGCAGGAATAAGGCACCTGCGAAACCTCAGAGGATCGCGAAACGCAGGCAGGGTGTGTGCCGTCTCCGATCTGGCGTTGATCATTCTCGCCGCGCCGGACATGTCCTTCGCCCACGACGGAATCAAACCCCAACGCATGGTCGAAATCTGGCGGACAGGTTCCTTTGGGTGCTGCCGGACAACCGGGATTTGTTGGGTGGGAGCGATGTTGTAGCGAGGGTTCCAATCATCGTCCCAAGGGGCGCTGTCGAAATATTCCTCGACAAGTTGCTTACGTCGCGAGAGTCGATAACGACCGCACACCTAGGGATTATGGCAGATTGGACAGAGTAATCCGACTTTGAGGTTGGTCCCTAATGCCCAGACATGCGACCCAAAACAAGTCCGCATGCAATTGACGACTTTCTCGACGCGAATTAGATCAGGACGCGCTAATCGCAGGCTGTTTAGAGTGAAATTACATCACGTGACAACATTTGTCACAGGTCGGAAAATTCTGTGAGCAAATGTTGCGACGCCACTCAAAAGAGAATGGCATCTAACTTTGTGTGGGACGATTTTCTGGAGGCGAGTCGAGATGGCAAACAAAAAAAGCAAAACTGTGATCAGGCGAGAGTACAAACAAGCAATCGACAATCTAAAGGAGGCTGCCGCTGCGTTGTACGGCAAAGCCTGTCTGTTCGACCTAGACGTGTTGCTTGGATTGATCGCACACAGTGCGCGTAAAGGCGCTTACTCTTCCAAATCGGACACGACAGGAATCTCGTGAACTTAGAAACTAGTCCCATCTCCCGGTTGAAAGGTCGCTGTGAGGATCGGACATAGGCTTGTGACCGCTCCTGCCTCTTCCGATGCTGTTAGATCGCGACCCAGAAACTTCTGGAATCTTTGTCTCGCGAGCGTTTCGTAACCACCGTTGCCCGTGTAGTTGAGGTCTAGCAGAATGCTGCGACGTTCGAGTTCCATTGCCACTTTGCCCGTCGTGCCGGAACCGCCAAACGGGTCGAGAATCACGTTGCCCGGCTTGCTCGCCAGCGAGATGCAACGACGCGGGATTTCTTCAGGGAATGGAGCAAAATGTTTGCCCCTAAATGGCTGGGTTGCAATCGTCCAGACGTTCCGCATGTTCCGCTTTCCGTCCGCCCCGGCATCCTTGCTGGTGGCTGCCTCGCGAGACGCTTCTGTATTCCAGTAGTACTGCGAATTCTTTGCGAGCATGAGGATAGTTTCATGAGAGCGGGTCAGGCGGTCTTTCACGCTCTCTGGCATTGGGTTTGGTTTTGCCCAAATGATGGTGTCCCGCAAAATCCAACCATCGTCGATAGCGGCAATTGCTATCCTCTGCGGTACGGCGCTCAGTCCTTTGTCCCGCAAGGTGTCGCTGATGTTCCAAAAAAGGACACCGTCATCCCGCAACACCCGTCGAATCTCACGCATGATTTCGATTGTGTGCTCGACATAAAGTTGGATCGCAGGCTCGAATCCGTAGCATCCGTTCCACGCACCGCATACCGTGCAGAATCGTCCTTGAGAAGCATCGAATGCCATGCCCTTGCGGGCTGCCTCAGTACCGCGGGTCTCAGCAAAACCACCGCCTATGGCGTGGTCTCGCTGTGAACTCTGCTTGATCTTCCTTTCTTCACGCCACTGATGGATACAATCCGAGCTTCCACCCCAAACGCCACGCTGACCGTGCATTACCAGATTAATAAGATTTCCTAGATGCGTGGACACTTCTCAAATCGAACTCACTGGAACACCGCGCAGGTCAAAGCGCTCGTTTACAAAATTGGCAAAGACGAGGGATTATCACTCGCCAAGATGCGCAAGATACGCTATGAGATCAGCTACCATGGTGCCGGGGACTTTGGTTGTCTCGGCAAAGCCACACTTGGCGACTCGCTGAAAAACCACGGACTATGGATGCGTCTCATCCTGCCGAAAGCTGGTGACGTTGATCTCGTCCGGTTTGCGATGACAACTGCGCATGAATGGGGACACGTCAAGGGTTTTGACCACTCTGACATGGTTGGCAGCACTCGCTGGTACTACTGGAAAAACAGCAAAGACAATCCCGAATACGAAGCACAGTGCCGCGAGAGATACGCTTGGGCTAAAGAGTGGAAGATCGAATCAGTTGTCATGGACTGTCCGTCGCCAGAAGATGCCAAACAGAAAGCACGCGCCAAGAAGCTTGCACAGGCGCAGAAGGATGGCGAAGCAGACCACTACCCGGATCAAGCGTTTGCAGACGGCGTTGAAGAAGTGGGAACGTCGCGTGCGGCTTTACTCAGAGTAAACGCCAGTTGACACCGGCTATTTCTTGAACAGCTTACCTGCGCGATCCTTGTCTATTTTTGCCAAGCGGCGTTTCTCACGTCCATCTTTCTGCGCCGCTTCATACTCGGCATTTCGCTCGGCAGCAATTCTTCGCTTTTCTTTAGCGGATGCAGCATTCTTTGGCATCGTCTGCGTGAGAATGACCGGGATGTATCGGAAAATGACCGAAAAGCGGATGCCGCACGGCTTTTCGCTTTTCGGCATCCGGTGCTTCATCTTCCATTGTTCTTTGGGAAGGAACGTAAGCAGGCTGCCGTTCGCAAGTTTGATGCGTGCGAACTCTTTGTGCCAAGGTCTCTGGTAGTGCAGGCAGAAATCCCGTTCGGCACCAACCGAAATCATGCCGATATGTCCGGGATTCGAGTCATGGTGCGCATGGACAGTTGAGTTGTGGTCATAGTGCTGGTTGATTTGGACAGAGTTGAACGTGCAGTCATAACTCTCTTCCAGCCGATTTTTGAGAACCGCCAAGAAGACCGGGATTTCGCCGCTGGACTTGACTCGATAAATCATGGGGACGCAGTCCAGATACGCCTGTCTTGAACCGAACTGCACGGTTGAGTGAGTAGGTTCCAACTCGCAGCTTCCGGTTTCGAATTTGAATCCGGGGAGTTCTTTTAACCGTTTGAACAGGTCTGCGGCTTCGTCCGGCGAGAGGAAGTTGCGGACGTAGTCGTAGCGAGGCGGTGGGGGGATTTTGGATTTCATTCCGTCCCCCGCGCTTCCAAGTACTGCTTCGCAAGATCAGTGACGTGCTTCGGAAGTTTAAGCTTCATCACTTCACGTGCGAGCTTATCGGCTATGGGAATTGCGTTTGTCACGTTTTTCGCAACCTGTGGTTGCACTTGCCGTGCGGCTTGCGAGACCGTTGGGACAGGCTGTTCCATGGCAGGCTGCTTCTTGACCTGCTTCGTCTTGCGGTTCTTGCTGCCGTCATGTTTATTGTCTACGGCTTGGCCGTCAAGCTTGCGGTATAAACGGCGAATGACGGCTGGTAGACTCTCGTCTGGTTTACGTAGGTATTTATCAACGTAACTCGTCCAAGTCTTGCAGCCGCCAACCGATTTGCCTTCTTGCATTCGGCGTTTCGCATCGGCGATGAGATTCTTGGCAGTAGAGTAGTTGACCGCAAGACCTAACAGCGAAGCACAAAGATTTTGGTGGACTTCGTCTGCGGACAGGCGTTTGATTGCGTCAAGATCGGGGACTTGCTTCTCGATCTCGGCCGGGAGGTTTTCGTAAGAACATGTCACTTTGTCATGTTCGGTTGCGGTTGCGGTAGCTAGGTTCATTGGATCATTCCTGATATTCAATACTGCGTGCCCCGACAAAGTTCCCGAAATTTGCCGCATTTCGTGAGCGAACGACGCCGCGTGATAGGGAACGAGGCTAAAACGGTTCTGGGGGAGATCGCATATTGGGGCCGGGCTGCGTTTCTTGGGGGACAGCTAATTTGAGGTTTTTCGACGTGCGGTTATTTGCAGGCAGACGAGAAAGTGTAGTCGGGTCAAACGAATGGGGATCAGGCTACTGCGCGATGATCCAGCCAGTCAGCGACCTTGTCGGGGTCATAACGCCACTCGCGACCCATTCGGTACGCTGGGACGTGCCCCGCACGAGTCCATTCCCGTAACGTCACTGGATGCACGTTGATCAGTTCACATAGTTCAGCGGAGGTCAAAGCAGTATTGCGGCGACGAAGGTAGTTAACGATGTTCACCTTCCTTAGTTACTGAGTCTGGGCGAAAAAACACGATTCTGATCTCGTTCTACCCACGGCTACATCACCGCTATGGTTGCGACCGGGGCGGTGTCAATCTGCGCGGTCTTAAATGCACTGAAGGTTTTCTCGACTGCCGCTCTCGTTTCAGGCGAATTCAAGTCAGCAATCCCGAGATAGCGCATCGTCGTCTTGATGTCTTTGTGACCCAGCAAGTGTTGGATAGTCTGAATATCTGTTGTGTCTGAAAAGAGAGTCGCGTAGGTTCGGCGGAAGGTATGCAAGTCAGCGTGGAATTTGCCACCTGCATTCCTTGCGAGGCGCTGCACGATTCGAAGCAAATGTTCATCGGGGTTGCCTGCACGATTCGGAAAAATGAGTTTGCAATCGGGATTCTGCCTTTGGCGCTCGGCAATCGCTGCGACAAGGTCTTGCGGAATCGGGATGCGACGGATATGCCAATGCTTTGGGTGCCAGTTGAGGTGCGGCTTGTCCACGATGTTTAGGAAGCCACCCTTGACGTCGCCATATTCTGCATGCCCAGCCTCCCCGTCGCGGACACCAGTCTTAAGGAAGTAGTCGAGTGTGAACCGTTCTTCGTCGTTCTTCGCTGCTGCGTACAGAGCTTTTACCTGCTCTGCGTCGTAATAGATCACAGGCTTCTCGGCGAACTTAGGATATTCGCTCTTCTTCAGAAGGCGGTTTATGCCATGTGCGCTGAGGAAGATCACGACGTTGTTAACCTTGTTGAAGTACGTCCGGTTCGGATCACCGGAACTACGCTGCTTACGCGGCGTGCCGTCTTTCCTCAGTTTCGGCGGCTGCTTCCGAAGCCATCCCATGAAGTCGATCAAGTCCTGCCTGCCAATCTCGTGCAAGAATTTCTTGGGGCATGACTTGCGAAACTCTTCGACCGCCACCTTGTAAGCGCGGACGGTTTTCGGGTCTTTCCCCTGCGATTGAAGGTTCTTGTAGTACTGCTCGACCGCATCGTCCATACCGAGCTTGTTTGTTCCCGGTTTCGAGTTGACAGGCATTGAAGGAACGACCTGCCGCTCCCGGTCCCGCAGCCATCGTTTCTTTTCCTCCAGCTTGTCCAAGGCAACGTAGGGGTCTTTGCCGACGAGCACGAACGGCTGCTTGCCGCCGTCCGCACCGAAGCGGAGGTAGTAGACGCCTTCTTTGTGGTGTTCAGGTTCGCCATCAACCATTGCGTATTGCGGCTTGAGGCGACCCTTAGACTGGTAAACGGGCTTGCGAAACGAGTCTCTGCCGTTCTTGGTGATTCGGATGTACAGCGTTGCGGTGCGGTTTGCCATGAGATTCCCTTGAATCCAATACTGCGAGACAAGGAAATCTCACGATTTTTAGTAACAGGAACCGCTCAAAAATAGTAACAGGCTCGCGGAACCCGCATGTTTGGCTGCGATTTGAAAACTGGCGGAGAGAGTGGGATTCGAAAACGCTCCCTAACGTAGTTCCATACACTTAGATCGCGGCAGATGGCATCTAACGCGGCTAGTTCGAAGCAATTTCGTGTTAACGGCACGGAAATGGCACGGGACGGACACGCAAAACTGCGCGCAGACAGAGCATGGACCTAGAGCTAAGCCCGCGCCGCAGGGCACCTCGAAGGGACGCGCCGAGACAACCGTGTCGAAAGGGAGTTTATACTCGGTCCCGAAAACGCAGGCAACTTCTGTGTTGCCTGTCGCTCGAGAGGAATCTCAGCGATTGTCAGCACCGGACTTCCCAGAACATGGCGTAAGGGATTTCCAGGCAGTGCCAATGGATTGCGGTCGATTCCGGCAGACGGTTTTCCAGAATAGGCGGACACGATCGCCCTGGTTCACCTGGATTGTGGGGCCCGGGCATGAGCCGTTAAATCCCCAGCAATCGATCGTCTTCCAGGGCGCGATTTTTCGCTTCGCCGGTTCTGCCGTGAGTTGGAACACCTTGACTCCATTGTCAATTGTGAAAGACAGGGCCTGCAGGTCAGGGCTAATCACTTTCAATGGTGTCGAGCTATTGGGACGATCCGATGCCCGCTTTCGAGTCACGCCAAGCAGTCGGGAGGGGCAGCCCAGAACCGTCGCTGCGCCAATTGCACTTTGGATAAACGTACGCCATGAACTCATGGTCCCTCGTATTGTGTCCTGCGATGGCAGATCGAAGGCTCAACGCAATGTTTTCTTTCATCGGACTGAAAAAAACCGGTGACCGATGAGCACCGCCGTGCAACGTTGATTTGAAGACATTGCACCTGGAGGAATGAATTCATCCCTCCAGAACAGGAATCAGCCTATCCAGGTCGTCCACAGTGGCATCTGGCGTGATTCCCAGTTCATCTTCAGGAAGACTCCACCGGTTGACCCAGCACGTCCAGAACCCAAAGCTTTTGGCCCCGGCGATGTCCCAGAAATTCGACGATACA
>Ga0102924_1006067_pt1 | contig 11464 bp, 8 predicted proteins | sample PaiPotPPM11metaG_FD_80116 | JGI IMG/M metagenome (GOLD analysis project Ga0102924, IMG submission 80116) | Iron sulfur acid spring bacterial and archeal communities from Banff, Canada, to study Microbial Dark Matter (Phase II) - Paint Pots PPM... ...
CCCCCGACGGACACAGCGCTCGCTCGGGAGCGCCACCCCGCCCGGGGGCGGGGTCCCTTCCTGGATCGCCGTCCAGACCTTTTCCGCGGTGAGCGGCATGTCCAGGTGCTTGACGCCGTAGGGGGCCAGGGCGTCCATGACCGCGTTGACGAGGGCCGGGGTGACGCCGATCGTGCCCGACTCGCCCATGCCCTTGACGCCAAGGGGGTTGATGGTGGACGGGGTGACGACCGTGTAGGACTCGATGCCCGGGAGCGTCGCGGCGAAGGGCACCGCGTAGTCCATCAGCGACGCCGACATGGGCTGGCCGTTTTCGTCGTAGACGATCTGTTCGGTCAGCGCCTGGCCGACGCCCTGGGCGACTGCGCCGTGCACCTGGCCCTCCACGAGCAGCGGGTTGACGACCACGCCGCAGTCGTCGACCGCGACCACGCGCAGCAGCGTGACCTGGCCGGTATCCGGGTCGACGGCGACGTCGCACCCGTACGCGCCCGAGGCGTAGGTCTCCTGCGGCGCGCCCGAGGAGCCGGTGGCCGAGACGCCCCCGAGGCGGGCGGCCGCCTCGGCGACCGGCATAGGGGCGTCGACCCTGCGCGCCGCCTCCATGACCGCCTGGCAGGCCCGGTAGATCGCCGTGCCGCCCGCCGCCAGGGACCGCGAGCCGAACGTGCCGTAGCCGAAGGGCGCGGTGTCCGTGTCACCGAATACCACGGTCACGTCGTCGTACGCCACGCCGAGCAGGTCGGAGGCCAGCTGGGCGAAGGCGGTCTCGTGGCCCTGGCCGTGGCCGCTCGTGCCGACCGCGACGGTGACCTTGCCGTCCGGGCCGACGGTGACCGTGGCCTTGTCGCCGATCGTGCCGTCCGGGCCTGGGGCCTTCGGCACGATGCCGCCGGGCTCCACGAACGTCGCGATGCCCCGGCCGATCAGGTGGCCTTCTGGAGCAGGCCGATTTCGTTCTGGCGCGGGGGTGTTGAATTTTTCCTGCAGCAGGTCAAGGCCGGCCTGGTAGTCGCCGCTCTCGTAGGTGAGGCCGGTGGCCGTGGTGTACGGGAAGGCGTCCGGCGGTATGAAGTTGCGGCGGCGCAGCTCCGCGGGGTCGGTCCGCATCTCCCTGGCGAGCATGTCCACGAGTCGCTCGGTGAAGTAGGCGGCCTCGGGGCGGCCCGCGCCGCGGTACGGGCCGATCGGCGTCGTGTTGGCGAAGACGCCGACGAGTTCGACGTCGAAGTGCCTGATGCGGTAGGCCTGCGGGAGCATCGGGCCGAGGCGGCCGAGCAGCGAACCCGGGCCGTTCGGGGTGAAGTACGCGCCGAAGCTCGCGTGCACGGTACCGCGGATCGCGGTGATGTTCCCGTCCGCGTCCGCGGCGAGGGCCAGGTCGGCGACCTGGTCGCGGCCGTGGGTGGTCGCGCTGAACGACTCGCTGCGCTCCTCGATCCACTTCACCGGCCGGCCGAGTGCCCTGGCGGCGGCGATCACCGCGACCTGGTCGGGGTAGAGCGGGCCCTTGGCGCCGAACCCGCCGCCCACGTCGCCGGTCATCACGTGGATCTCGGCGGGTGGCAGGCCGAGGATCTTGGCGAGCCAGTTGCGCGAGCCGTGGGCGCGCTGGGTGGGGAGGCGGATCTCCAGGCGGCCGTCTGGTGCCGGGTAGGCGAGGACGCCGCGCGGCTCCATCGCGACCGGGGCGATCCGCTGGCTGGTCATCCGCTGGCGGACCGTGTAGGCGGCGTTCCTGAACGCGGTCTCCGCGTCGCCCGCGGTGAGGCGCTTACGGAAGGCCACGTTTGTCTTCGTGCCGTCGTGCAACAGCGGCGCGTCTTCGGCCGCGGCGTCCGGGGCGGTGGTAACCGCGGGAAGGTCGTCGTAGTCGATGAGGACGAGCTCCGCGGCGTCGGCGGCCCGCTCCGGGGTGTCGGCGACCACCAGGGCGACCGGCTGGCCGGCCCACAGCACCTTGTCGCCGGCGAGCACCGGGTGCGCGGGGTTCAGCGAGCCCGGTGGCAGGCCCTCGCCGCCGGGCAGCGGGCCGACCGTGTCCGCCAGGTCCGCCGCCGTGAAGACGGCCGCGACACCCGGAGCCTCGCTTGCCTCGGTGACGTCGACGGCCGTGATCCGCGCGTGGGCGAGGGGGCTGCGGACGACGAAGGCATGCAGCGCGCCCGCCGGCGCGACGTCGTCGACGTACTGGCCGCGGCCGGTGAGCAGCGGTGGGTCCTCGCGTCGGGTGAGCGGCTTTCCGATGAAGTTCACGGCTTGCCTCCGATTGGTGACGCGGCCCCCGCGCGGGTGATCGCTCGCGACAGGGCGCGGCGGGTGAGGACCTCGGCCAGGTGGGCGCGGTACGGGGCGCTGGCGAGCTGGTCACCGAGGAGGCTCAGTTCCGCGCCGTCCGGGGTTCTCGCGACCTGCGCGGCGGCCGCGGCCAGGGTGTCCGCGGTGGGGAAGGCATCTTTGAGCACGGCCTCGGCCGCGCGGGCACGGTAGGGGCGGGGTGAGATTCCCGTCACGGCGATCGCGGCGTGGGCGATGCTGCCGTCGTCGAGCGAGGTGACGCGGCCGTCCGCGTCGGTCAGCGGGCCCGATTTGAAGGTCACGACGACCGCGACGCCCGCGAGCGGCAGGTGGCTCGCCGGGTGCGGGAACTTCTCGTACGCGCTGCCCCCGGCGCCCGCCTTGCGGAAGCGCACGTGGGTGATGATCTCGTCCTCGGCCAGGTCCGTCGCGTAGATGCCCTGGAGGAAGTCATCGAGGAGCATCGTCTGCCGGTCGACGGTGGGCTCAGGGCCCGGACGGCGCGGGATGTGGTCGAACGGGGCGGGCTTGTGCTCGTGCCTGCCCGGCCGGGCGGCGATGACCACCTCCGCGTCGAGAGCGAGCAGGACCGCCGGGAGGTCGGCGGCCGGGTCGCCGTGGGCCACCGCGCCGCCGACGGTGCCGCGCGCGCGGACCTGCGGGTCGGCCAGGACCGCGAGGGCGTCCCCGAGGGCCGGAACCTCGTCGGCCAGGCCCGCCGACCCGTTGACGAGGGCGGGCGTCCCGTCCCTGGAGGCGTACCGCTGCCGGGCGAGCTGGCGGTAGGTGGTGAGCGCGCCGATGGTATGGCTGGACCCGGTCCAGCCTGTCCGCTTGAGTTCGTCGAGGTCGGCGATGTCGATGACGACCTCGGGGACGGCGAGGCGGAGCTTCATCATCGGCAGCAGGGACTGGCCGCCGGCGATGAGCTTGGCCTCCTGCCCGGCCTCGGCCGCCTCGTCAAGCAGGTCGAGGGCCTCGTCCAGGGACCGCGCGCGGGCGTAGGCGAAATCGATGGGAAACATTCTTGCTGTTATCCCTCTCGCTTGGCGGCGCTGAGGGCGGCGGCCACGATGTTGTGGTAGCCGGTGCAGCGGCAGATGTTGCCGTCGAGGGCGTGCCTGACCTCGTCTTCCGTCGGGCTGGGGTGGTCCGCGAGTAGTTGGCGGACGGCCATGACCATGCCGGGGGTGCAGTAGCCGCACTGGAGGGCGTGCTCGTCCTGGAAGGCCTGCTGCACCGCGTGCAGCCGGCCGCAGCCTCCGTCTTGGCCGATGTCCTGGCTGGCGTCCTGGCCGGTCCCGGGCTGGCTCGTGAGCCCCTCGATCGTCGTCACCTCGTGGCCGTCGGCCTGGGCCGCGAGGACCGTGCAGGACTTCACCGCGACGCCGTCGAGCGCCACCGTGCAGGCGCCGCACTGCGTGGTGTCGCAGCCGACGTGCGTGCCGGTGAGGCGCAGGTGATCGCGGAGGAAGTGGACGAGGAGGGTGCGGGCCGGGACGGTGGCGGCGCGCGTGGCACCGTTGACCGTGAGCTGGACGGATACGTCGCGCGCGGCGGGCACGGGCACCACTCCCGTTCTGCTAGCTGACCAGACGACTGCGGCAACTCATGTATACAACGGTGCCGAGCGGTTCGCGGCGGCCTTTGCCGTGGGTCGATGCGAACGATTGCAGCATAGCCTTACCCCGGTTGCCGTCAGTCTCCTGACCCCGTTGATGTCAGTATCCCGATCGGGAAGCTGCATAATGGCGAACATGCGACTGTCCGCACGCGCCGACTACGCGCTGCGCGCCGCCATCGAGCTTGCCGCGGCGCCAGACGGCCACGTCACGGCCGAGCAGCTCGCCCAGGCGCAAAACATACCAGGCAAATTCCTCGAAACGATCTTGACCCACCTGCGGCGCAGCAACATCGTGCGCAGCCAGCGGGGGCCCGACGGCGGCTTCTGGCTGGCCCGGCCGGCGTCGGAGATCTCGCTCGCGGATATCATCCGCGCCATCGACGGCCAGCTTCTCGGCGTGCGCGGCGAGCGCCCGGAGAACGTGACCTACCCGGGCGCGGCCGGACCGCTGCAGCGGGTGTGGATCGCCCTGCGCGCGAACGAGCGGGCGGTGCTCGAGACCGTGACGCTCGCGGACATCGTGTCCGGCGAGCTGCCTCCCGCGGTGGACGTGCTCACCAACAGCCCGCAGGCCTGGGTATAACAAGACGCGGGCGGCGCCATCGGTGCCGCCCGCGTCTGGCTACGTTTGGTACTTAGACCCCTACTACCGAGGGGAGCTGGTCGAGGCCGTCCAGGCCGTCGTCCAGCGGGCCAGCCGCCCCCGGTACGTCCACGCCGCGCTCGACGGGCAGACGCTCGCCAGGGATCCGCAGCCCTGGCTCGCGGAGGGCGCCGGCCAGGACCGGCTCGTTTTGCAGCTCGGCCAGGGCAAAGTTGTCGGAAACCTCGCGGAAGACCTGTGAGAGCGGTGTTTCGAGCGCCGCGCAGATCGCAGCGAGGAGCTCGGAGGACGCCTCCTTGCGGCCGCGCTCCACCTCTGACAGGTATCCAAGAGACACTCGCGCGGACGCCGAGACCTCGCGCAGAGTGCGACCCTGCCTGACGCGCAGCCGACGCAGCACGTCGCCGAGCAGTTGACGAAGCAGTACCATCGTCGCACTCCCTTCCTAATGCGCAACCGCTTGCCGGGGGTTCACTGCGAAGTTACCGGATCGCGACCATTGCTAACTCCACCGTACCTGGCAGTACGGTACATTCGCGAGGCCGCTACCCGGTGTGTTCACTCTCGACGTAACACTGTAATCACGGACGCTCTTCCCTAAGCCTGCCTAGTAGCAATCCAAGTACCCGTTCCACCGTCAGTCTACGTACCTCATCCCTGGTTCCTTCCAGCGCCATCGTTCGCACGACCGTGTCGCCGGCCAGGCTGACGGCGATGTGTACGGTGCCCGCCGGGTGGCCGTCCTGCGGGCCGGGGCCCGCCACGCCGGTGGTGGCGACGCCGATGGTCGCGCCGAGGCGCTCACGGACGCCGTCCGCCATGGCCGCCGCCACCGGGGCGTAGACCGGGCCGTGGCGCTTGAGCATGCCCACGTCGACGCCGAGCACCTGGGCCTTGAGTTCGGTCGCGTAGGCGACGACGCCGCCGCGGAACGCGTTGGACGAGCCCGGCACGTCGGTCAGGGCGGCCGCGACCAGACCGCCCGTCAGCGACTCGGCGGCGGCAACGGTCTCGCCTGCCTCGGTCAGCATCCGGATGATCTCCCCGGCAAGCTCGCGGGCAGCCTGGCCCGCGACACCGTCTGGCATCCGTCGCCCTTCCGTAGTTGACCCTTGCAGAGTTATCACGCGGCTCTAGTCCGCGTGGGGCGGCCGGATGAAATCGTGGTCTTTGCGATCAGGTTGCGCCACGTGGACTTCGGGGGGTACGGGGGAACTGCCCGGGTTCGGCTGGTTGTCGCCCGGTGGCTTACTCATCCGCACCGCGCGTACCACGTAGTCGGCTCCAGTCACAAGCGTTACCACGAGGGCCGCGCCCATGACAACCTCCTTGAGCAGGGCGGGCAGGCCGAACGAGGCGGGCAGCACGTACAGGCAGATCGCGATGATCTGCAGCAGCGTCTTGAGCTTGCCACCCTGGCTCGCCGCGATCACGCCGCGCCTGATGACGGCGAAGCGCAGCGCCGTGATGCCGAGCTCGCGGGCGAGGATCAGCCCGGTCACCCAGGCGGGCAGCTCCCCGAGCACCGACAGCGTGATCAGCGCCGCCCCGGTCAGCGCCTTGTCCGCGATCGGGTCCGCGATCTTGCCGAAGTCGGTCACCAGGCCGCGCTTGCGCGCCAGCTGGCCGTCGAGGAAGTCGGTGAACGACGCTCCGCCGAACGCCGCGAGCGCGCCGAGCCGCCAGGCCGTGCCGCCGTGCACGAGGCAGACCACGAAGACCGGGACGAGGAAGATCCGCACCACCGTCAGCACGTTCGCCACGTTGACGATGCCCACGGGCGGCGGCACCGTCTCTGGGGCTGTTCCCTGTGCGTCGTTCACGGGGGCAACCAGGTTACGCGCGGGCGACCAGATCGGCGCCCAATGACTCCACGACTTGCGCGGTCACCAGGTCCCCCGGAGCAAGCGGCCGATCGGCGAGCACGGTCGTCGACCCGTCGACGTCCGGCGCCTGGTGTGCCGCGCGGCCTTCGTACCGGCCGTCGCCGATCGCCTCCTCGATGAGCACCTCGACCGTCTCGCCCACGCGGTCGGCCGCCCGCTGAGCCATGACTTCCTCGGCGAGGTCGGCGAACTCGCCGACCCGGCGGGCTACCTCGTCCTGGTCAAGCTTGATCTCGTCGGCGAACGTAGCGGCCTCGGTGCCGTCCTCGTCGGAATAGCCGAAGATCCCGATCGCGTCCAGCCGTGCCTCGCTGAGGAACAGCTCAAGCTCGCGCAGGTCCTCCTCCGTTTCGCCGGGGAAGCCGACGATGAAATTGGAACGCACGCCCGCTTCCGGTGCGAGCTCCCTGATCCGCTCGACCAGTTCGGTGAACCTGGCCCGATCGCCGAACCGGCGCATCCGGCGCAGCAGAGGCCCGCTGGCGTGCTGGAACGAGAGGTCGAAGTAAGGCGCCACGCCGGGAGTCCCGGCGATCGCCTCAATCAGGCCCGGCCTTACCTCGGCCGGCTGGAGGTAGCTGACCCGGACCCGCGCGATGTTGTCGACCTTGGCCAGCTCGGGCAAGACGGTCTCAAGCAGCCGCAGGTCGCCGAGGTCCTTGCCGTACGAGGTCGAATTCTCGCTGACGAGCACCAGCTCTCGCACGCCCTGGCGGGCCAGCCACTCGGCCTCTTTCAGTAGCTCATGCGGGCGCCTGGACACGAACGAACCGCGGAAGGAAGGAATTGCGCAGAACGAGCAACGCCGGTCACAGCCGGAAGCGATCTTGAGCGGGGCGGCCACGCCGCCCGCTAGGCGCTGGCGGAGCACCAGCGGCCCAGAGGCGGGAGCGACACCCGGCGGGAGGTCAGTGAGGTCGACGGCGGCCTCGCGGGTCTGCTGACGGCTCGCGGGGCTCACCGGGAGCAGCTTACGCCGGTCCCTGGCGACGTGCGCCTCGCGCTTGCGGCCCGCCAGGACGTCGTCGAGGCGAGCGGAGATGTCGGTGTAGTCGTCGAAGCTGAGCACCTGGGCGTTGACGTCCTCGCCGTCCAGGGCCGTAGCAAGCTCGCTGCCGTACCGCTCGGCCAGGCAACCCACGGCCGCGACCCTGGCGCCGGAGTCGGCCGCTTCCATGACGGTGTCGATGGATTCCTTCTTGGCCGCCTCGATGAAGCCGCAGGTGTTGACCAGGACGACGTCCGCGTCTTCCCCTTCGCCGCGCAGCGTCCAGCCGCCCGCCGCGAGACGGGCGGCGAGCTCTTCGGAGTCCACTTCGTTGCGCGCGCAACCAAGCGTGACCAGGCTCACGGAACGGGAATTAGACACGAACTGAGGGTACGTGATCGCACGCCGCACCGCGTCCTCCGGGGTAGGACCCTAACCCACCGTCACGGGGTTGCTGTGTGACGGGTTGATGTTCAGCGTGACCACGTTGATCGTGTGCATGTGCTGGGCCTTGCCGTTCACCGTCAGCTTCACGCCGGGCGGGTTGCCGATCACCATCGACACGGGGTGCTTCTCGTGCCAGGTCATGGTCTGGCCGGCGGCGACGGTGCCCTGGTAAAGGGACTGGCCGTTGGGGCTGTTAAAGCCCACCCAGCAGTCGGTGACCGCCGTCAGCTTGATGATCGTCTCGCCCTTGGGGACCGTGGCGTGCGCGGCGGGCTTGGCGGTCACCTTCGGCTTCGGTGTCGTGACCGGCCGGACCGTGGCGGCCGCGTTCGCCGCCGGCTGCTGGCTGCGGTTCGTTGATACCAGGTGATAGACGCCGAAGCCGATCACGGCGAGTAGCGCCACGGCCAGCACCCGGCCGAAGTGGAAGTTCCTCGGCTCGCGGATCTTGATCGGCGTCGCGGGCTCGAAGATCTGCGACGCGCGCATGCTGCCGGGCGGGTGCTCCTCGTCGTACTCCCTGACCAGCGGCACGGGATCGACTCCGACCACTTCCGCGATCGACCGGATGTGCCCGCGGGCGTAGAAGTCGCCGCCGCACGGGGAGAAGTCGCCCTGTTCGATCGCGCGAACGATCGATTCTCGGATCCGTGTCTGCTGGCTTACTTGGGAAATAGTGAGACCGGCCTGACGTCGCGCCTCCGCCAAGGTGTCACCGATGCTCACGTCGCGCCTCCAGGAAGATCTCGTCCCTGAACTCTTCTTACCCAGTGAACTGTACTAGTCACTCAAAGTAACGTCTCACGGGGTCGACTGCCCGCGAATTGCCCTTGGCACGCCCAAAATTTATTGGTCCCGCTACCCGCCACGAAGAGAGGTCAGCACCTCGTCGAGGTCATCCGGCCGCTTCAGGACGTCCCGCGCTTTGGAACCTTCGCTGGGCCCGACAATACCCCTGCTCTCCAGAAGGTCCATCAGCCGGCCCGCCTTCGCGAAGCCGACCCTGAGCTTGCGCTGCAGCATGGACGTCGAGCCGAACTGGCTGGTGATGATCAGCTCCGCCGCGGCGGTAAGCAGCTCGAGGTCGTCGCCGATGTCGCCGTCGATTTCCTTGGTCTTCTCCGGCGCCGCCGCGACGTCCTGACGGTACTCGACCTGCTGCTGCGCCTTGCAGTACTCGACGACTTCCCTGATCTCCCTCTCGTCGACGTACGCGTTCTGCAGCCGCAGTGGCTTGGACGCGCCCATCGGCAGGAACAGCGCGTCGCCCTGGCCGACCAGTTTCTCCGCGCCCGGCTGGTCGAGGATGACCCGCGAGTCGGCGAGGCTGGAAGTCGCGAACGCGAGCCGACTGGGCACGTTGGCCTTGATCAGCCCCGTGACCACGTCCACGCTCGGGCGCTGGGTGGCGATCACCAGGTGGATGCCCGCCGCCCGGGCCAGCTGGGTGATCCTGACGATGCTGTCTTCGACGTCGCGGGGCGCGACCATCATCAGGTCGGCGAGCTCGTCGACCACGGCCACCAGGTACGGGTAAGGGCGCAGCTCGCGCTCGGAGCCCGGCGGAAGTTTGATCTTGCCCGCCCGCACCGCCTTGTTGAAGTCGTCCACGTGCCTGAAGCCGAACGCGGCCAGGTCGTCGTAGCGGGTGTCCATCTCGCCGACTATCCACTCGAGGGCCTCCGCGGCCTTCTTCGGGTTGGTGATGATCGGCGTCATCAGGTGCGGTATGCCCTCGTAGATGCTCAGCTCGACCCGCTTGGGGTCGATGAGGATCATCTTCACCTCGTCCGGCGTAGCGCGCATCAGCAGGCTGGTGATGAGGCCGTTGAGGCAGACCGACTTGCCGGATCCGGTGGCGCCCGCGACAAGGACGTGCGGCATCTTCGCCAGGTTGGCCAGGACCGTCTTGCCCTCGACGTCCTTGCCGAGCCCGACGACCATCGGGTGGTGGTCGGCCAGGGCGACGTCGGAGCGGAGCATGTCGCCGAGGCTGACGGTTTCCTTGTCGATGTTCGGGATCTCGACGCCGATCGCGCTCTTGCCGGGGATGACCGGCAGGATGCGGACTTCGGCGGACTTAACGGCGTAGGAGATGTTCTTCGACAGCCCGGTGACCCGCTCGACCTTGACGCCGTCACCGAGCTCGATCTCGTACCTGGTAACCGTTGGCCCCCGGGTGAAGCCCGACACCGTCGCGTCGACCTTGAACTGCTCGAACACGTCCTGGAGGTCGGCGACGACCTTGTCGTTGGCCTTGGTCCTCGCCTTGTGCGGGGTGCCCTCGCGCAGCATCGTGGCGGGCGGAAGCATGTATACGCCCGCGGCCGCGCCGTTGAGCGTCAGCTGCTCGCCCGGCAGCACGGGGCTCTGCCGCACAGTCCGCGGCGGCGCGGGCTTGAGCGGTTCCTCGACCGGCTGGAACGCCGGGGGCCGCTCATCGACCGGAGGCGGGGGCGCCTCCGTTTCCGTGGTGAAGCCCAGGTCGTCGAGCAGGCCGTCGCCGATCCTCGCTTCCGGCAGCTTCGACGCGTCGGCGGGCGCCTTGCCCTTGGCGTTGGTCACCAGGACCTGCGGGTCATAGGGCTTGCGCTGGTCGCCCGACTCGAGCGCGCCCTTCAGCCGGATCGCGCCGCGGGCGATCTCGCCGCGCCGCGGCCCGCCCTCGACGGCTTCGTCGCCTTCCTCGTCGTTGAGTGGCTCGTCGTTCCACTCGTCGACCGGGTAGCCGAAGAGCGCCCGCAGTTCCCGCAGCCGCTCAGGCACATCGCGGATCGGCGTGCCCGTGATCACGAGCAGCCCGTAGCCGGCGAGCAGGCCGAGCAGCGGCGTCGCCACCCAGGCCGTCAGCCCCTTATCGAGCGGCCAGGACGCGACCATGCCGATCAGGCCGCCCGCGGTCCTGACCGCGGGCCAGCCGCCGCCGAGGCGGGACAGCGTCGGCACGCCCTTCGCGATGTGCAGCAGGCCGAGCGCCCCTGCCATCAGGGCGGTCCAGCCGATCTCCGCGGGCGGCAGCGCCGCGTTCCTGTCGGGGTGGCGCATGAACCGCCAGCCGACCAGGCCCAACATGATGGGGACCATGAAGGCGCCGTCGCCCATGACGGAGCTGGTGAGGGTGTACAGGCCCTCGAACGCCGTGTTGTGCATGCGGGCCCAGACCGCGGCGGCGAACACGATCGCGAGCCCGAGGAAGACCAGGCCAAGGCCGTCGCGCTGGTGATCCGGGTGCAGTTCCTTCGCGTTGCGGCCGAAGCGGCGGACGAGACCGCCGACGATCCCCGCGACCAGGAGCCAGGCCACCGCGATCGCGCGGAACAGCCACCCGGTGAGCACGATCAGAACGTTCTGCGAGGCCGGAGACGGATTCCTGGCCGCCGCGGTCCTTCCCCGCGCCGACGACCCCTTACCCGACGCGCGGCCGCCCGTCTTGCCACGGCTGGCGTTACCGCCGCGCGTGCTCCCCGACCGGCTTCCCTGCTTGCCACCGGACTTGGCGGCGCCTTTGCCCGCCGACGTCCCGCCGGACCGTCCGCTTCCCGTGGCGCGGCCGCCGCCGGACTTCGCACCGCCACGACTGGCGCCGCCGCCCGCCCGGGAGGCGCCACCCCGCGCTC
>Ga0102924_1006068_pt1 | contig 11464 bp, 10 predicted proteins | sample PaiPotPPM11metaG_FD_80116 | JGI IMG/M metagenome (GOLD analysis project Ga0102924, IMG submission 80116) | Iron sulfur acid spring bacterial and archeal communities from Banff, Canada, to study Microbial Dark Matter (Phase II) - Paint Pots PPM... ...
GTACCTGATCGTCATCGCCGCCAATTATGAAGCTGTGATCGGGGGGTTAAGGAAATGTGTAAAACCGTGTATACAATTATCCTGGGATGGGTGAGCGGCCACCCCCAGGGTGGCACGGGGAGCGCTCGGCGGGGGTTTCGCCGTGATCGGCCGCGCGCAGCGTTCCATTACCAACCTTGGCGAGCTCAGCCTGCTCTTCTGGGCGGCGCTGCGGGGCTCGGCCCGCCGGCCCTTCTACTGGAAGGAATTCTTCGACCAGTGCCGCTTCATCCTGACGGCCAACTTCATTCCCCTGCTCCTGACGGGGGTGGGCTGGGGCATCATCGTCAGCCTCGAGGCGGGTCATTTCTTCAAGGCAGCCAGCGCCGAGTACCGGCTGGGCGGTTTCACGGTGATGGCAAACATCCGGGAGTTCTCGCCGGTTGCCACCGGCCTGATGATCGCTGCAGTCAGCGGAACCGCGATCGTGGCCGACCTCGGCGCACGCCAGGTCCGCCAGGAGCTCGAGGCCCTGAGCGTGATGGGTCTTTCGAACGTTCTCTTCATCGTCGTGCCCCGGGCACTCGCGCTGATGGTGATGACGGCGCTCTACAACGTGCCGATGATGCTCTTCACCACCCTCTCCGGTTTCTTCATCGCGGTTGCGGTGGTGGGCGTCAACCCGGGCGCCTTTCTCAGCAGCTTCTTCACCCAGGGAACTCTCGTCGACCTCTTCGGCGGCGAGATCAAATGCATCCTCTTCGGCGCCCTGGTCGCGTCGATCTGCATCTATAAAGGTATAAGCGCGCGCGGGGGCGCCGAGGGTGTGGCCCGCGCCGTGCATTCGGGCGTCGTCTGGTGTTTCGTCGGGATCCAGGCCTTCGAATATCTCTATACGCCCACGGTGCTGGCCCTCTTCCACAACCAGAACGTGCTGAGGTGAGGGCTGAAGCCCGCTGATGGCCACCACCACCGCAAGACCGCCCACCGAGCAGATCGCGCCCATTCCGCGTCATTTCTGGGCGCCGGGTCTCGGATTGCTCGACGTGCTGGGCGAGATCGTCTTGTTTGCCGCACGCGCGCTCGGCTACGTCCCGATGGTTCTCCGCTCGGTGCGCTTTCGCCGCGAGATCTGGTGGTACGCCGCGTTCCTGGCGATCGGCTCAACGCCGGTGGCGCTGGTGATGACCTACTTCAGCGGTTCCGAGTGCTCGGTCGAGGGCTTCTACAACCTGCGCCAGCTCGGCGGCGCCGAAAGCCTGGTCGGCATCTTCAACGCCCTCTGTGACATGCGGGAGATCACGCCGCTCTTCTTCGGCTTCGCCATCGGCGCCAAGGTGGGATGCGGGCTGGTCGCGGAGCTGGGCACGATGCGGATCAACGAGGAGATCGATGCGCTGGAGACGATGGGCGTCCCGTCGGTTCCCTTCCTCGTCACCACCCGGATGCTGGCCGCCTTGATGGTGCTCCCCCTGATGTACGTGCTGTCGCTGGCAACCAGCTTCTTTGCCAGCTGGGTGGTGCAGCGCTTTCAGATCGGCATCGTCTCCAACGGCGTCTACTTCTCCTACTTCTGGCGCTTCACCAATCTGAGCGACTTTCTCGATTCCGTGATCAAGGCGATCGTCTTTGCCTTCCTCGTCATCTGCGTCGGCGTTTACTACGGTTACCACGTCAAAGGTGGCGCGGTCGGCATCGGCCGGGCAGTGGCGAAGACGATGGCAGTCAGCCTGGTGATGATCGTGGTCGTAAACGCGATCCTCACGCAGATCTTCTGGGGTCAGAATGCCAACCTGCCGATCCCATCATGAGCAAAGAGAAAAGCGCGGCCCGCAACGGCACGGCACAGAATGGCGAGAACATGATCGAGGTCCTCGATCTCCACAAGGCCTTCGAGGGCAAACAGGTGCTCGACGGCGTGACCTGCCAGATCCCCGCCGGCAAGATCTCCGTGGTGATGGGCCCCTCGGGTACCGGGAAAAGCGTCCTGCTTCGACACGTGGTCGGCCTGCTCTTCCCCGACAGCGGCGATGTCCGGGTGGCGGGCAAGAGCGTGCCGAGCCTCAACGAGGACCAGTTGCTCGAGCTTCGGCGGAATGTCGGCATGCTGTTCCAGGACGGCGCCCTCTTCAGCTCCATGAACCTCTATGACAACGTCGCCTTTCCCTTGAGGCAGCACACCAAGAAGTCCGAGAGCGAGGTCAAGGAGATCGTGATGAGCAGGCTGGAAGAGGTAGGTCTCAAGGAGTCGGTCGACAAGATGCCCAACGAGCTCTCCGGCGGGATGCGCAAGCGGGCCGGCTTCGCCCGAGCGCTGGTCCTCGAGCCGGAGATCCTTCTATTCGACGAGCCCGATTCCGGCCTGGATCCGGTGCGGACGGCATTGCTCTGCGAACTGATCAAGGAGATCCAGCAGAAGTACAAGTCGACCGGCGTCGTGATCAGCCACGACATCAAGTCCTGCTTCAACATCGGCGACCACATCGTCCTGCTCCACGGTGGCAAGGTGGTTGAGCAGGGATCCAAAGAGGAACTCCAGCAGTCGAAGAACCCCTTCACGCAGCAGTTCATCAAGGGCGCGGTCCAGGGGCCGCTGGGAATGGAGTAATGGCTGCCGTACAGGGCTGGGTTGCCCGCCATCGCGTGGCGCTGATACTGGCAGTTCTTGTCGTGCTTGCCATCGTGTCGTCGCGGATCGTCAATGGTCTGACGGAATACCGGCTGATCGTGCCCCTCGACTCGGCCGACGGTCTCTATGCGGGTAGCGACGTGCTGATCGCGGGGGCGCACGCCGGCAGCGTGCGCGACATCACGCTCGAGGGCGCACAGACGCTGGTCACGATCGCGCTGGACGACAGCTACGCACCGGTCCACAGCGACGCAAGGGTCACCGTACGTCCCAAGAGCCTGCTGGGTGAGAAGTACGTTGCTCTCGACCCGGGCAGCAAGGACATGCTGGCATCGGGTTCGCGGCTGCCTGATACGCAGGTTGCCCAGGCTGTCGACCTGCAGGACGTGGTGAACTCGCTCGACCAGCCCACCCGCGAGAAGCTCCGCACGCTCGTCATCGAACTTGGCGGTGGGCTGGCGGGGCAGGGCCTGAACAGCAACCAGACGATTGCCAACGGACGCCAGGACATGGACCACCTGGCGGCCATCACCGATACGCTCGCCGCCCGCGACGCCGACCTGCAGCAGGTGATCCAGGGCCTCGACCAGGTAACCGCGGAGCTGGCGAAGAGCGATCGCCGCCAGGAACTGGGCGCGCTGATCCAGAACTCGGAGACGCTTCTCCACTCGCTCTCACAGCAGGACGCCCAGATCAAGCAGACGCTGGTCCAGGCGAACGCGGCGCTGGGACGCAGCGACAACTCGCTCAGTGGGACGGCGGTCCAGCTCAACGACATTTTCCAGCAGGCGCCCCGCACCGTCGACCTGCTGAACGGGCTGGGCGCCAACCTGGGCAGCGGCATGGACCAGATTCTCAAGGGAAACAACCTGCAGACCTTTGATGCCGGCATGAAGTACAGCAGCAACGTCTTCGGCGCCAGCGCCAACGACGGGTCTGGCTACGCAACCCGGATCTCGGTGAACGTAGCCCCATGTAGTGGTCCCGCTCCCTGTGATGCCACGACTGCGGTCAACTCCGGCAAGTCATCGGTGCCCGACTCCTTCAGCGCCGTGATTGGAATCCTGCTCGGCGGGAACCGTAAATGAGAAGCCGCTCCAACCTGCCCATCTTCCTCGCCTATGCCGTCATCTGCCTATTGGTGGTCGGCTACCTGGCTTCACAGATGGGCGGCGAGTTTGCATTCGGCGGCTACCGCGTCACGGCCGCCTTCCACACCGGTGCCGAGCTGGTGCCTGGAGACGACGTCGCGATGGCCGGACTGAGGGTCGGCAAGGTCGAGTCTCTCAATCCCGGATCGACCTCGACCGACGTCACGCTGCTGCTTCACAGGGAGTTCGCGCCCCTGTTTTCCGACGCGCGCGCTGTGATCCGGCAGAAGAACCTCCTGGGCGAGACCTACGTCGAGCTGAACCGCGGCTCCAGCTCGCAAAAGGCGATTGCTGACGGCGGTAGCATCGCTCAGGACCATACGCTGACCCCGGTCGAGATCGACCAGGTGCTGAACGCGCTGGACCCCACGGTCCGCGATCGGCTGGACATCGTGATCAACAGCCTGGGCCAGGCGACCGCCGGACGCGGGCCAGACATGAACGCTGCGGCCGCGGACCTCTCCTCGGTAGCGACCGACCTGCAGACCCTTACCCACACGCTGGCGAACAATTCCGATCATCTCGATGCCCTGATCGCGGACCTGCGCAAGGTGATGGACACGCTGGCCGCCTGGCATGCGGACTTCCGGGCCATGATCACCGACTGGGACCACGTCATGGCCACCCTGGCATCCCGCGAGCAAAATCTTCAGGGCACCATCGTCGAACAGGACCGCGTGATGTCGATCCTCGACCAGGCGCTCTCCGGTGGCGCAGCGCAGCAGCTCCATGGGGCGATCGCGGAGGGACCGGCCACGATCGACAACGCCAATCACTATCTGGCGGACTCGACCAGGGTCTTTGGCGTGGTCCAGAGCGATACCCCGGGCATCGCCCAGCTCTTCAACGAGCTCGCCTCAGTGATGAGCGGCATCGGCGGGGCCCAGGAGGACGGACCGGACAAGGGCAAGACGGTACACATGTGGCGGGTCTACTGCGCGGGAGCTTGCTTCATTTCACCCTGATGCCAAGAAGAACAATCGTCAGCGTCGTGGTCGTCATCGCCTTCGCTGCGGTCTGCCTTGGCGGGCTCGGCTACATCGCCGTCAACATGGGGTTGAGCGGACCCTGGAACAACGACTTCCAGCTGAAGGCGGAGTTCACTACGGCCAACGGCCTGGTACCACAGGCCGAGGTCAGGGTTTCGGGCGTTCACGTCGGCTCCGTGGTCAGCATCGGCGACTCGTCCGACGGCGGCGCGCTGGTCAGCATGCGCCTCCAACCGGGGATCCAGCTGCGCCAGGGGACTCGCGCAGTGATCCGTCCCAAGACCCTGCTCGGAGAGAAGTTCGTCGAGCTGGTCCGCCCCCAGGGTGGCGGCGAGGCGTTCATCAGCAGCGGCGACACGATCGCAAAAACCCTGACCGGCCAGGCGGTGGAGATCGACGACATCCTCAACGCCATGGACGCGCCCACCCGTAAGGCGATGTCGGATTCGTTCCGGGAGCTTGGCGTCGCAGTCGACGGCCGGCAGCAGGATATCAGCCAGTCGCTGGCACCGATCGACGCCACACTGGCCAACCTCCGGCCGCTCGCCCGCGTCGGAGAGAACCGCCAGAAGGAGCTGGACCGGATCCTGACCAACCTGAACACGATCATGCAGGCACTCGCCGACGAGCAGGACCAGCTCGGCAAGCTGGTCGACAGCGGCGACACCGTGATGAGCGGGATCGCCGCCCGCGACCAGGCGCTTGCCGGAACGGTGCAGAACGGTGCCGCCGTCTTCTCCTCATTGGACCAGGCTTTCAGCGGGGTCACCGCGGCGGACCGCGCATCACTGGCGAAGAGCCCGCCGACGATCTCGGCAGGCCGCAACCTGCTGTCGATGACCAACCCGCAGGTGGACCAGATCCTGCCCGAATTCCTGCTGGCGCAGATCAGCTACCCGAACGACCAGCTGAACATCACCGATTCGGAGTCGCTCACTCTCGCCCGCGAGTGGATCTCCGCATTCTCCAAACCCTGCGGTGCGCCGATCCCATCGAACTGCCTGCGGATATTCGGCAACCCCGCAGTGGCGCCGCCACAGCCTCTCTCCAGCTCTGGCACCACACCGGGCCTGCCGGTGGCGCCAAAGGACCTTACCGACCTGCTGCTCCAGACACTCGGGGGCATCCACAAATGAAAGTCCTGTTCGCCCTCCTGGCCGCAGGTGCGCTGATGCTCGCCAGCCTCCTGAATACGGTCTTCGGCACCCACCCATACACCGTGACCGCCTACTTCGTCAGCGCGGAAGGTCTCACCCAGGAGAACGACGTGGTCATCAACGGCGCGCGGGTCGGCAAAGTTCATTCGGTCGTCCTGGCGCCTGACGGACCCTCCGGGCCCGGCGGGGCACAGATCGTTCTCGAGCTGGACGCCAAAAGCGGACCTCTTCACCGGGGTACGCGGGCGACCATCAGGCCCAAGGGGCTGCTCGGCAACATGTTCGTGGAGCTGACTCCGGGCCCGGCAGGCAACGGGACGATCCCATCAGGCGGCTCTTTGCCGCTACAGGACACTGCGTCGCCAGTGGACCTCGACCAGGTGATGGACCTGTTCGACCCGCAGACGCGAGCTCGTATCCAGACGCTCACCCGCCAGGGAGGAGCGTCCCTCAACGGCCGCGGCAGCGACCTCAATCTCTTTCTCGCCGCACTGCCCGGCATCATGCAGGACACCTCGGTCGTGACCAGGAAGATCTCTCAGCAGGACCAGCAGCTCGACGCCCTCGACGTCGAGTTCGATCGGATCGCGCAGATGATGGCGAGCGAGGACCAGGCCTTCCGGCGCGACCTGTCCAACGGGTCCAGCCTGATGCAGGTCACGGCGGCCCACGAGACCCAACTGCAGGCTGAGCTGGTCTACGCCGATCGCGCCCTCGGCCAGCTGGCGACCGGCCTGAAAGGCCATGAGCGCGATCTCAACCAGTTGCTTCGCGCGATGCCGGCGCTGCTCGACGAGTTGCAGGCGCTGTCGAACCACTCCGCCACCTCGCTCGCCATCCTCAATCCGTGCATGTCCGACATCGTCACCACCATCGGGTACATGGCCAGCGCCGATGCCTATCGCGATGCCAACGGCAACATGCTCCGAGTCCATCCTTATATCGGGCCATCGACGTCTTCGGACCAGCACCATCTCGCCTGCTCAGGAGGTCATTGATGACCTTCTATCGCGGCAACCCACTCAAGGTCGGCCTCGCCTCGCTGGCCGCCCTGGTACTCCTGATCGTGCTCGCGATCACGATCAACGCCAGCTTCGGGCTGCCCTTCAACCTGAGCCTCTTTCCACCCGGGCAGGACTACGCCGTCACGGCCGCCTTCACCGACGCCAACGGAGTGATCCGGGGCGCGGATGTCGTGATCGCCGGCCACACCGTCGGCCAGGTCACCGGCATCGAGGTGCAGGGAAAGCTGGCGGTGGTGAGCATGCGTGTCGCCAGCCACTACGCACCGCTGCACCAGTTCACCACGGCGCGCATCCGCTACTCCACCCTGCTGGCCCAGAAATACGTCGAGATCACCCCCGTAAACGGCGGCCGTGAAATAGCGGCTGGTGGGCAGATCTCCAGCGACAGCACGCTGAGCCCGGTGGACTTCGACCAGTTCCTGAGCGCACTCGACCCGGAAACGCGCAGCCGCTTGCAGGTGCTAATCCAGCAGGCAGGCGGTGGGCTGCAGGGGCAGCAGCAAACTATCAATGACCTGCTCAGCCAACTTCACGGCCTCTCCCAGGAGTCGCTGGCACCACTGAGTACCTTCCACCAGCATGATCCGGACATCGACCGGATCATCGCCAACCTGGCGATCGTCAGCAACCGCCTGGCGGCGAGCCACCAGCAGCTGGGAGACCTGGTCGACGGCTCGAGCCAGGTCACCGGGACGCTGGCGAAGAACGACCAGGCGTTGGCCAGCCTGATCGTGCACCTGGGCAATGTGATGGGCGATTTCAACGCCACCCTGGCGGGCAACGAAAAGAACCTCCATGACACGGTAGTCTCACTCGACCCATTGCTCGGGCAGCTGTATGGGACGCTTTCGATCGTCTACACGGATCTGCACGGCAGCCTGGCTCAGATCAACACCAACACCAACGTTCTCACCCCCGAGTCCGTGAGCGCGGTATCTCAGCCGGGTACCGATGGCCAGGGCAACGTGCTCCGTCAACTCTTCGTGCTCCAGCCGGACTGCGGCACCGCCGGCACGACATGTCAGACCGGCCCGGCCCAGTCGCAACCTGACCTGGTGGCACCCGTTCTGCCCTCTCTGCCAAACCTGCCACTCTGCCTCCCGACGCCAAGCCCCCCGAAGCTGCCCACGCCGTCACTTCCGGCGCTCCCATGTCCATCGATTTCCCCGCCAGCCCTGCCGACGCCCTCCTGCATGCCGGCGACGCCCAAACCTCCGAAAGTACCGATTCCCTCGCCCTCGCTCTGTCCATCAGTGCCGGGCCTTTCCGTGCCGACGCTGCCTCCTCCGCTGGGCGTCATCCCGGACTGGCTGCAACTGCTGCTCGGGGCGGCGGGATGAAGCGGCGAGGATCGGTCCGGCCACGGCTTCTCGGACTCCTGACGGCGCTGGCGGCCCTGGTCTTCGCCGTGGCGGTTTTCGTTCCGTTCGCGACTCCCTGGAACAACCCATTCCACATGCAGCTCCAGGCAGGCGCCTACGGCGAGATCAACCCCGGGGCCTGGGTCGAGCTGAGCGGCGCGAAGGTCGGATCGGTCGACAGAGTCGAGTACAGCAACGGCCATGCGCTGCTTCACGTATCGATTGATCGCCGCTACACCAGCCAGTTGCACAGCGATACGACCGCCGCGATTCGCCCCCATGGGCTACTCGGCCCCAAGTACGTTGCCCTCTCGGGCGGCAGCCAGGGTCAGCTTACTGAAGGTTCCACCATCCCACTCTCGCGCACGACCGTGGGGACCGATTTCGACCAGGTGCTCAACTCGCTGCAGCCGGACGTTCGGGCCAATCTCAAGACCATTTTTGTCGAGCTGGGGCGCGCCGCCGACGGCCGCGGCACGCAGCTCAACGCAGCCTTCCAGGCGCTCGGGCAGTCGTCCGGGGACGTCAAGACCACCACCGGCGTGTTGCACAACCGAGCCGATGACCTTGCAGCGCTGATCGCTTCCAGCGAGCAACTCGATCGCGACCTGCAGAACGCGCCGATCGACAAGCAGATCGCGGACACAGACCTGGTGCTGAGCGGCCTGGTACAGGTCGAGGACTCTCTGGGAAGTGGGATCGATCACACCGCCGCCGTCACCCAGGAATTGGATACCGCGATGCAGGGTAACGGGGGTAACCTCGCCCAGATCCTGGCGAAGGGCCCGGCGACAGTGAACCAGCTGCGCACCGTTGCCGCTGAGCTCGATGCCATCATTGTCGGAGTGAACCCTGCCCTACCCAACCTGATGGAGGCCGTGCTCGAAACGAAATCGGCCTTCGGTGGATCCGACGCGGCCGGTCATTACGTGAGGGTTCAGGTGATCCCCGTCGCCAGTGGGCCCGGCCCGGCGCCCGCGCCCTGCTGCGCTCCGGGATCGCCGACCTCGATGGCAACACCGCTAAACGATCAGGACCTGGTCGCACTTTTCCTTGGCCGGTAGGCGAGCCGCGACGGCGGCCTCGCCACTAACACTTCTCGGACGCCGCCCCGGGCTGCTCCTGCTGCTCGCCGTTTTGATCACGGTCGGAAGCGTGGTGGGCATGGTAAGGCTGCGACCGGATGCGCGCGTCGACCTGCTGATCGACCCCGGCTCCGCGCTCTTCAAGGACCAGGCGCTGTTTGCCGACAGCTTTGGCGCCGACCCGATCGTGATCCTCGCCGAGCCCGCCGGCAGGAGTCCGCTGATCACCCCCAACCACATGGTCGGTCTCTCCCACCTGGAAGGAAAACTTCACGATGCCGCAGGCGTCAAGCGAGTGTACGGTCCCGGCACGCTGGTGAACACGCTGGCGATCAGCACCACCACGGTACTGCTCAACGTTTGCGCACAGGAAGGAAAATCGGCCGAGAATGCCGCGCGCGCGCAGGCAGCCGCCGCCGGTAAATCCCAGGCCGAGCAGGACCAGGCGGGCCAGCAGGGTTTCCAGCAGGCGGTCTCGGCCTGTGCTCAGCGCTACGCCCAGGCATTCCCCTCGCTCGGGATCCCGGCGGTCAACAATCCAACCTTCCTGGCCGGCGTCCTGCTGGAGCCGGACGCCCAGCATGTTCGCCCCTTCTGGAACTGGGCGCTTCCCGACACCTCGCACGCCGTCCTGACCGTTCGCCTCAACCGCAATGCCTCCCTGGAACAGGTAAGGCATGTCCTCGATATCGTTCGCGGCGCCTCCAGCAACTCCGATCTGAAGGAACTGCACGACATGCGCCTGATCGCCTCCGGCTCGCCGGCGTTGACCCTGTCGGTGGCCGACGCCGTCTTCAACTCGCTGAAATGGTTGCTGCCGCTGGCGCTCATCGCGATGCTTCTGATCGGGCTCGCCGTGCTACGGCTGCCGATGATCCTGACGCCGCTGGTCGCCGGGCTGGCGTCGCTATGGACCGCCGGGATCGCGGGCCTGGTCCAACTGCCGGTAACGCCGGCAACGCTCGCTGTGCTCCCGGTCGTGCTGGGACTCGCAACCGATTACTTCATTCAGTCGGTCAACCGGGTCGGCGAAGTGAGTGGCGAAGACGGCGCCGATGGGCGCGTCATGGCCGGAGCAGCCGCGATTCTGCCCGCCATCGGACTGGCGGCGCTGGCAACCGGCGCCGGGATGCTGGCATTCGTCATCTCGGCAATACCACTGGTACGGCAGTTCGGGCTCTTCATGGCCCTTGGAGTCGCGATGGCATTGTTTGCCAATTACCTGGTCGGGCTTCCGGCTCTACTCCTTCTCGGGCGGCGATGGCCGCTGCTGCTCGAGCGGCGCGGCATCGGAACGCAGGCTGGATCTCGGATAGCGAGGCTGGGAAGAATTCCCCTCCGGGCAGCGCTGCTGCTCAGCCTGCTCGGCCTGGTCGGCTGGGTTAGCCTGCCAGCAGTTCGCATCGAGACTGACCCTGCCCGGCTGGTGGCGGTGGGAGACCCTTCAGTGGCGGCGGCGCAGCAGGTGAAAGCAGCCGTCGGGCTGGCCGGGGAGATCGACCTCGTACTCCAGGGGCCCGACGTGACCAGCGGTGAAGCGACCGGTTGGCTCGACCAGGCGACCCGGCGAAACGTTCGGGACTCGGGCGGCGACTTGAAAGCGCTCGAGAGCCTGCCCGGATTCCTCAGCGGCTTCAACCAGGGCACGCTTCCCGACCCCAGCCGCACCAGGTTGATCCTCGACCGGATTCCGTCGTACTTCAGCGCCGCAGTGGTGGATCCGCGCCACGGTCTCGCCCTATCGATCTTCGGCCTGACCCAGGTGACCTCAGTCGATCGCGACCGCACCCTGGTTTCCCAGCTTCGGCAGGGCAACCCACCGGCCGGCTACCGCGCCTTTCCGGCGGGTCTCGCCGTGGTCGCCGCCGACTCGCTCAGAGAGTTACAGGCGGATCAGTTGAAATTGACTCTGCTCGCCATCATCCTCATCCTCGTGGTGCTCCTGATCGCCTACCGCCGGCCGCTCCCGGCGGTAGGCGATCAGGAGCACCACGAGGATGAGGATGATGGCGAGCAGAGGCAATTTCAACTGATCCGCCTGTAACTCTCTGAGCGAGTCGGCGGCGACCACGGCGAGACCCGCCGGAA